>Ga0315298_1009946_pt1 | contig 11577 bp, 4 predicted proteins | sample WHS_1_MG_FD_203077 | JGI IMG/M metagenome (GOLD analysis project Ga0315298, IMG submission 203077) | Extremophilic microbial mat communities from Washburn Hot Springs, YNP, Wyoming, USA - WHS_1_MG | ecosystem: Environmental > Aquatic > Thermal springs > Hot (42-90C) | place: USA: Wyoming... | reverse complement strand
CCTGGCCCCTAAGACCACCGCCAGGGCCAGGCCTAGCGCCAACACCGTGAAAGGCAGGGCGATGAGATGGGCGTGGAGGTCGGCGAACAGGAAGGTGAAGAACGGAAACTCGGTGATATTGAAGGTCGGAGGCATCATCCGGCTGCTGCGCCAGTAGTCGAAGGCCGGCAAAGATCGCTGGTTGACCACCGCTTCCCAGACCCCATCCAAGGCGTTGGCCAGCCCGGCGAGACCGGGGATATTGCTCTGGAGGTTGAGCGTATTCACCTTCCAGAGCCCCTCGACGATCTGGTAGAGCCCGTCGAGGTTCCCCATGGTGGTGACGAAAAGGGCGGCCAAAGCCCCTCCGGCAATGGCGGGCCACTGGAGCACCCGGCTTAGCCTCCTGGCTAGAGGATGGCCGGCGGTTGAAACCGCGCCAACAGGAACGAAGTCTGCCTCCGCAGACTGGGATAGGACGCCCGAGTTTCCCAATCCTTCCAAGAAGGATTTCGTCGTGCCAGCCGTCCTACCAAGGAACGACCGGGGGACCCTGCTAGCCGATGGCTGATGGCCGATGGCTGATGGCTGACGCCTGCGCTTCGCCAGCAAGTTGTAGCCCAAAGAGAAGCAGTTCGCCACGGTCAAGGCATAGAGCAGTGGCACGGCCAGGTTGTAGGAGATGGCCGGTACGATGCCGGAAAGGCGGATCAGCGTGGCGACGATGGTCTGCCCGAAGTAGTAGTAGTTGAGATAGCCGCCGGCAAACCAGGGGTCATAAGGTGGAAAGTAGGTCGTCTTGACCACCGCGTTGAGGTAGGCGAAGTCCATCGGCTTCTCGCCGCCCCGCCAGGGATGCCAGAGGTCCGGGTTGAACAGCCGAATGACGTAGAAGGCGAGGAAGGCGGCCAAGAAGAGTGCTTCGCCGATCGCCAGCAGCCGCCAGTTCTCGCGCAGGAAGGCGACAAGGCGCTTCCCCTGCCACCACAGTGTAATGGCCGAGGCGAGGGCGACCAGCAGGATGGCGACCAAAATAGCCGTCCGCGAGAAGGTGAATAGCCGTAGATTGACCATCAGCCAGGTGAGGTAGACGACGAGGAGAATACCGATGCTCTTGACGAGGAGATAGCCACGGTCCGGCAGGGCCGCGCAGACGGTCAGTCCGAGGGGCAGGGCGATGAGGGCGATCAGCTCGACCATCAGCAGCCAGGAGAGCATCGGCAGGCGATTGGTGATGCCGTTCCGGTCGAAGATCTGCGACCAGGTGCCCCCGGCCTCGTCCGCCTGATGGTCGGATGGCGAGAGGAGGAGGCCGGTTCGCTGCGCGGCACCCGTCTGGCTTGGTGGCTGAGGCACGGGCCCCAGTAGCGCGCGTAGTTGGTCGTCGGACAGCTTCCCCACCTTTTGGAAGAGCAGCACCTTGGGGTGGTCGTAGACGGTAAAGCTCTCGTCGGCGTAGCCGCCGTTCAGGACAAAGGGGGTGGGCTTGTATCCTGCAAGCTCGGGTGGCACGGGGAGCCCCGGGCGGGAGAACGTATCGTCGACGAAGCTGATGCCCAGCAGGTTGGGATAGGACGTCGTGTAGTGGGCCAGTCTGAACCCCAGCTCGGCGCCGAAGAGCAACTTGTAGTAGCGAGTGGTTATCGGGTAGCGCCCGGGCAGGCGGGGGATGGTGCCATACAGCCGGTTGCTGTAAAAGACGATGTAGTCAGCGGTTTGGAGCTGTTGGATCATGGTGTCCAGCTTCTTCGCGTCGTCGTTGTCGTAGAGCGGGAGCTCGCCGCTGGAGTAGCCGTCGAGGTTAGGTATCCCCTCCTCCCAATGCTCATGGGCAATGCGGCTGCCTTTGGGAACGTTTTCGTTGATCCATTCGGACATGGCGACGGCGGGATGGGGTTTGGCGTAGAGATGCACGTAGGCCAGCGTATAGAATAAGGAAGAGAGTACGACCAGGGCGGTGAGTACCTCCACCAGCCTCGGCAGCGCCGCCCGCAGGCGAGTGCGACCATTGGCCGCGGATCTGGACCCGGCACGACGGGCGGCCAGGAGCATCTCGGCACCGATGATCGCCAGAAACGGCACGATCGGCAGCAGGTAGCGCAGGAACTTCACCTGGAAAGAGCCGGTAATCAGAAAGTAGGGCACCACCCAGGAGAGGAGCAGGATCTCCGCGCGCCGCCGGCGCCACGATGCGACGAAGAGACCAAAGGCCAAGCCTCCCCAGGCAACGATCCCCAGCGGCAGACCCAGCCCCCAGGTCGCCAGTTGCTGGATCGGGTAGATGAACGCCGGCGTATTCACGTACTGCCGGGTGTACGGATAATCCCGCACCCGGCGCACCATCTCGCTCTGCTCGACGAAGTTGTCTACAAAGGTCCGGTTGTCGATGACCGCGTACGGCTCGGCCAAGAAGAAGGTGACCGCGGCCACGACCCCGACGACGAGCAGGCAGAGTACCGCCCTGTTCAAGCGGACGGTGGAGGGAGACCAAATGAGCGATGAGCCATGCTCCTCGGTGAGGGCGTAGAGAAGGACGGCGACCGCGGGCGTAGCGAAGAGGGGTATCACACTGACCTTCGTGGCCAACGCCAGACCGATCGCCAAACCGGCGAGGCCGGCGCTCCGCAGACTACCCAGTCGCGCGAGATCGATGCAGAAGTAGACCGCCAGCACGATGAAGAAGGTCAGGATGACGTCGACGGCGAAGAAGTGACTCAACTGAACGTGCAAGACCGAGAAGGCGACGAAGGCGGCGGCAAGTAGGCCGGTGGCCCAAGTGTACAGCTTGCGGCCGATGAGTGCCACGAGGAGGATAGTGCCCACGTCGAAGACGGCCGACAGCGCCCGGCCGATGAGGCTCAGGTCCTGTAGGCCGTAGTCTTTCGCCGTCACCAAGGACGCCAGGTGACCTACGAGCTTGAGGAGATACAGCGGGAAGGTGCCGTAGTTGAACCAGTGCGGATTCAGCGGACTGGAAACGGTCAGCAGCTTGCCCCAGTCGACGGGCAGCGGTAGGGAGATATCCCCTACCACCTTCATCAGGATCGCCCGTTCGTCGGGATGGAACAGATGGCCGGCGTCCCAATCCAGCCCCTGCAGGCGGAGCGCCAGCCCGGCGATAATCAGCCCGCCCAGCAAAGCCGCCGGAGCAACCTTGCTTAGCGGGCTGGCAAGCGGGCGGGAGCTTCTACCCTCTTCAAGTTCTTGTTCCATATTTCGAGATTGTACCAGGGACCAGGGGTCGCCGCAAGAAAAGCAACGGCCACCATTTGACCCTTCTCTCCCCCCTGGGCTACAATGGCAAGCTAGGAGTTGGCCGTATGCCTAGAATGTTGCGCCGAAAACGTCGGTACCTTGGCCGGTCAGGACGCAAGCCCGCTTTACTGCGGGCGCCGATCCTGATCGCCAACGCGTTCCTCGTGATTTTCCTAAGCCTCTTCGTGGTCGGCACCGCCTCGGCGGTGGGCATCTACTTCTACTATGCCAAGGATCTGACGCCGCCAGAAACGATCGCCACCCGGGAGGTCGCGCTGAGCACGAAGATCTATGACCGCAACGGCGTGCTGCTGAACGAGATCTTCGACCCCCGCGGCGGCCGCCGCACCATGGTCCATCTTTCGGACATCTCGAAGAGCCTGATCGACGCGACGATCGCCACCGAGGATGCCAACTTCTACACCAACAGCGGCATCAACTTGCGCGGTTTGACCCGGGCGGTGGTGCAGACGGTCACTGGGCAGCAGTTGCAGGGCGGCAGCTCGATCACCCAGCAGTTGGTGAAGCAGGTGCTGATTCCGGAAGAGGAGCGGATGCAACGCAGTATCTCCCGCAAGATCAAAGAAGTCATTCTCTCCTTCGAGCTAACGCGGCGCTTCTCCAAAGACCAGATCCTCGAGTGGTACCTGAACGAGAACCCCTATGGCAATCTCAGCTATGGTATCGAATCGGCGGCGGAGGGCTACTTTGGCAAGCCCGCCCGGGATCTGGACCTGGCCGAGTCGGCGATGCTCGCGGGCCTGCCCCAAGCGCCGGGGTATTACTCGCCGCTGGAGAACTTCGACCGGGCCAAGAGCCGGCAGAGCGATGTGCTCGATCTAATGGTCAGGCAGGGCTACATTACCGAGGCGCAGGCCGAGGAAGCGAAGGCGGAAGAGCTACACTTTACCCAGCAGGAGTTCCCGATCAGGGCGCCCCACTTCGTCATGTACGTCCGGCAGCTCCTCGAGCAGCGATACGGTGCCGACGCCCTTTACCGGGGCGGGCTGCAGGTGACTACTTCCCTGGACATCAACATGCAGGAGCAGGCCGAACAGATCGCCCGGGAGCGGGTGGCGAGCCTCGCGGCGCAGAACGCGCATAACGCCGCGATCGTGGCGATCGACCCGCACACCGGCGAGATCCTGACCATGGTGGGCAGTGTCGATTTCTTCGATCCGAACATCGGTGGCCAGGTGAATATGGCGCTAGCGGAACGCCAGCCGGGCTCGTCCTTCAAGCCCTTCACCTATCTCACCGCCTTCATGAAGGGCTACACCCCAGCAACGATGCTGCTCGACATCCCTACCACCTTCCCCGACGGTGTGAACAAGCCCTACACGCCCAAGAACGTCGACGGCAAGTTCCGCGGTCCGGTGTCGATCAGGGTTGCCCTGTCCAACTCCCTCAACATTCCCGCCGTGCGTACCATCTCCTATACTGGCGTCCAAGCGGTGATCGACACGGCGCACAAGATGGGGATCACCGGCTTAACCAAGGAGGGGACGTACGGTCTCTCGCTGACTCTCGGCGGCGGGGAAGTGATGCCGCTGGATATTATCTATGCCTACTCCGTGTTTGCCAATGGAGGGGTGATGGCCGGCACGCCCGTACTGCCGCAAGACCGGCGCCCTGGGATGCGTGAGCTAGACCCGGTGGCCATCTTGCGGGTGGTCGACGCCCATGGCGAGGTGCTCGAGGAGTTCAAGAAACCCCAGACCAAGCAGATCATCTCGCCGCAACTGGCCTATCTGATCACCAGTATCCTTTCGGATAACGACTCGCGGGCTCTTTTCTTTGGTCCGAACAGTCCCCTCAAGCTGGCGGATCGGCCGGCGGCGGCAAAGACCGGGACCACTGATGACTGGCGGGACAACTGGACGATTGGCTATACCCCTGATTTGGTGGCGGGGGTCTGGGTAGGCAACACCGACAACAAGCCGATGATCCAGAGCTTCGGTAGCACCGCCGCTGCACCGATTTGGAACGATTTCATGATGGCGGCACTGAAAGATGTCCCGGTCACCCCCTTCGTCGAGCCCCCCGGCCTCGAGAAGGTGGAGGTCTGCCCCATCTCCGGCAAGCTGGCGACGCCGTTCTGCCCGTCCAAGCGCACCGAGGTCTTCATCCAGGGCACGGCGCCGAAAGAGCCTTGCGATGTCCACAAGCTGGTCCGCATCGACAAGACCACCGGCAAGCTGGCGACGCCCCAGACTCCTCCAGAGAACGTCGAAGAGAAAGTCTATGAGGTCCTGCCACCCGAGGCGGCCGAATGGGCGCGCGAAGCAGGGATCGAACAGCCGCCAACAGAGTTGAGCCCAGTGGCACCGACCGCCACTGATCTGGCGATCACCTCCCCCGCGCCCAACGACTATGTCAGCCGGATGGTGAACGTCATCGGCACGGCGGCCGTCGACGGACTCCAGCGCTACCAGGTGGAGTACGGGGCTGGCCTATCTCCCCAACTGTGGACGCAGATTGGCCAGCCGCATACCGGAAAGGTGACCGGTGGAACGCTGGAGAAATGGGACACGACAGGACTGAACGGCCTTTATACGTTGCGACTGCGCGCCGTGGGCAAGGGCAACGTCGAAAAGGAGGTTCGCGTTCCGGTGACGGTGGACAACACCGCGCCCACGGTGCATCTCACCTTCCCGACAAACGGCGCGACGCTGCAGCTTGCGTCCGGGCAAGCCGAAACGGTGAGTATCAAGGCCGAAGCTGGCGATAACCTGGGCATCGCCAGAGTGGAATTCTTCGTCGACGACAAATCCCTCGGTTCGGCTACGACCGCCCCCTACAATCGAGACTGGCATCTCGAAAGCGGGCAGCACCGCCTCCGCGCGGTAGCCTACGACCGCGCCGGAAATACGGCCGAGGCGGGGGTGGTCACGGTGACGGTGAAGTAGCGGCGCACAGTTGTACTTAAGTACAACTGTGCGGATGGGCATTATACTGTTCGCCGCCAAAGTATAATGCCCGCTTGTTAGGTTTCGCGCCCTTCGATTGCTCGCAACACCTCTTCCGCGACAAACGTCTTACCGAGGGTGTTGGCCTCTTCCAGTTGCCGGAGAATCCCCGCGTTGACGAGTTTGTCCATGTTGAGCTGGGCGCTTCGATAGGTGACACCCAGAATGCGTTGTGCTTGGGGAATGGTAAGCAAGGGCCATTCAAACAGGCTGTCTACAAGACGCAGCAGGAGAGCAGAAGCGCGGGCCTGTGTTAGCCTGTGTCGCCACTCCACTTGGAGATCTTGTAGGCGCTTTGCTCGGAGGACGGCGTCCTGTGCCTGCTTCGCCACGCCTTGGAGGAAGAATGCCGTCCATTCAGACCATGCACCTCGTTCGCTTACGGCTAGCAGCAGGTCGTAATATTCCTGTCGGTGCTGCTCGAAGTAGGCGCTAAGATAAAGGAGCGGGAGCGGCAGGAGGTTCCAGTCTGCCATCAGCAGCGACAGCAGTAGCCGGCCGATGCGCCCGTTGCCGTCCACGAAAGGATGGATGGTCTCGAACTGATAGTGAATGAAGGCCAAACGGAGCAGAGGGGGATGTTCGTTTCCCGCGTGCAGGTACTTCTCGAAGGCATCCAGAGCCTCGTGCATCTCGGGGACCGGCGGCGGCACAAACTCGGCCTCGTTCAGGGTGCAGCCGGGGCGCCCGATCCAGTTCTGAACGTGCCGGAATTCACCCGGTGCAGCTTGTTCCCCACGCACACCTTCCATGAGGCGCTGATGAAGCTCGCGGATCAGCCGCAGGCTTACTGACAACGTCTTGATCCGGTCCAGGCCGTACTCCATGGCCAGCACGTAGTCTAGGACCTCGCGCACGTCTGATTCCGGCCGTGGGGAGGCAAAGCCGGGGAGCGGCACTTGCCTGGCTTCGTAGGCGTAGAGGTCCGTGATATCGGCCTGCGCCCCCTCGATGCGCGAGGAGAGCACGGCCTCGCGGTGGACAAAGGGCCGGACGAGCAACTGCGGATTGGGTATAGTACGTCCCAGTCCCGCGAGTTCGCCCAGCGCCCGGTCGGCTTCCGAAAGGGCGAGCACCAACCAAGTATCGAAAGTCAGCGCCGGTGGCAGCGGATGTGGCACAAAGGCCCAGTATGGTGCCTCTCCCTGACCTACCTTCGCCAGACGCCCGGTTGAACTGTTCTTGAAACGCTCCGGGTTCATCGGTCGTCTCCTTCCCGAAGGTCCGCGCCATTCTCGAGCCATGATAGCCGATCATCGCTTCTTTGGCAAAGAGGAGTTAGTACGTGTTCGCAAGCCACGGTAGTCTAACCTGCGACGGTGAAGTGAGCCCGTTGCCCCTCCGGCAGCGTGAACATCGGGGTCTCGGGCGCGATCTGGTGGACGAGGTCGCAGGTCTCCGGGTGGCAGGTGAAGAGAAGGACCTGGTTGGTGGCGGTGAGAGTGAGGAGGGCGTGCAGGGCGGCCTCGGCGCGGTGAGGATCGAAGTTAACGAAGATGTCGTCGACCATCACGGGCAGAGGCTCCTGCCGCCGGTTGAACTCCCGGATCAGGCCCAGCCGCACGGCGTAGTAAAGCTGCTCCTTGGTACCTCGACTTAGCACGTCCATCTGCTTGGGGCGGTCGTGCTTGTCGACCACGTGCAGGGTGGACTGCTCGGGCGAGGCAAGGATCTGCCGGTACTCGCCGGCGGTGATTTGGGCGAAGAACTGGCTGGCATCCTTGATTACCTCGGGCTGGCGCTCCCGTTCGTACCGTTCCCGCGCCTCACGAAGGATTGCCTTGGCCATGGCGTAGACGCTCCATTTGCGCGCGTGGTCTGCTAGACTGGCCAACAGGCTTTGCTCCTCTATGAGGAGTCCAAGGATATCTTCCTCCTCGAGTTGCTTTAGCCGCTCTTCAACCGAGCCCAGCTCCTTGTGCTTTTCCCGCAGCTTCTGATCAAGGGAGCTGAGCATCTCTCCCGCCCTGTTCAGCCAGGCTTCCTGCTTCACAGGCGATGACTTGCCGAGGGCTTTCTTGAACGCCGCCAGACGGTCATCCCTACCGGCGAGCTCTTCTAAAGCCGAGTTCAACCGTTTGATGTCACGCTCTAGGTCCAGGCGCCTAACAAGGCGGTCTATGATTAGGCTCGCTTCGCCGCGGCTATCGAAAGGTGGTTTGCAGGCGCCAGCTAGGCTGATAACTTGCTTGCGGTATTGAGCGACGAATTTGCGCTTCTCACTCACGATGTCTTTGAGGCGGCTCAGCGTATTGGCCCTCTCTCGACTGGCTCTGATCGAGGCGAACATCTCCAAAGCCCCCTCAGGACTGAGGTCCGTGGGCAACCCAACGCTCGATAGCCATGTCGTCCACGCCGTTCTCGCTTCGGCAAGTTCCTGTATTGCCTTACTGTGGCGGGCTTCCGCTTGATCGAATGCATCGCGAGCCGCCGCCCAGCGCTTGTGCCTCTCCTGACCCACCGAGTTTAGAACGAGGTAGAGTGTGGAAAGCATTGCGCCCAAAATGAGGCTACCCAGCAATGCCAATGGGCTGGTATCATTGCGCAGGTAGAGGGCCGCAATAGTTCCTAGACCGAGAGCCAAAATGATGATTGCGGCTGCCGGCCAGAAAGGAAGAGGGCTGGCGAATCTCCCCAGGATCGCTTGAAGGGCCGGCTGCTGGGCATTAGGAGCGCTCCTATGTCCTTTCATTTCAGCACATGCTTGCCTCGCCGCCTCGGCTGAAGCCTGCAGGCTTGCGCGAGATTCTCTGAATTGTTCCTTGTGCTTCTGGATAGCCTCTCGATGTGCGTAGATTCTGTCCCGCACGGCAACAGACGTGTCTGTGGCTTGCACTCTCTTGGCGTCCCAGTCAAAGCCAAGCTCAGAGAGAGACTGGCGAAACTCGCTCCTTGCCGTCTGCAACTCAGACTTGAGCTTCGGTAGCTCCGGAAGAGTGGCTTTGTACCTTTCTCCCCGGCGACTCAGATCCTCAATTTCCGACGACTGCTCAGCCGACATGGCTTTCCATCCGGCCTGGCTGAGCCAGGCACTCGCCTTCGACTCATCAACCGATACCTCTACCTGGTCAAGGCCGATTCCCAGTAAGCCGCACAGTTCCTGCTCGGCCAACGACAAGGCGTTCCAGTCGCCCCAGATCTTGATGAAGCGCTGGGCTGTAGATTCCCACTTTCTAGCGGCCCGTCTGCGGCGCTCCAACATGTCGATTTCGCTCTCAAGATCAGCGCGCTTCTGGTTCGCCTTGTCGTACTCTTCCCGAATTCCGGTCTTGCTCTGTACCTTGGCTCGCAGTTCGTCCAGTTCCGACCAAATCCGGTTGATGGCGGATCTCGTGCCACCCCGTTTGAAGGTCTCGTCCATCACCTTGTCCCACGCTCCTTCAACTGCTGGTAGCGACACTAGGCCCATGCCCATGCCAGCGCTGTATATCGTAGATTTGACTGCGTCGTCGTCCAAGCTCTCAAACTGCTGCAATTCCGCGAGGCTAAAGGCAAAGACATTCCGGTAAAGATCCCGTGTGGCGTTCCCCAACAGACGAGTGAGGACGCCACCATCCGCCATTTGGCCGTCCGGCAAGGTCACAGTCACGAGCCCGCCGCGCGACCCGGGCCTGCGTTCAACAGTGTAGTTGTTACCAGCACTGTCGATCACTGCGATCAGGCCCCCCTGTCTGCCACCACGAAGCGGTGGGTAGGTACTATCGTGCCTGCTCCGACCGTCGGTGAACCCGAACAAGATCGCCCTGATGAAGGCGAGGAGAGTGCTCTTGCCAGCCTCATTATTGCCGTAGAATACTGAAAGCCCAGAGGGTATGTGATCAATGGTCAGATCATGAAACCTGCCGAACCCGTCGATATAGATCCGATCGAGTCTCATTCCTTGTCCTCTCCTAGCAGGTCGTCGATGAGAATCGTTTCCACCTCATCAAGAAGGGAGACGAGTTCGGCGTCAGTGGGCATCTGGAGATACCGGTGGAGCGGTTTAAGACACTGTTCCAATAAGGTGCGGTGATCGGCGTCGCCCGCATATTTATCGATCAGCCTCAGACAGTCTCCCAGGAAATCGGGCGCCTGCCGGAGAGCTTTCACATCCACGGGTGGTCGAGTTCTGTCCTCAAGCGCATCTACCCACACCAAGGGGTCCAACTGGCGGCCGAGGCGGCGAGCCGCTTCGCGAAGGTCTTCGATGTAACCGCGACGCCTCAGGGGACGATGGAGGTCCCCTCGCCCCTCAAGGATCAAGCGGCAGATACACGTGCGGCCGTCTTCACGGTCCCTGATTCCCTCAATGGCATGCTCCAACGCGCGAAGCAGCGCCTCGTCCGAGTCCAGTTCTTTGATCTGCACTGTTTCTCTCGACCACCTGATGGTATCTATGGGCAAGAACTCCATTCGCACCTGCTTGGCGGTGTCCATCTCTACTAAGAGACAGCCTCGCGGGCCGGATTCGTTGATGTGCCTTCCTTGCAGGTTTCCCGGATAGACGATGGCGGGATTCCGTGAGCGGATCACCTTCCTGGTATGGACATGACCCAGCGCCCAATAGTCGAGGCCGGTGCCGGCGAGGTCATCAACGGTGCAGGAAGCATAGGGGGCATGACCGGTGTTGTCGCCTACGTTGCAGTGGAGGAGACCGATCTGAAAGGCGTCGCCATCTTGGCGAGTGAACCGGCGAGCGAGGTTGGTTCTCACCTCTCGCCGGGGGAAGCTGACGCCGTGGATGACCGCCTCGACCGTGCCGCCACGGTCGAAGGGGACAGCCTCCGGCTGCTCCCCATGGAAGATGTGGACGCCGGGTGGCCACTGGAGAGCGGCGGACCAGCCATCGAGGGGGTCATGGTTGCCGTGGACCACGTAGGCGCGAATGCCCGCCCGGCTCAGGCGACGTAGGCCGTTGCGGAAGGCTAGTTGCGCCCTAAGCGTGCGGTCGGCGCTATCGTAAACATCGCCAGCGACGAGGAGAAAATCAATCTCGTTCTTGATACAGGCATCGATCAAGCCATCGAAGGCCTTCTCCGTAGCATTCCGCACCAGTTCCGCGACGTCCCCATCCACCTTCCCCAGCCCCACAAACGGACTACCGAGGTGCAGGTCGGCGGCGTGCATGAACCGGAGAGCCAAGTTCGCTCACCCTCCCTGTTGATGATGGCTGTCTAGGTAGCCGTCAGCTCTCAGCTATCAGCCGTCAGCCGGGCGGCAGACCGTGCTGACGGTGGCGGGTACTGCCGGCGACTACAGGCGATGTCCCGGCCAATCCCGAGCCATGATAGCCGATCGGGGAGCGATTGGTAAAGGGATGGGGGACGGGGGATGGGTCGGCGGAGGTATTGTGGATGATATGGACGTTGTGGACGGGATGGACGGCGGAGGACTG
>Ga0315298_1009943_pt1 | contig 11579 bp, 9 predicted proteins | sample WHS_1_MG_FD_203077 | JGI IMG/M metagenome (GOLD analysis project Ga0315298, IMG submission 203077) | Extremophilic microbial mat communities from Washburn Hot Springs, YNP, Wyoming, USA - WHS_1_MG | ecosystem: Environmental > Aquatic > Thermal springs > Hot (42-90C) | place: USA: Wyoming... | reverse complement strand
GGGGAACGCACTTCTCGGGAAGAAGTGCCTCGCCTTGCGCATAGCTTCGGTGATGGCTCGGCAGGAAGGCTGGTTGGCAGAGCACATGCTGATTCTGTGTCTCACCTCTCCCGAGGGCAAGAAGCAGTACCTTGCTGGGGCTTTCCCCAGTGCTTGCGGGAAGACCAACCTGGCCATGATGCGTCCCACTCTGCCAGGGTGGAAAGTCACCTGTCTCGGCGATGACATTGCCTGGATGCGGATCGGAGAAGACGGCCGGCTGTACGCTATGAACCCCGAGACCGGCTTTTTCGGCGTGGCTCCAGGGACCTCCTACGACTCGAACCCTAACGCCATGGAGACCTTTACCCGGAACTCGATCTTCACCAATGTGGCTCTCACCGATGAGGGGGATGTCTGGTGGGAGGACATGGGAGTTCCGGCGCCTCCTCATCTTATTGACTGGCAAGGGAGGGACTGGTCTCCCGACATGGGAACCAAGGCTGCCCATCCCAACGCACGCTTCACTGCCCCGGCGGTCCAATGTCCTGTTATTGATCCTGACTGGGAGAATCCGGAGGGTGTCCCCATTTCGGCCATTCTGTTTGGAGGAAGACGCGCCAGCACGGTCCCGCTAGTCTACCAGGCGTTCGATTGGGAGCACGGGGTGTTCCTAGGCTCCGCTGCCGGCTCCGAGACCACGGCGGCCAATCTTAGTCAAACCGGCGTCCTGCGCCATGATCCTTTCGCCATGCTCCCATTCTGCGGGTATAACATGGGCGACTATTTCGGTCATTGGCTCTCCATGGCCCAGAGGACCGACCCGGCCAAGTTGCCGCGCATCTTCTTTGTCAACTGGTTCCGCAAAGGCGAGGATGGTCGCTGGCTGTGGCCCGGGTATGGTGAGAATAGTCGCGTGCTCAAATGGATCGTTGAGCGGGTGGAAGGGCGAGCCGAGGCGGTCAGGTCGGCAATCGGCTATCTGCCGCGTCCGGAGTCGCTTGACCTTTCCGGCCTCGATATACCAGCCGAGGACCTGCAAGCTCTGCTTTCCGTGAATGTTGACGAGTGGAGGGAAGAAGCAGGTCGGCTGCGGGCGTATTTTGCGCAGTTCGGGAACCGTTTGCCGGCAGCGCTTTGGCGGCAGCTGGAGGCCCTGGAAGCTCGTTTGGAGGGGAGGTGAGCGGTGTGAATTCTCTTGACGCCGGACTCAATCCGCTTGCTGTCGAACTCAATCGGACCATCCGCGAACATTCACCGGCGGTGTTCCGGCTGCTTTCTGAGCTGGGGCGGAAGCTTTACTTTCCTAAAGGGATCCTCACCCAGACGGCGGAAGCCAAGGATAAAGCTTTTCGCTACAACGCCACTATCGGTGAGGCGCGGGAAAAGCAGCACGCCATGGGGCTACCCTCGCTCATACGCCACCTTAACGGGCTAAGCCCGGACGAGGCTTTGCCCTACGCGCCTTCTCCCGGAAGGGCCGACCTACGAGCAGCCTGGAAGGAACAAATGAAAAGAAAGAACCCCTCTTTGGGAGAGGCGCCCATAAGCCTACCTGTGGTGACCAATGGCATCACCCATGGTTTAAGTACCGTGGGCGATATGTTTCTTGACGAGGGGGATTTGGTTTTTCTCCCGGACAAGCTCTGGGGCAACTACCGGCTGATTTTTGGAGTCAAGCGGAATGCGCGTGTGGGGGTATACCCGCTGCTCTCCGACCGGGGCGGCTTTGACCTTGAAGGCTTCCGCAAGCTCATCGAGGCGCATGCCGTCGTGGGTAAGATTGCCGTCCTTTTCAATTTCCCCAACAATCCGGTAGGGTACTCGATCACCCCGGGGGAAGCTGATGCGATCTGCGAAGTGCTTGTGGGCGCAGCCTCCACGGGGCATTGCGACATATTGGCGGTCTGCGACGATGCCTATTTTGGACTCTTCTACGATGACTCAGTCTTCCAGGAGTCTCTCTTTGCTCGCTTAGCTGCCGCTCATCCCCGAATTCTGGCGGTGAAGCTGGACGGGGCGTCCAAGGAGGACTACGCCTGGGGCCTGCGTCTGGGCTTTATCACTTATGGCATAGCTGGCGGTGAGCCGGTCTATGAGGCGCTTGAGAAAAAAACGGCTGGGTGCATTCGAGCCACCATCAGCAACGTTTCTCATCTTTCGCAGTCACTACTGCTGAAGGCGATGCGCGACCCTGCTTATGAAGCCGAGATCAAGGAGAAGCACGCCATTCTCACCCGGCGGGCAAACAAAGCCCGGGAAGTGCTTGCGGACGCGCGCTTTGAGGAGGCGTGGAGTCTTTACCCGTTTAACTCTGGCTACTTTTTGTGTTTGCGCCTTCACGGTTTGGATGCCGAACAATACCGGGTGCGACTGCTGGAGAAGTATGGGGTGGGAGTCATATCCACGAGTGACACCGACATCCGTGTTGCCATCTCCTGCGTGGAGGAAGAGGATATCGCCGATCTTTTCGAGGTCATGCTGACCTGTGCCTTGGAGATGAAAAAGGAGTAGAGCGGGCACGGCTACGGTTCGGGTACGCTTGTATGCTGAGCTCGGGGATTTTCTTCCCCCGGAGTGCCGAGGTAAGGAGTTTGAGCACACTTACCCGGCGGGCGGGTCGGTGAAAGACCTGATAGAAGGGCTTGGTGTTCCCCACACCCAGGTGGACCTGGTTCTAGTGAATGGTCAGTCGGTCGGCTTCACTCACCGAGTAAGCGATGGTGACCGGGTCAGCGTATATCCCGTCTTTGAGGCGTTTGACATAACCGGAGTGAGCGCTGTGCGCCCCCAGCCTCTACGGGTGGTGCGTTTTGCCGTAGATGTGCACCTGGGGAAGCTGGCTTCGTACTTACGGCTGGCCGGTTTTGATACTCTCTACCAGAACGACTGGGACGACCGCGAACTAGCGGAAACCGCTGTGAGGGAGCACAGGATCGTCCTTACCCGTGACCGCGGCCTCCTCATGCGGTCTGCGATCACTCATGGCCACCTGGTGCGAGAAACTAGGCCGCGTGCCCAACTAAAGGAAGTGCTGGACCGCTTTGACCTGTGGGGTTCGCTTCGGCCCTTCACGCGCTGTCCGCTCTGCAATGGCCTTACGAGACAGGTGGACAAGAGCGAGATCAAGGACGCTCTTCCGCCCCGCACCGCGACTCACTATGACCAGTTTTGGCGCTGCGAATCCTGTGGCCACCTTTACTGGCGCGGCTCTCACTTTAGAGCCCTTTCCGCTCTACTGTCGCTCGGCGACGACTTCAGGCAGGGTGTTGAACCGGGAGCGGGCGAACAAGGGCACTCCGAGCAGAGCCAAAATGCCCATAGCGGCAACTCCGAGAGCAGCTGAGCGCTCGGCCTGAGCTGCCTCCGCCAGCGGCCACAGCGCCGCCCCCAGCCCCTGGGAGACGCGCTGCACCGCACCGAACAGGCCGAAGGCCAAGGCTTGATATTCCGAGCGGAAGATCTGGGCAAAAGCCCCGCGCACGGTGGGGACAAGCGCCCCCGACAAAAGACCATGCAGACAGGCGCAGAGGATGGTCTGAGGAAGGGTGGCGACGAAACTAAAGGCAAGAGCGTTCAGGCCAAGAAGAGTAAGTCCGAAAAGCACGAGGCGCCTCACCTGTGGTCCGGTGGGTCGCAAGAGGGCGACAAAACCTGCGCCGACGGCCGAGGCGGCCACCACTACAGCAGAGGCAGCTAGTAACCCCGCCCCCTCAACACCGGTGACCGAACGAATGTAGAGGGGTAAATAAAGCGTGATGCCCATGATGGAGGAGTTAAGAGCAAAGTAACCGGCCAAGAACCATCCGGCCTTGTGCTCCCGAGAGGACTCCCTCCAAAGCTCGGCAATGCGCCGGTGCAGACCGCGAGAAGAGGGAACAATGCGCCCGTTCTTTTTCTGCCAAAGTCTTTCTGCGAAAAATCCGGGCAAAGCGCAACCCAGGAAGATAAGCGCCGCCACAGTGAGGGCGTTTTCTCTACCGTTTACCCCGGGAACGACTCGCCCCGACACCACCAGCTGCATGATGCCCACCCCGGCTGCGCCACCCAGGAAGCTCAAGGCCAGGCCCAAAGAAGACACACTCACCACATTGGCGCCGCTAGCTGCCTGGAGCATAGAGGCATTGTAGATAAGACTGGAAAGTTGAAAGAAGTAGTTGGCCACCATGGCCGCCACTACCACGGAGATCAGCGCGGGCTGGCCAGCCGTGGGGAGCTGCGGCAGCACAAGAAAGAGCAGGCTCGCCACCAGCACCGAAGCCACAAACCAGCGGCGACGCGAGTAGGTCTCGTCTGCGTGCACGCCGATGTAAGGTCCGCTTAGCCCTATGGCCCAGGAGGAGATGGCGGAGGCCAGGCCGAAAAGGCGGGCGTCAACGCCCAGATCACTTACAACCCAAATGGTCAGATAAAGGGGGATAGCAAACTCGACTGCGGTGTTACCCAGGTCATACGCGTACCAGGCCAGCCGAGCGCGTCTCGTGGCCGAGTCCATGCCGTTCTGGGTACGTGCGTTCATTGCCGCCTAGTGTACTATGAGAGCCTAGGAGCCGAGCAGGAGGGAGGTATGCGAGCAGCCCGAGAAAGCGATGGCAGTCCGGGGAGGATTGGACAGGCCCGTGGCAAGCAAGGTCGGCTGTCTGAAGGAGAGCAATATTCCTTGCTCCGGACCGATCTCTCTGGACCGGTGATCTACCGCGAAGTGCAGAGGTTTCGCCAGTGGTTCCTCTACCTGCCTGTACTGATCGTGACCGTGGCGGTGTGGTGGCAATTCGCGGAGCAGGTCGTCTTGGGCCGCTCTACCGCCGAAGAGCCGGTCCCCAACTGGCTGGCCTGGGTTCTGGCTATTGTCTTCGGTCTAGGGATGCCCGCTTTTCTTCTCACCCTGCGTCTGGTCACTGAAGTCCGGCCGGGTGTGCTGCGCATTCGGCTCTTCCCGGTAAGTAAGGTGGAGATACCTACCGCCCACATCTTGGAAGCCGCGGTCCGTCATTATTCACCGCTCAAAGAATACGGAGGTTGGGGAGTGCGCATAAGCCGGACCCACGGCCGCGCCTACAACGCCTATGGCTCTTTGGGCGTGCAGCTACTGGTGGAGGGAAGAGGGCCGGTGCTCATAGGATCGCAGCGCCCGGAGGAGCTTCTGGCGGCGCTTGTTGCTGCAGGGGCTAGGGTGGAGCGAAGTGAAGACGGTGCGATAAGGGACGAGCGGATGGAGGACGAGCCCGCAAACACTACCGGGGGGCGAGCAGAGTGAGGATAGTTGTGGCTCTAGGGGGCAACGCGCTTCTCAGGCGAGGACAGGCCCCCACGGTCGCAAACCAGCGGGAGAACGTAAGAGTAGCGGCCCGGGCGCTTGCGCCGCTTGCCCGCAAGTACAGTCTGGTGATCACCCATGGCAACGGCCCACAGGTGGGGCTTCTGGCCTTGGAGGCGGCTGCTTTCGCCGGGGTGGCGCCTTACACCCTCGACATCCTGGGGGCGGAGTCGGAGGGCATGATCGGCTACATGATCGAGCAGGAGCTGGGCAATGTTCTACCGGAGGAGGTGCCGTTCGCTACCATTCTCACCCAGGTGGAGGTCGATCCCGAGGACCCAGCCTTCTTGCACCCCACTAAGCCGATTGGCCCTCTTTACACCCGAGAGGAAGCGGAGCGGCTCGCTCGTGAGCACGGTTGGACTATGGGGCAAGAAAACGGCAAGTTCAGAAGGCTCGTTCCTTCCCCCAGACCCAAGCGGATCTTCGAACTTCGAGTGATCGAGTGGCTGGTCGAGCGGGGAGTGATAGTCATCTGCACAGGTGGCGGCGGCATCCCTACTGTGCTTATGCCGGACGGGAGGTTGGTGGGAGTGGAAGCCGTGATCGACAAGGACCACGCCGGCGCGCTTCTAGCTAAGTCGCTGCAGGCGGAGGTGTACCTCATGCTCACCGACGTGCCGGCTGTCCTTGATAGGTGGGGGGAGCTTGATGCTCGGCCGATCCGGAGAGCTAGCCCGGAGACATTGGAGCGGTTCTCCTTTGCTGAGGGGTCTATGGGACCGAAGGTCAGGGCGGCCTGTGAGTTTGCCAGGGAGACGGGGGGACTGGGCGGCATCGGGGCTCTGGAGGACGCCGAAGCCATTGTCGAGGTGCGTGCAGGGACCTTGATCTCCACGCGTTTTGAAAAGCTTGAGTTTTGGTTATGAGGTCTAGGGGATGGTCACGGGGTCTGTGAGAGAGGGGTAGACATGCTGACGGCGGTCGAGAAACAGGTGTTGGTGGACCTGGGGGTAGGCGACAAAGCGGTAGCGGTCAAGTTTGCCATCGAGCCTCCCGGGGTGGGTAGGCTGGAAGACAAGATGACGCTCTGTGAGATGTTAAAGCACGCTCTCGAAGGCGAGGCGTTCTATGCCGAACCCTCTGATCATGCGTGCGATGCTGGCTTGTACATTCTTGGTCAGACTGAGATCAAGGAAAAGTACATAAATGGCGAATACGGTCATGGCCTTCAGATATTTGATAGTCCGCGCGCCGGGGCGCGACTGTACCATCACCTGTACAGGGTAAATGGGATCACCTTCCGTCATTTGGTTTTTTCTCCAGTATTATCCGCAGATTTTGAACCGGATCTACTTATTGTTTTTGCCGACACCACCAAAGCCGAGATCATGTTGAGGGCTTTAAGTTACAAAACAGGCGCGATGTGGCATAGCAAGTTCACTCCGGCCATCGGCTGCAGCTGGATCTTCGCCTACCCGTTTGTTTCTGGGGAGGTTAACCACGCCATCACCGGGTTGGGCTTTGGTATGAGGCGGCGCAGACTTTTTGCTGAGGGACAACACCTATTGTGTGTTCCCTTCCCGATGATGCACGGATGGCTGGAGACGCTGCGCGAAATGCCGTGGGTGCCAGAACCCTACGGACCTGACGGTCTTGAGTATGTGAGAAAACTTCGCTTGCGACTTGGTCTGGACTAGACGAAACCAGGAGGCAAACCATGAAGATCGCGCTCATCGGGCAGGCGGCTTTTGGAGAGAAGGTGCTTGAATCTCTGCTCATTGAGAAAGAAGAGGTGGTGGTGGTCTACCTACCGCCGGACTCCGCGTCTGGCAAGAACGAGACTCTCAAGGAGCTAGCCGTAGCCAACGGCATTCCTGTCCGCCAGCCGGTCAGGATGCGCGACCCCGAGGTGTACGAAGATTACAAGCAGTTTGGCGCCGAGCTCAACGTGATGGCTTTTGTTACCGACATTGTTCCCGCCTCGATTCTTAATCATCCTCCTTTGGGAACGATCCAGTACCATCCTTCGCTTCTGCCTCGACACCGAGGGGCGAGCGCTATCAACTGGGCCATCATCAACGGTGAGACTAAGACGGGTTTGACCATCTTCTGGCCGGACGAAGGTCTGGACACCGGTCCCATCCTGCTGCAAAAAGAGGTCGACATTGAGCCTGACGACACCGTCGGTTCTCTGTACTTCAACAAGCTTTTCCCGCTGGGGGTGGATGCCATCCTGGAGTCCATACGCTTGATCAAGGAAGGTAGGGCTCCGAAGATTCCCCAAGACCTCAGTGAGGGCGAGTATGAGCCGGTGTGCCGGGCGATGAAGATTGACTGGATGTACCCGGTGAGCGTGGTGTACAACGTCATCCGCGGCTGTAACCCCTCGCCCGGGGCCACCACCACCTACCGAGGCCAGGCTGTGAAGATCTTCGATTGCGAGAAACATCGCATAAGCGGCCCACAGACGCCGGGCACCGTTACCGAGATCACCGAGGATGGCTTCCTGGTTGCCTCTAGCGGAGGCAGCATCTTTGTGAAGCGAGTCCAGCCGGCCGGAGGGGCCAAGATGCCGGCAGGCGAGTTTGCAAGGTCGGCGGGACTGGCTGTGGGCGACCGGCTGGGGGAGGACTGAGGAGCTTGAGAGGAGCCTGAAGGAGTCTGACAGGCAATTCCCCGTCAGGCGAGAGGTGGCCGCCGGTGGGTGGTCAGGGGTTGGTGCCAACTTGAGGGAGGGCGGGACTTGTTGGGATTCCGTTCTTCGGAGGGCTCAGTTCTCCGAGGGGCTCCACCCTCCGGGGGGCGAGTGGGACTGGAATTGCGCCGGAGAGGTTTGTGGACTGGCTGAGCAGCCATAAGCACCCAGACAGGAGGACAGGACTCACCTATCGGTACCATCCTCGCAGCGACGCGCATTCGGTGGCGCTGTGCCGCTTTGTGGCTGAGGACTTGATTCGTTGGACGCCGGCACTGCGTGATGCTCTGGAACAGTCCCGTCTCGCGTTCGGTAAGGGTCCGGAGCCACTGACCGCTAGCGTCGAGGTAGGGCAGCCTCGCGTGGTCAAGTCTCTTTCGAGGGTGGTCATGAGCTGTGAAGCCAAGTCGGCCATGACGGAGCATGCGAAATCTCAGCCCAGAATATATGACGAGTTAAGCTCATCCCACGAGATAATTCACCAGGCGGACCCAAGAGCGCTGGCGGCTGGCGTAGTCGTGGTCAACATAGCCGCCGAGTTCGTTTCACCAACTCGTCAAGTTGCTGGGCAACCAGTGACCGTTACCCGGCATAGGCAACCGCACGCCGCTGCCAACATGGTGTCTCATCTCCGTGGGCTCCCTCTTCGGGCAGAGACCGGGGGAGTTGGGTTCGATGCTCTGGGGAGGCTTCTCGCGGAGGGACGCGGCTGGTCTCGATAGTAGCCGGCTCGGCAAACAATCCCAAACGGTCTGCAGCCTGCTTAACCCTGCGCACCCCGGCTGCAAAGTAATTCGGATCTATCTCTACCCCGATGCTGTTCCTGCCGGCCTCGAGGGCTGCGATGGTGGTAGAAAAGGTACCTGCAAACGGATCGAGCACCGTGTCTCCCACGAAGAAAAACATTCGTATCAGCCGGTAGGCGAGCTCGGTTGGAAAGGGAGCGGGGTGACTGCGGGATGATGCTCCTGGAATGTCGCTCCAGAAAGAACGGAACCACGTGCGGTGTTCCTCACGGGTCAACCTCGACAGTTGGCGCTGCTCCTCGGTAGGCTTGCGGTAACCTCCGGGCTTGCGGAGCAGCAAAATGTATTCGACATCGTTTTTTATGATCGCGTTGGGCTCATATGGTTTACCAAGGAAAGCCGATCCGTTCTGAACCTCGTAAGAGGCGTTGGCTATCTTGTACCAGAAGATGGGCGTAAGGTAGTCCAGGCCGAGTCGGCGGCACCTGACCGCAATGTCCGCATGCAAAGGCACTACAGAATGCCGGCCCTTGTTCTTGCGTCTGGCCAGACAGACGTCGCCAACCACGCAGGCAATTCTCCCCCCGGGAACGAGGACGCGAACGCAATGTGCCCAAACCCGGTCGAGCGCGTTCATGAATTGCTCATACTCGGAAATGTCCCCCAGCTGGCCCTCAACCTCGTTGTACTTCTTTAACGTCCAATAAGGGGGGAAGTGACGACAAGATGCACCGATTCAGGCGCGAGCCAATCTAGCTCTCTCGCGTCCCCGCAGAAGAGGCGGTGTACAGTCGGCGGCATGCCCGGCTGACACGCGGAGAAAGCAGGTGCAGCTGAGCTATTTCCGTGCTGTCGCTTCGTGGCTCAGTTAGGATAGCGCAGCTGGCGGACGCACAAGCGGAGTAGAGGGTGGCTCTTTCCTTGGTGGACCGGGTACGCTACCATTAGCCGACCTTTAATCGAGCCCGGTGAGGCCGAAAGGGAGAGTGAATGATTTATGCCTAGACGCACAGACATCCGCAAGATCCTGCTGCTTGGCTCCGGTCCCATCGTCATTGGGCAGGCGTGTGAGTTCGACTACTCTGGCACCCAAGCCTGCAAGGTGCTGAGGGAGGAAGGCTTCCAGGTAGTGCTGGTTAACTCAAATCCAGCCACCATCATGACCGACCCGGCCTTTTCTCATCGTACCTACCTCGAGCCTTTGACGCCAGAGATAGTGGCCAAGATCATCGAAGAGGAACGTCCTTGTGCTCTCTTGCCCACGCTAGGCGGGCAAACAGCGCTCAATCTGGCGGTCGCGCTGTTCGAAGACGGAACGCTGGAGAAATACGGGGTGGAGCTGATCGGAGCCAAGTACGAGGCTATTCGTCGGGCTGAATCCCGGGAGGAGTTTCGGAAGACTATGGCCTCCATCGGTCTGCGCGTCCCTGACAGCGCGGTAGTGAGGAGCTTGGCCGAGGCCCGAGCCGCTCTCGCCAGGGGTCTGAAGCTGCCGGTGATTGTGCGACCTAGCTTCACTTTGGGCGGTTATGGTGGCGGGGTGGCTCACAACAAAGAGGAGTTTGACGCGGTGGTCCAAGCGGGTCTTGATGCCTCCCCTGTCCACGAAGTCCTCATCGAGGAGAGCGTGATCGGCTGGAAGGAGTTTGAGCTGGAGGTCATGCGCGATCTCAAGGACAACGTGGTCATCGTCTGCTCGATCGAGAACATCGACCCCATGGGGGTTCATACCGGCGATTCAGTCACGGTGGCCCCGCAGCAGACATTAAGCGACGTCCAGTATCAAAGGCTGCGCGACGCTGCGCTTGCCATCATCCGCGCGGTGGGCGTAGAGACAGGGGGATCGAATATCCAGTTTGCCTTGTCTCCCGACACGGATGAGCTTGTAGTGATTGAGATGAACCCCCGTGTGAGCCGCTCTTCTGCGCTTGCCTCCAAGGCCACCGGGTTCCCTATCGCCAAAATTGCCGCCAAGCTGGCGGTGGGTTACACGCTTGACGAGGTGGCCAACGACATCACCCGCAAAACCCCTGCCTGTTTTGAGCCCACACTGGACTACGTGGTGGTGAAGACTCCGCGTTGGGCTTTTGAGAAGTTTCCTCTAGCGGATACCAGACTGACCACTCACATGAAGAGCGTGGGGGAGAACATGGCCATCGGACGCACCTTCAAGGAGGCCTTCCAAAAGTCCATGCGCTCCCGCGAGTTGGACGTGGACCCGGAGTTACCCAGGGATACTGACGACTTGCTGGCCAAGATAGCGGTGCCTTCGCCTGAGCGCTACGACCTCATCCTGGAAGCTCTGAGGCGGGGCGTAGCGGTGACGGAGTTGCACGCTCTCACCCAGATAGATCCTTGGTTTCTGCACGAATTCAGCGAGATTGTGGAAGCGGAGAATCGAATCGCCCATTTTGCTGGGAAAGGTGGTCTGGCCTCTCTCCCCCAGCGGGAACTACGCGAGGCCAAGCGCCTTGGTTTCAGCGACGCCCAAATCGGGTGTCTCATTGGAGCCTCCGAGGACGAGGTGAGAGCCCGACGGAAGGCGGAGGGCATAGTGCCGACCTACAAGGCGGTGGACACCTGCGCTGCCGAGTTCGAGGCCTACACTCCGTACTTCTACTCCACCTACGAGGAGGAGAATGAGGCGTTGCCAGTGCCCGGCAAGAAGCCGGTGATCATACTGGGTAGCGGTCCCAACCGCATCGGCCAGGGTATCGAGTTCGACTATTGTTGTGTGCACGCGGTGCAGGAAGTACGGGCGCTCGGCTATCAGGCGGTGATGGTCAACTGTAACCCGGAGACGGTGTCCACTGACTATGACACTTCTGACCGCCTTTACTTTGAGCCGCTCACTTTTGAAGATGTGATGAACGTGATTGAAAACGAGGATCCAGTGGGG
>Ga0315298_1009939_pt1 | contig 11583 bp, 8 predicted proteins | sample WHS_1_MG_FD_203077 | JGI IMG/M metagenome (GOLD analysis project Ga0315298, IMG submission 203077) | Extremophilic microbial mat communities from Washburn Hot Springs, YNP, Wyoming, USA - WHS_1_MG | ecosystem: Environmental > Aquatic > Thermal springs > Hot (42-90C) | place: USA: Wyoming... | reverse complement strand
AACCGCCGTGAGCGTGCCTCAGACCATTCGCGTGCTCATGCCCGATGGCACAGTGGTGGTCATGGAGATGGACGAGTACCTCAAGGGGGTCGTGCCCCACGAGGTGCCCCCCTCCTGGCCAAGAGAGGCCCTGCGTGCCCAAGCCGTCGCTGCGCGTAGCTATGCCGCCACACGCCATGCCCATGCTGCGGAAGGGGCCGATGTGTGCACTACTACCCATTGCCAGGTCTGGAGCGCCACCCACTATGATACCACCGATCGTGCCGTGGACGATACCCACGGCGTCGTGGGCATCTATAATGGCAACATCATCTCAGCCTTCTTCTTCGCCCATTGTGATGGGCACACGCGCAACTCGGAGGACGTCTGGGGGGGATATCTACCTTACTGCCGCAGCGTGAGCTGCCCCTGTGGTTACACCTTTCTGTACGGCCATGGCGTGGGCATGTGCCAACAGGGAGCCAAGGTCTTTGCCCAGCGAGGTTGGGGCTATGCGGAAATCCTCAGACATTATTACACAGGCATAGAGGTCGCGGCCCCCGCGCCGGGGCACATCACAAGCGCCTCGGTCCAGCCTCTCAGCGGCGATGAGAATACCCAGTTCACCTATGAGGCCATCTATACCGGCGAGATGGGCGAGCCGCCGGCCGTGGCTAACGTGATCATTGACGGCCGCTCTCGCTCTTTGGAGCGCGTCCCCGGTGGCCCGGGCGGCAGTTGGCGCTATAGGCTCGTTACCCGGCTGGGAGCGGGGCAACACACCTTTCGCTTCTCCTTTGAGGATGGCTATGGGAACGCCGCCTATCTGCCCCTGACGGGCGCCTTCCAGGGGCCTATGGTGGTCGTGCCTGGGGCCACAACCCCCACGCCCACGCCGCTGCCTACGACCTCGGGGACCCTCGCGGAGAGCCTTACCCATTCTACGGCGGGAGATTGGGCGGGGGGGACTTTTGATGGCTTGCGCGTGACCGATGTCGGCGATGGGGCCCTTGAGCTTGAGCCGGGGCGCACCCAAGGGATCTATACCTCCCAGGCGCTCGCCGCGCCGATCCCCTTCGTCGGCCTGGGGTTGACTTGGCTTGCCTCGTTGCCCGCTGGCGCCTCTATCACCTTTGAACTGCGCATCAGCGCCGATGGCCTGACGTGGAGCGCCTGGCGGACGCTGAAGCCGGCGGAGGATCGGGCCAATACCAGGGCCCCCTATGCCTCCGACCTCCTTTTCGGTGCGGGAAGCTGGTTACAATATCGTGTGTCCCTGCGGACGACGGCGGGGAGCGCCTCCCCAGTTTTGCGGAACGTGCGTTTGGTGTGTATTGATTCTCGCGCCGGCCCTACCGCGAGGGAACTGGCCGCTACGCGCCGTCTGGGAGCCTTGGATCGCCCGCCGGTCATCCCGCGCAGCGGTTGGGGGGCCGATGAAAGCCTGATGACCTGGCCGCCTGAATATCGCCCTTTGCGGGCGGTGGTCATCCACCATACGGTGACCGATGATGGTGGGGTGGACCCGGCGGCGGTGGTGCGGGCCATCTACTATTACCACGCCGTCGTCCGCGGGTGGGGAGACATCGGCTACAACTATCTTGTGGATCACCTGGGCAATATCTACGAGGGACGCGCGGGCGGTGTAGGAGTCGTTGGGGGGCACGCTCTACAGTACAACTGGGGCAGTATCGGCATCGCCCTCATCGGGGATTACCAGGAGCAGGACGTCCCCTCGGCTATGTTGGAATCCTTGACCACTTTCCTAGCCTGGCAATGTCGCGATCATTTCATCCATCCCGCCCAAGAGCGCTTCTTCATTGACCGGGTATTGCCCACGATCATGGGCCATCGCGATGGCGCCGACACCGTTTGCCCCGGCGACCGAGCTTATGCCCTGTTGCCGGCCATCCGCGCGCAGACCCTAGCCAAGATGGCCCAGGTCCCGCCGAATATCGCCTTCTCTGCGCCCGTTCAAGGCCAGGCGGTGCGCGCCGTGGTGGACCTGACTACGCGGACCAGCGCGGCCACCGCTCGCGTGGATTACTATGTGGACGATGTCCTGCGGGCCAGCGACACCAGCGAGCCGTTCCTCTGGAAGTGGAACACCTCGGACGAGGCCGAGGGCCAACATCGGCTGCGCGTCGTGGCTTCTAATGCCGCCGGGACGAGCGAGGCCGCCGTGCAAGTCACTGTAGATAATACCCCACCTACTGGCTCGGCGACGGTGCCGCCATGGGTGAACTCCACGCGAGTGGGCTTTACCCTCTCTAGCCCCGATGCGACCAGGGTGCAATTCAGCAACGCCTGGGCTTGGGAAGGCGAAGCACTCTATCACGAGGCCAATACCGGCCGCCCGGTGAGCGATACGACGGCGCTCAACGGCCAGGCCTGGGAGGGGCGGGCCGGCGTGGATCGTGCCGGGGCCTGGTTCGGGCCTTATACGTGCGATCTACCCACCTGGAGGGATTATCAGGTCTATTTCCGGCTCAGGACGCCGAGCCGCTCGGCGAACGCGGAGCTGGCCCTTCTGGACGTAGTAGACAATCAGGGGCGGCGAACCTATGATCAGCGCCCCCTCAGCGGCGCGGACTTTCAGCGGGATAACGTCTATGAGGAGTTTCGCCTGGATCTGGCTTACAAAGGCCGTTCACCCACCTGTGCTGACCCGAATATCAGCGACGGACTGGAGTTTCGCACCGCCTTTCGCTCCACGGGTGACCTTTACCTGGATCGGGTGATCGTCTTTGGCGCGCCGCAGTCGTTGAGTACCGGAACGTTATATTGGACTGTCGCCTCGCGCGAGGGTCCGCAGGCAGTCACGGTGCGCTTCTTGGACGCTGCGGGCAACGCCAAGGATCAGGTGGTGACGGTAAGGTTGGATTGGACGGCCCCGCGCTGGCTCAGCTTTGGCCCACGTACGGCTCTCGTCCAGGATGTCCTCTCCGGCCTGGATACCACCAGCGCCGCCTGGTCGGTCTCGCAGGACGGGGGCGTTACCTGGGGCGCGTGGCAGCCGATCACCTTGGCCGCCAGCCCGGGCATTACCACCCCTCAGACGCTCACCGCCCCTGAGGTGAGCGGCACCCATCTACGCTTCCGCGTGCGCGACATGGCCGGCAACCTGAGCCAGAGCGAGCCGCAGCCGCTCCCCCTGACCCCCATAGCCACGGCGACGGCCACCTCAACACCCACTTTGACGAGCACGCCCACGGCAACCCCGATGCCCTCTCCTACCGAGACGACGACGCCAACGCCGGAGGGGACGCTTCTTACAGCGACCCCGACCCCGGAGAGTACCTTGCCCGTGGAGACGCCCACGCCAACCGATAGGCCGCAAAACTGGATTTGGCTGCCCCTGGTCTTGAGCGATTCCAGCTGATCGACTCAGAGGTTTAGCCGCGCAAAAGCCCACGGCGCGAGGTATAGCGCCCAGAAGACGACCAATCCATAGCGGATGTAACGGCCGAACAGCGCCAGCGCGACCGGCTTGGCCGGGGTGAGGAGCTTTAGCCCCAACCAGAGGATCAGCACGCCCGCCAGGCCGATGATGAAGCGCAGGGCACGCTTGGCCCATGGCCCTTTGACCTCGAAACGCGCCGGGTGATGCAAGGATAGGACGAAGGCCAGCCCCAGGCCCAAGATCATCCCGGCCACCGTGACGCCTCCTGCGAGATCACGCGGGGCGATGGCCGGCTTGCCGGATTTGGTTGCCATGGCCAGGGCGGCGTTTCGCTCCCAGAGAACCGGGTCGGGCAAGGGGGCAATGGCTGCCAAGATGCCGCCGGAAAGCGCTAAGAAAACGAGCGAGAGGGCCGAAGCCAAGGCAAGCTGTTGCCACAGCTTTAGCCGCTTGAGCCAGGCGACGACGGGGCGCTCCCAAGCCAGAAACGCTCCCAATACGAGCGCGCCAAAGATCCACCCGGCCAAGACATCCAGGGGAAAGTGCACCCCCAGGTAAAGGCGCGAGAGCGAGATCAAGAAGATGAGCGCCAGCGCCGCCGCCCAAGCCCAGGGCCTCTTCACCTGGGCGGCCAGAAAGCCCCACACCGAGGTGGCATTCATGGCATGCCCTGAGGGGAGGCCGTAGCTGATCTCGCTGCTCAACGCCCTGATGCGTGGATCAACCCAATAGGGGCGCGGCAGGTGAAAGGCGAGCTTGAGCAGGCCGTTCAGCCCGTTAGATAGGATCAACAGCACGGCCAGGCGCGCTCCCAGGGCCGGAGCGATGCACCAATAGAGCGCGGGCATGACAAAAAGGAAGAACTCTTCCTGGCCCAGGAAGGTGAACAGGCGCATGAGGCCACTTAGCCAAGGGACATTTTGCAAGGCCAGGATGATGTCGGTCCCCCAGCGTATCAGGGCATCCATGTCCCCCTACTAAGATGAGATGGCTAGGCCGATGTTCTCCTCTTGCGCGCGCAGCCGGCCGTGGCCACCAGCATACAGGACGATCACCCAACCATGGAGGGGAAGGGCTCTAATCCTCCTCCCGCTCCAGGATACGCGCCGGAACTTGGCAAAGCTGCACGAAGCGTTCCGCATCGGCCTTTGAGCCTACGATGTTGCCCCAGTGCATGGGGACGGCCACCTTAGGTTTCATGGCGTTGACCGCCTCAGCGGCCTCACGCGCGTCCATAGTGTATTTGCCGCCCACCGGCAAGAGGGCTACATCGGCGCGCACAGCGTCCATCTCCGGGGTATGATCTGTATCCCCGGCATGATAGATGCGCACGCCGTTCAGGGTGACGATGTATCCTAAGCCGCCAGCCTCCTTAGGATGGTAGCTTTTGCCGATGTTATAGGCCGGGACGGCCTCTATGGATACGCCCTGTAAGGTGATCACCTCTCCCGCCTTGATGACCCGGACCTCCCCGCCCAACTTGGAGGCACAGTCGCCGGTAGCTACAATGGCCGTAGTCGCTTGGCGGATTTTGCGCACATCATCGGGCGAACAATGATCGTAGTGGCCGTGAGTGATGAGGATGATATCGGCCGGTTGGGTCGTCTTCAGTTGGTAGGGGTCGATGTACACCACCTTCTCGCCGCTCAAGCGAAAGGAAGCGTGTCCGAGCCAGTGCACGTTCTTCAGTAGCTCGTCCACGCCGGCTTCCGGCCGGGGTGCTGTAGGCGTGGAAGAGGGGGGTTCAGAGGCCTTGCGGCCACAAGATAGAGAGAGGGCCAAGGCGAGTACCAGCATGCCCCCCATAGCGGGGTAAGGGAAAATCTTCATGGGGCATCCTCCCTTTGAGAACTACCGATGGGTGGCGCAAGGTAAGCCGGCAATAAGCTTCTGCGGGAGTGGATGGGAGTCGAACCCACCAAGGCCGCCTCTACAGCGCCCTACAACGGTTTTGAAGACCGCAACGGTTGACAGCTTATCCCGGCACCACAACCCGTAAGGCTCTGCCGAACATTCTACCACAACCCCCTGGGGTGGGCAAACCGCCCGCAAAGGTGACAACACTTTGACAACACTTTTGCGGGGGGAGCTATGCGCACACATGGCGAGGGGACTATCACGCAACGCAAGGATGGACGTTGGCAGGGGGCCTTGCAGGTGGACGGGATACGGCGGGTAGTTTACGGCAAGACCCGCAAGGAAGTGGTAGAGAAGTTAGAAGCTATCAGGCGTTTAGCTAGGGATGCCGGCGCAATCCCCAACCCCGGCAAACGAACCCTAGGCGACCTTTTGGACGCCTGGCTTGAGACGAAAGCCCCGAACTGGAAACCCCGGACCCTAGCGGACTATCGGGAACTTTGCGCCGTCCACTTGCGCCCCGCCCTGGGGAGCGTCCATCTTTCCAAGTTAACCCCGGATAGGGTAGCCCGTTACCTGGCCACCTGGCAACGCCGTGGGAAGGCCCGGACCGCCCTTAAGCTCTATCGGGCGCTATCCCAGGCCCTCGACTTAGCGGTGCGGTGGGGGTGGTTAGCGCACAACCCTTGTGAACGGGTGGACACGCCCCGCTACAGGCCCCAACGCAAGGGGGTTTGGACACAAGACGAGTTGCGCCGTTTCCTGCAGGCCACAGAAGCGGACTGGCTTTGGCCCTTATGGGTGACGGCCATAGCGACGGGGTGCCGCATAGGGGAACTCTTGGCCCTAGAGTGGCCCGACGTGGACATAGGGGCGGGGACTATCACGGTGGACAAAAGCGCCCAGGTTATCGGGGGGCAACGGGTGGTGACCACGCCCAAGACCCAGGCGGGGCGGCGGGTTATCGCCCTACCCGGCCAGGCGGTGGCGGCCCTTCAAGCGCAAGGGCTGCAGCAAAGGGATTGGGGCTATACCGGGGGCTTGGTGTTTTGCAGGCCCGACGGCAGGCCCTTAACCCAAACCCTTGTGGCCTGGCATATGCGCCAAGCCTGCCAAAGGGCGGGCGTGCCAGCCATGACGCCCCACGGGTTGCGGCACCTGCACGCAAGCCTACTCTTGGGCCAGGGGTTGCCCTTGCCCGACGTATCCCGGCGGCTAGGCCATGCGACGCCCCAGGTGACTTTGACGATTTACGCCCATGCCCTGCAGGGGGGCGATAGGCGGGCGGCCCAGGCGCTTGATGGGCTGTTAGGGGGCTGACCATGGGACCCTTGGCGATGGGACTAGCCTTCTTGTTTATTGCCCCGAATACGCCTCACCAAGCGATGGTAACGAACCCTTAGGTTGTTGACCGTCATGGGCTTATCGGGATAGCGCTTCGCCCACTCCGCCTGGAAACGCTCCCAGAAGCCTTGCGGAAGGCGCTGCCCTAGCTCTTTGCCAAAGGCCCGCAGGAGTTCAAGGAAGGCCTCGTCAGTGGCGGAAAGGTGGTGAGAGGGTGTGCCGAAAGCACGGCGGCACTCCTGCACCTTGCCGCAGGCCCTCTTGAGACCTACTAGGGGGTGGTTGAGTATAACCCGCCCGCCGATAACCCTTCCTTCATAGCGAAGCTCAGCCCTGGCCAGGTCGGGAATGTTTAACGGCTCGCCATGCAGGATGTAGCTTGTCGTGCGCATGACGATGTCGAGCTGTGGCGTCACCACAAAGTCCAGGGTGATTCTTGGGGTAGACCCGCCCTCTAAAAACGCCTTCAGGCGTTCCCTCGCCGTTATCTCAAAGGCTTCGGCGTACTGCAGCCAGGCCGTCCCGATGCCATCATCCCCGCACAGCGAGCCCACTATGCCAGCCACCCGCCATTGGAGACGGGCGAAAGCGCTGAGGCACGGCAGGACGCTTTGAAGTAGCCGCCAGGCCTCGGCGAACCCTTGCGGCGGCGGCTCAACGTCGCCCTCCGCCCGCCCCTCGGCCCACTCCACCCACATGGGGAAGGCAAAGCTCATCAAAGTGCAAAGACGGGCGGCGGGCTCCCAAAACACGAGGCGCACGGGCCCACCCGCCTTCTCTTGGAGCGCTAGGGGAGGCGCAGGGGCCGTCCCGCTTCCGGCGGCGAGGGCGTAGGCGTAGAGGGTCATGCTGGCCGCTGTGCCCTCCCATTTCCTCAAGAGCGCCGAAAGGAGGCCCAACATGGCCGCCTCGATGCCCTCAAAGAGGGACTTGGCGTCGGCCACAAGGAGACGAAAAAGCGCCACCTTCTCCTGTGCCTCCTGAATAAGGGGCTCTAGAAGGCGCTCGGCACGGCGAGAGACCTCTCGGCGCAAGGCGGTGCTAGAAGTGGGGTCCTGTCCTATCGTGAGCAGTATGGGGTGCAGGGCCTTAATTTGGTGGCGAGCTATGTTAATAGCCACCCCCTCAGGCAAGCCGAGCCGCTCCAAAGCGTCACGCAGCCGAACGAAAGCCTCACCTCTGGTGTCCATCTTATACCTCCTAGAATTACACTTTTTGACGACTTGGCGTAATTGTACTACGCTGGAGGCAAAAGTCAAAAAAAGGAGGTTTTATGGACGAGAGAGACATTTTGGTCTCTATCGGACGGGCCCAGGGCCTACTGTGGGTGGCGCAGCAGCTTGGCGGCTCGCCCCTGCTCGCTGGCGTGGCCGAGCTTCTGCGGGAGGCAGCGGAGGCGATTGAGACCCAGGCTAGGGACAAAGCAGAGAAGGGGGCAGAGCGAGATGTTCGTTGAGACGAACAGCCGCCCGTGGCAGGCGGGCGGCTGGCAAGGCGTGGCGCACAGTAGAGTGCTCACGACTCGCCCGTATCATAGCAGGAAAGCTGTGGCCTTGCAAATCCGTAAACGTGGGCGATGGCTGACCGTCGCCAAAGTTGTGCCCCTGGACGGCGAGCCCGTTTTGGCCGTGGCGTGGCGCAACCAGAAAGGCACAAGCAGGGCCGTGTCCCTACCCCTGGTGGCGGTGTCCTACGCCGAGGCCCATGGCGCACGGAGCTTTGTGCTACGAGACGACCGCCTGGGCGTGGCCAGAAGCATCACCCTGGCCGACATGCGGCGTAAGGGTTGGATTGGGGCTGACGGTGAGCTTTACATAAAGCTTGCCGACATGACACCCTGTCCCTGGCGGCCTTGGGCCTATGCCACGGAGACTGTGCGCCTGGGCGATGAGGCCGAGGGTGGGGCCGTTCAATTGAAGCTTTTCGGGGAGGTAGCACATGGGCGGTGAGCTTCTACAGGACATTCTCCCCAGGTTGCAACGTGGGGATTGCCCCGCCCACAGGTGGCCCGACGCCAAGGGTGAATACTGGCCACTGTGCCCCTTTCACCAAGATACCCACCACGGGAGCTTCTCCCTCTCGGAGCGGGGCTATGTCTGCTTCTCTTGCGGGGCTAAGGGGACGTTACAAGAGCTGGCCCAGCGGCTAGGTGTTGCGGTGTTGCACCGTTGCGGCGATGGTTTCACTCCCTCCCCCCTCCCCCTAACCCTGGAGCGTTACGCCGAGGCCAAGAAGCTGGATGTGGGCTTCCTGCAGGGTCTAGGATTGGCGACAGTGTATGTCCAAGGCAAGCCATGCGTGCGGATGCCCTATTATGACACCCAAGGGGCAGAGGTATGCGCCCGTCTACGCCTGGCCCTGGCCGGCAAAGACCGCTTTCGCTGGGTAAAGGGCTCGAAGCTGCACCCTTATGGCCTTGACCGTTTAGAGGACGCAAGACGGGCAGGGTACGTGGTACTTGTAGAGGGCGAAAGCGACGCCCAGACCCTCTGGAGTTACGGTATCCCCGCCCTGGGTGTCCCCGGCGCTAGCACGTGGCGGGCGGAGTGGGCGGACTACCTGCAGGGTCTGACTGTTTATCTTTGGCGGGAGCCAGACGAGGGCGGAACGCTTTTTTCTTACAGGGTGGGCCAGACCTTGCCAGACGCCCGTGTCATCACGCCGCCCCAGGGGCGCAAAGACGTTTCAGAGTGCCATATCCTGGGGGATGACGTGCCCGCCCTCATGACCCGTCTCATGGCGGAGGCTAGGCCGTGGCGGGAGCTGCAGGCGGCGGCGCTGAACGGGGAGGCCCAGGACGCCAAGCGGCGGGCTGGCGACCTGTTGGCGTGCCCCGACATCCTGGGGCGTTTTGCGGAACTGTGCCAGCATGTGGGGCTTGTGGGAGAGGAAAGGGCGGCCAAACTGCTCTATCTGGCCCTTACAAGCAGGCTCTTGGAGCGGCCCGTAAGCGTATGTGTCAAAGGCCCGTCCAGCGGCGGCAAGAGCTTTGTTGTGCAAACCGTGTTAGAGGCGTTCCCAGAGGCGGCCCACCTGGATTTTACGGGCATGTCCGAACACGCCCTGGTCTATGACGAGAGGCCGCTGTCACACAGGTTTGTAGTGCTATACGAGGCTAGTGGCTTGGGGCCAGACAGGGGCGGCGGTGACGTCAACACCCTGGCCTACATCTTGCGCTCTCTGCTTTCGGAGGGCTGTATCCGATATACGACCGTGGAGAAGACGGCGGAGGGTATGAGGCCTAAAGTTATCGAGCGGCCAGGCCCGACTGGGCTTATCACCACCACGACGTCGGCCACCCTGCACCCAGAGAATGAGACCCGCATGCTTTCCGTGGTGGTACGAGATGACCCACAACAGACCCGTGGGATTATGGCGGCCCTGGCCGACGCTGCCAACGGCCATGGGGGTGACGCCCCAGACCTTGAGCAGTGGCGGGCACTGCAGACTTGGCTTGAGCTGGCTGGTACACGGGACGTTGTCATCCCTTACGCCCCCAAGTTGGCGGAGCTGGCCAACCCCAAGGCTGTGCGCCTGCGGCGGGACTTTGGCGCTCTGTTGAACCTGATACGAGCCCACGCCATTCTGCACCAAGCCACACGGGAACGGGACGCCCAGGGGCGGATTGTGGCCACCCTGCAGGACTATAGGGCCGTCTATGACCTGGTCATTGACATTCTCAATGAGGGGGTGCAAGCGACGGTGTCGGCCAGCGTTCGGGAGACCGTGAACGCCGTGGCGGAGCTACAGGCCCAGGGCGACGGGGTGGTTAGCTTAGCCCAGCTTGCGGCCCACATGGGGCTGGACAAGTCGGCCACGAGCCGACGGGTCAGGGTGGCTTGCGACCTAGGCTATCTCGTGAACCTGGAGGACCGCCGGGGCAGACCCGCCCAGTTGACCGTCGGCGAACCGATGCCAGACGAGAAGCCCATCATCCCCCACCCTGATGCACTGGGGCAAGAGATGACCGTTGCAGTGTTGCAGCGTTGCGCCGACCGTTCCACTCCCCCTCCCCCCTCTAGTGTTGCAGCAGTGAATCGAGGGGGGATTAACCCGCCCCCTCAGCCTGTTATGGTAAAGTTACAGGATGGGGAGGGGGGTAGTGCAACCCCTCTGGAAACACTGCAACACTGCAACAGTGGCGGCAACGGCCATGGCAAGCAAACGAAAGCAGCCAACTTGGAGCCTGAGCCACCCGACGGCGTTTGGGTTGGTGAAGACGTGCATTGGCCTCGCCTGGTAGCCCTGGCCTATGCGCACGACAGTGAGCTTGGTGCGACGCTCAAGACCTTTGCCGAGATGGGACGCCACCTTGTGCGACGGGACGGGACGTTCACCATCGTGCCGGCAGACGAGGCGGACCGAGAGGACTATGTACGGGATAGGGAGTACTTATTCCCCCATGCGGCCTGGCTCAAGATGGCGCTGAAGGACCTGGAGGCCGACAATGGCCGATAATGGCACACTTTCATGCAAAAAGCATAGATTTTTGCAAGCTTTATTGCAAGCAAAGAGCATCCGAGAGGCGGCGGGTTTAACCCACATCTCGGAGCGTACCGCCTGGCGCTGGCTACGTGACCCCGCTTTCAGGGCCGAGCTACGGCGGGTCCAGGACGAGGCCCTGGCCCAGGCCGCACGGCAGGCGGTAGGGACCTTTGGCGAGGCGCTAGAGACCTTACGGGATGTCATGGCCCGTCCCTCGGCCCCTGCCTCGGCGAGGGTGGCGGCGGCACGGGCGGTGTTGGAGGTTGGCCTACGCCTAGCAGAAACCCTCGACCTGGCGGAGCGGGTGAGGGAGTTAGAGGAGAAGGTGAATGAAGGCGACGTTGCGCAAGCGGATTGAGAGGTTGGCGGGGCGGCTCAATGCCGGCACAAAGCGGACGGTGCTAGCCTTCTTGTTGGCCGACGCCACACAGGAGGAGGTGGACGGCCTCGTGAGCGAGTATGAGCAGACGCTGGACGGGCGCTACGGCTTTCTGCAGATAGACGACGCTCTTTTG
>Ga0315298_1009938_pt1 | contig 11584 bp, 13 predicted proteins | sample WHS_1_MG_FD_203077 | JGI IMG/M metagenome (GOLD analysis project Ga0315298, IMG submission 203077) | Extremophilic microbial mat communities from Washburn Hot Springs, YNP, Wyoming, USA - WHS_1_MG | ecosystem: Environmental > Aquatic > Thermal springs > Hot (42-90C) | place: USA: Wyoming... | reverse complement strand
GCTCATACTAGCCATCATGATCATACCAACAGTCTCTGCCGTCTGCAGAGAAGTTCTGTTAGCCGTGCCTAACACACAGAGAGAGGCAGCGTATAGCCTAGGGGCGACAAGATGGGAAGCTATAAGGATAGGGGTGCTGAGCTACGCTCGTGCTGGCATCGTAGGAGCAATAATCCTAGGATTAGGGAGAGCGGTCGGAGAGACCATGGCCGTGACTATGGTTATAGGTAACGCTGTAGGACCTGCTGCACTACCCACCTCGCTTCTGAAGGCTGGTCAGACGATGGCTTCCCTAATAGCGAACGAGTTCAACGAAGCAGACCCTGTTTCGCTACACCCCTCAGCCCTAATAGGCGTGGGCTTCATACTCCTAATTTCAGCGCTCATAATTAACGTGGCTGCTCAGCTGCTTATCTACCGCGTGAGGGCGAAGGGCGTTGTGGAGTGAAACCAACTATAAGATAAGGAAGTTCAAGGAGCGCCTAATACTTGCTCTAACCGTAGTTGCGGTAATACTCGCGATCATACCTCTTCTGAGCATATTGATCGAAGTCGTAATACGAGGACTACCAGCGATCTCGATTGAGTTCCTAACCTCGCCACCGGGCATCATAGGGCAGCCAGGTGGGGGAATAGCCAACGCGATTCAGGGAACATTCATCCTCATAGGTCTTTCATCCCTCATTGGGGTGCCAATAGGGGTTCTAGCTGGCATATATCTTGCTGAGTTCGGCAATAACCCTCTTGGTAGAGTGGTTCGATTCTTAAGCGACGTTTTGATGCAGATGCCCTCTATCGTAATAGGCATATTCGTATATGTACTAGTTGTGCTCGCGTTAGGTAGGTTTTCACCTATTGCTGGCGCGATAGCCCTATCCATAATAATGCTTCCTATAGTGATAAAGACGACTGAGGAATCTGTAAGGCTTGTCCCCAATCTTCTACGCGAAGGGGCGCTTGCACTAGGTTTGAGGAGGTGGCGTGTGATCCTAAGCATCGTAGTTCCAGCGGCGAAAAGCGGAGTAGTTACCGGAGCGATGCTGGCGATAAGTAGGATAGCTGGGGAAACAGCGCCACTTATAATGACCGTGCTAGGCAGCCAATGGTTCTTCACAAGCCTATTTGAACCTATAGATGCGCTGCCGCTACGGATATGGAGGCTTGCTCTACTACCTTATGAATATGCGCATCAGCAGGGTTGGGGTGCAGCACTAGTTTTAATAGCGATCGTATTAACCCTAAATGTGGTTGCTAAAACTTTGACTAAGATAAGTTTTGGTAGGAGGGTGAAGATTTGACGCTAAGATTGATGGTGGAAAAGAAGGAAGAAAAGCCGATACCAACGCCTAAACCGGTGTATAAAATCGAGGTTGTTGGTTTAAACGCTTGGTTTGGTGATAATCACGTGCTTAAAGATATCGAACTTAAGATCAAGCCAAATACCATAACCGCTGTCATCGGGCCTTCTGGCTGCGGCAAATCGACATTCATCAGATGCCTTAACAGGATGCACGAGCTGGTACCTAACGCAAGGGTTTCGGGTAAAGTCTACCTTGATGGGAGAGACATCTACGCACCAGACGTAGACCCTGTTTTGGTGAGAAGGAGGATAGGGATGGTCTTCCAGAAGCCAAATCCATTTCCAACGATGTCGATCTACGATAACGTAGCAGCTGGGCTCAAGCTTGCTGGTGTGAGGAACAGGCAGATACTTGATAAGATCGTTAGGGAGAGCCTAGAAGCAGCTTGGCTCTGGGATGAAGTGAAGGATGACCTCAACAAATCGGGCGCAGAGCTATCAGGCGGTCAGCAGCAGAGGCTATGCATAGCACGAGCACTGGCAGTCAAACCAGAGGTTATTCTTATGGATGAGCCCTGCTCAGCCCTAGACCCTATAGCTACCGCTAAGATAGAGCAGCTTATGGTTAGGCTGAAGGAAGACTATACGGTTGTGCTGGTTACCCATAATATGCAGCAGGCAGCCCGTGTCTCAGACTATACCGCCTTCCTCTATCTAGGTAGGCTCATCGAATATGGGGAGACCTCACAGATCTTCGAGAACCCCAGAGAGGAGTTGACTGAGAAGTATATAACTGGGAAGTTCGGTTAGCTGATGCTACTTGGTTAGGTTACTTGACCTAGGACTAGAGCGGCTGAAGAATATGCTGATCGATATGGGCAACTTTTCTGAGCAGACAGTCTCAACCGCTATCGATGCCTACACGCAGAACAAGGACCTCGTCAAAGAAGTTTATGCGGCTTCTGAGCGGTTGAGGATGCTCGAAGAGGAGGTTAGTGAGTTGGCGATAGAGCTCTTGGCTAGGTATCAGCCCGTGGCCTCAGATCTGCGCTTTATAAAATCTTGCCTCGAAATCGCTTACGGCTTCACGAGATTCGGGCGATACGCCTATGATATAATGCAAGTGAGAAGCATATTCGGAGACCTCTCACACTGTGACACCAAGCCTATAGAGGAGGCGGGTAAACACGCTAAAGACATGATTAGGCTCGGCATAAAAGCGTTTATAGAGCGTGATATAAATCTGGCTAAGAAGCTCAAAGAAATGGATAGTGTGATAGACAACCTTTACCTTAGTTATGTTAAGGCAGCTGCCGAAAGCAAAGACAGAGACATCAAATGTGCAATTGCTACGACACTCATCTTAAGGTATCTAGAGAGAATAGCCGACCACGCCACATACATAGCAGACTCTATAGAATACATAAAATCGGGGGAAAAAAGCCCCAAGAAGAGCAATAGGTTAACGCTGCGCTAAAAGATGGGTTCAAAAACTGTCTGAATGAAATCAGCTCACACCCTACTCAATATATTGGCTAAGAAGCTTGAGAGAGATTTGTGTTTTATGCAGAAAGAGAGGGAGTTTGTAGAAAATCTTTAAAGCATGTTTAGGAGAGAGCTTGGTGAGCAAGCCTTGAACAGATGGCTCTACCCTCCGATTGGATTCATAATAAACATAGCGTTAGGTACTATATATAGTTGGAGTGTCTTTAGGGTGCCGCTGGAGAAACTCCTCAACTGGTCCACAGTGGAATCCAGTTTACCTTTTACAGTCTTCTTAGCGCTGTTTGGTTTAACCATGCCTTTTGGAGGCAAGTTGATGTCCACGATCGGCCCAAGGAAAACCGCTTTAATGGGCTCGATCTTGGTCGGTTTAGGCTGGGTGTTGGCTAGCTTTGCAGATAAAGTGCCTTGGTCTCTTGGTTATATGCTAATCGCCTATGGTGTGGTAGGAGGCATAGGAGTCGGGTTGGTATATGGTGTGCCTATAGCGGTCTCGAGTAGATGGATACCTGAGCGTAAGGGGTTGGCTACGGGCATAACCATACTCGGCTTCGGCCTCTCCCCACTTATCACCGCTATTACTTCAGCGCTCTTGATTCAATTGGTAGGTGTGTTGCAAACCTTCCTCTATCTCGGCATCACATTTATGATAATCTTAGTAATACTCTCCATCCCGCTAAGATTTCCGCCAGCTGAGACTGCTGCAACAGCTTCCGCAACCGTATCCAAAGGCGTCAATCTTCAACCAAGGGAGATGGTTAAGACAAGAACCTTCTACGGACTCTGGCTCTCTTATGTCCTTGGCACGACAGGAGGCTTTATAGCTATCTCTCTAGCAGCAAAATATGGTCAAGAGGTGATCAGACTAAACCCAGCTCTAGCAGCCGTCGCCACAGCAGTCTTCGCCATATTTAACGGCGTAGGTAGACCTTCCTTCGGCTACCTTTGTGACAAGATCGGCCCCTATAACGCTGCTTGGATATCCTTCATAATGATCTTAGCAGCGGCTTTAGGTGCCAGCAGCGGTGCCTCGCTACTAATTTACTTTACCACATTTTCACTGCTTTGGTTCACATTCGGGGGCTGGTTGGCTATCGCACCGGCCGCAACATCGACCTACTTCGGCGTGAAGAACATAGGTTCAAACTACGGCATCGTATTCACAGCATACGGTGTGGGGGCTATAGTCGGACCACAGATCTCTTCATATATCTACGCGTCGACAGGCGCATATAGTTTGGTCTTCTCGACTACAGCTATTCTAGCAGTGATTGGCTTAATAGTAGCGCTCACAACTTTAAAGCGAAGGATATAGTTAGAGTTTAGCTTCCACTTGACCATTCGGCGGTCTTCTGCCTCTTCAGCAACTTTAACCCAAGCATGCTCCAAGCGTAAGTCTTCAACACACATCGATTATCCAGCTTGAAGCTAGGTGGATGATCAGCGCTCATATCTCATAGTCCTCTTAAAGAATCTTATAGAAAACGCTCTTTGGCTAGCTTCCTCAGTTTCTAACTTATCTTTGCTGGTTTGTCTGCATTTGGCGATACAACATACTTTTCACCTTTGCATTCATCTGATAACCCTTATAAATCGAAAGACTCACCACTAGAAGTGGTTAAGATGGCTCTTCTGAAAATAGGCGAAAGAACTCAAGCAAAAACTGATGGGGAAGTTATTAGAAGGACTCAAAGCATCTGCCCAGAATGTAACCGCCTACTTGATGCAGAGGTCTTTGAGAGAGAATCTAAGATCTATATACGGAAGAACTGCCCAGTGCACGGTGAAGTAGAAGAGCTTTACTACGGCTCAGCGACCCTTTACAAGAAGTTCAGCACATATTGGCGGGATGGGAAAGGTATAGAGAACCCTAACGTACCCGTAGATTCCTGCGCTTGTCCTCTGAACTGCGGCCTCTGCACGAACCACCTTAGCCACACTGGCTTAGCAAATATCATCATCACAAATAGATGTGACTTAACCTGTTGGTACTGCTTCTTCTACGTGAAGAAGGGGTTAGAAGGCGCTTATGTGTATGAGCCTACGTTAGAGCAGATAAGGGCTATGGTTAGAACGCTGAAAGCAGAAAGACCAGTGGCTGGCAACTCCATACAGCTAACAGGCGGCGAACCAACACTTAGAAGCGATCTCATAGAGATCATCAAGATGATAAAAGAAGAAGGGATCGATCATGTGCAGCTAAACACCAACGGCATAAATCTAGCCTTAGACCCGCAGCTCGCCTTCAGAATCAAGGAAGCTGGTGTAAGCAACCTCTACCTTAGCTTCGACGGTGTAACACCAAAAACAAACCCCAAGAACTACTGGGAGGCACCCCTTGCTATCGAGAATTGTAGGAGAGCTGGGGTTGGAGTGGTATTGGTTCCTACCGTAATAAAAGGGTTAAATGACCACGAATTAGGTGCGATCATCCGCTACGCTCAAAAGAACATCGATGTAGTAAGAGCGGTCAACTTCCAACCCGTCTCTTTAACAGGTAGAATGGCTAAGCAAGATAGAGAAAGATACAGAATAACAATACCTGACTGCATAAAGGCTATTGAAGAGCAGACAGATGGCGAAGTCCCAGAGGAGGCGTGGTTTCCCGTACCGAGCTGCACACCGTTGACACACTTCATCGAGACTCTTACACGTAAGCCTAAATATGAACTTTCCATACACTTCGCCTGTGGGGCTGGGACATACGTGTTTACAGACGAAAGCGGTAGGTTGATACCGATAACGAGTTTTGTCGATGTTAAGGGGCTCATAGAATACTTGGATGAAAAGGCTGAGGATCTGAAGAGCGGAGTAAACAGATACAAAGTTATGGTTGAAGCGATGCTTAAACTTGGATCATTTATAGATAAAGCCAAGCAGCCCAAAGGTCTCAATTTAGCCAAGATGCTATTCAACATAATTGTGAGGCACGACTACTCTTCGGTAGGTGAATGGCATAGGAGAAGCCTCTTCCTAGGGATGATGCACTTCCAAGATAAGTATAACTACGACGCCGAAAGGGTACAACGCTGTGATATACACTATCTCACCCCCGATCTGCGTATAGTACCTTTCTGTTCATTTAACGTAATGCCGGAGTGGTATCGTGACAGAATTCAAAAGAAGTACGGGATTCCTGTAGAAGAATGGGAGAAGATGCATGGTGAGAAGATAGAGGATAAAGTCTATAGAGGAACATTAAGAAAAGGGTGGAGTTGTAACAACTGCACAAACGTGAGCTAAAGTGGCAAACTGGCTTATAGGCAAAGAAGCGAACATCAAGACGCACATCGAGATCCTCGGTTTCAAGCCTTTGTCTCAAGAGGCTAGATTGGATGAAGCAGTGAAACTCCTGCTCTCTTACAGAGTGATGGGTGAATTAAGGGAAAACTTTACTCAGCAGCGCATCGAGGAAGCCTACATAAACCGAGATGTGGACTTTAAGGTAACTTCAATAATAGAGTTGAGGAAGCGTATTTTGGGGCTCGCATTCAGATGCGTTAAGAGGATAAAACTGGTCAGAAAGGCTATCTTCTATTGGTGCAGAGATAGAAGCTATGCAAGTAGGATAAGGGTGATGGTGGTGGATGAATACGGCAGATCAAGTGTAGTTGATTCAATAAAGCAGCTGCACTCTAAATTATTAGATTACCTCATAACGCTCGACCTAACTGGAAGCGAACTAGGCAAGGGTGAACACACTCTAAGATGCGACGTTAAAGTGAAGTGGGGAAACCACACCTTCATAGAGCGGGGAAAAGCTGGCATAACAACGCAACCCATTCAGGTAGTTATCCTATGAACGGGCTTCAACCACCACAAACAACCATAGTTTGCCTAAGGAGAGTACACATACGCTAACCTCTATTTCGTAATAGTGGTAACAGGCGCCTTCAAGTTTATTTACACTTTATTTATAGCCTTAAATGATTAAAATGCTCGCCGCAAGTGAAACCTATCTTGACCTAACGCTTCTTGTCGTTAGAGGGCTGTTAGGTGTTTTGATGGTAGTCCACGGCTACCAGCTCTTACTTTCAAAGGCTGATAGAAGTATTCTATTACCCTTGATAAAAAGCCTTGGTGTGCCAAGGGTTGCATTTGAGTTGGCCGCAGTCCTTGCGTTCTTCGGCGGAATATTTGTGATGCTTGGCGTATTGACTAGGCTTGTCGCAGCCTTCTTCATCATATTCATGCTCTGCACGATAGCGCTTTACATAGCAAAGCTTACGGAAGCCGTACCTATGGGTGCTTTCGACCAATACTACAAGAGTAGCAGAGGATACATCAAAGGTTGGGAGCTAGATACCATGATCATCGCTGTTTCACTAATCTTGACGGTGCTTGGAGGCGGGGTATATTCGCTAGATCACCTCCTCAACCTATAGCACCTTTTAGAGGATAGTCTTTTGTGCAGCGGTTAAGCTGTTTAATAACCTACCATAGGAGTTAGGGTAAAAAGATATTGTGCCAAAAAATAACACTATCTTAACGGAAAGCAGTTGATTGGCTCGAGATTAAGGCGCCTTCTTCCTGCTGAGCATGGGGCGACGGCGATATGGCTTTACTCCACTTTAGCAGGCTTCCTTACACCAGAGAAGCCCCTAAGCGCTTTAGGCTTATTCCTAGCTGTAGCAGCATCGGCTGCAATATATTTTGCAGCAGCTCTATCCATTAAAGCTCTGAAGCTAGGCAGATATATGAGGAATAACGTGTTGGCATTAGTCGTAGGTTCGGCGAGTTTAACACTGTTTATGCCGCTTAACCACTACATTTTGGCAGGGGTTGTAGGTAGCAGAGAGTTAGCGATCTGGCTTCTACTCCTCTCATATACGATTGCAGCCACTTTATCAGCCAGAGTGAGGGTTAGAAATGTAGTATCAGATACGAGACGATTTGACCTACCGCTTCTTGTGGGCTTATCTGTCCTAATTTCAGAATGTATTTTGCTGACTTTATTCGGTCTGTTACGCTATACCGCTCTTTTCTCAGTTACTGCCATATTCTTACCAACTCTTATCGACTTGTTGAAGAATGATGGTAAGGGAGGTAGAAGTGGTAGGATAAAGATTATCGGATTGAGCTACATGTGTAGTGGGCTGGTATTTGTAGCCTTTATTTCACGGTCTTGAGGATGATGTTATGCTGAGGTTTAGGATCGGTGGAGAGCGCTTGTGACCTTAAAGTACTGAAGATTCTGAGCCTAAACTTCGATGGTCCTGTTGATGTGCCGCTCTATTAGGTAAAGAAGGTGCTTATTCTTTAAAGATTCGTTCGTTTCGATTTCAAAATCTGCGTTGACTCTTAGGGTAGCGTCTTCTGATGATGGGCATCTGTGGTCTAGCCGATCTCCAGCAGACACAGTTATCAAGGACCACTCAACGCTCTTTCTGCTTCTGCAGATGAGGACTGCCCACTTTGAGCCGCGCTCAGCTTCTACGAAGCCTATCTTGCTCGAAACTTCGGTTGAACCCCAGCGCTTCTCTTCGCAAAATAGTTCCTTGCATGTGCTGCATACCCACACATCAACCACACCTATAACGTCTCCGTTGTGCATGAGGTTAACAGCCCCAGCGTAGACAGGTGTATGCTTGCAGGTCACTGAGCTTTCACCTCTTTGCTCCTAGATCTTTAGGTGTATAAGAGTCTGACCATAGGTAGTCGAAGTAGTTCTTTGCGAACTTCGCTAGGCTAGTATGGGCTGACCAGATAGCGAGTTGGGATCCGTTTTCAGAGCCTCCACCTAGCACGAGGATGACTTGGTTGGTGTCCGCAATCACTCCTCCGCCGAACATCTGATCCCTAAGTCTTACTTCACCTAGTCTTGCTAGAGCAGCGATGACGCTTTTCTCGATGTTGGTTGTGAGTAGTATGCGAACCTTAACCTTTTGGGTTAGTTTTGTGAAGGTTGGTGTGAGTAGGTTGGCTAGTCTTGCGGAGAGGGTTGGTATGGCTACCAGTAGCTCTTTTTCGCATGAAGATATTGTTTCTTTGATCTTGCTTAGGATGTTGTGTTCGCCTCTTATGATCCAGATCTCAGGCATCTCTCTTACGCCTCTTTGCTCGTAGATTGGTGTGAGTTCCTCTAAGATTCTCCGCTCGTTTTCAGCCATCTCCTTCTCTAGCCTCATCTTTGTGATCTCTATGCAGGTTGCTGGGTGCTTGGGGTAGAATCTGCTCGGTCTTGAGCGGTCAGAGGCTACCCAACCCTTCTCCTCCAAGCTGTTGAGTACCTCGTAGATCTTTGAGTACGGTACAGCTGATTTTCTGCTTAGCTCGGCTGCGGTCTGCTCGCCGTACTCTACTAATGTTGTGTAGGCTCTTATTTCGTATTCGGTTAAGCCGAGTCCTTCTAACGCTCTATATACGCGCTCGCTTATTGGCAGCGATCCCCACCTTATACTAATAATTTGGCTGGCAACTCTTATTAACCTTAATAGTGGTAGATCGAGCCTCAAACACAACATTTATCTAAATTGCTGGGTGTTGTGTAATTTATGCGAGAGGAGCGTTGGCAGAAGCTATTGAGGGAGGAACGTGTGGCTAGGTTAGCTACGCATGGAGATCAAGGTAGAATTCATCTGGTGCCTGTGTGCTACGCTTACGATGGTAAAGATATCTTCATAGGCACGAGCCTAGATTCTAAGAAGGTTAAGAATGTGAGGAGGAATAGTAGTGTTGCGTTTGTCGTCGACTTCTATGTTGAGGATTGGTCTAAGCTGAAGGGTGTTATGATACAGGGGAGGGCTGAGGTTATTGAAAGGGGTAAGGAGTTTGAGGAGGCGAAGAAGCTACTTTATGAGAAGTATCCTCAGTACGAGGCTACTGCGCCAATAGAGGAGGGCGAGTCAGCAATCATAAAGATTAAGCCTGAAAAGGTTGTGTCCTGGGATTATGAAAGTTAGAGTGTGGATAAACTTTATCTTACGCTTTATGCAAGGGAAGAATTAGCCGGGATCGCCTAGACTAAACAGGGGGAGAAATCTCCCCAGCCTGGTAGGGCGCAGGCCTGCTAAGTCTGTGACCCGCAAGGGTCTCGGGGGTTCAAATCCCCCTCCCGGCGCCACTTCAGGTACAACGATTTTAGGCACCGTGTTTTGGTGGTGACTATTAGCTGTCACCGGGTGACTATTAGTAGTCACCAGCGGTTTTAGGGCTTCTTCGAGGCTCGGCCAGTTTTTGGAGGCCTCTTTGAGGAGCGGGAGTTCGAGGCTGATGAAGGTCTTGAGTTTCTTGATGATCCTGTATCTCATCGCCTTCGCGAAGTCCGGTGTTGGGTTTAACTGGCCTCTTAGGTAGGCTATCTCTGCTCTTGTGAGTAATGCTGGTTTTACTTCTCCGTGCCCAACCATCTCCTTTCTCTCTTCCGACTCATTCAGAGGGTTCCACCTCTGTCCTCTATCGGCCCAAGGTCGTCCTCCCCTCCTCTTAGGGGGATCATCGGCCCGTCACCCCTCCATCCCTTACGGATGTGGCCTCATCGAAGAGAGGTTAGGCACCCATCGTTTTAAACGCTGCTTCAAATCCGAAAGTGCTGTAGAGTAGCCTAGTATGTTGTAGGCTAGGGTTCGAAAGGTTGCCTCTTCATCTATTTGTACTGGGAGTTTAGGTTAGCTTTAGCGGTAGTCTGAGTGTGGAGATGTAGTCGTTGTAGATGAGGGTAGCTTCTGTTATTGCTTTGGGTACTTCGAAGCATATCTTACCTCTTGCGGTCTCTCCTGGCAGCAGTGTTGCACCAGAGAGTGGGGCTGGGAGAGAAAATGTTGTTATTGAGATAGGGTATCTTACTCCTTTCTCGTCGGATAGTTGGAAGAATAGGGCTGAGATGGATTCCTCCCTTTTCCCGATGTTCTTTATGGAGACTTCGAGAACTAGGTACTTCATCCCCTCTTTCGGCTTCCAGATGTCGATGATCTCTTCGAAGCTTAGTGAATGTAGCGTTAGCTCAAGCCTTCCGTCTTTAACCGATGTTTCTGCTCCGCTTACCGTTTGTTGAGTTGTTTCCTCTCTAGTTAAGGTTTGGGTTACGGTTACGGTCACCGTTTCTGTTATTTGTTTCTCTTGGGTTACGGTTTTAGTTATCGTATGTGTTTCTGGTGTGAGTGTTACGGTTCTGTATTCGGTTAACGTTGTTGTTTGAGGCTTGGGTGCTGATGAAAGCCCAGCACCATACGCGGCTAGGGCCACTATTATCAGCAGAACCATGAAGCCGGCAACCAAACCAACTGTTTTAAGCTTCATACCCCTCCTTTCGTATTTTTGGTATTTAAATGTGCTGGACTGGTGCTTGAAAACTAACATATCGGCGGCGTATAATCCCTCATGATCTGGGTTTGCTTGGTTCGCAAAGGATACAGAAATCTTTCGATCCCTGAAGAACTCTACCTAGAGATTGAGAGATTCCTGAAGGATTCTAAGGGGAGATATGTTTCGGTCTCCGAAATCGTGAGGGTTGCGATAAGAGAGTTTCTCGATAGGCAAAAGCAAAGGAGAACCAGTTAGGCAAATTAAAAGCCTACTTCGCTGCAGCTTATATACTCCCCCGGGGGTCTCCGCTTGCATGCAGGCGTACCCTTAGGTCTGAGAGAAGGGTTGTTAAGCGCTTTGGACTCCATCCTAGGAGCCGAAACATCGTGCTCTTTAGATGCTGAGGCAGCGTGCGGTATCAGGATAACAGGTCTATAGTGGGTGGTGTAGCAGATGTAGTAGATGTAGAAGTGTAGATATCTACGGGATGGCTTGGTTTTCTGCAAGTTGTGAAAGTTGTGGAAGTTGTGATGCAAC
>Ga0315298_1009936_pt1 | contig 11586 bp, 9 predicted proteins | sample WHS_1_MG_FD_203077 | JGI IMG/M metagenome (GOLD analysis project Ga0315298, IMG submission 203077) | Extremophilic microbial mat communities from Washburn Hot Springs, YNP, Wyoming, USA - WHS_1_MG | ecosystem: Environmental > Aquatic > Thermal springs > Hot (42-90C) | place: USA: Wyoming... | reverse complement strand
GTTTTCATAAAATTAACGGGGGCGGACTCAAATGTATGAAAGGATTTTTGCTATGGTTGAGAAAGAATTGAGGCAGCTTCTTAGAGACCGCAGATCTTTAGGGATAGCCATACTATTGCCTGTTATAGTTATGTTTTTGTACGGCTACGCTTATGGTGGAGGCACCCAGCATATACCGATAGCTATTGGAAATCTTGATGGTGCAAATGAGCTTAGCGTTAAACTTGAAGAGCTTATACTTCAGAACAATTTGTTTGAAGTGAAGAAATATGTGTATAGCGTAGACGAGGCTATGAGGGTTATCGAAAACGGTGAAGTTTATGGAGTTATCGTAATCCCCAAGGGGTTTTATGAAGCTTTAACTAATAATAGCGTTGGTTATGTAGCCGTAATTACAGATGGCTCGATCCCAACCCTTTCCGAGGCAATTCAGTCAGGCATGAAAAATGTTCTTGAAAACTATGAAAAAATGTTACTTAAAGGTAGTTACTTAAAGGTTGAACAATTAAGGATGGTAAGGTATGGCGCCACGTTAAAAAATATAGACTTTTTTGCCCCTGCGGTTATAGGGCTTGTGCTTCAAACAATACCTGTATCTCTCATCGCCATTTCTATTGTTAGAGAAAAGGAAAGGGGAACTTTTGAACAGCTTGTAGTTTCGCCTATTAAAACTTATGAAGTTATTTTCGGAAAGTTTTTAGCATATTCAACGGTTTCTATAGTTGACTTCTTCCTAATATTCTCAATTGGAAAACTATTTTTTGGGATAATGATTAGAGGTTCATTTTCGGAAATATTCTTGGCCTCATTACTGTTTCTGATAGGAAATCTCGGGCTTGGACTGATGATTTCCTCAATCTCGAACAGTCAACTTCAAGCTCAACAGGCATCTTCATTCATTTTTATAATAAGCGCGGTCTTTAGCGGCTTAATTATGCCAGTCCAGGCTCTGCCAAAAGCAGCCACCATAATAGCCTACTTCATACCATTGTACCATTTTAACGAGATCCTTCGACCCATTATGCTTAAAGGCTTAAGACTAAGCGATTTGGCTGGCGAAGTAATAATTTTAATGCTTTACGCGTTAATAACTGTTAGCGTAAGCATCATAATGTTTAAGAAGAGGTTAGATTGAAATGAGGCGAACAATTTTAAGGAAACTTTGTTTAATAGTTGCTTCCTTTTTAATCTTAAGCTCAGCTTCAATAGGATTCGGCAACGTTCTTAAAATAATTAATAAAGCCAATGCTCAAGCAGGCCCGATCATTAGGGTTAAACCTTTAAATGAAACTCTGAGCTCAAACGCCGTCAACAATGTAGCGTTAATGGTGAAAAATGAAGGTGGCAGTGATGCATTATCTATAACTTTACAGATAACCCCATTAAATACATATTTGATCATCGTAGGATCCAACGTATACACTATTGAAAGGCTTGGCCCAAATGAATCCCGAGAAATAACTGTAAAAATTTATGTTCCGAAAAGCGTGTCAGGTGCCACTGCATTAAGGGTTGGCGCAATATTTATGGATGAATCCCTGCGTTCTCAGGAAGTAGTTTATAACTTCGGATTTATCATTACAGGGAATGTTGAATTTGCTTTACAGCGAAGCTGCCAAACGCCAAGTAAAGTTTTTCCAGGAGACTCAAACATAATTTTAACCGCCATAATAGTCAATACTGGAAGCGAGGAAGCCACTCATTTAAACGCAACATTAAAGTTGCCTGAAGGCATTAAACCAAGCTGGGCGAAAAGCAATAACGTATACGTTGGAAATGCTTTTCCAGACACTCCTGTGGAATGCAGGTTTTATTTAGACATAGAGGAGTCAACTCCACCTGGATTATACAATTTAGAGTTAGAATTGGTTCACGATAATGGGAAATCCAGCTTAACCGTACCCCTACTCATTTCAGAAAAAGCAAATTTCGAAATAGTCGATTTAAATATCTCCCCAAGAGAGATTCATCCTGGAGATAGAGGAATAAAAATTCAGGTCGGAATTAAGAATTCAGGCAATGTGGAGGCTAAAGAAGTTGTAATAAAATTGGTTGGCAGCTCCTTTAGCGGAATGACAACAAGCTTTCTAGGAGTATTAAATCCAAACGATGAAGCAAAAGCCATTTTTGATGTAGATATCTCAGAACTGGCAACAACTGGCGAGAATTGGCTACAATTCCAAATCTCATGGACACAGGAAGGAAGAAGTTTAACACAAAACATTTTCTACAAAATAGAGATTTCTTCAAGCAATCCTTACTTTTATGTGTACTTTCTCGCCCCTACTATCATAGCAATAGTTATAGTGGCTTACTTAGTGAAAAGACTCAGTAAAAGAAAGTAAAAGAGAAGCTTTAATCTCCTTTCTAAGTTGATGTTTTCCTTTAATTTTTATGCTAGCATTGCTATTACCTATCTGTTTTAGCCTTATGGATGTTTAAAAGAGGAATTTTCGGCCGTTTTGGGGGCTTTAATCGGTAGACTTTTTAGGATGTGCTATATGTTTATTTTGAGTTACGGGAAAACTGAGGGCTACAAAGCGTGGCGTATGAATTTGATATACATTATACTCGTTGTTGGAAGCTTTGCCATGCTGGCCGTTGCATATTTAGCGTGGAGCATCCGCCGGGAACCTGTTAAAAACACGCGTATGGCTGAGGTTGCAGGTTACGTTAGGATTGCGACGAAGGCTTTTATCAAGAGGCAATACAAGACGATTGCGATTTTTATAGCGTTGGTGCTTATCCCGCTTTCAGTTTTTGAATGGAGGGTTGCAGTTGCCTTTGTTTTCGGCGCTTTTCTTTCCCTGCTGGCCGCTTTTATAGGATTATGTGTAGCCGTGGAGGCGAATGTGCGGTCAGCTGAAGCGGCTGAATCTTCCTTAGCGAAGGCTTTCGCTTTGGCGTTCAGTGGGGGAGCCGTTATGGGGCTTTCAGTTGTAGGCTTAAGCCTGCTGGGTGTTGGAACACTTTATCTATTTTACAAGAATCCAACTTTAATTGTTGGCTTCGGTTTTGGAGCAAGTCTCGCCGCGCTTTTCGCCCAGCTTGGAGGAGGGATATTCACGAAGGCAGCTGATATTGGGGCGGATCTTGTCGGCAAGATTGAGCAGCGCATTCCCGAGGATGATCCTCGCAATCCGGCCGTTATTGCTGATTTGGTGGGGGACAATGTTGGCGACTGCGCCGGTAGAGGTTCAGACCTATTTGAGTCGATAAGCGATGACTATATTACGGCAATGATACTTGGCACGTTGCTTTTGAGCCGTTTTGGAGTAGGCGCTGTAGCTTTTCCGTTGCTCCTCGGTGCTTCCGGAGTTTTAGCGACTACTGTTGGCATTTCCTTTGTGAAAATGTGGAGAAGGACCAGCCCTGTCATAACTTTTAATTTGGGACTTCTCATAACCGCATTGTGCTGTGTTGTTGGCGCCTTGGTCTCATGCCTATTAACGATAGGGGATATCAGCGTCTTTTATGCAGTGGTCTGCGGTTTGGCGGCAAGCTTAGCCGTTGGGGTTGCCGTGCAATATTATGTAAGTATTAATGGTAGGGTTGTTAGAAGAGTGGCTGAGTCCTCTGAACGTGGAGCTGCCATAAATATTTTAACAGGCTTATCCTATGCCCTTCAAAGTCCATTCATGCCAATTCTATTCATTTTAGCTGCTGTTATCTTCGCCTATTTAGTAACAGGCTCCATTTATGGGGTTTTGGGCGCGAACATTGGAACAGATTTGGCTATAGGCTTTATAATGTCAAGCGATGCTTTTGGACCTATATGTGACAACGCCCTTGGCATAGCTAAAATGGCTAAGGCGGAGGCAAGTGTTGAAAGCCTTGAAGAGCTTGACGGTTTAGGCAACATGACGAAGGCTTACACGAAGGCCTTTGCAACAGCCTCCGGAACAGTTTCAACAATCGTCATGTTCATTACATATGGCACAATAGTTGGGCTTCACCAGGCAGACTTGGGCATTTTGAACCCAATTTTCATAGCTGGACTGCTTTTCGGCGCGGCCCTTCCATTCGTCTTCTCGTCGCTCACTATTGGAGCAGCTGGGAAAACGGCGTACCAAATGGTTGACGAGGTTAGGAGATTGTTCAGAGAAAACCCAGGCATTATTGAGGGCAAAGCCAAGCCTGACTACGCCCGCTGCGTTGACGTAGCTACAAAATACGCCTTAAAAAGGATGATAATTCCCGGATTGTTGGCGGTTGCCTCCCCAATAGTCGTCGGTTTCGTGTTGGGTAAATATGCTTTAGGCGCCATGCTGCTTGGCGGACTTGCAACCTCAGTCCTACTATCGCCTTTCTTTACCTTCGGCGGAGGTATATGGGACAACGCTAAAAAACTGATCGAAAGAAAGTTCTGGGTGAAGGGCACGCCAACCCATGAAGCGGCTGTTATAGGCGACACCGTCGGAGACCCGCTTAAAGATGTTGCGGGACCATCCTTAAACATTTTCATGAAACTGACAAGCATAACAGCACTATTAATTGCACCAGTATTGTCCATTCTATAAGTTATGTTAATCGAAAATGTGTTGATTATTGCAGATGTGAAGAGTAACAGATATAAGCACGTTTTTGCTGTGAGACGTTGGTTGGTGAAAAAGGTGCCAAGCGTTTGGAAACTTCGCTTAAGTATGGTTGGAACCTTAGCCATTATTATAGGCTTGTCTACACTAGTGTTTGCGCTAATCCTCAGCCTATTCGGCCCTATAGACCTTGTAACCTTAGGCGTTTTAGTTGGGGCCTTCAATGTGTTTCAGTGGTTAATATCCCCCTACATTATTGATGCTCTATACCGTACACGTGAGATTTCTAAAAGCGAAAACCCAAGGCTTCATGAGATTGTTGAGAATCTAAGCAGAAAAAGCGGTTTGAAAAAGCCTAGGTTGATGCTTGCGCAGATTCCAATTCCAAACGCCTTTGCATACGGCTCACCAATAGCTGGAAACCGTGTAGCAGTGACCAGCGGCCTCTTGAAAACGCTCGATTACGAAGAAGTTGAGGCCGTTCTCGGCCATGAGCTTGGACACTTAAAGCACAGAGACGTGCAAATAATGATGCTTGTTTCGTTGCTGCCAGCACTATTCTACTATATTGGATACTCGCTCATGTTATCTTCAATGTATAGGCGACAAAGGGATGAAGGCGGGGGAGCTGCGCTTTTAGGCATGGGGTTCATGGCCTTCTCGTGGATTCTGAACCTTTTCACGCTTCATTTAAGTCGCCTACGCGAGTACTACGCTGACAGACACAGCGCCCTTATAGTTGACAATGGGGCGCAGAAACTTTCAGTAGGCTTAGCAAAAATAGTTCACGCGACGAGAAGCATGGGCAGGGCGAGAAAGCAGATGCAGCAATTAAACGCCTTCAAAGCCCTGTTCATAACAGATCCGGATCGTGCAGAAACAGACTCAATGATGCTGTCAGCATCAGATGAGCAAAAACTGGTTCAAGAAATCTTAACGCAAAAAGTTACAACATTAGACAAAATAATCGAGATTTTCTCAACACACCCCAACATAGTGAAGAGGCTGAAGGCTTTACGGGAATTAAGCTAGCCGAACCGTCGAAAACTATGGGTTACGCATGTTTGCAAGTGCCTCACGTCGATTGTTATTTGTCTGCGCCCTATTTTTAAGCGGTTTCTTGCTTGTCGCTGTGTTAAGACTGTTCTTAACACAGGTTGATGTATACGTAAATTCTTGGGCAGCATCCATACATTCAAGCTTTTTAAACAATACAGCTATGGTGGTTTCTTTCGCCTTCGACACCAATACTTTATTAGTGCTTTCCTTGTTTACCGCCATATATCTTTTCTATAAACGCTTCTTAACAGAAGGAGTTCTCCTGCTCAGCGCAATGGGCGCGAATGCTTTATGCGTTGAAACGACAAAAATTTTAGTTCGTTCACCTAGACCGTTAAACGGATTATTGCAGGAAACTGGCTATTCCTTTCCAAGTGGTCATGCATCAGCAACCGTTGTTTATCTTGGCTTGCTCACATACTTTGCATGGCTACATTCAAAGCATGTTCGGATGAAAAACGTTTTGAATGTTGCTTTTGCTGTTGTGGCTGCCTTAGTAGGCTTCGACAGAGTATACTTAAACACACATTGGCTGAGCGATGTTATAGGTGGATACATGCTTGGAGCATTCTGGACAACCCTCTCGATACTTGTCATGCAACATCTAAAAGCATGTGAGAAAAATATGAATAAACCCTAGGATTTTAGTAAAATTGCTGAAAAATTTTGGAACTACATACTCGGCTGTCAAGTCGGCTAAGCTCCGTAATAAACCTAAAAAGGCCAAAAAGCAATCTCTAATCTGACGTTTTTTGTAAGTTTCCCCGTCTTGGTATTTTCATAATTTAAGTTGACTGTGAATTCTTAAATCTCCACAAGCTTAATTTATATTGTGTTTACGTTGACAGTTTACGACTGGTTGAGGGATTATCTTCAAAAAGTGGCTGTTCAATACAAGTTTTTAGGGGTTTTTATCATAAGCCTTCTTGGCTCAGCATCTATTGTTTTCCCTATTCCATACACTCTTGTTATACTTTTTCTGGGTATGAACCATATTATTGACCCTTTAACGCTTACGGTTGCTGGTGGCTTAGGCTCAGCTGTTGGACAACTTTCAGGCTACTATATAGGCTATTTCGGCGCAAAACTTGTCGGCGTGGAAAGGCGTAGAAGAATGGAATTTTTCGTTAGAATGTTCAAGAAATATGGTTCAACGCTTGTTTTTCTTTTTGCCTTAACACCTCTTCCAGACGACCTGATTATTATACCACTTGGTGTTCTAAGATATGGATTCCTGAGAGTATTTATACCATTGCTTATGGGTAAACTGCTCATGTGCTTTTTACTAGCATACTTTGGAAACGTTTTTGGAACTTTGCTTTGTGCCATGTTCGGTGAGGAAAATTTCTTGGCGGAAACGCTGTTCACCACGGTTATGCTTATACTAATTTTCATAGTTTTGCTTAAAGTTGACTGGGAAAAGGTTTTTGAAAATTACATTGCAAAGAGGGCTAAGCAGCAACAATAATTTATTTCTGTAGACTTTCCACATTTTGGACAGAAATTGTGTTAGCTGGAATCTGCCTGAAGGTAAAATACGTGTTATGACTCGGTAAGAGCTGAAGCGCCTGACTTCGTCTTTCTTCTTGAGCATCTAGCTAAAGAATGCCCAGGTTCATTAGCGTAATTACTGGAATGAAGAGAGCCTGCTATTCATAACGTGGTTTGGAGATTAAGCGTGGATTATTAGCAGCTTAAATGAGACTAGCTGATTTCTCTCCGACTTAGTATTATTATGATGGCCAGTATTGCAATTAAAATGAGGCTTAGTGCTAAGGCTAAAACAATATTTTGCCTGAGTTTTACAATAAGTGGTGCGAATATGAGACTGACTAGGTTTATAACTTTAATCATCGGGTTGAGGGATGGCCCTGCTGTGTCTTTTAATGGATCTCCAATAGTATCTCCAATAACTGCTGCTTTGTGTTGCTCTGAGCCTTTACCGCCATAAAGCCCTTCCTCAATTCTTTTCTTCGCGTTATCCCAAGCAGCTCCAGCGTTTGCCATAAACACAGCTAATAGTTGTCCCACAAGTATGACGCCTGCCAAGAAGGCGCCTAAGGCTACTTCTCCCAAAAGCAGGCCGGCAATTAACGGTGCCAGTACTCCCACTAATGCCAAAACGAAAAGCTCCTTTTGCGCTGCCAGGGTTACAATTGAAACCACTTTGGAGTAGTCTGGATTTGTCTTTCCCTCCATAACTCCTGGACGTTTAAATTGTTCTCTAACCTCTTCAATTACTTTTGCAGCGGCACGTTCTACAGCATTTATTGATAATGAACTGAAAAAGAATGGGATAGCTCCTCCAAGCAGTAGGCCGGCAAATACTTCAGGTTCAGAAATGTCCAAGATCACAGTTCCTCCTGCACTGACAGATTGTGCATAAGAAGCAAACAGTGAAATGGCCGCTAAGACTGCCGAGGCGATTGCTATAGCCTTTGTCACGGCTTTCGTTGTATTGCCCGCCTCGTCAAGTTTTGCTAAAGCTTTCTTCTGCTCTTCATTTTCCACATTGGCGATTTCCGCGATGCCAGAAGCATTATCAGCAATTGGGCCAAAGGAGTCCATAGAAACATTATTTCCAGTGTGCGTGAGCATGCCAATTCCAGCTAAAGCTACGCTGTACATGGCAAATAGGGGATTCATTCCCGTAAACAAAACCACTGAGACAACTATTGTCCCAGCTATTAAGATCAAAACATAGACTGTGCTTTCAAAGCCTAATGCTAACCCTTTTAATATCAATATTGCGGCGCCGCTATTGGAAGATTTTGCCAACTGCTCCACTGGTCTTTTACGCGGGCTTGTGAAGTAATCTGCCAGCTTGTTAAAGCTCATAGCAAGTAAAACTCCTATAGCCACAGCCAAAAACACCCTTAAGTCCCGAACGTAATAATAAGCCAGGAAGAATGTGCTTACTATTGTTATTACTGAAGATAAATCGTACGAAAGATCCATAGCTTTAAAAGCATCACCCTTCGTTAATCTATCAGGCCACAATGAAACCGTGTAAGTTCCAATAATTGTGCTTAGAACACCAATAGTTCTGACCAAGAGTGGAAAAATTATCCACTTGTAGTCAAAAGGTTTTATGGCTAATGCAAGCAACATTGCTGAAACCATGGTAACTTCGTAGGATTCAAAGATATCTGCAGCCATGCCAGCACAGTCTCCGACATTGTCGCCCACAAGATCCGCTACAACCGCGGCGTTTCTAGGATCGTCCTCAGGCACTCCCTTCTCAACTTTCCCAACAAGATCCGCTCCAACATCGGCCGCTTTAGTATAAATTCCCCCTCCAACCCTCATAAAAAGGGCTAAGAGAGTGCCTCCAAAACCAAAACCGAGCAATACTTCAGGAGCGTTTTTAAGAAAAATCATGAAAATCAGCGTTCCACCTAACAATCCCAAACCATCCGTTAACATCCCAGTAACGGTTCCGGATCTGTATGAAATCTTCAAAGCTTCTCTGAAGCTTTTAGTTGCTGCATATGCTGTTCTAATGTTGCCATGTACAGCCATATTCATCCCTATATAACCTACCATAGCTGAGAAGAATGCACCCATAAGAAAGGCAGCGGCTCTACCTAGAGAAATCGAGAAAGGTTCACCGACAAAAGCCGCTGATGCATATAAAATTAAAGCCAAAAATCCTACAAGCACTAGTATTGACTTAAACTGTCTTTTCAGGTAGGCGTTGGCCCCCTGCTTTATTCCATTCCAAACTTCAATCATTTTCCCATGACCTTTAGGCTCTTTTAAAACATGTTTCGACAAAATAACAGCATAAAATAAAGCAAGTAAGGCAACGCAAATTATGCAGTAAAAAACTGATTGCTCAAATGGCGTCAGTTCTTCCATATTTCACCCGTCACAGCCTTGACTTATCCACTAAATATCGAAGGTGTGACTTTCAAGCGTATATTTAAAGTTTTCATTCAAATAAAGAAAGACAGTGCAAGGAAAACCAGCAGTCATTTTCTACACTAATTTAGTGAAACTAAAGTACAGCGCAGCCGCATCCCATAACTGCGCGCGATGAAGCTTTGGAATTTATCTAGGCGTTTGAGAGGTACCGCGGATAGACTTATAACCCTATGCTGTTGATTACGCCGCCTGAATTGCCGTCGATTACTAAGATTATCTTTTTTCCCTTATGATCGTATTGGGCGAACCATATTGGCGCGTAAAGAAGCTCAGTTTCTGTTATATCAACGTCTGTGTGAAGGTGCTGAATCATATGGTATTGTGCATGCGCCTTCTCAGACTGTAATTGTTCTGCGATGGCTTTCGCCTGATATTTAGCAGCTTCTTCGCCTACGTCTCCGTTCAGGATTTTTACGCCTTTTGGAATTTTGGAAACATCAAACAATATTCTTTCATGTAAGTTAAATTGATAGCTTTTCGGTTGATACTCGTTAAACGCTTTAACAGCCACTATTGCCAAGTTGTAATTGTTGTTCATTTGATATGCCCTTTGCGCACCTACTTGGCCGGGTCCAATCATTGTGCCAAGCACGGCCCCCGCAAGAAGGGGCCCTATGCCTACTCCATGTCTTCTGCTGCTCATGGCTGAGCCCATAACGCCAAAAAGAGCGGCAGTGGTCGCAATTTCTCCAACTTGAACTGCAACATTGCTGGCAATAATTGAGGTTCTCGCCGAAACGGAGACTATCCAGTATGGAACATAACTCAAATTTAGCTCCTCAAGCTTTGAGTCTTCGTAGAGATGCCTATGCAAGAGCCCTCTATCCATTAAACTGCGAATCTCTGCAGACACCTTGTCTTGTTCTGCCAGTTTAAGCGGTAACATTGTTTGCTTATTTATGCTCTTCCAGCCATCGTTTCCTAATATTACAGCAGTTCCACAGTACTCACAACTTATAACCATTTCACCAAATTTCGGCGTAATTGGGGCTCCACAATGGGGACACCTAAGCGCCTTAGCCTCTAAAGGGGCTATGACTGGCGTTGATGGAACTTGCTGCACAGGAAAACTGGAAATTCTAGCCCCGCACTTCATACAGAATAATGCATCGTCTGGGAGCTGTGCACCACATTTAGGGCAGTACAAAGTTATCACCTTTACTTCAATATAATCGACCAACAGCATATATAAAGAAGTTGTTGAGACTCAATGTTATGGAGGCTTTTTCCCTTTTCTTTTCCTTCGTCTAAGCTTGTTGACAATATCGACTTGTTCCGTGGGGAAATAATATGGAACTGTTACATGGGAGCTTGGAGGAACTCCACTTGCATAACATGCTCCTTGATTTCTCGATCTTTCGCTTTTTGCTTCAGCTGATTGAGCCTATTCACGAATTCCTCTGCATGTTTACTTTCAAGCTTAATGGTGATGTGTCGGCGATATGGAAGATTTATCGTTACCTTTCCAGTATCATCCGTATGCACAGAGTCTACGTCTTTTAGGCGTATGTGTAATGGAACAAATATGCCTAATATCCCGCCTATTGTTTTTTTAAGAATTGGTTTATTCTCAAGAGCTTCCTCTACTTCATTCTTAAAACTTCCCTTCAAATCTATCCTTTAAAGATTCTCGCAAAGTCTTACTATAAAATGCGGATTCTCAACTTTCAAAACAGGCATAGCATTTTGCATGCTTTCTACTTCAAGCAGCACAATTATTAGTGCCTAGCGATTTTATATACTTTTAACTTTTTAACGTGATGGAGTGCACGCCTATGGTTGTTATTCGATGATGCGCCTGAAGCTTATTGATGCCAAAATGAACAAGGCTGCATCGAAAATGGCTATTGCAAGTAAATCTATTAGGAGATTTGAAAGGTCCCCGGTTATTAGCAGTCCCCTTACTGCATCGACAACGTAGCTTAGCGGGTTGAATGCTGAAAATTCTCTTAGGATTGGAGGCATCATTTTGATTGGATAGAGGGCGTTGCTTGCGAAGAATAGCGGCATGGTTATGGCTTGGCCTATGCCCATAAACCTTTCCCGGGTTTTCATAAACGAGGCG
>Ga0315298_1009935_pt1 | contig 11587 bp, 7 predicted proteins | sample WHS_1_MG_FD_203077 | JGI IMG/M metagenome (GOLD analysis project Ga0315298, IMG submission 203077) | Extremophilic microbial mat communities from Washburn Hot Springs, YNP, Wyoming, USA - WHS_1_MG | ecosystem: Environmental > Aquatic > Thermal springs > Hot (42-90C) | place: USA: Wyoming... | reverse complement strand
CAAGCATATTAAAGATGTGGAGGCCTTCGTAAAAAAGAAAGTTACAATAAAAAATGACATAGATAAGGTTGTGGTTTCTCTTACGATAAAGCTGCTGCAACCCAACCTCATATTCAACAAAGACTACACCGAAATGAAAAAACAGGAGGCTATTAAGGATGTAAAACCCGTTTTCTATAAGGTCAAAAAAAACGAGATGTTAGTCCGGGAGGGTGAAAAGATAACCTCCCCTATTTTAGAAAAACTGGAAGCTTACTATCGCGTAAAGGGGGAAAAGAAATTTTCTAATTACCTTGTTTTTCTAAGGTTATTTCTCATCATCGGCCTTATCTCTTATCTTGTTTATTACTGTGTCAGAACCTGGCTAAAAATAAATCAGATCTCGGAACTACTTTTTCTTGCCGTTATTATTGTCCTCCAACTATTTATAGTTCGCACGGGCATCTTTGTGGCTAGTGCAGTGGCCGATGCCTTCCATTTTTTGTCGGAAGAGAGCCTTACCTATGCCATCCCCTTTACGACGGGAGCGATGCTTGTGGCCTTTCTCAGAAAGTACCAAACAGCCATTTTTACCTCGGTCGTTTTATCCCTTTTTACCACTTTTCTTTTTGAGGGAAAAATCTCCCTCTTCCTGTACTCCTTTGCCGGTAGCATCGTTGCCACGACCCAGATGGTTCACTGTTTAGATCGATCTTCTTTTTTCAAGAGTGGAATTATCGTGGGCTTTGTAAATATAATCCTCGTCTTTCTTTTAAATCTCACGAGTGAAAATTTCTTTTCATTAAATTCCTTAATTTCTTTGTTTATGGGCTTACTGGGTGGAGGGATTGCAGCCATCATGGTTGCGGGGATGGCCCCCATCTTCGAAAGCCTTTTTCATTACACGACGAACATCAAACTACTCGAACTTGCCAATCTCAATCAACCCATCTTTCAACGCATGATGTTGGAAGCGCCGGGCACGTACCATCATAGCGTAATTGTAGCCTCTATGGTAGAAGCGGCTGCAGAAGCGATTTCTGCCAATGCCCTTCTCGCAAAAGTAAGCGCCTATTATCACGACATCGGCAAATTAAAAAAACCTCAATACTTCATCGAAAACCAACAGCCTGGAGAGAACAAGCATGATAAACTTTCCCCGAAAATGAGTTCCCTCATTATTATCTCTCATGTGAAGGAGGGTTGCGAATTAGCACAAAAACTAAATCTCGGGAAAGATATAATAAACATCATCAGAGAACACCACGGCACGAGCCTCGTTAGTTTCTTTTATGAAAAGGCAAAAAAGGACAAGGACCCTTCAATCCGCTCTTTATCCGAGACTGACTTTCGCTATCCCGGACCCAAACCTCAGACAAAGGAGGCTGGTCTCGTTCTTTTGGGCGACGTATTAGAAGCCTCTTCCCGGGCTTTGACCAATCCAACCCCTGCCCGTTTAAAATCGTTGGTGCATGAAAGGATTGAAAACATCTTCCTTGATGGTCAACTCGATGAATGTGATCTCACCCTCAAGGATTTGAACAAAATCGCCGAAAGCTTCTCCATTATATTAAATGGTGTCTTCCACCACCGTATCAGCTATCCTGAACCGGTTATAATAAATGGTAATGGTAAAAAGGACGAAATCAATGGCGGTATCCATAAGAAATCCACAGAAAAAGGTGAAACTGAATTTGCCTCGCTTGAGAAGGTCGGTAAATAAGGTTATGGCCTATTTAGGCCTTAAAGATAGGGAAGTTAGTCTCCTTTTGACCGACGATGAAGGTATTAGGGAAATCAACCGTCTCTATCTAAATAAAAATCAACCTACCAATGTAATATCCTTTGCTCAACAGGAAGGAGAGTTTAAGGAAATTAGTCCCTTCCTTTTAGGTGATATAATTATTTCCGTTGAAACAGCCAGTCGCGAAGCAGAATTAGGAGGCCTTACCTTAGATGATGAACTTACTTATCTCTTTGTTCACGGCCTATTGCATCTCATAGGGTATAACCATGAGGATTCCTCAAGCGCAGAAGAAAAACGCATGTTCGATAAAACAAAGGAAATACTTAATTATCTTAAGAAACCCCACATAAACATTTAGTTACCTTATATAAAGCGCCTGTCCCGGCCTCACATTGCCATCCTCGGGCAGATTGTTTAGTTTCTTGAGGGTGGCCACATCGGTTTCGGTGCGTCGGGCAATAATGTGAAGGTTATCACCTTTCTTCACTACGTAAATTTTCTTCTTCTGTTGGGATCCCGTTTCCCCATTCTCCGATACTTCTTTAGGCTTAACTGTTATAATCTGACCCGTTTTTAGTATATTTCCCTTTATTTTGTTAAGTTTTTTCAATTCCTGAATGGACATACCGTACCGCTCCGCTACAGAATAGAGGGTATCACCCTTTTTAACCTTATAAGTGATGGCTTGGAGAGCAACCTTCTTTATCCCCTGTTTATTATTCGTTTTCACCGTTTGCGCAGTAGCAACGGGAATGACAATCCTCTGACCGACTTTTACAGTATCCGTTGCACGTAAAGATTTGTTATATTTTTTAAGCGAATCTGGAGAAATGCGGTATTTCCTTGCAATGCTTGCCATTGTCTCTCCGCTTCTCACTTTATGCCGCACAATTACCACACCTCGACCTTTCTCCCTGAAAGGTCTATCGGCTTCCGGCAATTCGTCCATTATGGAAGCAAGCCTCTCCCCCATACCGAGGGGAACCTTAAGTCTGTACTCTCGATCGGGCGTCTTTTTATATCTCAGTTCGGCATTGAGCGTTGCCAGTAAATCCTCGGAAATCCCCAACCGAGAGGCGATCTCGTCAAGATTTAAGATCTTGTTTGTCATCACGGTATCGTAAGTATCAAGAGAATGGTCATTGGGAAGTGTTTCTAAGTCTATACCGTACTTCTTGGGATTTTTAATTATCTCCAGAGTAGCTAAAAAACGCGGTACATATCGTGCCGTTTCGTTTGGTAACTGGTTGTAGAGGTCCCAAAAACGGTCGAGATAGTTAATATGCTGATTGGCAATGACGCGCATCACCTTTCCTTCTCCGCAGTTATAGGCAGCAAGGACAGTAAGCCAATCACCAAACATTTCATGGAGGTCTTTCAAATAACTGATGGCTGCTTCCGTGGACTTTTCAATATCCATTCTCTCGTCAACCCACTCATCTCGGTTGAGGCCGTACTTGTAACCCGTCGAGGGAATAAATTGCCACAATCCCAAGGCGCGGGCTCGCGATAAAGCCCGTATTTTAAAACCGCTCTCCACTAAGGGAAGCCATGAGAGTTCCTCGGGAAGACCGGCTTTTTTTAGCGCCTTTAGGATAATGGGCCGGATAGAAGCCGCCCTCTGGTAGGCGGAGATAAAAAAATCTCGCTCTATCGTTTGAAAACTCCGGATTTCCCGCTCCACCTCGGCATTCATTACCATGGGGATCTCACCCCTCATGCCGCTGGTCACGGTACGGCGTGAGGTGTAAACAGACAAAATTTGCTTCGAAATAAGTAAGCGTAAGTCGTCTTTTTGGCGGGCAATTTCTGCATCACCATTGGTGTCCAAAATTATGGCGTAAGCCTGATCTAAAAAGTTAAGAGCATTTTCGATGTCACCCCGTGACCAGGCATCCTGGGAACTATTGAGTAACTCCAAGGCCTTTTCCATAACGTCTTCTTCAGATTCCAATCGGGAAATCTTATTGGCCCCCTCGTCACCACGGGGAACGCCAAGCTTTGAAGGTATCTGTCTTTTTGCTTTAACCTCTATCATCGTCTCCCCCTTGACCGGGGAAGACGAGGGAGGATTGGTTTCCTTTTCTCCTGGAAGGGATCGCTGAAGGGTTGGGGCGGTTTCTTTATCCGCAGGGGCAGCATGGAGGGAAGAAGAGACATATCCAAAAAAAACTACAACAACACATATTACCACCTGGGTGAATTTCTTCTTTGCCATATCCCACTCCTTTTCTTAACTAATTCAGGTTCTGCCTTCTCAAAAGATAGGCCTCGATAAAACCATCTATGTCCCCATCTAAGACCCTATTTACATCACCTACTTCCATATTTGTCCTGTGATCTTTCACTAATTTGTAAGGATGGAGAATATAGGACCTGATCTGGCTGCCCCAGGCAATCTCCTTTTTCGTTTTATTCAACTCCTCCTCTTTTTTACTCTGTTCCTGTAATTTCAGTTCATATAGACGCGCTTTTAAAAACTTCATAGCCATCGCCTTATTTTTGTGCTGGGAACGTTCATTCTGGCACTGGACAACGATACCCGTCGGCAGATGGGTAATACGAACGGCAGAGTCGGTCTTATTCACATGTTGCCCGCCTGCTCCGCTGGAGCGATAGGTATCGATGCGGAGGTCCTTTTCATCAATCTCTATGGTAATATCATCGTTAACCTGGGGATAGACAAAAACAGAGGCAAAAGAAGTATGCCGCCGTGCCCCCGCATCGAAGGGAGAAATACGGACCAAACGGTGTATCCCTACCTCTGCTTTGGCGTAACCGTAAGCATACTCCCCTTCGAGGGTGAAGGATACACTTTTTATGCCCGCCTCTTCACCGGCAAGGTAATCGATGATCTCTGTCTTGAATTTCCTCCTCTCAGCCCAACGGAGATACATCCGCATAAGCATCTGCGCCCAATCCTGGGCTTCGGTTCCACCCGCACCGGCATGGATGGTCATAATGGCATTTAAAGGGTCCTGTTCACTTACAAGCATCCTTTTCAATTCCATCTCACGGACCACTTTTTCAATTTGACGCACCTCACCCTCTAAAGCATTAAGGACGTCAAAATCTTTCTCTTCCACAGCTAACTTAAAAAGCATCAGGATTTCATCGATAGTTTTTTTTTGCTGTTTCCAAGCCGATATCTCTTCCGTAAGTTTTGATTTCTCACGTAATAGTTCTGCTGCCCTTTCCCTATCGTTCCAAAAATCAAAACTAGATGATTTTGCTTCTAATTCCTGAAGTATCCGTTCTTTTTTCTCTATGTCAAAGACATTCCCCGAGTTGGGTAATGCGATCGGAAAGTTCAAAAATTGCTGTATTTAATTCTTCAACCATAATGTTTATTCCTCCAACTAGTGACGATGAAATAAAAGATGGCCCCACCGCAAAGTAACACAAAGATGTCTCCATATGCCATATAAAACGTCTTTTTGTCAATAAAACATACGCTACCGGAAAGCAAAGTCGATACAAATAGCGGTGTTTCGCCTTTTATTTCGCCCGTTGGGTCAACGATAGCCGAAATCCCTGTATTGGCCGCGCGCAATAAATATAGGCGATTTTCCACCGCACGAAAGATGGCCATAGAAAGGTGCTGATAGGGAGCCGAAGTTTTCCCGAACCACGCATCGTTTGTTATATTCACGAGAAGTTCCGTACCTTTTCTTTTATAAGCAAGGCTTGCTTCGGGGAAAATCGCCTCATAACAAATCAAAATCCCCAGTGGCCTGCCCTTTATCATCAAAGGGAAATATCCCCTACCCGGCTTAAAATCACCTACTCCCACAACCAGCTTGTTAATAAAAGGGAAAACTTGTCTAAGAGGCACATATTCCCCGTAGGGGACCAGATGGACTTTGTCATAACGACCTTCGATTTGACCTTCCGGTGATATGAGATAGGCACTGTTCATAAAGTTTAGCGATTTCAAATCTCTATTATAGGCGGGGCTACCCACCAGAAGCCAGACATTTTTCCTTCTGGCAATATCCAGAACTCGTAATGAACCTCGATGAAATTCTTGAAGATAGAAGGGAACGGCTGTCTCCGGCCAAATAATGAGACCATTTTTTGACATTACAGGGGACAAGAAAGAGAGTCGCTCGTAAATGGTCAAAGTTTTTTCCTGAAATTCCGGGTTCCATTTGACGCTTTGATCGATATTACCCTGGATAAGAGATACCTCCATTTTCGGTGCCCGTTCCATAACCTTATTAATTTCTCCGATACGCCATGTTCCATAGATGTAAATCATCAAAAATACGAAGAAAATCGCTAATGACCTTTTCCAGAAGTTCACCATTTCTTTCCCTTTTTTTGGGCTCCATAACACGGCAATCAGCACATTGATCAGTGCAATGACAAAACTGAGACCATAAATGCCTGTAATATCAACGAATTGTATTAAGTGTTTATAAGCATACTGGGAATAGGCAAGGTTTTCCCAAGGGAAGCCTGTTAAAATATGAGACTTAATGTATTCAAGTACGGTCCAGAGGGCAGGCACCGAACTGGTCAAACTTATTCCTTTTTCCCGAAAATAAACAGTGACAAAGGAAAAAAGGGCTACATAAAAGGCAAGGTAAAGGGCCAAAAAAATAAGGGCCAAAATACCTATATAGAACGGTAAATTGCCATAGTTTACTATAACAAAGACAATCCAGTAAAGAATTCCTAAGTAAAACACAATCCCCGTTATAAATCCACAGAGGAATCCTTCACGTCCATTAACATGGAAAAGCACTACAAGAAGGGGTACCAGAGCAAACCAGGCGACAATCCCGTGACCGAACTTAGGGAAAGAAATGATAAGGAGAAAACCAGAAAGGAGGGCAAAAATAATTTGTGTACCTTTGGTCATCGTTAGTCCATTAATTCTTCACAAAAAAAGGGACCAACACCTTAGTTGATCCCTTCATTCTGGCGGGGCCGATGGGACTTGAACCCACGCCCTCCGGCGTGACAGGCCGGCGTTATAACCAACTTAACTACGACCCCGCATGACCTATGGTTTAAAAACCCCTTCCTTTTTATATAGGGAGGTTGGTATTTTCATGGTAGGCGGAACAGGACTCGAACCTGTGACTTCCACGGTGTAAGCGTGGCGCTCTCCCAGCTGAGCTACCCGCCTCCATTATTTTTTTATCAATTAGATGGTCAATTGTCAATACTCAAAGTTTAGGAACTCAATTGGGCTTGCCCAATACCCGATTGCAACTGGGGCATGCTGATCAATTTATCCTCTTCCTCTTTCACATCCTTCTTTTCTTCCGGTTCCATAAGGGCATGCTTCAGCACTTCATCCATATGTTCCACAAAAATAATCTCCAAAGATTTCAGAACGTTGGACGGAACTTCCGCTAAGTCTTTTTCGTTTTCTCTCGGAATAATGACCCTTTTGATATTTCCACGATGAGCTGCCAACAGTTTTTCCTTGAGACCACCGACGGGCAATACCCTTCCCCTTAAGGTGATTTCCCCGGTCATGGCCAAATCGGCATGAACTTTCCTTTTGGTGAAAACTGATGCTATGGAAGTGGCAATAGCGATTCCCGCAGAGGGCCCATCCTTCGGTATAGCCCCTTCCGGAACATGAACATGAATATCCGTTTCTTTATAGAAGTTATCGGGCAACCCAAATTTATCTGCCCTGGCCCGCACATAGGTGAGTGCTGCTTGGGCCGACTCCTGCATAACATCCCCCAACTTACCGGTGAGGGTTAATTTCCCCGAGCCTTTCATGATAGATGCTTCAATAACCAGGAGTTCCCCCCCGAATTCAGTCCATGCCAGACCTATCGTCAGGCCTACCTCGTCCTTCCCTTCCGTCTCACCGTAACGATACTTGGGTACACCTAAATACTTGGGAACCACCTTGGAGGTAATTTTAATTTGCTCTTTATGACCGTCGGTTACGATCTGCCGTGCTACCTTGCGGCAGATAGAAGCAATTTCTCTTTCCAAATTCCTAACCCCGGCTTCACGGGTATACTTTCTAATTATGGTAAGAAGGGCACCATCAGTAAAGGTCAATTGCTCCGGTTTAAGTCCGTTTGCCTCTAACTCCTTCTTAACCAAAAACTTCTTGGCGATACTTAATTTCTCCGGCTCCGTATATCCGGCTATCCGAATTACCTCCATCCTATCCTGAAGCGGGGCCGGAATGGACTGCAAAACATTTGCCGTTGTGATAAACATCACATCGGAGAGGTCATAATCTACCTCTAAGTAATTGTCGTTAAAGGCGTAATTTTGCTCCGGATCGAGTACCTCGAGCAGGGCCGAAGCCGGATCTCCCCGAAAATCAGAGCTTAATTTATCGATTTCATCAAGGCAAAATACGGGGTTGTTGGAACCTGCCTTTTTCATAAGCTGGATAATCTTCCCCGGTAGAGCGCCGATATAGGTCCTTCTGTGGCCACGAATTTCCGCCTCATCCCTTAGCCCACCCAAGGACATCCGTACGAACTTTCTGTTGGTCGCCCGCGCCACCGATTTGGCGATAGAGGTTTTACCCACCCCAGGGGGACCAACCAAACAAAGGATTGAACCTTTATTCTTTTTCACCAAGCTCTGAACCGCCAAGTATTCTAAGATCCGCTCCTTTACCTTCTTCAGGCCGTAATGGTCCTCTTCGAGAATTGCCTCTGACTCCTTCAGCGTATAATGATTTTCCGTTTTCTCACCCCACGGCAAGTCCAGCAACCATTCGATATAATTCCTCACAACCGTCGATTCTGCCGACATGGGAGCCATCATCTGAAGTTTTCTCAACTCTTGTTTTACCTTTTTATGAGCCTCCTCGGATAACTTCTTTTGTTTTAATCGCTTCTCTAATTCAGCGATCTCATTACGGAAATCGTCCTTCTCCCCCATCTCCTTCTGGATGGCACGCATCTGCTCGTTGAGATAGTAATCTTTCTGTGTTTTCTCCATCTGTTTTTTGACGCGCCTTTTAATCTTTTCCTCGACCTGGAGAATCTCATTTTCTGCAACGATGAGGGCATATATAGCTTCCAACCTATCGTTTATATTTACGATTTCTATAATGCGCTGGCGATCTTCGAGCTTGGCATTGATGTTGGAAATCACCACATCGGCGAATTTTGCCGGCTCCTCTATGGTGGCTATTGTGCTGGCAATGTCGAGATGGACTTTTTTACTTAACTTAAGATAGAGATCAAAAGCCTCTCTGATACTCCTCATGAGGGCTTCCGTCTTTTTTGTATCGGGGTCCGGAACCTCCGCAATAAGTTCTACCTTTGCATAGAAATACTCATCATTGGGAATATACTCTTTAATCACACCCCGCTGGCGACCCTCAACAAGAACCTTTACCGTTCTATCGGGAAGTCTGAGCAATTGAATAATTACACCTACCGTTCCCACCCGATAGATATCGTCCTCGGTAGGGTCATCCTTTTTGGCATTTTTCTGGGCTACAAGAAAAATACCTTTCTCAAATTTCATCGAAGCCTCTAAGGCGGCGATTGATTTCTCCCGTCCCACAAAGAGGGGAACAATCATGTGGGGGAAAACTACCACGTCCCGCAGAGGCAACACAGGAATATCTATCATATTTTCCTTATCCTTTTTCATGAATTCAAACATACGTTCTCATCCCCGTAAAACGGTTAAGCTGATTCTGTTTTTTGTTCAAACAGCAGTATTGGCTCTGCACCATTTAAAACCACCTCTTCAGTGATTACGCATTCCTGCACATCCCTTCGGGAAGGAATTTCATACATTATATCCAGCATTACATTCTCTAAAATAGATCTCAAGCCACGGGCCCCGGACTTTCTTTCCACCGCCAACTTAGCAATGGCATTTAGGGCGCCATCGGTAAACTTCAATTTAACCTTTATCAATTCGAACAATTTCTTATACTGTTTTATAATGGCATCTTTGGGTTCCACCAAAATCCTTACCAAATCGGCTTCTGTGAGATCCGTCAAGGTGGCAACGACCGGCAATCTTCCAATGAATTCGGGAATCATGCCGTATTTTAAAAGATCTTCAGACTGAACCTTCGCCAATAGATCTCCAATATTCTGTTCCCTTTTGCTCTTAATATTAGCCCCGAAACCTACACTGTTCTGCCCTAAGCGGGCAGCAATAATTTTGTCCAAATCAACAAAGGCACCGCCGCAGATGAAAAGAATGTTGGTCGTGTCCACCTGAATGAATTCCTGCTGGGGATGCTTCCTTCCACCTTTGGGAGGCACATTGGCAATCGTCCCCTCCATTATCTTCAAAAGGGCCTGCTGTACACCCTCTCCGGAAACATCCCGTGTAATCGAGGGGTTACCCGATTTTTTGGCAATTTTATCGATTTCATCTATATAAACGATGCCCTTCGATGCCCGCTCTACATCGTAATCGGCATTTTGGAGAAGACTTAAAATAATATTTTCCACATCTTCTCCCACATACCCAGCTTCCGTAAGGGTTGTAGCATCGGCAATAGTAAAAGGCACTTTCAGTAATTTTGCTAATGTCTTTGCCAGTAACGTTTTTCCGGTGCCTGTTGGACCGATAAGGAGTACATTACTCTTTTGGATTTCCACATCATCGTGCTTGGAACCCGTCAAAAGCCTGCTGTAGTGATTGTAAACGGCAACCGACAAAACTTTCTTTGTTCTTTCCTGGCCTATAACATACTGATCTAAAAAGGCTTTTATGTCTTTCGGTTGGGGAATGGCCTTTCCCGAAATCTCCGGTTTTGGAAGATTGTTGTCTTCCTCGACGATACATTTACATAAATCGATACACTCATCGCATATATAGGCAGCCGGTCCGGCAACCAATTTCCTTACTTCGTCTTGCGATTTTCCACAAAAGGAACAGAACAGCACCCCTCTCATCTCCCTGTTATTACCGTTTCTTTTTACCATTAATTTTACCTCACCTTTTTACTAACCTAAAGCAAAATTTTTCCCCGCTATTTATCTGCTTTAGGTATCTCCTTCCTTATGATAATCTCATCAATTAAACCATATTCTTTCGCCTGGGTACTACTCATATAATAATCCCTCTCTGTGTCGGCTTGAATTTTTTCGAGAGGTTGTCCCGTTAATTCAGCTAAAATCCTGTTTAATTCGTCCTTGAGACGTAAAATTTCTCTCGCCTGGATATCGATATCGGTGGCCTGACCTTGAAATCCCCCTAAGGGTTGATGGATCAAGATTCTTGCATGAGGCAACGCAAATCTTTTACCTTTAGTACCGGCGGCCAGAAGAAGGGCACCCATGCTTGCTGCCTGACCCATACAATAGGTATGAACAGGTGCTCTTATGTACTGCATGGTATCGAATATGGCAAGTCCTGAACTTACATGACCGCCCGGCGTATTCAAATAAAAGTAAATCTCTTTATCAGGGTCTTCCGCTTCCAGGTAGAGCATCTGGGCCACGATTAAATTCGCTACATAATCATCGATAGCTGTCCCCAAAAAGATTATTCTATCTTTCAGCAACCGAGAGTATATGTCAAAGGCCCTTTCACCCCTCCCGTCCTGCTCCACCACGATGGGGACAAGGGTCATTTTCCTTTCACCTCCCCATACATCTCTCTTTTAACTTCCCTGATTTCCGCTTTTTCTTTCACGAAGTTTAACACCTTCTCTACAAGTATACGCTCCTTTAGGGCCCCCCTTGCAGCTTCCTCTTCTCGGTAGTATTTTTTTACCGCCTCTTGCTCTCTTGCTTTAGCGGCAAGCTCATCAATCCGTTTTTCTATCTCATCCTCTTCCACGGAAATACCCTCCCGCTGGGCAATACGGTCTAGAATTATGGCGAGTCGAACACTACGTTCAGCTCTTCTACGATACTCCACCGCAAATTTCTCTTCCTG
>Ga0315298_1009934_pt1 | contig 11587 bp, 7 predicted proteins | sample WHS_1_MG_FD_203077 | JGI IMG/M metagenome (GOLD analysis project Ga0315298, IMG submission 203077) | Extremophilic microbial mat communities from Washburn Hot Springs, YNP, Wyoming, USA - WHS_1_MG | ecosystem: Environmental > Aquatic > Thermal springs > Hot (42-90C) | place: USA: Wyoming... | reverse complement strand
CGCTTCAAGGTCTTCCCCCAGCCAGGAGCGGCTCGCACCGCCTTCGAGAAGATCGCTGACGCCGCCCAGGTGCACAAGTTCACCGGCATCTGCCCCTCGGTTGCCCTGCACATCCCGTGGGACAAGGTGGACGATTACGCCGAGCTAAACGCTTATGCCCACAGCCTCGGCCTCAGCCTGGGCGCCATCAACCCCAACCTCTTCCAGGACGACGCCTACAAGCTTGGCAGCCTGGCCAGCCCCTTCGAGGCTGTGCGCCAGAAGGCCATCGCCCACGTACTGGATTGCGTGGCCATCGCCAAGCAGACAGGTTCGACCGTCATCTCGCTTTGGCTGGCCGATGGCACGAACTTCCCGGGCCAGGATAACATCCGCGCCCGCAAGCAGCGTCTGGAAGCCAGCCTGCGCAGCATCTACGAGCAGATGCCGCCAACCCAGCGCCTCCTCATCGAATACAAGTTCTTCGAGCCCGCCTTCTACCTGACCGACCTGCCAGATTGGGGCACCGCCTACGCCATGTGCCTCAAGCTCGGCGAAAGAGCCCAGGTGCTGGTGGACCTCGGCCATCACCCGCAAGGGACCAACATCGAGCAGATCGTCGCCTTCCTCATAGACGAGGGTAGGCTGGGCGGCTTCCACCTCAATGACCGCAAGTATGCCGACGACGACCTGACCGTGGGCTGCATCAACCCCTACCAGCTCTTCCTGATCTATAATGAGTTGGTAGACGGGCGCCTTGACCCGGCTGTCAACATGGACGTGGCCTACATGATTGACCAATCCAGCAACCTCAAGCCCAAGGTCGAGGACATGCTGCAGTCCGTCCTGCGTGCCCAGGAGGCATACGCCAAAGCACTGCTCGTGGATCGCACGGCGCTGCGGCAGGCTCAGGAGAGGGGCGACATCGTCGCCGCTGAGGAGGTTCTCCTCGCTGCCTACAACACGGACGTCCGCCCCTTGCTGGCACAAGTGCGTGTCGAGACGGGCCGGGAGCCAGACCCAATCGCCGCCTACCGGGCTAGTGGCTACTTTGAGCGGATCGCCGCCGAGCGCGGCACCGCGGGTGGCGGCTCTGGCTACCAGGGAGCCTAGGAAGGCCTCGCCCTGCCCTTCCCGGCGAGGGAGCCTAAGCCGGAGCCTGTTCGCCCCTTCTCTCACAGGGCAGGGGCAGGGCGAGCTTGGCTCATACGTGGTTAGGTTGGCAGCATCGTGAAGCGCCGATACCTGCTCTGGCTTCTCGTGGCGCTCTTCGCCATCGTGGTGATCAGCCGCCTCACAGAAATCCGCGGCCTCGCCAGGGTCCTGCGCCAGGGCCAGTGGCAGTGGCTGCTTGTCGCCGCTGCCCTGCAGATGCTTTACTACGTCGTCTACACCGGCATCTTTCAGGTGGCCTTCGACCTGGTCGGGGTGAAGGGCAGCCTGCGGGACTATCTGCCGGTGATGTTCGGCTCTGTCTTCGTCAGTCTGGCCACGCCGCTCGGCGGAGCAGGTGGGTTGGCCCTCTTCCTCGATGATGCCGGCCGCCGAGGCCAGCCTCCAGCGCGAGCCGCTGCCGGCATTGCCCTCGTCGGCCTGGCTGACATCGGCATGTTCTTCGTTGTCCTCATGACCGGCTTCGCCTACCTGCTGCTAACCGGCGGCCTGCAGCCCCTGGCGCTTCTGGCGGCGGCCTTGCTCTTCCTGCTCGTCATCGGGTTGGCCGCCTTGCTGGGCCTGGGGTTGAGACGGCCAGCGTGGCTGCAGGCTTTGCTGGGCTGGGTCGAGCGGCTGGTCAACCGCATGGCAGTGCTATTCCGCCGCCCACACCTGCTCGAGCCGGGCTGGGCCGCCAGGCAGACGACGGAACTGGTGACAGCAGGTGAAGCGATTGCCGCGAACCCCAGCCGCCTGTGGCGCCTCTTCGGCATCTCGCTCACCACGCACTTGCTGGACCTCAGCTGCCTGTACATACTGTTCATCGCCTTCCGCCAGCCCATCCAGGTGGGCACGCTGGTCGCCGGCTATGCCGTCGGCATCCTCTTCTGGATCGTGGCCATCACCCCTCAGGGGCTGGGCGCAGTTGAGGGGGCGATGACCCTGGCCTTTACTTCGCTGGGGGTGCCTGCTGCCAAGGCCCTGGTCATCACCCTGGCCTTCCGCGGCATCGGCCTCTGGTTGCCCGCCCTCGTCGGCCTCATCCTTCTGCGGCAGACCCGTTCACTTGGCCAGGTGCCGCTCCGCGGCCATGCCGAGCTATGGACGGTCCGCCTGCCTGCCATACTCACCGCCCTCATGGGCCTGACCAACCTGCTCTCCGCCGTGACGCCCAGCCTGGCCGGCCGCGTTGGCATGCTGCGCCGCGCCTTTCCGCTCGAGATGCAGCACGGCGCCCGCCTCACGACGGCATTGCTTGGTTTCGCTCTGCTCATCCTGGCCGGCAACCTCTGGCGGCGCAAGCGTGTCGCCATGCTGCTCACTATCGTGGCCCTGCTGGTCTCGGCCTTCAGTCATCTGGCCAAAGGGTTGGACTACGAAGAGGCCATCCTCGCCTTCCTCCTGGCAGCGACGCTCGTGGTCCTACGGCGGCACTTCCATGCCCGCTCGGATCCGCCTTCCGCGCGCCAGGGCCTGCGCATGCTGGCCTTCGCCCTTGCCTTCACCCTCGTCTATGGTGCCTTTGGCTTCTACTTCTTCGACCGGCACCTGGGCAGGCATTTCAGCCTGGCGGAAGCCATCCGCCAGACGGTCGCCATGTTCATCGGCATAGCTGGCCCCAGCCAGCTGCCGCTGAACCGCTTCGGCGTCTACTTCGCGAACTCGATCTACATCGTCGGAGCGGTCACACTCAGCTATGCCTTGATCATGCTCGTGCGCCCCGTGCTCGTGCGCCACCCCGCCACGCCGGCGGAACGGGCGCGTGCCCGCACCATTGTAGAGCGCTATGGCCGGACTTCGCTCGCAGCGAACACCCTACTCAACGACAAGCACTACTTCTTCACTGCGGGCGGCTCCGTTCTCGCCTACACCGTGAAGGGGCGCACCGCCATCGTGCTTGGTGATCCCATTGGCCCGCCGGAAGACGCTGCCAGCGCCATCAAAGAGTTCGTGCAGCACTGCAGTGGCAACGACTGGCAGCCGGCCTTCTTCCAGACCCTGCCGGATTACCTCCCGTTCTACCAGGCCGAGGGCTTAAGCACGATCGCCATCGGCCAGGAGGCGATAATCGACCTGAACAGTTTCACCCTCTCCGGCCGGGCCAACCACGACCTTCGCTCCGCTCACAATCGCCTGGTCAGGCTGGGCTACCGCGCCGTTTATCACGCGCCGCCGCTCAGCGACCGCCTTGTTGCCGAGTTGCGCGCTGTGAGCGACGAGTGGCTGGCCATGCTCGGAAGCAGCGAGAAGCGCTTCTTCCTCGCCTGGTTCGACGACGATTACATCCGCAACGGCCCTGTGATGGCGGTCTACGGGCCGGATGGCAGCATCCGTGCCTTCGCCAACATTGTCTCCGAGTTCCAGGCCAACGAGATCACGATCGAACTCATGCGCCACGTCCGCAACACGGACAATGGCACAATGGACTTCCTGTTCATCCGCCTGTTCGAATGGGCCAAAGAGCAGGGTTATGCCAGTTTCAACATGGGGTTGAGCAGCCTGGCTGGGGTCGGCACCCGCTCCGAGGACCCGGTGGTGGAGCGGGCTCTGCACTTCATCTACGAACACATGGACGAACCGTACGACTTTCGCGGCCTGTTCAACTATAAGAACAAGTTCCACCCCACCTGGTCGCCCCGCTACCTGGCCTACCCGGGCCCGGCGAGCCTGCCAGCGGTTGCGGTGGCCATCGCCCGCGCCTACACCGGCGGTGGCTTGCTGCGCGCCCTGCTGACGGATTGGCTCGGCGATGTTCGACCCTGGCGCGCGCTCTCAGTGCGGCCTGGCCGCGAACGCAGCCGGGCCTAGCCGCCAGTATGCTGGCTGGCAGCGCGCCTGGTGACGCGGGCCCACAGCAGGCGATCCAACCCCAGCCCGACGGCGAAACCCACCAGGTGCGTCGCGTCAGAATCCAGGTCCAGGAACAGGGCCATCTTGCCGATGAGCGCAGCCAGGATCAGGATGAGGGCGCCGGTGCGGTAGCGGCCCGGCAAGCGTGCCACCCAGGCGCCGAGGCAGCCGAGCGCCCCAGCCGAAGGGCCGACGTCGCTAAGGGCAGCCAGTTGAAGGCCGAAACTGGTCCCAGCCAGGTAGTGCGGCCAGAGGAAAAGCAGCGCCGAGAGCACCGGCGCCACCAGGTTGGCGGACCAGTAGAGGACAAAGCTCCTGCGCGTGCCGACGATCCACTCGTAAACGCCCAGCGTGCCGATCAGGAGCAGAATGCCGCCCAGCAACTCCCAGGGCTCATGCACGAGAAAGGTGGACACAACCAGGGTGTACAGCCGGCCATCCCAGAGGTTATGCAGGCCGAAGCCCCAATACAGGATTACCGCCGGCGCCGTATTCTCGGCCAGGGTCCCCTGAAAGATGGCCACGGCCAGCATCGCCACGACCATCGCCAGGGTGAAGGGTACTCGCTTGCCAACACGAAGCAGCCTAGCCGCCCATGCCGGCTCATTGAGGCACTTACTCATTCGGGTTTCCGGGCTCTGGGCGACCGCTCCTTCCAGGCTCACCGGGGGGTGCTAACTCCGCCCCGGACAAACTCACCTATCATAAGCCCCTGGCATGAGATTGCACCAATTGGCTAAGCGGACATCGCTGACACGGCCGGCCAGGCCGTTGCTGCGATCGAGCCCCGCGCGAGTATCGCTCAAGTAGTGTCGCCGGCCCCCAGCGGCTTGGTTCTGTGGGCATGATCCGACGTCGACGGCCTCGACGGCATCGACGGTCTTGGCGTCGTCGACGGTCTCGACGGCGCCGTCTACGGTGTAGCATAGCCCCTTGTGGGCGTCGTCAGGCCGGAAAACGACGACGGGAATGTGTCAGCTTCGCTGACCCAACCCCTATACTACGTCGTCTGATGCTGGATGGAGCGTCCCGTGCACCAGGCCGTACTGATGGTGGCGACTCCACGGGCTGGTGGGCACATCGAGTTCTGCTGCGTGACGCTGGAGCGGTACTCTAGCCTTTTACGCCGGTGACGACTACGCCCTGGATGAAGTAGCGCTGCGCCACGAAGAACAGCAGTAGCACTGGCGACATAACCACGAGCGATGCCGCCATGAGCAGGTTCCAGCGCTGTACACCGTAGCCGCCGTAGCCCTGGATGATGCGCAGGCCAAGCGAGAGGGTGTAGTTCTCGGTGCTATTCAGATAGATCAGGGGACCGAGGAAGTCGTTCCAGTGCGCCAGGAAGGAGAACACCGCCGCCGTGATCAGCACCGGGCGCGACAGTGGCATGATGATGCGCGAGTAGATACCGCCAATGCCGCAGCCGTCAATGCGCGCGGCGTCGTCCATCTCTAGCGGCACGGTCATCATGAACTGGCGGAACAGGAAAATGTAGAAGGCGCCGCCGCCAAAGAACTCGGTCACGGTGAGCGGCAGCAGCGTATCCACCCAGCCGAGTTTCTTGAAGAGAATGAACTGGGGAATCAGCGTCACCTGGTAAGGCAGCATCATCGTCGCCAGCACAACCAGGAACAGCGGATCGCGACCGGACCAGCGCAGCCTGGCGAAGCTGTAGCCCACGGCACTTGAGGACAGCAACTGACCGAACATGGCCACGAATGTGATGATGATCGTGTTCTTGAAAAAGATGCCGAAGGGCGCATAACTCTGCGTCATGGCATCTACGTAGTTGTGCCAGACAATCGGGTTGGGTATCCATTCCGGCGGGAACTTCAGCACCCGTCCGGGCAGCTTAAGCGAGGTCGATATCATCCAGGCGAACGGGATGAGCAAGAAGAACGCGCCCACGGACAAGGCCACGTAAGTGGCGGTAAGCAGGACGGCCCGGCGCAAGCGCTTGCTCGCCATAACCGATTGCGACATCAGCAATCACCCTCTAGGCAGGATGCGCTCTGCATAGCTTGGGCTATGCCCGCCTCACCTCACCTTCATAGTAAACCCAGGCGGCAGAGGAACGGAGCACAAGCAGCGTCAACAGCAGGATATAGGCGAACAGTACCCAGGCCAGGGCCGAGGCATAGCCCATCTTCAGCCACTGGAAGGCATTGTTATACAGGTGCAGCATGAAGAAATACGTGGCTTCCATCGGGCCACCATCTGTCATGATGAACGCCTGGGTGAAGGTTTGCAGCGCCCCGATGATCCCCATGACAAGGTTGAAGAAGATCACGGGCGAGACCATGGGCACTGTGACATGCCAGAAGCGCCGCCAGCCATTGGCGCCGTCAATCTCGGCCGCCTCATAGAGTTGCGTCGGCACACTCTGCAAGCCGGCCAGGTTGATGATCATGCTGCCACCAACGCCCCAGAGGCTCATGATGATCAGGGCCGGCAGGGCCCAGTGCGGGTCAAGTAGCCAGGCGGGGCCTTTGATGCCAACTAGCGCCAACAGCCAGTTGGCCAGGCCGAAATCCGTGTTGAAGATCCACTGCCACAGCAGCGACACGGCGACGCCGGAGATAATCGCCGGCAGATAGTAGATGGTGCGCCAGATGGCGATGCCGCGGATGGGTTGGTTGAGCAAAATGGCGACGAAGAAACCCAGCGCCAGGTTTAACGGGACGCTTACGAGCGCATAGACAGTGGTCACCTTCAGCGCCTGCAGCACCGAGCTGTCCTGGGTGAGCATAAACCTGAAGTTGGCCAGCCCCACCCACTTAGGCGGGCTTATCACCGGAAAGTCGGTGAAGCTGAAGTAGATCGAAGCCAGCATGGGGCCCAGCGTGAAGATCAGGAAGCCCAATATCCAGGGTGAAGCCCAAAGCCAACCGGCCAGGTTTTCACGTTGGCGCTCGCTCAAGCCGCGCCGCTTCGCCGCTGGCCTGATGCTGATTGCTGATCCGGACATCTACCACTCGCTCCCAAGAACCATGGCTCGCACTTGCTGCCCTGCCCCGTAGTGTAGGCCCCGTGTCAGCGCGCTGACCGACAGCCTCGCTGAGCCAGCGCCTACACTACGGGCGGTGCTGCCAGAGCCGCCGGCTAGCCGGCCTTGGCAAACAGGTCGTTCACGTCTTTCGCCATGTTGGTGAGGCCGTCCTTCACGCCCGAGCGGCCCTCGAAAATCTCCGTCTGCCACTGCGTGGTCGGCTTCATCATCTCGTCCCAGGTCACCTTGCGGTGCGTCGGCAATGGCGTCGTGAAGTCCTTCATCTGGAACGCTGCCATACGGTTGCTTGGGCCGAGCGCCGGATCGAAGTACAACTGAGCCGAGTCGTTGCGCACGGGCGCCAGAACGTCCGCCTTGGCGAAGATGTCCTGAGAGTCCTTGCTCAACAGGTGGGTCATCAACGCCCAGGCCTGATCCTTCGCCTTAGTGTCCTTGTTCATGACCAAACCAACGATGTTGGTAGTACCACCGCGGTCTCCCGTGGCCGGGGACTTGGGCAGCAGGGCGATGTTGTACTTGAAATCCTTCAACTGTTCGTTGTAGGTCTTCATCGTCCAGTCGCCATCGGGAAGCATGGCGATCTTACCGGTCATGAACATTGACAGTGTGGGCTCGGCCTGCAACGACGCTGTGTCCGGTGAGACCTTGTCAACCAGGCGCATCTGGACCAGGAAGTCCCAGGCATCCTGGGAAGCCTGCGAGTCAATGATGCACTTGGTGGCTTCCTTGTTGAGGAAATCGCCATGGTTGGCGCGCACGAAGTTCAGCCAGCCCGTCTCGATCCCTTCGGTGCTGCTGCCGCCCCACATGGTCACCTTGTCGCCTTCGCGCTTGGTCAGCTTGTTCGCGTACTCGCGGAACATGGTCCAGTCGAAGTCATTGCCCACCTCAGCGGGCGTCTTCAGCCCGGAGGCTTTCATCAAGTCTTCGTTGTAGTAGAGGACGACCGTCGTGTACATGAACGGCAGGCCGTAGTACTTGCCCTCAAACTTGTAGAAGGCCACAGCCGTGTCCCAGGAATTCATCAGGTTATCCTGCATCGCCGAATCGGCGGCGACGTAGTCGTCCAGATCGGTCAGCACTCCCTTGAGCGCCCAGGCCCAGTAGTTGACGTTGTTCATGAAGTAGATGTCGGGGCCTGCCCCACCGGCCAAAGCCGTCTGCAGCTTCGTCCAGTAATCCGTGGGCGCTTCATTCTTGACTGTGACCTTGGGGTTGGCCTTGGTGAAGGCTTCGCCCATCTTGTTGAGCGACTCGACGGGGCTCGGCCACCATACCCACACCGACAGTGATGCTGGCGCCAACTCAACAACCTTGGGCGCCTGCGTCACTTCCACTACCACTGTTTCCTTCACGACCTGTGGCGTTCCGGCGACGACGACCGTCTCCTTGATCACTTCGGGCGTGCCCTGCACGATCTTGGTCACTTCCTTCTCGACCACTTGAGGCGTGGGCGTGGCGCCGCAGGCGGCAAGCGCCGCCCCTGCAAGGCCCACACCAGCACCGGCCAGAAAACGGCGACGAGTCCATCGGGTCTGCTGCTTCATCTCAACCTCCATTGTCTCTATGATCGCCGGCCATGGATGGCCGGTCGGGGCGGCAATCGCACTCAGGAAGAAGCTGCCGCGCAGGGCGCCTACAGCCAGCCGTTGGCGTATGCTTCTTCGTACATGGCAACTATGTGCTTTGGCGGCGTGATCGCCTGCAGGTTATGGCAAGGGCCAAGCACATAGCCACCGTCGCTCCCGAAAATGCGCAGGTTGTCGCGGACCTCCTGACGAATCTCGGCCTCGCTGCCGAACGCCAGGGTATACTGGTTGTCCATTGCACCATGGAACGTGATCTTGTCGCCGAAGTCGCGCTTCAGCCCTTCACGCTCCATGCCCCGGCAACGCCATTGCACCGGGTCGAGCATGTCCATCCCGATGGCGATCAGGTCCGGTATGATGGCGCGCACGGCCCCGTCGCTGTGGGTGATCACGTACGCGCCCGCCTGGTGCGCCAGGTCCATCATGCGTTTCATGTGCGGCAAGAAGAAGCGCCGAATCTGTGCCGGCGAGAAGAGCAGGCTTTCTTGCGAGCCCATGTCCTCGGCCACCGAGGTAATCGTCACCTGCCCGGGTATCTGCTCGTAGATGCGCTGGGTCATGGTGTAGCAGCCATCATAGAGCTTGCCCAGGCAGTAGGCAGCCAAATCGGGGTTCTCGATCAGGTCAATGTTTGCCTGCTCCAACCCGCGCATGTAGGCATAGGTCAGGAAGGGCTCTGAACCGCCGCCGCTGATCGGCAGGTGCTCCTTGCCCGCCACCTGCTCCTTGATGCCGGAGTAATCCCACCAATCTGGGTCCGGCCAGCGATAGTTGGCCTCGACCTCCTCCAGGCTCGTGTATTGCGCCAGCGGATGGTAGACGCATTCGCGGTAGCTGCCCGCGCCATAGTCCACGTCAGCGTAGCGGCAGCCGTAGACGTCCTCATCCTCCGCCAGGGGTGGCCCGACATAACGCGGCCCAACGGAAACGACCGGATCCACGTGTAGCCGCTGCAGCAGTTCGTGTCGCTCGCAGCCAAGATAGGCGAGAAGGCTGGCCGTGGCCTCTTCGGTGGCGCGGTAGTCGAGCGGTATGCGGTCCGGCTTGCGGTGCTGCAGAACTGCCAGCCAGCGCTCGCGTGGGGTCATGATCTCTCGGGCCATCCTGCTACTCCGCAACAAGCCCAGATTGGGCGGCGCCGAGGGCGTCGCTCTTGTAGAGTATAGCCGCTGTTCGCCCCTCCGTGCGCAGATTGCCGGTGTCTTGAGAGTGCCATCGCAGTGACGTATTATGGCGGAAGTCAGCGCCGAGGTTGTACGGGAACACCCATGCCGCTCATAACCCGCGAGGAGACGCACGAGGCCCTGGACGCACTCTACGACAACCTGGCCCTCAGCCAGGCGAGGCTGCTCGCCCACTTCCCCAGCCTCGCTAGCCTGCCCGACCTGGCGGAGCGGGGCCAGCGCCTGCGCGCCATCCTACTGGAAGCGATCGAGACGCTGCGCCCCTCGCGCCGTGCTCCTTTCGGCTCGCGTGAGTCCCGCGCCTGCGATGTGCTCACCGCTCGCTACGTCGAGCGCCTGCCCATCCCCACCATGATGGATCAACTCGCCCTGGGCCGGCGCCAGGTATTCCGCGACCTCACCCAAGCCGAGGAGAAGTTGGCGCAGGTGCTCAGCACCTGGGCGGAAGGAGCGGCACCGGCGCCGGAGTTGCCGAGGAGCGCTGCGGATAGCCTGAGCAGCGAACTCGCCATCCTCGCCACCCAACCGGCACCGCTGCACCTGGGCGAGGTTGTCGCTGAGGCCTTGAGCCTGATCGCGCCGCTGGCGACAAAGCGAGGCGTCACCGTCGCGGCGGCGCCCATCGTCAGCGATGACCTGCTCCTCGCCGATCGTGCCATCCTCAAGCAGTTGCTGGTCCAGGTACTGAGCTGGGCCATCCAACGCGCCGCCAAAGGCCCGGTGAAGCTGGCCACCTCAACCAGCGAGAACAATCTGGCAGTCACCGTGCTCTTCTCCCCGGCCGGCCCGGATGAGGAACCGCAGCGCATAGCCGAAGTGCAGCATGTGGCGCAACATGACCGCATTGACCTGCTCATCGAGGAGGCCAAGGGCATCTGCCAGGTAACCATGCGCCTGCGCCGCAGCCGCCCCGTCACTGTCCTGGTCGCCGAGGATAACCCTGGTGCCGTTGAACTCTATCGCCGCTACCTGAGCGGCGGCGCCTGGGACGTCCAGCATCTTGCTGAGCCACGCCTGGCCTTCGAAGTGGCCCGGCGCATGCGGCCGGATGTCGTGTTGCTCGATATAATGATGCCAAAGATGGATGGCTGGAGCGTCCTCCAATCCCTGCGCCAGCACGAGGAGACGCGCGACCTGCCCGTGATCGTCTGTTCCGTCATCCAGGACGAGGAACTGAGCCAGGCGCTGGGGGCGGCGGCCTGCCTCAAGAAGCCGGTGTCGCAAGGCGATCTGTTGGCGGCGCTACACCGTTGCCTGGCACAGCGGCGAACCGGTGGCTAGCGGCGTCGAGGGCGGTGCGGAGCAGGGCGAGCATGGTCGCCTGGGCCCGCGCCCCGCGCTCCAGCAGGTTGAAGGAGGCTCCTCGAGTCTCCAGGTCGTCTTCACCAGGGCTGGCGGCCGTCACCGCCACCAGGGGCACGTCGGCCAGCCCGGGGTCGTCCTTCAGGCGGCGCGCCAACTCGAAGCCGTCCATCTCCGGCATCACCAGGTCCAGCAGGATGGCATCCGGCCGCAATCGCTTCGCCTTGCGCAGCCCATCCTCGCCGTTGAAGCCTGTGGCCACGTCGTAACCCCCTTCAGCCTGCAGGATTCGCGTCATCAACTGCACGAAACCGCGGTCGTCGTCCACCACGAGCAGATTGCGCCGGCCTTCGCCACCGGGCAAGAGGCGCCGCAGCGTGGCGAGGAGCACCTCGGACGAGACTGGTTTCGCCAGCACAGCGGCGAAATGCTCGTGGCCCGAAATCCAGCGTGTGCTCGGCAGGCTGCACCTGATTAGTGGCAGGCCGCAAGTACGGGCCCGCTGGGGGCTCCGC
>Ga0315298_1009927_pt1 | contig 11595 bp, 12 predicted proteins | sample WHS_1_MG_FD_203077 | JGI IMG/M metagenome (GOLD analysis project Ga0315298, IMG submission 203077) | Extremophilic microbial mat communities from Washburn Hot Springs, YNP, Wyoming, USA - WHS_1_MG | ecosystem: Environmental > Aquatic > Thermal springs > Hot (42-90C) | place: USA: Wyoming... | reverse complement strand
TCCTTCTTGCGGCGCTCGGCATACTCCCGCGTGATTAGCACCTCGATCATCGACGCCCGCGTCGCCTCGGTGCCCAGTCCTGACGACTCCTTCAGTCGCGCCTTGAGCTTCGGGTCGGTGACCAGCTTGTGCACGCCCGTCATGGCGGCGATCAGCGTGCCATCGGTGTAGGGCTTCGGCGGCGCGGTGCGCTTGGACAGGATCTGTGCGGCCGAGCAGCGCAGCACCTGCCCCTCGGCCAGCATCGGCAGCTTGCCGTTCGCTTCGGCTGATTCGCCCTCCCCTTCGTCCTGCGCGCCGAGCTTCGTCCAGCCCGGCTCCAATATGATGCGCGCCGCAGCCCTGAAATGCTCGCCGCTCGGGAAGACGAAGATCGCTTCCCGGCTCTCGAATTTCTCGGGCGGCATGAACAGACGGATGTAGGACTCGCGGATCAGATCGAACACGCGTTTGGCGTTGGCCGACAGGTTGGCCGCATCGGGGTTCTGCCCAGTCGGGATGAGGCCGTGATGCGCCTCGACCTTGCCGGTGTTCCAGGCCGCATGCTTGCGCGCCGGGTCAGATGCCGTCTTGAAAGTCAAGTCGATTGCCCAAGATAGTGGCGTCAAACGCGTTGCGCGACTTGAGCACCCCGTAAATCTGGCGGATCAGCTTGTGCATGCAAGCCGCGATCACTGCCTTGGGCGCCAGCCCATCGCTCTTGAGGCGCTCGGCGAACACTTTCATCAATGGGTTGTATCTCAGCGCCACCATGGCTGGCATGTACAGGGCGTGGCGTACAGCTGCGTGGCCACTGCGCGCAATCACACTGCGCCCTCTAACCGAGCTCCCTGACTCTTTGATCTTCGGTGTGACGCCCACGAAAGCCGCCAGCGCTTTGGCGTTCTTGAATCTGTTCACGTCGCCCAGATACGCCAACACCTTGGCCGCCGTGGTGTTGCCAAGGCCTGGAATGCTGGTGATCAGCGAAGCGTCTTCCCTGAGCTTGGGGTGGCGATCAATGTGGTCGTCGATCTGGTTTTCCAGCTCCTTGATGCTGTCTTTGAGCCATTGCATGTGCCCTTCGATCAACGCGACCATGCTCGGTTGATTCAGCGCCGCTTCCAGGCGGTTGGCTTCTTGCTGGTGCATGTCTTTGAGCGCTTGAAGCCGATCCACCAAAGCACGCAGTTCCCGAACTTCGGGAGGCGGTGGCGTCCAGGGCTCGGGGTGCATGGTTTGGGCAAACCGGGCCAGCAAGGCGGCATCGGCCTTGTCGGTCTTGTTGCGCACCATGCCGCTTTGCGCAAAGCCTTTGATCCTGGCGGGGTTGACCACGCTGACCGTCCAGCCTTCATCACAAAGAAAGGTGCACAGCGCTTCGCCATAGGGGCCGGTGGCCTCGGTGCAAATCTGGGTGTCCGGCTGCGTGCAGCCACGTTGAGACAACCAGTTCAGCAAAGCGGCGAACCCTATGGCATCGTTGTTGAACACATGGGATTTGAGTTTGCCTTTGTCATCAAGCCGAGCCACATCGAGTTTGGCTTTGGAGACATCGATACCCACCCAGTTGCAGTCAGTCATTCCGTTCATCGCATCGGACCTTCCTCGTATGCGGGTTTGCGGGCCGCGCAGAAAGGCGGTGGCGTCTACCCAAGTTACCGTTCGGTCTTGTTGAAGCGAAAAAACGGCCGGGAGCACTTATCTGACCCACGGGCTTAGACTGCTCTGAAATTCAAAACCGCCATGGCCCTAAGTCTTGCCAGCATCATCCCGACCGGCCTGTTCAACGTCTGCATTTTCTTCAGAAATTGAACCGACTAGGGGAAGATACGAAGTCCCGCAATGCCCTCGCCACCGATGGCTTTCAGAATGCCTGCCGCCGCACCATGCATCTCCATCGGCAGGTAGGGGCAGTCGGTGCGCGGGTAGGTGGCGACCTTGGCCTCATAGAGCTCCTGCGCCGCCGCCAGCGTGTCCTTGGCAGACAGGCCCAGGCGACTGCTGGCAGCCTTCTGCAGGGCGCCGAGGGTGTACGGCAGCGGTGCGGCCCGCTCACCGGTCTTGCGGGTGAATTTTTCCACCGTCGTCTTCTGACCCTGCACAGCCTTGGCGACCGCTTCGGCCGCGGCTTTGTCCAGAAGCAGGCCATCGATGAGCAAATCCTCTGGTGTCTGCCACAGCGCACGGGTGTCGCCATCCAGGGTCGCTTCCACCTGGTAGTGATCGCGGGGCTTGAAGTGGTCGATCTCGCGCTTGCGGTCGACCAGAAGGGCCAAGGTCGGCGTCTGCACCCGGCCGACGCTCCATGCGCCCTGCATGCCACAGGCTTGCAGGTTGCGGCTCAAGGCGATGGAGCAGTTCATACCCATGAGCCAGTCGGCGCGCTGCCGGGCCAGGGCGGATTCATAGAGCGGGCGCATGGCGTCATTGTTTTTGATGGTGGCCAGGGCGCGCTGAACGCTTTCGTCATCCAGGCTGGACAGCCATAGACGAGAGGTCTTGCCCTTCCAGTCCAGGAACAGCAAGACCTCATCGACCAGCAGTTGGCCTTCGCGGTCGGCGTCACCCGCGTTGACGACTTCGGTGGCCTCTTTGAGCAGGTCGCGGATCACCTTGATCTGCTTGCCTGCGCCGCCGTCGCGCGGCAAGAGTTTCCATTCCGTGGGAATGACAGGCAGATGCGACGCCAGCACCTTGCCGCCCGCAACATAGTCTTCGGGCTTGGCCTGCTCCAGCAGGTGGCCGAAGCACCAGGTGACGTGGGTCTTGGCCTGCGCGCAGTCAATGAAGCCGTCGCCGCGCTTAGCCCCACCGATGACACCAGCGATGGCTTGGGCAACGGAGGGTTTTTCGGCAATGATGAGGCGCATATCGTGTCTCCAGGAAGGGGTGAGGGTTCTCTGAAGACTCTGCGGGATGGGGTCATGAGGCGTTTGTCCTACGTCGGCAGAGTCAGGGTGAACCGCCAACATCTGGCATCGCAACGCTGACCGGAGGCTGCCATGAACGCTATCGTCTTGATGGAGCAATGCGCACCCCAGATCGCGCCAGTGACTCTGGCAGCGATCGTGCAGCAGGAAAGCGGCGGCAATCCGCTGGCCGTGCATGACAACACCAGCGGAAAAAGCTATGCACCGACGACTGTGGCCGAGGCCGCGCAGTTGACGAGGGAATTGATCGGCCAGGGCCACTCGGTAGACATCGGACTGGCGCAGATCAACAGCAGGAACCTGCCCCGGCTGGGGCTGGGCGTCGATCAGGTTCTCGATCCCTGCGCGAATCTGCACGCCGCGCAAACGGTTCTGATGGAGGGGTGGATGCGTTCGGGCGATCTACGCGCCACCTTGTCGGCGTACAACACCGGCCAGCTCCACAGCCCTGTGGGAATGGCTTATGGGGAGAAGGTGTTCGGGAAAGCTGGCATTGTCGTGCCAGCCATCCCGGGCGGGCAGATTGCGTCATGGGCCACTGTCGGCGCTGCGCTGCCGCCGGTCCGCCCGGTCATCACTTGGACGCCGCAGGCGAGCCCGCTGGCGCCCAAGGGCGATGGGCTAAGCGCGAAGTGGTGATTCACCGCGCGTTGCCGGGATTCCTGCTGCACCCCTCCTCCAGCGCGCGGCGTTGCTTGGGCAATGCCCCGCTCACCCTGCTGTTGCCATTGAACCACCGGCGTGAGACTTCTTTGAACGGACGGGCGCACTGTGCCACCAGCGCGGCCAAGGTACTCACGGCCTGGATGCCGTCGAGACGCGAAGCGTCGAGTTCCGCACGGATGCGTTCATCCACCCGACCCTGGTGTACCCAAAGCGCCTGACTTAGGCATCCGCGAGGCGAAGCCGCAGCCTACGCTGAGCCGACTCTGTAGGCGACGGAAAGAGAAGACGCACGCGTGCTGCTGGCGTCGGCCGAGCTCGACCACGTCTGGGACCTGGATTGCATGTGCGACATGATGTACGACGGCCGGGCGTTCCAGACGCTGAACGTGATAGGCGAAAGCAACCGGGAAGAGCTGCGCATTGATCGGCAGGCAGCCGGTCGGAATTGTCACTGCTCGGCCTTGATAAGCGATGGACGAGTTCAGCGGCTGGCTATCCGCGAGCAAGGCACCATCGCCCCGTGTGGCGGTATGCTGCTTCACAGCGCTCGATACTGCGACGGTTCTCTACAAAACTTTGCCCCCACCCATATCCTTTGAGGAAAGACGCCACATATGCTTACCTGTGACTCCAGACGGGCCGCTTCGCTCTGGATTACAGCGGCCCTCATGACGTTGTATTGCGCAGGGCATCCCCCGCTGTCGCATGCCACGCAAGTTGTCCGGTGTGGCAACAGCTATTCCGATACGCCGACTGCAGGGTGCAAGGTGATTACGGCTGCCTCATCGCAAGCGCAGACGCCGAACCGCGCGGGCTTTTCGGTGTTCAGAATCGACGGAGTGCGACTGGGTATGACCCCAGATCAGGCCATTGCAGCCATCTCGAGTCATTTTGGCATCCCTGCGTCGGCCGTCCGACGTACAACAACCCAGATGGGATCACTCGGCACAACTGCGACGGTGTCTTATATCAAGCACGCAGCGCAGGCACGCGCCATTGGGGTCCACTTCGGGATGGACCCGGCGACATCGACACTTCGTGCCGAGACCATCATTGCGGGGGAACCTGGGTCTGCCGATGGGCGGCGTGCGATGCACGCAGCGTCCGTGGCCCGGTATGGAAAACCGTCGGGTGCCGTCGTCGGCGGGCAGTTTTACTTCTGGTGCGAAAAGCCCAGCCTTGTTCTACACGAACAGATCAGTACCTCTTGCACGCCGGATACGCCACAACTCTTTCTTTTCGATGGTGGATTCGGCGTGCCGTTCGCTGCGCTCACGCAAGGCGGCATTTTCATGCCGACATGGGACACGATTGCACTGGAAACCACGTCCTTTGCGACAGCGCGCTTCGCGGCGGCCCAACGCGACATCCGCCGCCAACAGCAAGGCAAAGATGTTGGGCAAAAACCGATCACTGCTGCGGGCGCCGACATCACCCCCGTACTCGGCCCGAACGCCTCCAAGCAAGAGTTGCTCCGCTATAACTGGCAGATGAGCGAGGTGGGACTGCAAGCTGCTGAACGCAATCTCCAGATTGAGCTGCGGACGTACCCCAACGCACAGTCCAACGGCTATGGCGAGGCGATCATCAAGCAGACCCGACGCAACATCGCGGCGATGAAAAAAGAACTGGGGACGCCATAGCGTCGCTTCAATCGCAGGATCACTGCATGGCTGTGTCGACGCGGCTCCTGAAGTTGCTCAACCAAGTCTGGATTCACAATCCGGGACACCCATGGATTTGTGGACCACACTCGTGCGGCTCGCAACCGCTCCGCCGTGATATGCGTCACGGATGCGCAAGGCGAAGAGGCCGCAGCGACGGAGTTTGCTGCCCCAGACAAGGTTGAACAGGATGTTGGCGCCGGTGCCGATTTGAGCCATGAGCCAGGTTTTCGGTGAGTCGGTTGGAACGCCGCTGAAAATAAAGCTTCACGGCTCGCGCAGCTCGTTTGCCATAGCGCAGTCGATGATCGGGGTATGTGGCTCAAATCGGCATCGGTGCCCACAGGTTACCCATCCCATGCCCCCGGAAATCACCGAACTGCAAATCCGTACGGGCCAGAGCGGGTCGATAACGCGCAATTTATCTCCGCGCCAAGGCAGAAATTCCCCGCACGGTTGGTGCCTTCCGCGATGGAGGGGGCATCAAGCTACTGTGGAAGAACCGATATATTCGCAATCGCCGCCTCCGTGGGATGATCCCAGCGCGGACGTTAGAACCATGAAAATTTTCATCAGCGCAGACATCGAGGGCGTAGCCGGCATCTCACATTGGGACGAGGCCAGCCTCCACAAACCTGACTTCTCCATTTTTCAGGAACAGATGACTGCGGAAGTCAACGCGGCCTGCGAAGGGGCGCTGGAGGCGGGGGCGACCGAGATCTGGGTCAAGGACGGGCATGGCACCGGACGCAATCGCCTGGCGTCCCGACTGCCGCCACCGACGCGGCTGATCCGTGGCTGGAGCGGCCACCCCTATCAGATGCTCCAGGAACTTGACGAGACCTTCTCCGCAGTTGTCATGATCGGGTATCACGCCGCGGCTGGCGCGGCAGGCAATCCGCTCAGTCATGTTTTGACGAAGGGCCTTGCCGAGCTTCGCATCAATGGGCGCCATGCCTCTGAGTTTTTGCTGAACGCCTACACGGCAGCACTGCTCAAGGTGCCGGTCGCTCTGGTGTCGGGTGATCAAGCACTGTGCGATAACGTCGTCGCCGTCAATCCATCGATCCAGACGGTGCCGGTGAAGATAGGTGTCGGCGATTCCACCGTCAGCCTGCATCCGGGTGAGGCTGTCCGTCGGATTCGCGAGCAAGTTGCCCACGCTTTGCAGACCGATCTGACGTCCTGTGGCCTGGACCTCCCTGAGCAATTCCGCGTTGAACTGCGCTACAAGGAACACACCGATGCCTATCGAAATGCGTTCTATCCCGGGGCAAAGCTGAAAGACGCCTGCATCATCGTCTTTGAAACGCCGGACTATTTCGAGGTACTCCGTTTTCTCTTGTTCACGGCGTGAAGGTCAACAGTCCATCCAGGTGCTCCGAAGGAGCACGCGCAACGAGCCCAAATGCATCCCATCAACCTACCAACCTACTCCGACGTGATGGCCGCGTCTGAACGCATCGCTGGCCACGCCCACCGAACCCCTGTGCTGACGTCACGTACTGCGGACAACCTGCTCGGGTGCGAGCTGTTCCTCAAAGCAGAGAACTTCCAGCGCATGGGGGCCTTTAAGTTTCGCGGCGCATTCAATGCCTTGTCACGACTCGACGCGTCCCAACGTCGGCAAGGCGTCGTCGCGTTTTCTTCGGGAAATCATGCGCAGGCGATCGCGCTGTCGGCCAAGATACTGGGCATTCCCGCAACGATCATCATGCCCCACGATGCGCCGGTCATGAAGGTCGAGGCGACCAAGAGCTACGGCGCTCAGGTCCTGACCTACAACCGCTACGAAGAGGACCGAGAGCAGATCAGCCGCAAACTCGCAGAACAGCAGGGCATGACCCTGATTCCACCGTATGACCATGCTGACGTGATTGCTGGACAAGGCACCGTCGTGAAGGAACTGATCGAAGAGGTTGGCCCCCTTGATGCCCTGTTCGTCCCCCTTGGCGGCGGCGGATTGCTGTCGGGGTCCGCCTTGTCCGCGCGGGCGCTGTCTCCGCTCTGCCAGATCTACGGGGTGGAACCCGAGGCAGGAAACGATGGCCAGCAGTCCTTTCAAACTGGGAGCATCGTGCACATCGACACGCCAAACAGCATCGCTGACGGCGCACAGACGCAGCATCTCGGTCAACTGACCTTCGCCATCATCCGAGAGAAGGTCCATGATGTCTTGACCGTCAGCGACGACGATCTGGTGCACGAGATGCGGTTCTTCGCCACCCGGATGAAAATCCTCGTCGAGCCGACGGGTTGCCTCGGTTTTGCGGGAGCCAGAGTGAGTTCCGAGGGCCTCCGTGGAAAGCGTGTCGGCGTTGTCATCAGCGGAGGCAATGTCGATCTAAGCAGGTTCTGCGCGCTGACGAGCAAGGGAGGCCGCTCGCAGACGGATCCGATCTAACGCAGCGTCTCCCGGAGCAACAGCGAGGCGCCACGCAGAGTCAGCGCCTATCTGCCTGGCCCGGTTCAGTCGGTGACATACTCGCGACGGTCGGCTTCAGCTTCCGCGACCAACCAGTCACGGAAGCGCCGATTGCGGCGCTGAAGCATTGCCGTGCCGTCATAGACCAGGTAGTAGGCGATGGGGGTTGCGACGGAGGTATGGAAGGGTGCCACCAGGCGACCTGCCGCGATCTCTTCCTCCACCAATGCGAGTCGCACCAAGGCAATCCCACTGCCGGCGAGCGCTGCCTCGATCACGCCGTTGGAGTCGACAAAAATCGGCCCCACGTTGGCGTCAACATCGTTCGCTCCCACCGCTTTGAGCCACATGTCCCAATCCATTCGATGCTCATCGTGTAGCAACGTGAAGTCGCGCAGATCAAGGGGCGACGAGAGCCCACGCGGGACGAGCAGCAGTGAGGGGCTGCAGACAGGCGTAAGCCTGTCGTCGACCAGCTTCTCAACCTCAAGCCCGGGGTAACGCCCCAAGCCGTGTCGCACGGCGAAGTCGATCCCGTCGACGAGAAGATCCATCTTGCGATTCGTCGTGCTAATCCGCACATCCACCCCTGGATCTCTCTCGACATAGCGCGGCAGCCGCGGCAACAACCATTGCATCGCAAATCCGCTCGTGCAGGTCACCGTGATCACGTTGGGGCCCTGGTCCTGCCTGACCCTCTCGGTCGCCTGCTCGATTTGGCGCAGTGCGGGGTGGATCGCGTGCAGGTAGAGCCGCCCCGCGTCCGTCAGCGCGATGCGCCTCGGACCACGCGCGAACAGCGGCACACCGAGCACCCCCTCAAGCTTCGACACCTGCTGGCTGACGGCCGCAGGAGTGAGATGCAGTTCTTCCGCCGCTGTCTTGATGCTCATATGGCGGCCAGCGCGCTCGAAGCAAACGAGCGCGTGCAGCGGTGGAAGTCTCATGCGTTAGAACGGCTAATGTATGGAAGAAAAAACTAGCTTGAGTCGCTGGAAATTCTAATGCTTAAATCGTCTCACTCTGGAGGCGGGCACGTCAACCCTGACGGCCCGCGCGTCTAGAGTCAACTTTGCGCAACTTGCGAGGCTCGCCATGAAACCATCTGATCATTTCCGACATCTGCTGCTGTCCGCCATCTGGGGTGCAAGTTTTCTGTTTATGAAAATCGCAGCACCAGTTATCGGCGCGTTTCCCACCGCCTTTTTTCGCGTGCTTTTCGGCGCTCTCGGGTTGTGCGTCATTCTCGCCGTGCTGCGTGTGCGATGGGATTTCAAAGGCAAATTCAAATACACCCTTGCGCTTGGCGTCATTAACTCCGGGATCCCTTTTGCCATGTATTGCATCGCGGCGCGCCTCCTGCCAGTGGCATATTCCGCAATCTTGAACGCCACGACGCCGCTCATGGGCATCATCATCGGCGCGCTGTTTTTCGGCGAGAGGGTGACCGGCAAGAAGGCCGTCGGCGTCGTGTTGGGGTTGGCAGGTGTCGCGGCCTTGATCACGACCGGCCCGGTCAACCTCAGCGTCCCCGTGGTGGCGGGGGCGCTGGCGTGCCTGGTTGCGACGGGCTGCTACGGCACGGCGGGATTTCTGACCAAGCGCTGGATCAGCGAGCGAGGCGGCCTGGACTCGAAGCTGGTCGCGCTCGGCAGCCAAATCGGCGCCACCTTGCTGCTCGCGCCCGTGTTTGGCGCATCGGCTGTGGTTGAGCCGCCCCCCTCTTGGGGCGGCACCGAGGTGTGGTTCGCCCTTGTTGCCGTCGGCTTGGTCTGCACAGCCTGGGCCTACATCCTCTACTTCCGGCTGATCGCGGATATCGGTCCAGTCCGGTCCCTCACGGTCACGTTCCTGATCCCGCCCTTCGGCATTCTGTGGGGCGCGCTCTTCCTCCATGAGGCCGTCACATGGGCGTACCTCTTGGGCGGGGGACTTATCGCGGTCGCGCTCTGGCTGGTGCTTTCGCAGCCTAAACCCGTACCAACCGCAGCCCCGGTTCTTCGCTCAGATTAAAGCAATGATCTCCCCGTCGATGGCGTCGATCTCTGAGCGCAAGGTCTGCAACATCCTCTGCATTATTTCTTGCCTTATCGGGCGGCACCAGATGCGCCTTGAACTCGCTCCGCCGCCAGCAGGGCCATGCCGCGGGCAATGCCCTCGGTCATCAGCCTGTCGGCTTCCTCATGGGACAGTCTGAACACCCCTTTGGGAAGGATGATGCGTGTGTGGACGAGGCTGTGAATGGTGTCGTTGAAACACCCAAACTCTTCCAGCGCTCCGGCCCTGGCGTGCAGGGTGATCGGGTAGGGATTGCGGCGTCCGACGGTTTTCATACTCGGCATTATCCTGCCGTGCCCGTGCGGTCAGCGTTCGATGTCACGCTTGCGTCGGGATGAGATACGAGACTTCGATACGCTCTGTTGGTCGGCTTCGCGCTCCAGGCGTAACGCGCCTGCGATGCTTCCCACCTCGAATTCCCGAAAACCTGCCTCGAAATAGTCCCGCATGGCGTCGAGTGCTGGCTTGCTGCGGCCTGCAACCTGCAGATAGCCTTCATCGGAGGCATCCGGTCGCCCTGACGTCATCCGCGACTTTGCGATGTCGTATTTCGAAGGCTGGCCAGCCTCGACAAAGGCGTTGTGCAAATCGGCGATGGTGTAGCCTTTCTCGGTCATCAGAGTGTGCAGGTCATACCAATCCCGCGTCTTCGACCGATCCGCGCAGGCCAGCGATTTGGTCTTGAATATCTCATCGAGGGAGGCAACCCGCAGGGGCGACGCCGCGTCCCCACTGATGAGCGTTCTAGCGGGTTGATCCAGACTGACCAGGGTCAACTTAACGCTGCGCAGCGCGACAAAATTCTGTTGAAAGTCGCCGAGGTCAAGGCCGGCTTCGATAAATTCTTCTTCCGCAGCAACGTCGTGCTGACGCACGCAGTCGATGCTCTGGCGGGTGAGTGCATCCATCAGCCTTGGAATGCGCAACACCGGGAGTTTCCCTTCGGCGTACGCCAGATCAAGGTCTTCGCTTACTCTGTGGCCGATGCGCAGCGTCAGGGCGGAGCCGCCGATCAATACGAACCCTCGCAGCAGCGGCGCCACGTCAGGGTGTTGCAGCGCCTGCCAAAGCGCTGCGGTGTCAGGTCGAAGCGCGCAGGCGGGCGTCTCGGGCATTTTGGAGCAGGTCTTCCGTGATCTTGCGCGCGCGCAACGCGCTCGGGTCTTGCGCGGCGAGCAGAATGGCCCATTGCGCTTCCAACTGATCGAATCCGAACGCGATCAATGCGTCCAGAAACAGGTCGAATCCGGGATGGATCAGCACTTGGCGCATCCACACTTCGTCTGGCGCTTGCGGGTTAGACCATACGAGCGCCGGGTATTTCCTGCGGAACGCGGCAGGGCTTTCGGTGGATTTCTGTCGAGTTTGTGCCATACCCTTGCAATGCCTCCGACGACATTATCGTGCAGCATCCAGGCCCTGCACTAAGCCGCTGCGTTGCTGACGCACGGCCTGGCGCAGCCGCCCCCTGTTCTTGCCATACAGACGAGCGACTTCGCTGACGGATCGGTCGCAATGGGTGACCAGAGCGACTGTGGTCGGCAGACCGTACAAGGATTTGCGGCTGGAAAGTTCGAGATCGTCCCTGATCTGATCTTCGACCAGACGCTGCGCGTCGGCGATGAGCGCGACATCCACCCCCGGCGCCTGCAGGGTATCGGAAAGCCTCTGGCGGATGGGTTTGTCGTGGTCACCGTCCACGATCTCATCAAGCGAGGACATCGGCCGCCAACGCTCGATCAAGCCCCACATGCGGCCCATGATGTAGTTCTTGGACGTGCCCAGCAAGGGATTGAAGGCGTCCAGGCCTGCGGCGTGTTCCAGACAAAAGAGATACAGACTCTGCCGCACATCGTCCATGCTCAGGGTG
>Ga0315298_1009926_pt1 | contig 11595 bp, 9 predicted proteins | sample WHS_1_MG_FD_203077 | JGI IMG/M metagenome (GOLD analysis project Ga0315298, IMG submission 203077) | Extremophilic microbial mat communities from Washburn Hot Springs, YNP, Wyoming, USA - WHS_1_MG | ecosystem: Environmental > Aquatic > Thermal springs > Hot (42-90C) | place: USA: Wyoming... | reverse complement strand
AGGGAGAAGGGGCGCGAGGATGGAGCCTTGCGAAGGGGCTGTAAGGCCCCTTATCCCCTCGGGTGCGGAAGGGGGTAGCGCCTAGCGGCGCTCGCGGGCCGGAAGACCTTCACCCCTCAATCCCCTCTCCCATTTTGGGAGGAGGCGTCTTTGCCCTCCCGCAGGTTCTAAACCTGCGGGAGGATGAGAGCCATTATTTGGACATGCCTAGCCTCTTGGCTTATACTTGGTGCGCCAAGGGTGAGAAGCGGGTTCTCCAAGCCTCTGCGTAAGAAAGGGGAAGGATCATGGGCAAAAAGTTGGCCTTTGTGAGCGGTTTACTCATCGGCGGCTTTGCGGGGTGGGTGTTGGGCACCCTTTCCGCACCGCAATCGGGGCGCGAGACGCTCGATGCCTGGGGCGAAAAGGCCATCGAACTGCGCGAGCGCGCCGGCGAGGCGGCCGGCCAGGTGCGCGAACGCTTGAACCAAGCCCGTGAAAGCGCCCGCGGCGCCCTTGGGCGTGAGGAAAAGTGAAAAAACTCTAGCGTGAGGTGTAGGCCATGCGGTTAGGTGCTTCACAGGAGATCATCACCCCTTTCGATACCGTCGAACTGGCTGGGTATGTCCTGCGAGAGCAGCCTTCCGAGGGCGTGCTCGATGATCTGTATGCGCGTGCCCTCTTTTTCCAAGAGGGCGACGCGCGGCTTTTGTGGATCCATGCCGATCTCATCGGCTTCTCGAGGCCGTGGACCTTGGCTTTGCGCCAGGCGCTCGCCGAGGAGTTGGGTTTAGGCGTGCACGAGATCCTCTTGACGGCCACCCACACGCACGCCGGCCCGGCCACCTTGCCCTTGCGCGGCTGCGGCCAAATGGATGAGCAATACATGGCCTTTTTAGAGGAGGCCCTCAAAGGCGTGGCGCGCCGCGCTGCCGCCAATGCGGAGGAGGTTAGCCTCTTTTTCGCCGAGGGATTCTCTCCTCTGGCCAAAGACCGCCGAGGCGACAAACCCTCGGCCCATGTGAACCATCAGTTGCCCGTGCTTTCCTTCCGCCGGGCCGATGGCTCTTATGTGGCCGTGTGGGCCAACTATGGCATGCACAACGTGGCCCTCTCTTGGGAAAACCGCCTCATCTCCGGCGATATGGCTGGCCATGCGGCTCGCATGCTCCAGCAGCGCCTCCAGGGCGAACCGGTGATCCTGTGGACGAACGGCGCTTGCGGCAACGTGAACCCCGCCGCCTCCTCGGCCTTGCCAAAACTGATGCAGGGCTATGGAGATAGCCTCGTCATCGCCGCCATGGACGCGATCCGCCGCAGCCAGCCTGTGGCCGAGACGACCCTTGCCGTGGCAGAAAAAGCCGTCGCGCTCGACCTTGAGATCCCCACGGACGAGGAGATCGAACAAGCCTACGCTGCTACACTCCAGCGCGCCGAGGGCCATCCTCGCGTCCAGCGCGCGATGGACGAGTGGCGCGAACAGGCCCTGGCGGCCATCGCCGAGGGCGCCCCGGCCCAGGTCGAGGTGGGGGTGCACGCGATTCGCTTGGGGCCTCTGCGCTTAGCCGCCATCGGGGCGGAAGTCTTTTCTCATATGACGGAAGCGCTTCGCGCCATTTTGGGGTTCCGCACGTATGTCGTGGGGTATGCCAACGGCGTGGTAGGCTATTTGGCCCCGCGTGTGGTGTATGACGAAGGGGGCTACGAGATCGAGGACGCGTACAAATACTATGGTCTCTTCCGCTTGGCGCCCGATAGTTATGACCGGGTGTATGACGAGGCCCTCGCCCTCCTCCAATCGCTCGAAATGCCCCCTCAGGCTGAAGCGGCTATGCCCAGCGAGGCCGAGCCGAGCGAACCCGCTGCTGGCGAAGCCGAGCCGCCCCAAGAGGGGCCTGCCGAATGAGCGGCGCGCGATAAAACCTTGCCCTTTGAGGAGCGCATGAAACTTTTGCTCATTCGCCACGGCGACCCCGACTATGCCCGAGATGCCCTGACGCCCAAAGGCCATGCCGAGGCGCGCCTCTTGGCGGAGGCGCTGGCGCGTGTGCCTATGGACGAAATCTATGTCTCGCCGCTGGGGCGCGCCCAATTGACGGCGCAATATACCTTGCAAAAGATCGGGCGCGAGGCCACAACGCTTGACTGGTTGGCCGAGTTGAACGGCAACTATCGCGGCGATGCCTGGTGCTGGAGCCTGCCGCCGGCCGAGGTCATGGCGCGCCCCGAACCGTATTCGGCCACCGATTGGCCCCGCCAAACCCCTTATGGCGAACATATGGCGGAGGTCGTGCGGCCCTTCTATGAGCAGTTCGATGCGCTGATGCGTTGGCACGGTTATGCGCGAGAGGGGTTCCGCTACCGCGTTCTCCGTTCGAACGCGGCGACGCTGGCCTTCTTTTGCCATGGCGGGGTGATTTTGACGCTCCTGGGGCACCTTTTGCAGGTGCCCATCCCCGTGGCCTATGCCCAATTCTGGGTGGATACGGCGAGCATCACCGCCATCGGGTTTGACGAGCATGAGGGCTATGCGGCCTGCCGCCTGCTCGTTTGGAACGATGTGAGCCACCTGGCCCCCTTGCGCGGGCCGATCCACGCCCAACCTTACCCCGCACGGTAAACACTTGGGGGCACAGAATGGCTGTGCCCCCAAGCGAGTATTCCACGGGCCTTTTTCGCGCCTCTCAACCCTCTATCGTCGAGACGCCATCTTCCGCTTGGCAGATATAGATCTCCGGGGCGATGCCGATGACCCGCTGGTACTCCTCGCTGACGGCCTCGGCCACATCTTGCGCGGCCTCTTCCGCGACCAGGTTGATGGTGCAGCCGCCGAACCCGGCCCCCGTCATCCGCGCGCCCCACACGCCGGTTTGGCGCCAGGCTGCCTCCACCATCACGTCCAACTCGCGGCAACTCACCTCGTAATCGTCTCGCAGGCTACGGTGCGAGGCGTTCATCAATGCGCCTACGCGGGCCAACTCCCCTTTTTTGAGCGCCGAGACGGCTTCTAAAGTGCGCGCATTTTCGGTGATGACGTGGCGGCAGCGCTTGAGCGTGACGGGGTCGAGCAGGTGGGCGCGTTCCTCGAGGAGGGCCGCCGTCGCGTCGCGCAAGGCGCGCACGCCAAGGAGCCGGGCGCCGCGTTCGCATTCTTGGCGGCGGGCGTTATATTCCGAATCCACCAAGCCGCGCTTTTTGCGCGTATTGCAAATGACCAAACTACACCCTTGGGGGATGGGCACGAGGTCATACGCGAGGCTACGACAGTCAATGAGGAGGGCGTGACCTCGCTTGCCCAAGGAGATGATGTACTGATCCATAATGCCGCAGTTCATCCCCACGAACTGATTTTCGGCCTTTTGGCAGAGGAGCGCACGTTGGACGCCATCGAGATCGAGGCCGCCCAGCATCTGGAAGGCGTAAGCGGTCGCCACTTCGACGGCCGCCGAGGAACTCAGGCCGGAGGCGATGGGGACATCGCTCGTCAACACGGCGTCCATCCCCTGGAGGCGGTAGCCCGCTTCCTGCAAGGCCCAGGCCACGCCCCGCATATAGTTGCTCCAGCGGCTCTCTTGGCTGTAGGAGATATCCTCGAGGCTGAACGTAACCCCTTCATCGAAGTCGAGCGCATAAAGCCTCACCAAGCGATCGGTACGCGGTGTGGCCCCGATGACGACATGGCGATCAATCGCCACGGGGAGCACAAAGCCCTCGTTGTAATCGGTATGTTCGCCGATGAGGTTCACGCGGCCGGGCGCAGCCGCCCAGAAGGAAGGGACCCGGCCGAAATGGCGCAGGGCCGCACGCGAGGCCTTTTCTCGATGTTCCGCAAGGCTAACGGGCCTAGAGATCATCCAACCCTCCCCTTTCGACAAGCATTAGGAGATCTTGCAAGGTGCCCTGGGCATCGGGCGGGTCTTCTGTGGGGGCCTCTCCGCGCCCTCGGTTCACCCAAAAGGTCTTGATGCCCAAACGTTTGGCGGGCAGGTCCGTCGAGGGGCTATCTCCCACCATGAGACATTCGGCAGGCGCTCTCCCTAGGCGCTCCAAAATCTGCTGGAAGAAGACGGGGTGAGGCTTGCTACTGCGCATCTCCTCATAGCAGGCGATGAGGTCGAAATGCGCGGGGTCTACAGCCGCCCAACGGAGGCGCTCTACGATGGCGATTTTGGGCAAAAGGGGTTGGGTAGCCAGGGCGAGTTGGTATCCTCGCCCTTTTAGGAGGGATACCAAACGGCCCGCCACGGGATCCGCCTGAGAGTAGCGTGCCAGGCGGGGGAAATCCTCCCGATAAAAGGCATCAAAGGCGGCGCGCAAGGGCGCTGGATCGCGCTTGACGAGAGAAAAGAACACGCGCTCAAAAGTCGCAGCGTTGGTGGGGTCGGACCCATCCGGAGACATCATGGCCTGCGTGCCGGCCTGGAGCGCCGGCACAAACTCCTCTGGCGGGCAAAGGGGCGCGATGCGCGCCGCAAGGGATTGGAAATAGGCTGCGGAGAAGGCGTCCATATCGAGGACGACCAGCGTATCGTCGAGATCAAAGAGCACGGCCTTGATGGAAGCGCTCGACAAGGCAGAACCTCCTCTACGAGATGTTTGCCCGGTTTTTAGACGTCTCGACCGGGGATGAGGATACGCGGCCGAGGAGCGGGTTCCTCTTGCGCGCGTTCCTCTTGGGGTTGGGGCGCGGCCACGGTGCCCGGCAAAATGAGGCCCGAGGCCGTGCGCGGCGGCTCGCGCCGCCTCTCCCTTTCCGCCAATTCGCGCCGCTGGGCTTCTTCAGCCTGCCGCGTCGCCTCGCGTAGGCGGTCGCGGAAGCGGGCGGGATCATGATATGGCGTGCCCGGGCCGATATACGCGCGGAGCGGTTCGGCGCGCGGCGAGAGGAGAAAGGCGTTCACAAGGTGGCCATTTTCGCGCAAGAACTCGCCCAACGTGGCCTTGGGGTGCTCGTCCTGATAGAGCGCGTACGCGTTGCGCAAGTACGCCACGAGCGGCTCCTCATGCTGGCTCGGCAGGAGGAGGGTCATCCGCGAGAGGCGATACTCGCCGTGGAGCGTATAGAGCCGCCCAGCCAAGAGATCCCCTTCGCGGGCATTGCGCGCCCAGATCGCATCGGCGATGGTGAGCGGCTCCTCGCGAAGGAGATCAAGGGCCTCCAGCCTACCGCCGGAACACCTCTCCACGCGCAGCACGGCCAAGGCGGAGGAGGCCCAGGCCTGAAGGATCTCAAGGAGTTCCGGCGCATACTCGCGCGTTTCGTTTTCGATAAAGAGGTCTATCACGTGGCGGCGCGCTTCTCCTACGTGGGCATCGTGGATGAACCACTCGATGGTGCGCCGCATATCCTCGACGTCCGCGTCAGAGATCGCGCGCAAGTCATAGCGCCCGCCCCAATAGATTTCAAAGGCCTGGGCGAGATCATTTTGGAATTGCGGCCCCTGGGCATAACGATAAAGCGCCGTAAGGAGCGCTGCCTCGGCCACGGTCAGGTTTGCCTCGCGGGAGGCCGTGATCTGATCTTGGCGCATGCAGCAATTCTTGTATTTTTTACCGCTCCCACAGGGGCAGGGATCGTTGCGATTGGCTTTGAGCATGAAAAGAAGCCTCCCCAATTGGCCTAAGCGGGCCAAGTCTATCACACAGGGCGATAAGCCGTCAAACGATAGCCGTTAGGCCCTCATACGCCGCACCGCAAGGGTCGCTTTACTTTCGCCGAGGGTAACCTCCGTTTGCGCATCCCACGGGGCGCCATCATCGGCGGTGAGAAGGGCGGTGCAGAGCGTCTCTTGGCGGAAGTAATCGCCAAACTGGGCCAAGGCGGCCGTTATCTTTTCATCCAGGCCAAAGGCCCCCACCATAATGCGGTCATCGAGATCGTAATCCGCCTCTTTACGCAAGGTTTGGACGTAACGCACCAGGTCTCTCACCAGGCCCTCGGCCAAAAGTTCGTCGGTAAGGGTGGCGTCTATCGCGACCGTGATGCCTCGATCGGAGGCGAGCGCCAGGCCTTGGAGCGGCTCGGCGTGGATGATGACCTCCTCAGGTGCAAGTTCTACGGTCTCCCCTGCCACATGGAGCGTGAGGCTCTGGCCGGCGCGCAGGGCGCGCACGGCAGGCCCCGGCTCGATCGCCGCCAAGGCTGCCCGCACCTGTGGGTAGAGCCGCCCCAAACGCGGCCCAAGGAGCCGCCCTTCGCCCGTGAGGCGATAGGTAACAAGCCGCCCTTCCTCCTCGACGAATTCGATGGCTTTGACGTTCAACTCATCCCGCACGATCTCCAAAAGGTCGGGCGAAAGGTCGCCCCGCGCATTCTCGATGTAGACGAAGGCCTTGGCCAACGGTTGGCGCACCTTGATGTTCACGCTGTTGCGCGCCCCCAAGCCCAGGCTAGCGATGCGCCGCGCCAGGGCCATTTGCCCGAGGATGGCCTCGTCTACCCGATCCATCTCGGCCACGGGCCAATCCGTGTGGTGCACGCTCTCGTAGGCCCTCGGCTGGACGGCGCGCACGAGGTTTTGATACATCACCTCGGTAATGAACGGTGTGAACGGCGCGAGAAGGCGGATCATCCGCACGAGGACGTAATACAGCGTGGCATAGGCCGTGCGCTTGTCGTCGTCGCGCTCGCTCTTCCAAAAACGGCGGCGGTTGCGCCGCACGTACCAATCCGTGAGATCGTCGAGCAGTTCCTGGAGAGAAAGGCTCGCGCCAGACGGGTCGGATTCCTGTAGGCAAGTCGTTACGCGGTCGGTTACCGCATTCACCCGCGCGATGATCCAGCGATCCATGAGATGGTCGCTCAAGGGCGCGGTGCCCTCCGGTGTGCCGGGGGTGAATCCCTCGGTCGGAGGCTCCCAACCATCCAACCGTGCGTAACTCACAAAAAAGTTGTACACGTTCCACAGGGGGATGAGGAATTGCCGCCGCACTTCGTCGGCGCGGTTATAGCCAAAGAGGAGGTTATTCTCCGGCTTTTGGAGGGCATAGAGCCAGCGCATCACGTCCACGCCCATGCGATCGGCCGCCTCGTTGAACTCGATCATATTCCCCGCCGATTTGTGCATCGGCGAGCCGTCTTCGGCGAGGAGCGTGGCATAGGAAAAGTTCTCCAAGAAGGGCGGCGTCCCCTCCAAAACGGTGGCCATGGCGAGAAGGCTGTAAAACCAGTTGCGGAACTGCCCCGGGAAGGATTCGCTGATCCAATGGGCAGGGTACCACTGCCGCCAGTAATCGGGGTTCTTGCGATACTGTAGGGTGCTAAAGGGGACGATCCCCGCGTCGAGCCAGGGGTTGCCCACGTCGGGAATGCGGCGCATGCGCGCCCCGCAGCGGGGGCAGGCGATCTCGATGGCATCCACATAGGGGCGGTGCGGCGTGTGCCCATCGAAAACGTCCCAACCTGCCACGGCGCGCTGGGCCAGTTCTACCTCGTCGCCAATGACCTCGAAATGGTGGCAGGCGGTACATTCCCAAATGGGGAGCGCCAGGCCCCAATAGCGCTTTTTGGAGATCATCCAATCGTGCATATTGCGCAGCCAATCCAACTCGCGCTCCAGCCCGAAGGAGGGGATCCATTTGATCTGGCGGGTTACATCCATGATCTTGTAGCGCAGTTCATCCATGCGGATGAACCACTCGTCCACCAAACGGAAGACAAGTTCCGTCTTGCAACGCCAGCAAACGGGGTAACGGTGGGTGTAATGTTCCACATGGTAAAGAAGCCCGCGCTTTTGCAGGTCATCGAAGATTTGAGGCGCCACCTCCGAGACGTGCTTACCCGTCAACCAGCCAAAGCCCTCGAGGAAATACCCCTCGTCATCGAGCGGGGCTATGAGCGGAAGGTGATGCTCCTTGCCTAGGGCAAAGTCCTCGGCGCCGCAGCCCGGCGCGATGTGCACGATGCCCGTGCCCTCCTCTTCGCCCACGGCCTCCCAGGCGATGATGCGGTGAGCCTCGCGGGCGCTCTGAGAGACGCCCCGCACCAGATCGCGCAGTTCGGTCCAGCCGCCAGGGGTCTGAGCCGCTTCGAGGTCATCAAAGGGGCCATCGTACGTCCAGCCCACCATATCCGCGCCGCGGAGTTCCTCGAGGATGGTGTACTCGCCGCGCAGCATGTGGAGCGTCCCTTTCGAGAGGTAGAGCACCTCGCCCCGATTGCGCACCTTGACGTACGTGAGGTCTGGCCCGACGGCGGCGGCCACGTTGGAGGTCAACGTCCAGGGGGTGGTGGTCCACACGAGGAGCGCTTCACCGGGCCGATGGCGCAAGGGGAAGCGCAAGGTGACGGCGGGGTGGGTCAGTTCCTGGTAGCCATCCGTCACGATCTCATGCTGGCTGATGCCCGTCGCACAGCGGGGGCACCAAGGCATGACGTCTACCCCACGGTAAAGCCAGCCATTTTGCCAGCACTTTTTGAGAAAGGTCCAGATCATATAGTTGTTCTCGTTGGAGAACGTAAAGTAACTGCCGCCCAATTCGGGCAGGCCCAGCCGCCCGACGATCTGTTCCACCGTATCCGTCACCGGCCCTTGAGGGCCTGGCACTGTGATGACCTGAGAAGGATCCTCTTCCAGTTTGGCGGCCAGCCAGCGCAAAAAGTCCGGGTCGTTCCACTCCATCCAATAGCCGAGGCGGATGGACTGTTCCGTCTGCAGGGCAGCGGAGCGCAAGACGCGCTCCTTGCACCGCAAGACGAAAGGCGCCAGGCCATAGGCCTCGATATCCCGCTTGGAGCGGAAGCCGAGGGTCTTTTCCACCTCTACCTCCACCCACAGGCCCTGGCAGTCGAAGCCATTCTGGTAGCGCAGTTCACGGCCGCGCATCGTCCAGTAGCGTTGGAAGAGATCCTTATAGGTGCGCCCCCAGCCGTGGTGCACGCCCATCGGGTTATTCGCCGTGATGGGGCCGTCAATGAACGACCAACGCGGCTGCCCTTTGTGCAGGGCGCGCATCTTTTCAAAGGCGTTCGTCTCCCTCCAGAAGCGCAGGATCTCATACTCTTGGGCGATGAAATCCACCTTGGTGGGCACTTGACGAAATGGCATCGCTTCCTCCTCTATTGTAGAGCATACAAAAAGCCCTCGCCCACTCGGGACGAGGGCCATTTTTTCACATCGGCTCCCGCGGTACCACCCCAGTTGGCGCAAAGGTGCGCCCACTCATCCGCTGACGGGGCTTGGTGGCCCGATCAGCGCGCCCCGCTAACGGGGGGCGAGCCCGGGCAAGCCTACTAGGCTTGGAAGCCGTTGGGTTGCCGGCTCGGGAGGGATTTTCGACTGCGGGCGCGGGCCTGGCTCACACCTTACCCAGGCTCTCTGGCCGCTAACCAAGCAGCCTACTCGTCTCCGTCGTCGCCTTTTGTTATTTATCAAAAATATACCACGCCTGGCTCAGTGCGGCAAATGGGCAAAACGAAGATTATCCGAACCTCCCCGTGATGTATTCTTCCGTCCGCTTATCTTTGGGGTTCGTAAAGACCTCGTCCGTTGGCCCATATTCGACCAGATAGCCGGCTCGATCCTCGCCCATCATGAGAAAGGCCGTGTAATCTGAAACGCGGGCCGCTTGTTGCATGTTATGGGTAACGATGATGATCGTATAATTCTCGACGAGTTCCCTCATCAAATCTTCGATCTTGAGCGTCGCGATGGGATCCAAGGCGGAAGCGGGTTCATCCATCAGGATGATCTCCGGCTTGATCGCGATGGCGCGGGCAATGCACAAGCGCTGTTGTTGCCCGCCAGAAAGCGCCAGGGCGCTTTGGCGAAGTTTATCTTTCACCTCATCCCACAAGGCGGCCTGCCGCAATGATTGCTCCACGAGTTCGTCCATATTCCCACGAAAGCCGTTGATGCGTGCCGCCCAGGCGATGTTTTCATAGACACTTTTCGGGAAGGGATTGGGCTTCTGAAAGACCATCCCGATCCGCCGCCGCACCTCGACGGGATCTACCCCTGGGGCATAGATGTTGCACCCCTCAAAAACGACCTCTCCCTCCGTACGGCTGCCGGGGATCAGGTCATTCATGCGGTTTAGGGCGCGTAGGAACGTGCTTTTGCCGCACCCCGAAGGCCCGATCAAGGCCGTAACCTTTTGGCGTTGGATCTTGAGAGAAACGTCTCTCACTGCGCGAAAGGTGCCATAGTACACGCTGAGTTGGCGCACCTCAAGGGCATAGTTCCCTTCCCAATAGGTTGTCGTAAGCGCCTCGGCGGGGGCAAGCCTCGCCGCTGCGGTGAGCACATGGAGTGCGGTCATCCTTCCCTCCTTTTACGGCCGTAGCGGTTGCGAAGTATGATGGCTGCCGCGTTGAGTGCTAAAAGCAAAACGAGAAGCACGATAATCGCGGCCGCCGCGATGTTGCGAAAAAGGTCCTGAGGGCGGGCCGTCCATTGGTAGATCTGCACCGGCAAGGTGGTGAATTTGGAAAATGGCCCTGTGGGGTCATGGGCGATAAAGGTAGAGGCCCCCACCACGATAAGAGGAGCCGTTTCACCCATCGCCCGAGACATGGCGAAAATCGTGCCCGTGAGGATGCCTGGCAAAGCGCTTGGCAACACGTGGTGCCAAATCGTTTGCCAATGGGTTGCCCCTACGGCATAACTCGCCTCACGCAGGGAACGGGGCACGGCCCGAATGGCCTCTTGCGCGTTGATGATAATCAACGGGAGAATGAGGAGGGCCAACGTCAGCGAGGCCGAAAGGATCGTGCGGCCGTTAGCGGTCGTAGGGTCGCTCAAACCAAAGATCGCCCCGCTGGTGATCGGCTCCAGCCCGCGCACAAAGATCGCTAGCCCCAACATCCCATAGATGATGGAGGGCACGCCCGCCAGATTGTTGATATTCGTCTGGATAAGGCGATTCAACACGTTGTCGCTTGCATATTCCTCCAAATAGATGGCCGCGCCGATGCCGATCGGGAACGCCACTAGGATGGTCAACCCCACGACCCATAGGGAGCCGAGCAACGCCGTTCGCACCCCTGCCTTGTCAGGCGTGGCCGATTGGGGATTGGATAGAAACTGCCTATTGACCCACGCGCGGAATTGCAACCGAGCGCCGGGAAACTCTTCTGCAACTTCTTTTTGAATCGCCGAGCGCCGCAAAAGGGAATCGAATAAGGGCCAACTGCGAAGGATCTCTGGCTTGATGACGCGCTCCTCGACGAGCCGATAGACGTCTTCACGGCTGCGCACCGAAAAAGGCGCTTCGCTTTCCAACCGCCGCATCACCCCTTTGGAAACATGCGCCTCGAGAATGGCGATCAATTGCTCTTTCGAAAGGTCCTCAAGCGGCGTCCCCTCCACAGCCAACGTTTCAGGCTCAACCTGATTTCGCACGGCAACCCAGCCGAAGGATTGATTGATGATGTTATAGAGCAAGGCCGTCAGCGCGAGGATGCTCACCAGGGTCGCTGCCTGAAAGATCACCAGCCACAGAGCGCCCTTTTTATGGCGGGCAGCCACTTGGCTATGGAACGAATCGCCTTCGGGCAAGGAACAGACCATGGGCGAAGAAAGGGTGCTCATTCGTACACCTCTCGAAAGCGTTGCACGAACCATCGGCCGATGATATTCAACGTAAGCGTGATGAGGAACAGGGCCAAACCGATGG
>Ga0315298_1009923_pt1 | contig 11601 bp, 15 predicted proteins | sample WHS_1_MG_FD_203077 | JGI IMG/M metagenome (GOLD analysis project Ga0315298, IMG submission 203077) | Extremophilic microbial mat communities from Washburn Hot Springs, YNP, Wyoming, USA - WHS_1_MG | ecosystem: Environmental > Aquatic > Thermal springs > Hot (42-90C) | place: USA: Wyoming... | reverse complement strand
CTGAAAGGATCGGGATGACACCGCCTTCCCATGGTTGATGGCCGAGAACTGCTCAGACCGGTGCCCGCAACAACATAAGCACTGCTTGAGGTGAAGGAATTGGCACGTGTCGCTTATTTGGAAAAGGAACAAGTACCGGAAGACAAGCGATGGCTCTACGACAACATGGAGAAGAGCAGGGGCAGTGGCAGTAATATCTTTAAAGCAGCCGCACACAATGCCAGAGTTATGCGCGGCATGATGGTCCTGGGTACCGCCCTCCTAGAGAAATCGAAACTGGACGCCAGACTGCGCGAGCTGGCCATTTTGCGTGTGGGTCAGATGACAAACTGCCAGTACGAGCAAGCGCATCATATCCTCATGGGGCGGCGCGCTGGTGTAACCGACGCAGAGATTGCAGCACTGCCCAACTGGTCCACCAGCAGCCTCTTCGATGCACGGGACCGGGCTGTTCTGCGATTTGTAGAGGAGGTCACCAAACAGGCGGATGCTTCGGATCAGACCTTCGATGCGCTGCGCGAGTACTTCGACCAACAAGAACTCGTAGAGCTCACGATGACAGTCGCATACTATAATATGATCGTCCGCTTCCTAGTAACGATGCGGATCGATCTCGAACCAGGACTACCTCTTCCGGCTTAGGAACTTGTTCGAGGATTTCGGATTGTAGGGGCAAGGTAAGGCATGAGCACAGGGAATCTCCTGGGCGAGGCGCAGAAGCGCAGCCACACCGATGGACAGTGCGGATCGCGGTAGGTGTGGCCCCGACGGATCTGGCCGCCACCGATGGCTCGAGACGCCTGCGATTTCTTGCGGAAGGACGCAGGCACACAGCCCGAATCCGCGGCCACATTCTCTTCGTCTAGATGGCATGGTCGGGGGCAATCCCCAGTGCTACAGCGCGGAATAGAGGACGAGGGAATAACAGATGAACACGGAGGAGATGAGCAAATGTCTCAAACCATGACGACAGCGGAAGCAGTGAAGAAGGTGCGGACCTTAATGATCGGGGGGAACGACTGAGCCCCATCGGTCTTGCAGGTGCTGCAGGAGTACTTTGCCGTGAATGACGATAACCTCGGGAGGGCCGCGCTAGGCTTCGGCGGCGGCATCGTCGGGCGGCAGTCGGAATGCGGAGTGCTGGTGGGAAGCGTGATGGCCCTCGGCCTTAAATATGGTCAGCCGGTGAAGGATGTCCGAACTCCGGAACAGGCGGAAATTCGAAACAAGATCTATTTCGAAGGCAACCAGTTCTTGACCGCTTTCGCCGAGAAGTTCGGCCACACCTACTGCCGGAAGCTTACCGGCTATGACTTTTCCCAATCGGACGGTATCAGGGGCTATCGCCAGGATCAAGAGGCAAGACAAAGATGCGTCGGCTATGCCGAATTCGCGTTGAAGTACTTCATCACTTAGAATCTGTCTTGGAGCGTAGCAGGGGGAGATGGGTTTCAAGCAAGATGGTTTCTAGTACCAGGGCGCGAGCGCTGGAGCGCTTCTTACGAACCTAAGCGCTTGCTCTGCCATGGGCTGGCGGCAGTAGCATCCTTTGACACGCCATCGGTAAGTGCCGAATTCGCTGGCACGAGAAGCTTGAGTGCGCCCGGCAGTATCTCGAACGTGGCGTCGGTCGTTCCCACCAGTTCCCCATCCATCTGCATTAGGGCACAGTCAGGGGAGGAAACAGAGACCCGCCGCACTCTCCGGCACGAAACCCGCGGGTCATTTAGATGGCGACCGCCGTACACTTTGGGGAGCAAGCTGAAGATCAGATGGAACTTGCTCGTGCCGCCGAGGACCATCAGATCGAAGTAGCCGTCGTCCATCTCTGCTCTGGGGGCCACATGCATACCGCCGCCGAAGTACTGTCCGTTGGCCAGCAACACCATTTCCGTTCGGGTGGAATACGGTGGATCGCCGTCGACGCTAAGCTCTGCTAGCCAACTGTGGTGCTTGAGAATACCGACTACTGCACCGTAGAGGAAGGCCAAGAACCCACCGAGCATCTTGGATGCTTGATTAATCTGCAGAACAGTCTCTCCCCCGAGCCCCAGGTCCACGATGTTGATGAAATAGCGCCGGGTGAGGCGACCGGCATGATCGAGGAAAGTGGCGCGTCCCAGGTCGATGGTTCGCTCCCGGCCCCGCACGAAGCAGGCCAAGGCACCTGAACCAGGCGGGATGCCGAGGGTCTTTGGCAGGTCTCGCCCGGTCCCTGAAGGGATGATTGCCAAGCGGGCAGATGGGTTCAGCAGCTCATCGTCAACATAGAAACCGTTGACGATCTCGTTGACGGTACCGTCGCCGCCTACGGCGACAATAGTCTGGGCGCCATTCTGCAAGGCCTGTTGGGTGAGAACGGTTGCCGCGAGCGGTCCAGTAGTGGGAAAGGCAGCAAAGTGTACACCTAAGGCATCCAGGCGTTTGGCCAGGCCAGGCCATGCTCTGGCCGTGCATCCGCCGGCAGAGGCCGGATTGACAATGACGACGACGGGTTCAAGCATTTAGTATGCTCGTGCAAGAAATGGTCCAGAAACATGAGGCCGTCTCAGAGACTAGACAGAATGTTACTACGACCAAGGGTGGGCTGTCAATCAAGCGCGTCGGGCACGAATGTTGCTGTAGATCGGGAGACCGTTTGATCTTTGGTGGCCAACCATGAACATGCAGATCGTGGCCAGCGCCTTCCAAGAGTTGGAGCGAACGACCAGCCGGATCAGGATGACCGAGATTCTTGGCAATCTCTTCCGCGGGACACCCGAGGAGAACCTCGATCAGTTGGTCTATCTTTGCCAGGGCCGGCTGGGTCCGGCCTTCGAGAAGATCGAGTTCGGCGTGAGCGAGAAGCTGATTACAAAGGCGCTGGCCGAAGCCGCGGGCAGAACAGAACAAGAAATTACCCAAGAATACAAGAAGAAGGGCGATTTGGGCACCGTTGCCGGGCAGCTCCTGCACGGCAGAGGCGAAAAGGTCTCTCTTGGCGAAACCTATGCTGTCTTGAAGGAAGTTGCCGTGGCCAGCGGGGAAGGTTCTGTCACGCGTAAGGTCGAATTGCTGGCCAACCTGCTGCGTCGGCTCAGCGGTTTAGAGGCCTGCTATGTCCTTCGTATCGTGCAAGGACGCCTTCGACTCGGCGTTGGCGATGCGACCATCCTCGACGCCCTTTCATTCGCGGCCGCTGGGGATTCCTCATTGAAGCCGTCGCTGGAGCGGGCATACAACCTGTGCGCCGACCTTGGCTTTGTGGGGAAGCTCCTGTTCTCCGCCGGCGTGAAAGGGCTGGAAACCCTGACACCCCAGGTCGGTAAGCCGGTCCGTCCCGCCTTGGCCGAGCGCCTGCCTTCGGCAGAGGAGATCATCCGCCGGCTTGGCAGAGTGGGCGCCGAACCCAAGTACGACGGGTTGCGGCTTCAGGTCCATAAAGACGACAGCACCGTGATGATCTTCTCGCGCCGGCTAGAAGACCTGACGGAGATGTTTCCCGAAGTAATCCGGGCCACGATGGAGCAGGTGAAGGCACACCGCGCGATTTTCGAGGGCGAAGCGATCGTCTTCCATCCGGAGACTGGTGAATACCGACCATTTCAAATCACGGTACAGCGCAAGCGCAAGTACGGGATCGAGGAGATGAGCGCCAGATATCCTTTGCGTCTGTTCACGTTCGACCTGCTTTATGTCGACGGCGAAGACCTGACTCCTAGACCTCTGCGTGAACGCCGGGCGAAGCTTGAAGCGGTGCTACCTTTTTCGACGGATAGCACCCTGTCGATCGCCGAGCAGTTGCAGACGTCTAGCGTCGCGGAGCTGGAGTCGTTCTTCCTTGCAATGATCGAGCACGGTCTCGAAGGTATCGTCGCCAAGAGGCTCGACGCTGCCTACCATGCTGGGGCTCGCAATTTCAACTGGGTCAAGCTGAAGCGCGCCTATCAAGAGAAACTGCGAGACACCGTGGACGTCGTGTTGGTTGGCTACCTGGTGGGTCGAGGTCACCGGGCCCGGTTTGGTATTGGATCCCTCTTGGGCGCCGTGTACGATAAAGCAGGGGACTGCTTCAAGACCGTGGCAAAGATCGGGTCGGGGCTTTCCGAAGAGCAATGGGCCGAGATGAAGAACCTGCTGGACAAGGTCGCCGTCGATCACTGCCCGGTGCGGGTCGATTCCCTGCTCGTGCCAGACGTATGGGTCGAACCGACCTACGTGGTCGAAGTGCAGGCCGATGAAATCACGCGTAGCCCAGTGCACACCGCCGGTAGGGTAGGAAACGAACCGGGCTATGCGCTCCGCTTCCCACGGATGATCGATTGGATCCGCGAAGATAAAGCACCGGAAGACGCTACTTCGGTAGACGAGATCCTCGAGATGTACAGGATGCAATCCCAGCATTGAAGGCGCTCACGATGCTGTAGCACGAGGAGTCGGCCGAATACTATTTAGAAAAGGAATCTAAGTCCGCGAAGACCGGCTCAATCCTTAAGTCGCGGAGTTGAGGATTCAGCCGAGGCTTTGGTCAGCGAGTCTTCCACGAGCTTAACCAGACCGTACAGGGACAAGCCTCCACGCTGCGGCCAAATATCGGTTCCTCAAATTCGACTCTAAGACTTGACCGCCGAGGCCAGTGGCAGCTAGAGATTCAGCCTGTTACTGTCTCTTCTCCCTATGCTGGCCATGACGGAAACCTTGCCGGCTTCCTCTTCCAACGAGCCGGCCGCCGCCCATCCTAATGCCAGCCATCGCTGGGACAAGCTGGATGAACTCGTCGAGGCACCGGTCGACGTTTTCCAGCACCTGGACACCAGAGAACCAGATCACTCTCCAGCCTTCCATTCCTAGATGCTGCTCCCGATCTCGACGTTCGGCCTTTCCTCGGCCCGAGCGATGCCAGTCCCAACCGGCAACCTCAGCCGCCATCCTCAGACGGGGGACGGCGAAGTCGAGGCGATAGGTCAGCACCGGGTACTGGCAGCGCAGGGCAATCCCGCGGGCGGCGGCGCGGGCGAAGAAAAGCCTCTGGATCGGCGATTCGCACTTGACCGCCTCTTCGCGGGCCTCCGTAGATGGGCGCACCAGGATCTCGGGCGGCGGGATATCCTTCCCACTGGTCGTGGCCGCCGGTGGTGCCAAGCCGCCTGGCCAAGCCACGAGGATGACTTGCACGTGATCACCGAGCACCTCTCCAATGGCGTTGTCCATGCGGGCCCGGTTGAACTCCTGGGCAAGCAAAGCAAGATCGGCGGCCAGCCAGCAGCCCAGAGCGATTGTTAACCGGCCATCCTGGCGACGTTCCGCCTCGATCGGACGGCAAGAGCGGCCTACGGGCTGCCCAAGGTCTGGCTCGCTCTCCCTCAACCGGTGGATCAGCAAATCCCAGGTCCAGACGATGCGCTGGAGTTCCATCAGCCTTATGTCAGGCTTGCCGGGATGAACTCTGGCGGTCGCACCGCGTGCAGCTTCGCTGCGCCAGTCTGGCAACCAACCACGCATGCACCACAGCCCCAGCACTTCTCGGGATCGACGAGAGCCTTGTATTTCTTGCTCCCAGTCGGCTGAACCATCTCGATCGCGTCAAACTGGCAGCGGGGAATGCAGTCCTGGCAACCGCTGCAGTCTTCCTGGTCGATATAGGCTTCGTACCGGCTTCGCTCATACGCCTTACCGAAGGGAACGCCGTATAGGTCATAGGCTGCTAGGTTCTGGCAGCAATCGCGACAGCATTGGCAACTAGTGTTGCCAACCATGCTGGCATCGGCACGCCAACAATGGATCAGACCGTCTTCCTCGCATTTGTCCGCGAGGTCCAGTGCTTCCTCCAAGGTCAGCTTTCTCCCTGAGCCGCGCTTGATCGCATACTCCGCGCCCCGTCCGAACTGGAAGCAATGCCATTCCCTGACTTCGTCGGTGTGCTCGCAAGGTTCGCCGACCGAGTCACAGCGCAACCGGCAAGAGCAGGGAACCACGGCGATCAGCGTCTGCGCCTTGAGCAACTCATGGAAATTCTCTGCTGGCAAGACACCGGGCAAGTCCTTGATGGCCTTGAATGCCGGGATGACCCGCTGCCAGGGTCTGGGGGCATTGGCTGAACGCTGAGCGTGCCTTGGGTACCACTCGTTAATACAGAAGTCATGCCAGGCCGTGTAGAACTCCCGATCCTTCACCACATCGCGCCTCTGCGTAGCTTGGGTAGCATCGTGAAGCTGCGTGATATTGCGAGCAAAGCGGAAGAAATCGCGCTTATCGAAATCCTTGGGGAAGGCCACGCCTTTGAAGTAGAGATCATCTAGGCTGGCACGCACCTGCTCCACCGAGAAGCCCGTCTTCTGTGCCACTTCCTCTGGTGTCCCGGGTAACTCCACCAACATGCGTGCTTGCTCCGGCGTCATGAGCATCTCTAAGATGCGTCGCAAGCGAGCAGAACTGGGATATTCGATACGCTCCATTAGGATTTCGTAGGCATCATCTGGCATGAATACGCTCCTTTCAAGCAAGGTTAATAAGTCGCCCGATTGTGGATAACGGCCCTCTTCAAATCATGGCCGAGAATACGGATGAATTCCTCGCGCTCCTGTTCCCCCTGCCGGTGCACGCCGACGGCCCGGACCTTCTCTTTCGAATCCATGGCAGTCATAAGAGCACAACCCAGCACTACCGCCGATCTTCTCCAACTGCTCCTCAGCCATCCTGCTCTGACCTTCTCCGACAAGCGGTCATAACCGCCCTTCCCGAATGGCCCGCTCTTGTCCACACTCCAGGGGCTCACCGCGGCCGACAATTCCCAAGCACTTGTTACAGGAAATGCACTTGGCTGCCTCCTGTGAGCCACTCGACCAGCGATTGATCAGGCCTGGCTCACGGATCAAAGGACGAGAAAGTGAAATGAAGTCGGCGTTACCGGAAGAGACGAGCCTCTCCGCAGTATCCAGCGTGCGAATGCCACCCACGAGGATAACTGGAATGTTGACAGCCTTCTTCGCTGCGGCCGCTCTGTCTGCATAGTATGGCTCTTCACTAGTGCCCTCAGACACCCTTGAAGCTGAACGTTGTCCTCTGGCGATGCCCCCGCTGATCTCCACTCCGTCTAGACCGGCCTCGACCATTGCCGAGAGGGCGGCTAGTCCCTCTTCCAAAGAAGCACCCCCCTCCGCGTCGTCCGCAATGCCGAACTTGATCAGCAGCGGAACCTCCGGTCCCAAAGCTGCCTTGACCCGTCGCACGGTTTCGACGTGAAAGCGGCACCGGTTCTCTGGGCTGCCGCCCCAGCGGTCCTGTCGCTGGTTCGTCAGGGGCGACAAGAACTGAGACATCAGGTAGCCGTGTGCGCCGTGCAGTTGCACCGCGTCGAAGCCGGCCTCTTTCGCTCGCCGCGCGGCAGCGGCGAAATCGTCAATAATGGATTCGATCTCTTCATCGGTCATTGCCCGATGCGGAGGATTTTCGCCGATCTGAGAAGGGGCCAACAGCACCTGCCCCTGCCGGGCCAAGAAGGCAGAGCCCCTGCCGGCATGGACGATCTGCACGGCGATCTTGGCACCGTGGCGGTGTGCCGCCTCTACCAGGCGCCGTAGGCCCGGGATCAGGTCATCGCGGTGAATGCCGTACTGGTTGACCGCGGCCTGCCCGTGGGCAGAGACAAAGGCATAGCCGGTAACAATCAAACCCACGCCGCCAGCGGCGAGGTCGTCGTACAACTTGGCTGAGGAATCTGTTACCGCTCCCTCAGCGTCGGCCAGGGCGTCCCAGGTGGCCGAGCGCACAAAGCGATTGCGGAGTGGCAGGCCACAAAGCACGGCCGGTTCGAGAACGGATGGCATATCGTCGAACTCCCTTCTGATGATTCGTCTTCGCGGTGAAGCTTACAGGTCTAGCGTAGACTTGTCAATCTGGGCCCAGCCTGGGTGCTTCAGGTGTCTTGGCATGGCGCTTGCTAGGCATTCCAGCGTTGCAGACGCGCCTGCGTCGGTGGCAGATGCGGGCGTCGGGCCACCAGTCTTCTCTTGAAGGAGGAAATCATGAGTATCGGGCTCTTCTTGCTGCGTCTGATCGTCGGTGGGATTTTCGCCGTCCACGGCTATCCGAAGCTGTTTGGCGGATCGGAAGAGCAGGTTCACCCGCAAGTCGCACGTTACCTCGGACCCGGCTTTGTCCAGGCCTTGCAGCATGGCCGCGCCGGATTCGTGGCGATGCTTCGGGAAATGAACATACCCGTGCCCGAGGCGACGGGCCTCTTCGTGGGCGCGGTCGAATTCTTCGGGGGGATACTGCTGATCCTCGGCTGGTGCTCTCGCCTCGCCGCTCTTCTCCTTGGCGGCGATATGGTGGTGGCAATTTGGAAGGTCCATTGGAAAGCTGGACTGGTCGGCGCCGGTGCCTTTGAATTCCCGCTCTCGCTCCTTGGAGCATGTCTGGCGCTGTTCTTTGCCGGCCCAGGTAAGATCTCTGTGGACCAGGCTTGAGCATCGATCGGTTTTCAGCTATCAGCCGCCAGCTATGCGCTCGACTTCTTGCATGTCCTCTGCTGTGAGCTTCCAGGTTGCCGCCGCAACGTTAGCCGTTACCTGCTCTGGCTTTGTCGCGCCGGCGATTACTGAGGGCACTTCAGGATGGGCAAGAAGCCAGGCGATGGCCAGCTCGGCGACGGTGTGCCCCCGGGAGCGTGCGAAGGCGTCTGAGGCGGCCACTAGCGTGAAGTTGCGCGCAGTGAACAAGCCCTGCAGGTGAGGGTTGTCGTGGCCACGGGTACCCGGTGGCGCGGGCTCACCCGCCTTGTACTTGCCGGTGAGCAGACCGCCGGCCAGGGGGAAATAGGGCACGAGGCCAAGCTGGTGGGCACGACAGAAGGGCAGCAGCTCGGCTTCGACCGCTCGGTCAAGCAGGTTGTAACCGTTCTGGGTAACCACGGGCGGTCGATAACCACGGCGGTCGGCGTTCCAGAGCATCTCGCAGGCCTGCCATGCCGCATAGTTTGAAATGCCGCCGTGGCGAATCTTGCCCTGGTGCATCAGATCGTCCAACGCGCGGAGCGATTCGTCGAGCGGGGTCAGAGGGTCAGGCCGGTGCAGGTAGTAGAGATCGATGTAGTCAGTACCCAGTCGCCGCAAGCTCTCCTCGCAGGAGGCGATGATCCGGCCGTATGAAAGTCCTTGGTCGTTAGGGCCTTCGCCGAGAGGAAAGCCCGTCTTCGTTGCCACCACTACCTCATGCCGGCGCCCGGCAATCGCCTTGCTGATATACTGCTCAGAGAGCGTGCCGCCATACACATCGGCGGTATCGATGAAGTTCACGCCCAGATCAAGCGCACGGCGTACTACAGCCGACGTCTGTGCCTCATCGCAGTAGCGTCCGAAGTTGTTGCCGCCGAGTCCGACCGCCGAGACACGCAGCCCCGATCCCCCAAGCTTCCGATACTCCATGGCAATTCCTCCTCTAGAGCGCTGGTTTCTCACGTGGGTTAGACATCTTTTCGACTTCCTCTAGGGTCACCACGAGCTGAATACGCTGTGACGTGATCGTCGAGACCCAGTCGTCCGGCAGAGGTACAGGCCAGGTCGTCAAGGCCGTGGGGCGGCGCACGACAAATCGTCCTACTCGTCCTGTGGCCCGGTCAAAGATCACCTGGTCGAGAGTGCCAATAGCCTGATCCATCGCCTCCACCCGCGTTTCACCGCCCACTGCCACCAGGTGCCCGGCCGCCTGCTCCTCGCTCTCGGCTGGCTGGCCGGTCGCTGCTACTTTAGAGCCAGGTCTGGCACTTTCATCTGCCGCCTGCGGCGGCTTTCCCTTCTCCGCGACGCTCTCTGGCGCCGGCTTGGCGAGTAGGGAAACCAAGGACGCAGGCCCCCGATAGTCGGGCAGGCATGCAGCCTCCGCGACGGTAAGGTCTAGGGAGATCGCCCTGCTGTCGGATGGCCCAAGGTATTCGGGCATCACCGCAACATCGCGCCCCAATGAGCCATCGCCTACCACCAGCGCCACGACGGCGTTGCACCGCCGGTCAATGACCACCTCTTTCAGCCGCCCAATTTCCATCCCGTCGGCGGTGATTACCTTCGCCCCAACGTCTAGCCTCAACGTAGTCCTCCTCATAGATGCTAGGACCATCATCTATCACTGGCGCGCAAGAGACGTGCCAGAGGGCGTCTCGACTATGTGTGGTGAGTTCGCCATCTTCACTTGATCTTCACTCGACCCTCACCGCGCCGTGCCCTTCAGCACCGCTTACATCCGAACCGATTCGTCGGCTGGGCCCAACCAGACATACTCAACCTTCTCCTCTTCCGTCGACTCATCCACAATCTTGTCTACGAGAGGCTTGGGCGGGTCGATGGCCGCTGCGATATCTCTATTCCTGGCGCCATCTACAATCTGCAAGTAGCTAATCACCTTCTCCTTAATCCGCACTTCGGTCATTTCGATCATCAGTTTGCCTCCTTCCGGCAGGGCTTTCTCATTGTAGCAAGGGGGCATGCGAGGGGAGAGTCAATAGATTAGCTTGGCACCATCGTCTGGCAGCGGCGACATTTGTCGCGCCGGCATGACGGAGGATGCCGATCGCTAAGTTGTTGAGGCTGGCGACGACATGTCCTGTCTTGCCCTTGGTCATTCTCGTGCGGTCCTTATGGAAGGTAACGTCCCGGCAGCGATGCAGCCCGTTCTCGATTCCCCAGTATTCCCTGACATACCCCAGCAGTCTCTGCGGTGAAGCTTCCGCGGCGCTGAGGCTGGTTAGGCCATAGCTTACTTCCTCTTCGACCTCGCCGGTCTTGGTGTTGACGCGGTATCGGTCCAACCGGAAGACCTGCTCCATCCCCGGCCATTCGCTATATCCCTTCAGTTCGCTGCTTGTCGTCAGGGTCCGCCTCTCTATTCGCCCATGCCCTTTCTCCGTCTTTGCCACGGTCTGGAAATCGTGAACAACATGTCCTCCCTCCACCGTCAGGTCGTCTGCCGTAAACAACTCCTCGACCTCGGCACGTAAGATGGGCTGATTGTCCTTCACCATCCAGACGTAGCCGCCCCCAGCCTCGAGAATCTGGGATAGGTGTTGTGATGAGGCATCCTTTTCCACCTTAGGCTCAGCGCCGCCCGTAACTCTCGCTTGTGATACCGCACCCAGTCGGCAATGGCACAGGCTGTGTCCGCTCCCGATAGCTTGGCAAGAACCGACAGTAGCAGAAGCAGGGAAAGCTCGTAGCGTACCCCTTTTGGACAGCGGAGGTCAGAAACGGCTTGCAGCCGCCGGTACAAAGCCCCGACGTCGAACACCCAACCATCCAGACCTCGCTCTGTCCCTGCCCCGGGCAAATGGAGCGGTATGTCAAACTTCACTGTGGCCTCCTCCTGATCAGGTTTCTCAATTGCCCTCGATCATACTAGGAGAAGGCCATTCGTGTCCTCACCCGCTCATGTGCTTACTTTACAGCTGCCCTCCCTACCCAACCTCCCCTCGCTCCCTACAATGAGAAAGCCCTGGGGAGAGCCGGGGTAACTGTTCACAGTTCCATCAGTTGGCGAGGTAGCATCCAGCAGTTAGGTCGGCTGTGTGTTGACATCAGTGGTATCCTTGGGGGCATGGACAATGCTCTGGAGACGGCCAGCAGAGAAGAGTTG
>Ga0315298_1009922_pt1 | contig 11602 bp, 11 predicted proteins | sample WHS_1_MG_FD_203077 | JGI IMG/M metagenome (GOLD analysis project Ga0315298, IMG submission 203077) | Extremophilic microbial mat communities from Washburn Hot Springs, YNP, Wyoming, USA - WHS_1_MG | ecosystem: Environmental > Aquatic > Thermal springs > Hot (42-90C) | place: USA: Wyoming... | reverse complement strand
GGCATGGGGATTGGAGTGCTGGTCGGAGGTCGTCAGGGAAGCCATCAACATGGCGCTTAAAAGCTAGCCATCTCATCTTATCCCTGCAGGGCTAGCCATGCCCAAAATTCTGAACGAAGGGAGGTGAAACTATGCCTATCAAGTGGAGCGCATTAAGGGTGGCTGAAGCGATGGACATGGCGGAGGAGTTCATCAACCAGGCCGCCGAGCCGCTGGAGCAGGCGAAGCTCGTGGCTGTTGAAGCCAGAAAGATAGCCAATCTGCCCCAGTACGTTGACCAGGACATCGCCCGTCTTATCTGGGAGATTGAGCGGTCGATAGGCGGTAGCCAGTGGGAACCCATCGGACGCCTCAGGGCGACGATAGAAAGCGTCCGCAAGTCTATTCCCGATGGAGCGGTGGAAGCGGAGCGTGATAGCGCCAGACAGGGTAACCAGCTCGCCCTGGTCTAGAAAGCCACAACAGCAAAAGGAAAACTACGCCCGAAAACGGGCGGGGGAGGAGGTGTCTTTGTGTCAATTTCAGGTCAAATGAGCCTGTTTGCAGAGGCTAAGGTCGCCGTAGCAGAGCCGGAGCCGGTGACTACGGTCAGGATAGGCTCAAGAGTAGCCCGGATTCCGCTCCGCAAGAAACGGAGAGAGGCTACCAAACGACTGATGGAAATCCTTGCCGAGCTGGAAGGGAAGGACGTCTACATCGGCTCGTATGACGCCGGCGGAAGGCACTTCTGGCTGGACAACCTCAAGCTCCCCAGGCTCAAGCTGGACTTTCACCCCATGCGACTGAGGGATGACCAGAAATACATCCCCAGCGTGATAGTGCTCTGGGGAAGCCGAAGCGCCCAGGTCAGGATATTCACCGACTACCTCGTCGCCGTGCGTGAGCAGGAATACCAGGGATACTGGCATTACTTACTTGATTTCCGCAACGGCACCTGGGAATACCCGATAGACAACTACCGGTGCCACTACGCCTGCCTGACCATAACCAGGTTCAAGGACTAGGGAAGTAGCCCGGTCCGAAGGGGTAACTATGCCCAGAAAAGGAGAGGGATTGACAGAAAAACAAATTGAGAATGGCATTGATGAGCTGGTCGGCGCCCTGACAGACCCCATCATTGTCTTCCCGGGTGGGTGGGGTGAGACTCTTCCCGAATGGCTTAAGACCGCCATCACCCTGGAGAGGCTGGAAATAAACATGAAGGCGCTCAAAGGCGAAGAGATGACCGGGACAGACGCCGAAGCCTGCGCTTTCCTCATGACGGTTAGCCTGACACAGCCGATGGACAGCGACTGGACTCAAATCTATCTCTACGTTGCCAGCAAGACCTACCGCCGCTGGGGCAAAAGCGCACTCCTTGCCGATATCCGGGTAGATTCGCTTAACGACTACCAGCTTGGCGAACTGAGGCGTTTCAAGGACTGGCTGTATCAGAAAAGGACTCAGGCAAAGCAAGAACGGCAACGAGAGGAAAGGCGACAGGAAAGAGAGCAGGAGGTAGAGAAGAAAAAGGCAGAGCAACCTGTGTTGTTTGAACTCTAATTCAAATATTTTGGTTTCCGTTCCGAAAAGACCTGGGGTTCTCCTCAGGTCTTTTTTTATGTTTCCATAAAGAGTGACAAGACCAGCATCGTCAGATTGACCACTTTCGGATGGCATTAATCACGGAATCAGTACGCCAACCTACCATTTCCCGGGCTACCTGCTGGACCTCTGCTGGAATCCTATCCTGTCCGATGGGAATTAATCCGACAATGGGTTTTTTGTATCCTTTAGCAATATCAATCTCCACCTGAATCCAGTGTCTGTAAGCAGCGTACATGCCCGAGATAATTAGAACACAATTCACTGGCCTTATCTGGTTGTCTAGCTCTCTTCGGAGCTGTCTATCACCAGCGGGAGTATCAGGGTCAATGGCAGGGTCATGCCTGGGCACACTATAGTTTCTCCAACTAAAGTACGGCGCACTATTCAGTAGCTTCACCAGACGGTCGTAATCGTCATGATAACGCCACGCATGACTAATAAACACGTTGTAGGTACTCACAGTAGTCGTTCTCCTTTCTACAGGCTTCAGGGTTTACTCAACGCACCTTCGTGCGCGCCACAACGTATGTTCTCGCGATATAGCATTCTCCGAATTCGCCACAAACAACGATAATTGCTCATCTGTCATTGTTGCAGAGGCCTGTTGCTCAATAAAGCCAAGGTCTTGTGCAGCGACCGCATAGGATTGTGCTAATTCCTGATGGCGTTTCATCTGGGTCCAAGCCAAAAACGCGGTAGCCATAGTAATGAAGATTCCACTGGGATTGAGAGGGAATTCTGGCCACCGAACGATGGCAACGGCTGACAGTATTGCCAGTACGTGTAACACAACTATCACTATGAACATCCGGTTGACAGACCTGCGATTATATTCAGCTTTATCACCATACCATTTCCTTTGGTCGCCAATACGCTCCGAAAGGTACAGCCTTTTTCTGTCTTCAACGCCGAGATTACGCATTTGCCTCATTTTGTCAGTAATGCACTGTCCAATAGCGGACTGACCTCCTAGTCTTATAGCAAAGGCTTTCCTTTGAAGAAATATTGATTTCAGTTCGGATAAGAATAATTCATCGATTTTGTCCGGTTGGGTGTTGCTGAATGGTTCAGTGCGCGTCATATACCGCCAAGCCAGCGTCTTTACAGATTCGGCAATAGCCCTGCCATCGTACCATGCCTGTTCAAGCTTTGAAACGCGAATGGCCACGATGAGGGCTATGCTGATAATAAGAACCACAGCCGAAATGATAGCCAGAACACTCTTGTCCCAAGTGTCATTTAGAGTAAGAGAGGCAACCGCTGCCGCGGCTATCAGCAGACTCAAACTGGCTACCGTCAGCCCTACATACTGTTTCTGCGCCGATACTGAAGCCTGGTCACAAGCACGAAACAGAGTGGGCAGGTCATCGTTCGCAATCCTATTGATTATTGATGTGTTCAATGCCACCTATACCCTATTGAGCCGCCTTTTCAATGGCTTTGGCAATCTCCTGTTGATTCCACGGCACCATTTTAATACCCAGTTCCTTAATTGCCGGAGGCAAATGTTTCGGCGGAGAGTTTCCTTTATACATCGCGATGACCCCTTTCCCCAGTTTTATGCTTTCTCTGATTTCCCAATCTACCCACTTACTATTAGCGGTGTTCTCGCTTATATAGCATATCGTGACCGAGCACTGTCGAATTCGTTCTCGAATTCCTCTTTTTATATACTCAGCGTTCTTGCTGTCGAAGGGTTCCTTGAGAGACCAATCATTGAACTCGAGGTTGGAATTTTCATTCTTGGCCTGCCCTCTCAAAAGATTAACCTCGGCTAAATCCTCTTCAACAAAACTAATGAAAACGTTTCGCTTCTGGGGCTGCGCTGCTTCCCTAAGTGAAGTTTTAGCGACCTCCTCTAATTGCCTCAATTCTTCGTTACGGAGGTTTCTACCTCCTCCTCTGGCGCCGCCCATGTTATTTCTCCTTTTGTTATTGTAAATCTTTCTTCATTCAGAGTATTGCTGGCAGGCGATGCAAACACCGCAAGTCGGAAAAGTACCTGCGTGGCAGGAATAGGTTCCGTTTATCCCTTTTTCTCTGGCCAACATTAGCACATCTTGCTTGTTCATGTTCATTAGTGGAGCTATTATGCTTACCGTACGGCCCATTGCTGCATTCAGTGCGACCTGGGCTTTCTCAAGGAACTCTTTGGTCTGGTCAGGAAATAGGTGAGTTTCTTCTGATAATAGCCCGATGGCCACTGCACTCGAGTTGTTGGAATAAGCATAAGAACAACCCGCCAATAAGAATAACAAGTTCCGTCCTGGGAGAAAAGCATCTTCATTGACACGTAGACGCCTGTTCGTAAGTCCAGATGGTATCAATTGACCGAAACCACTAAGGTTCATTCTAGCCGGATGCGGCAACCCAAGATTCGAATGCACGTTGACGCAGGCTTCCCACTCCCTCTCCCCGCATAATTGCCCGTAATCTACGAACAAAGGAAGTAAAGTGAGTCCTTCTTCTCTAGCTAATACTGACATCAGTGTCGAATCTAAGCCACCGGATACAAGAGTAACTATGCTCATGCTGCCAACTCCCTCTGGAAAACCCGCATCGTGACCCACACGGCAGTGTCAAGATAAGCAAGATTAACCCCTAGCCTCTTGGTGTAAGCGCACAAACGCTCCTCTGCCTCTTGGTATCGAGACAGGCTTGAAAGCACATTCGTTTTTATCTGAAGAATACCCATCAAGAACATATACCGAAGGACATGCGTATCTAATATGGCAAGGTCATCAGTGTAGCCTATGTTACGTAGGAATAGACTGGACTGTTTGGGACCAAGTCCGACTGAAGCACTCATAATTCTAAGGCGGGTCTCACGAGGGTCATTTTCTCCTGCTTCCAATATGGCCTTTATAGAGCCATGTTTATGGTAGACCAATTCGGCAGTTCTGCGAATATGATTCGCCCGCAATCTGGGATATCGATACCTAAAAGCGGACCCCGCGATTCCTTGGCAACCCATCGGAGCCGATAAAGCTTCAGCAATCTCCACTTCAAATTGCGGACTATTTTGGAGGCATTTATCCACATTTAGCAACCCTCTATTTTGGAGCTGCGTTACCGCAGTTTGGGCATGCTCGAAAGGGACTTTGCTGCCAAGAATGCAAGCGACTAACTCATGCCAAAGATATGATTCATTACAATGTTTCCAGTTCTTGGAACGTGTCTTGTCGATAGCCTCGTAGACCTTCAAAACGGACCGCTCTAGCCTGTTTGAGAGTGAAGCATCGCTCATGTTACACCGTATTCAACCTATTCTTAAGGGTTTCGAAAAACTCCTTAGGAAGGTAACTTCTTGCCATATGTGTGATATTTGGGAGTGAGTTCTGAATCCTTTGCATCCAAATACGGTAAAACTCGAGATTATGGGCTAGGGTTGCTTGTGCATAGGGTATATTCAAAGAATCGTATCTGCTCTGTTCACCAAAAAACTCACGTTGGTGAAAATGATATAGTAAAGCATTATCAAAGTTTACAGTTGTCTGACACCATTCGAGACCATCAAAGCTATCGGCACCGCACATGACGTAAATTAAAATAGACAGAGGATTTCCAGTACCGAGAAGATGAATTGGGTAATACCGCCCCAATTGATTTAGAAGTTTTCTCACTCTCGCTACCGTTAATGACCGTTCAATTAAGCCATCGCCTAACTCCCGCTCAGGCACGGCTATCATGACGGGATTCAATCTCACGGCAATCTGGACCGCAATTTCTGGTAGGATTTCGTTCGGTGCATGGACGATTGGAAGCACTGTGCCTATTCGGGCTTTTCTTTGGTCACCCAATACACTTCGCTCGATTTCGTTAGTTATCGATTGAACTGTGCCTCTTTTTATCTTTTGCAGTCTTTTATCAAAATGGAATGCAAAGCCATAATAACAAGATGAGAGGCACGACCAATACTTTGCTCTAGTCCAATCAGCATCCTTTACCCAATAGCTTTCATAATTGCCGCTATCTAAAATCACAGCCCTGCCATCTTCGACCGATTCCTTCAAAGCCTTTCTGATAATGGCTGACTTTTGGCTGCCTGCATTGTATATATCATAGGCTGAAATCAGGAATAAAGGATGCCCCACAGCTTTAATCGTCCGGAGATATTCTAGAATACCGAGATTGGTCTTAACGCAAGAAATTGATGGGAAAAAGCAGGGCATTGTAAGCATGGTGCCGCTAACCGGGATAGATATTGTTCTACCCGCTGGTAGTCGGTCCATCTGCTTGTTTGAGTCAAACTCTTGCTGCACTTGGCTTTCCTTCTTCTTGATGTTCAGATTAAACTAGCAGTTTCACCGTTCTTCTTCCATTTCCATTCCCAAATCCGCCTTTGTGTATTCAAGAAGACTCACTTTCTTACTTAATCTTAAAGGGTATGTTTGCTTCTAACAGCGGCTCGTGTATTGCGTTTCGTATCCAGGTTGGGTCTACGCCGGTTAAGTTTGTGCCTTCCACTGTGACCTTAATCTTGTTGTCGCCGGCTTTGTCGGCAAGTAGCCCGAGTACGTTGAATGTCTTATAGAGCAGAGCTTTGGTGAGCGTCATCTCAATAGTCACCGATTCCACCGGCTGCCCGGGAGGAGGTTGCCGCGGTGGTTCCGGAGGTGGAAGGAAATCTATAGGGGGTTTCTTTTCTCCCGGAGGTGGTTCCGTAGGTGGTTGCCCTTCTTCTCCTTCTTCGGGCTTGACGTATTCAGGCAGAAGAATTATTCCATTCTCCAGGTCTATCTCATCCACAACTACCACTCTACGGAATATGCCATTCTTTGAAGATACCCAATATTTCCCACTATCTTCCTTGACCCGGTTCTTCATAGCATAGGCAAACACACCCTCAGCAACGCCCCGGGCGATAGATTCAATCAGGACAGTTTTGTCAGTAATCCGAACGGGGAAGCCGGGATTGCTGAAAAATGCATCGAGCACGGTGCTGGTGTCTAGCGCCTGGAATTCCCCTTCTCCGTTCCCTATTTTCATAAGTGATAGTAGCTTTGAGGGTCGTACCGTCTTATATAACTTGCCGTGAATATCAATGAGCAGTTCCAGAATTCGTTCGTGTATCCCCTGCGCTTTGAGAGGACGCCCGCCTATTTCCAGCTTCTCCAGCGCCGGTTTGCCGTCTTCAATCCTCAGGAGCCACACGCTGGTGTATAGAGAGCGTAACCCTGACTCCAGCCCAGCCTTCTCGGTATCCTCGCGTTCTTTGAGCTGTCCCAGTTGCTCTTTGTTAAGTTTGTAAGATGTGCTCTTCTTACGAACCCTCTCCGCCGCCAGAAGATACTTGGCAGCCCGTCGGATGCCTTCCATTTCCTTGTGTTCAGGTATGGCAAGTCCCAGACCGTTGCGGTATCGCCTGGGCTGAGTACCATAGTAGGTCAGGTAGTTGATTGCCAGTCTGGTCTGCTCCTCCGGAGACTTTTCCCAGAACTCCAGCGGCATGTAAGCTATCAGGAAGCGTGCCTCCTTATCGGCTATATCTTCACTCTTTTCCGGCCAGATTACGGCGGCGTTGGTAGCGGCGCCAACCCGTTCCTCAATGGCTTGCTGAATGTATTTTCTTACTTCCTCGGCTCTGACGTTATCGGCCTCGTCTTCCAGTATCTTGTTGACGTTTGCCTGCGTCTTGAAACAGTACCGGGTTCCGTCGTAGTGAAGGAAGAGACATTCATCGCGAAGACGCTTGAGCACCGATTGTGCCGTGATACTGTCCAGCCCCGGTATGAGGCAAGCCTCCAGAAGCTCTTTCTCGGTCACTCCGGGCGGTAGCGTCTCTCCTCCCTGCTCGCGCTGGATGCCGCCGAAGGAATACATCATGATGGCTGTCGCCAGCCGCATCGCCGGCTGGATAGACGACAGAGCCGGGTTTTCTTTCGCCAGACGGTTATCAATGCGCTTAACTCTTGCGTTGGAACCGATGAAATCATGCTCCAGGACGGACTGGTACTGGTCGCGCTGCCCGGCTTCAGCCACCACCTCGGAGAAGAAGGCATTGCGGACATCGGCATCTTCCAGGGGAATATCGCTGGGACCAACCACCGGGCTGCGCTTGTTCAGTTTCTTGCCTTTATAAAGCACCGTTGCCAGGAACCGGAGGGCACCGCGGGTGCGCTGGAAATTGGGCAGAGATGCCCAGCGGCTTTTCATGAGTTCAATCAGCTCCACGTGGAAGGGGTACGCTGACTCCAGCCTCTGGGCAAATCGAATCTCTTCATCCTGCGCCAGGCGCCGGCTGCTGTCATCGGGGGCATCTGCTACCTTCCACTGGGAGACACAGTGAGCAACTGCCTGCGCTACCTGGTGCGATTCCGCCTGGAGCGGCATCTCATAAAGAAGGCGTTTTTTCAATACGTGTAATATCTCATCGCCGACCACTGGCTCTCGTTTGGCATCCAGGCGTGCTGCCAGATGGTCAAGGGTGCTCAAGAGGCTGACGTTGTCAAAGGCTTCCCGGCTACTCGCCTGAAGTGAGTACACCAGAACGGCATGGGAAGAGCCGGCAACCTCCGTGGTAAGCGCCTGCAGGAAGTTCAGAGTCTGTCTGCCCAGGTTGGAGTCCCCGGCAGATACTGCGAGTGCCTTCTCAACATAGCTCAAGACCTCATCCATGAGAATGAGTGTGGGACTATCCGCCAGAATCTCGCGTATCAGGTCGCCGCCTGGTGCGGTGCGGCTCTCCTCGTGCTCCTTGACCTGTTCAAAAACACCAATCTGTGCCGCTAAGGCACCCCAGAGGGTATTGACCTTAATACCGTTGACCTTGGCACCCTCGCGCGGCCCGAACTTTTCACCGTCAATGCCGGCTACACGCACCTCACCCGGGTCGGGCAGGTTTTTTGCCTCCGGAATAGCCTGCTCCAGAGCCTGTCGTGCCTTTGCCGCATGATAAAGCGCCGTCAGCACGTGGGACTTACCGCCGCCAAACGGCGAGCGCATCTGCAGCACCCGGTCGCCGGGCTTCCCGGAAAGACGGCTGAGCACCTCTTCCAGCAGACGGTTCAACTCGCCTGTCAGGTAGGTCGCTTGCCAGAAGGAATGGGGGTCGCGGTAAACGATGGGTATATTGGGGTTGTTGGCAACCACCGCGCCAAAGTCAATGGCGAAAGTTGCCCGGCTGAAGCTCCCGGAGTCCACATCCGGATGCAGGCGGACCCGCTCAAACCAGGCGGGAAGCATATTTGCCTGTGGCATAGCTACCTCCTTTGCCGGAAGAGAGGACCACCGCTCTCTACCAGCGAATCCCAGTTACCAACCAGTTTTTGCAGTGCGCCCGTTTCGCCTTCGGTGGTGAGGCGCATGCCACCCTGAAGCCCGGAACCGGCGAGCACTGCCGCCACCAGCCGCAGCCGCTCTGTGTCCGGATTGGAACGCGTGATGAACTCATCTATCATTGATGTGCGGTGCTCCACCAGCCACAGGAGCCGGTGCAGGACATCAATCAGCGGCACCTGTGCCAGCCCGAAGCGCGGCTTCACTCCCAAATCATCATCTGCACCCCTGTCGGCGAAGTCCTTCAGGTGATACTTGCTTCCCTTCTTTTGTACCAGCGAAAGACCACCGGCGGACAGCCCCTGACTGCCGTCCAGCTCCACATGGAGCGGGTAGGAGAAGATGATGGCATCACCGGCTTCCAGGTCACCGCGACCGTAAAAATAGCGCCAGAGAACATAGAACTGGGTGGGCGCATCAATGACAGATACTGCCGCACGGGTGTGGAAGAGCTTTTCCATCAGGACTTCCTGCACCATGCCTTCTACCTCTCCCAGGAAGTGTCCGGCGGGTATTTCCTCGCCGTTGGGCAGCTCAATACGGGCATATTTGGTATAGGCTTTGAGCCCGGCGCCAACGCAGGCAATGAGCAGGTCAGCACCGCCGATACCCTCTCCCCAGAGGGTTTCCACGCGCTCGCGCACGATGCTTTCAAGCTCCTGGCGCACCGTGCTATAGTCCCCCACTTTTTGCTGTCCCTGTTTGCGGGCGGTGATGAAAATAGAAGAAGCCAGAGCGGAAGCGTCCATGGCAATCAAACGGCTTCCCATTTCCGTCTCCAGTGGCCAGGCTTCCTGCACCACAAACCCCGTGCCACGCAGTGCTTCTACCAGGGTTTCCCAGCCTTTAACTGTCTTATGGGCATAAACCAGCGTCAGAATTCCCTCCGGTTTTAAGACCTGGTGCATTTCCGCCAGGGATTTTTGCATCATATCTTCATAGAACCGACGCGCCTTTTCTTTGCTTCCCTGGCGGTAAGGGTCAGCAATTATTTCACTGCGTTTAGGCGTCAACTCTGCAGCGAAGTGCTCCGGATATAAGTGCCCCACCGAACGCTTCAGCCAGACATAGAAGAAATCAGCGAGTGCCGCGTAGGAGACATTATCATAATAGGGCGGGTCCGTAATGACAGCATCAAAACAAGCATCGGCGTGAGGCAATTCCGCAGCATTTCCCCTGGTGATTGTGGCAGGAGCACCACTGCTCGACTCTTGCTTTATTACTTCAATTATCCACTGCAGAGCGTTGTCCGCATTTCCAGAAGCGTCCCCAAATGGTTCAACTTCTCCAAAATCCCAAACCATCGGAATCGCCTGACGAGAAAACGCGTTGGGAACCATTTCACGCGAATTATCCCAACGACACGCCGAACATCCCTGGGACGCGATTCTATCCACCCACATCCCCAGCGCCGTCGCTATCGCCTTAGCCTGCTCGCCGAAATAGCCAGTCTTGACCATCTCACCATGCCCCTGCCTTACCCACTTCACGAAGGTCAGCAGTGAGAGAAGCTGGCGAGGAGTGAAAAGCTCAGACCACTTGGTTATGCCAAACCCTCTTCCGGCAACAGTAGTTGGGTCATTGGTGTCCATTTCCTCTTCCGGTGGCGTCAGCCCGGTCTCCGCGCACAGCCTCTCGATGCGTTTCCAAACAGCGCCCTCATCAGGCACAATAGTCCCGTTCAGGTCATCCGCCGCCAGGTAGACCTTGCCCTGCCTCCCTGAGCGGGTGCAGACCACCGCCATCAGCTCCTTGCCCATGCGCCCTGCCTGGGCTTCCTGCTTTACATACTCGCTGTCTGCCACCGTGCCGCAGGCGACACAGGCGGCATTGCCAGCCTTGCTGAACTCCGCCGGGTCAAAGCCGAATTCACGGACGGCGGCTTCTTCACTGCGCTGGGCGGACTGTACTAGGCTGAAGCCCGGATGCCCATCTTTCCCCGGGCTGACCCTTAGAGCAATATATCTGCCCGGTTTCTTGCATAGCCAGGTCTGGCGTACCAGAGGTACCGTACCCTGGCACTGGAATCCCTTGCATTTTACAGTGCGCGTCCAGAGGTAGGCTACCGGCGTCAGATAGCCGCTGGGTACGGTCAGCTCCGGCTGTGTTCGCTCAAATCCTACCGTGCCGAACTCCTGCTGGCGGCGCTCTGCCAGAGGGCGTCTAGGAGCTGAGGGGTCGGGAATGGGGGGATACAGGTCGCCCACTTCCTGTTTGACCTTTTCCAGCACCCACTTCCCCCACTTCTCCACCTCTTCCGCCAGTCCTTTCCAGCCGGCTGCCGGGTCAGGCTTACCATACTTCTGGGGATAGACCACCGTGCATAGATTGATGAGGTAAGCGACGGGATTCAGCTCCAGGGCGTAGGCTTCACAGCCGAGGCGCAATGCCTCCAGTGGTATCGCCCCGCCGCCAGCAAAGCAGTCCAGCACCTTCGGGGGGTGTCTTCACCGGTGCGCTCGTGGTGTGCTTTCAGGATATTCTGCCGGGCTTCCTCTATTATCTTTGGATTACCCGGATATTTGCACAGCGCTTTAAGGAATTTGGCGGCGTTAGCCCGGGCCAGGCTTTGTTTGTTCTTTTCGCCATTCGGTGGAGCATGCATATCCGCCGGCACCAGCGAGGCATAGACCGCCGCCCGGCACGCCACCAGGGGACGCCGTGCCCACCAGAGGTGCAGAGTAGAAATATGACCGTGACGCAGAGATTTCTCCCGGCTGCTCTCTGCGCCTATATC
>Ga0315298_1009916_pt1 | contig 11604 bp, 8 predicted proteins | sample WHS_1_MG_FD_203077 | JGI IMG/M metagenome (GOLD analysis project Ga0315298, IMG submission 203077) | Extremophilic microbial mat communities from Washburn Hot Springs, YNP, Wyoming, USA - WHS_1_MG | ecosystem: Environmental > Aquatic > Thermal springs > Hot (42-90C) | place: USA: Wyoming... | reverse complement strand
GATGCCCGATACCCGACACCCGAAACCCGACACCCGATGCTTGATGCCCGATGCCCGATGCACGATGTTCGATGCCCGACACCCGACACCCGACACCCGATGCTTGATGCCCGATGCCCGATGTTCGATGCCCGATGAACGACACCCGACACCCGGCCGGTCTTACTCCCACTCGATCGTACTGGGAGGTTTACTGGAAATGTCGTACACCACCCGGTTGACCCCCGCCACCTCGTTCATGATGCGGTTGGCGGCCCGGGCCAGCAGCTCGTACTCGACGCGGGTCCAGTCGGCCGTCATGAAATCGGTCGTGTCGACGCAGCGGATCGCCACCACGTGCTGGCCCTCGTACGCCCGCGCGTCGCCCATCACCCCCACGCTGGAAACCGGCAGCAACACGGCGAAGGCCTGAGAGATCTTGCGGTACCAGTCGGCGCCCTGGATCTCCTCCAGCAGGATCGCGTCGGCGGCCCGCAGGATGCTCAGCCGCTCGGCCGTGATCTCTCCCACCACGCGAACCGCCAGGCCCGGACCCGGGAACGGATGCCGCCAGACGATCTCGTCCGGAAGGCCCAGCTGCTCGCCCACCCGCCGGACCTCATCCTTGAACAACTCGCGGAACGGCTCGATCAGCTCGAACCCCAGCTCGGCCGGCAGGCCGCCGACGTTGTGATGCATCTTGATGTTGGCCGCCGTGCCCGCGACGCTGTGGCCCGACTCGATCACGTCCGGATAGAGGGTGCCCTGGGCCAGGAACTTCGCGTTCGGGATCGTGCGGGCCTGGGCCTTGAAAACTTCGATGAACTCGCGGCCGATGATCTTGCGCTTCTCCTGCGGGTGCTGCACCCCGCGCAGATGCGACAGGAATCGCTCGGCGGCGTCGACGACCCGCAGATCGATGTGGAAGTGCCCGCGAAAGGTCGCCTCGACCATCCTGGCCTCGTTCAGCCGCAGCAGGCCGTTGTCCACGAAGATGCAGGTCAGCCGCTCGCCTAAGGCCTTGTGCAGCAGCACCGCGGCCACAGACGAGTCCACCCCGCCGGAAAGGCCGCAGAGAACCCGCTCGTCCGGCTTGACCCGGCGGCGGACCCCCTCGACCGTCTCGTCGATGAACGAGCCGATCTTCCAGTCGCCCTCGCAGCGGCAGACCTCGTACAGGAAGTTCCGCAGGATCTGCGAACCGTAGGGCGTGTGGGTCACCTCGGGGTGGAACTGCACCCCGTACACCGGCCGGCTGGCGTGCTTGACCGCCGCGATCGGGCAGTTCGGAGTCCGGGCCAGCGGCACGAAATCCGGCGGCAAATCCATCACCACGTCCCCGTGGCTCATCCACACCGTCGTCTGCTCCGGGATGTGGGCAAGCAACTGGTCGGCCCGCACGACGGACAGGTGCGTCCGGCCGTACTCGCGTGCCTTCGCCCCAGCCACCTTGGCCCCCAGCAGCAGGCAGGACAGCTGCATGCCGTAGCAGATGCCGAGCACGGGTAGACCCGCCTCCAGCAGATCCGCCTGACACCGCGGGGCATTGGGCTCATACACGCTGGCCGGCCCGCCGGAGAAGATCAGGCCGGCCGCGTTCATATCGCGCAGTTGACTGGGGCTGACCGTCGGCGGGACGATGATGCTGTAGACGTGGTTCTCCCGGACCCGCCGGGCGATCAGCTGGGTGTACTGCGAACCGAAATCGACAACCGCGATGGTCTGCCTCATCCGGGGTGATCCCTTCCGTTTACTGGGGACAGCCGCCCGACCGTCACCAGACACAGGCTGGGGCGATCAGGGAACACCCTATGTTAGTCGAGATCGGCCACGAGTGAAAGTTGCCGATGTGAACGCGTTCGCAGCGGCACGCCCGCTTGGTAGGGGACAGTCCAGCGCGGTCGCCCGTCGCCCTGAAGGGCGGGATACGATCCAGCCCGGGGCAACACCCCGCAGACACGGGCAAGCCTCATTTTCCCGTCCGTTCGTTGTTCCAGCCCCAACGGGGCCAGACAGGTCGGGTTTACGCCCCGGCCGGAACGCCCGCGGCCGGATCGCCGGCCTGCATCGCCTGCTTCTGTGCCGCCGCGGTGAACCGAACGGTCGGAAGGGCCTGCACGCTACTGCTGAGGGCATCCACGGCAGCCAGCACGGCCCGACCGTCGACCTGCCGTTCGACAATGCGGACCGGCCCGCGCATTTCCTTGTGGAAGACGGTCGCCCGCCCGGAGATCGCGATCGTGACGCCGGGGTGGATGCGGCCGTTCACCAGCACGTACGGCTCGCCATCGGGAGTCGCCTGGCGCAGCAGGTCCTCGCGCTTCTGGTCGAGGTCCTTCGCCTGCCGTTCGAGCTGCTCCGCCTGGCGCATGAGCACGGTCGCTCGACCGCCTGGAGCCGCCGCCAGTCCGCTCGCTTCGCCCAGCAGGGGGACGATCGCCTCGCGGATCTTGCGAGCGGCGTCGCGGCACTGCGCGGCACGGGCCGTCATTTCCAGGGCCTCTTCGATCCGTTCCGTGGGAATGCCGACGGCCACGACCGTCTTGACGCCGGCCGGGCTGCCGAGATTCTGTACCTCGACGCCGTTGCGGGCCCAGGCGTATCCCCCGATGAGGGTGGCGCCGGGCGACGAGATCCGGTCGGCCCGGACGCGACAGTTGATGCACTCCCGCGTCACGCTGAGCGCCTTGCCGGCCTCAATGGTCGCACTGTCGCACAGCTTGGTCTCGATCCGCCCGCCGGCCCGGATGACGGCCTTTCCGTGGCCGTGCACGCCCCCATGCAGCGCGATATCCCCGCCGGCCGCCAGCATCGCGCCATCCACGTGCAGGTCCACGGTGATGTTCCGGGCGCTGCGGACGCGAAACAGGTCCTTGACCGAGCCGTGAACGATGACGTCGCCCGGCGAGTCGATGTTGCCCGTGCCGAAGTCGACGCTGCCCTGGAGTTCCAGCATCCAGACCACCGACAGCTTGTTGTCCTCGAAGACAACTCGGCCGTCGCGGGTCGCCTGGACCGTCCTGCCGTCCGGCGCCAGCTGAACGTTGCCCCGCAGGGCGATCTGACGCGGCTTGCGCGGGGCGGGCAGCGAATGGCCGTACACGTCCACCCCCGTGCCGCCGGCCTTGGCCGGAACAATCGTCCCAACGACCTGGCCCGCGCGCACGCAGACGATGCTGTTTCGATCGTAGTGGCTCACGCGGCCCGCGCGAGAACCCTCGCTTTCCCGCCATGGACGCAGGGCTTCGGTCCACTCGAAGCGGGCATCGACGGGCGCGGCGGGCTCGGGTTGCTCGGCGACCAGAAAGTCGCCCTCGGGCATGTAGCCGGCCTGGAGTTTCCTGCACAGCTCACCGATGCGGGAAGCGACGGCGTCGCTGACCGCAATCCGCGATTGCTCGATGGCCGCCTGCACATGCTGGGGGGTGATGCACCGCGGGTCCAGTTGCGGGTTGACACGGACCCACGCCCGCAAACGATCGGGAGACACGATGACCCTGACGTTGGTGCCCGCAGGCATCCGTCCCGGTCCGTACGGCGAGGTACCGGTATTGTCGGCAATTGGTCCAGCTGTATGAAGTATCGCCAGGTGATAGCGCGCGTCCGGGCCGAACAATGCGGCCATGCTACCGCCCACAGCCCAAGGCGTCCGATAACAGCCGCCAGCCAAGACAGTGTGCCGGTCGGCTCGGTCTGCGGCGCCACTGGCCCTTTATCCGCCGACGGATGCTGCAGGCAAGCCGCTCGCACAACTCGCGTGGAACGGGCGCCACGGACGACCGGCCCGTACGGCCGCTCAGTCCTCGAATGTCACCTTCACGCTGGCGATCCCGAAGGCCGGCACCTTCACCGAGAACCCTCCGGCGACCTTCGCCGCGGAGGACGTGGCCACCGGCCGCTCCAGCAGGTCCACCTCCACCACCTTCCGGACCTTCCCCAGCAGTGCCGGCGAGAAAGCGACTTTGGCGGTCGAGCCCTTTCCTGCCGTCTCGCACAGACGCACGATGAACCCATCCGCGTCTTCCGCCCTCTTGAGCGATGAGAGCACGACGCCTTCCGGCGCGACGGTCGGCACGGCGGCGCCGCTCGCTGGCAGATTGCCGGTATGCGCGTCCGTCGCCACCACGTGCAGCGGATGATTGAACGCCGCGCCGAAACGGACCAGGTCGGCCCTGGCCGGCCGCGCCGCGTGCGGCATGACGGCGAAGCGGATGAGATGGTCGCCGACCTCCGGGATCGGATCCGGATCGTAGCTCGAGCGGATCAGCGTCGCCCGAAGAATCGAACCGTCCAGCGAATAGCCGTACTTGCAGTCGTTGGCAACGGCGCAGCCCGCCGTATCGCCGCGGGCCGACGCCCTGGCACCGGCCGAGCCGCGACTTTGCGAGGCCTTTCCCGTCACGTCGACCCAACGAAGGGCCGGCACCTCCTCGCCCTTGTTCAAGTCGCGCTCGAGCGCGCCAAACGGGACCTCGTACAGCGCCCCGGCCTGCCGCAGGGCCAACGGAAAGCGCATCCGCAGCCCCGGCCCGCCCTTGTCCTTACTGCCGATCTCGACCCACCGGACCTGGATCGCGATCTCCAGCCAGGGCTGACCGGCCTTGAGCGTGTAGGTCACCGTCGCATCGGAGCTCCTGACCTTCAGTTTCGCCTCGACCGACGCCTGGAACGGCCCGTGCTGCGTGTCCTTCAAGGAGTACACCTGGAGCGGGTACCCCAGTTCCTGGATGTCGGAGATCACCCACGCGGACATGCCGTACGGCCGCTCCACCACGTACTCCAGCACGCCCAGCGGATGGGCGGGATCGGCCAGGTCCCGGCCGGACTTCTTGTCCAGCAGTTTGAGCACGCCACCGGTCAGCGGGTCGAACTCGACGGCCAAGAACTCGTTCTCCAGAACCGGATGCCCCGGGCCGTACTGCACGTGCCGCGGCGGCTGTTCGACGGCCTTGAGCGGCGCTGCAAATCCTTCAACCGTCCCCTCTTCGATCGCGCACGCGGTGTAGCCGAGTGCCCCGACCTCGACCGGAAAGACCACCTCGACGAACTTGTGGCCCCAGTAATCGCCGGTGTGGACCTTCTGGGCCGGCACGACCTTGCCGTCGACCGTGCGGACAACGAAGTTCTTTCTCTTGAGATCCGTACCGGACGGCCCCGTGTCGGCGTCCCATACGGTCGCCTTGACCACCTCGCGGCGCGGCCAAGCCGTCGGGTTGAACACCACGAACGGGCGAGGGCCGTCGACCACGTGACCGGCCTCGGACATCCCACCCCAGTACGTGCCGCGACCGGCGCCGCCGCCGATGGCCAGGCTCGACCTCGCCGGCACGACCTCATCCGTATCCGCCGAACCGGCAAAGGAGGTATCGACCGCCGCCGCGATCGCCCGCAGGGAATTGGTCTTGATCATGTGCGTCGCGGCGGCCACCTTCTGGAACAGGCCCTGGTTGTACTGGCGGGTCTCGGCCACGCCGGAACCGGGCAGGATGTCGTGGAAGTGGCAGAACAGCACGTCCACCCACGCGTCCCGCAGAATCTTGCCGGGGTACTCCCGGCCGAGCGCGCGGCTGCCCAGGCTCGCGGCGATCTCCGCCTCGACCAGGTGGTTCTCGCCCAGCCGGTTGTTCCGTTTGATCTGCGTCTGGGTCGTATAGCAGCCGGTGAACTCGAAGTTCAACTCCCGGTCGATGACAGGCCACTTGTCGCCGTTTGTTTCCAGGATCTTATAGTAGTCCCGCGTGGTGGCCAGCCGGAACGTGGGATAGATCGGCCAGCCGTCCATCTCGTAGCAGCGGAGGATGTCGCGCCGCGTCGGGCCGCCGCCGTGATCGCCCACGCCGTAGACGTTCAGCCAGTCCTTCAGGCCGGTCTTGCGGCAGAACTGCAGCATGGCGATCGCGTTATGCGGACCGATGTGGTCGTTGTACCACGTGGTCTCCAGGTTCACGAGGATCCGCGACCCGTCGGGCGAACGGTACCAGAACACCGGCGGCTTTTCCCAGTTGCCCCCGCGGCACATGTAGTAGTACTTCACCCCGCCGGCGGAGTCGATCATCGGAATCGTCACGGCGTGGCCGAAGGTGTCCGGCGACCAGTCGATGGGAACGTCCCGCGGCTCCAGCCCCAGGTGCTCCTTCATGTACCGGCGGGTGTAGAGCAGATGGCGGGCCAGCGCTTCGCCGGAGGCGATGTTCTTGTCGCCCTCGACCCAGTGCGACGCGACGACCTCCCAGCGACCTTCCTTCACGCGCTTCTTGATCCGCTCGAACAGCTCCGGGTTGTGCCGGCGAACGATCTCGTACACGCTCGCCTGGCTCTGCGTGTAGCAGAAGTCATCGAACTCGTCCATCAGCTTCAGCACGGTCAGGAACGTGTCATTGGTGACCGCGACGGTCTCCGGCCAGGACCACATCCAATTCATGTCGATATGGCCGTGGCCGACACAGTGGATCGTGTACGTCTTGGCGATCTTGCCGATCGGGGCGAGGATGCCCTCGGCGTCCTCGACGGCCTTTTCAATCCGATCCAGTGAGCCGGCATCGACGGCCTGGGCGACCTTCTCGAACGCCAAGTCCATCCGCCTCGCCCAGCCGGCCGCCACCTTCTTGCCGACCACCTCCGCCAGTCCCTCGACGAACTCCAGTTCCGCCAGGAACCGCTCGACGAAGGTGCTGTTCAAAGCGGTCTGGTTGCTCGCTCGCCGCGCCAACTGCTCACGTCTGCCTGGAGACATATTGCGTTCTCCGATAGGGGATATCCGGTGCCAGAAAGCTCGCTGTACAGACGCGGATACAATAGCCATTAACGCTTGACATACAAGTGTGGATCGAAAGCGGATGCGCCTTCCCTGACAGCGCGCAGGACCGCGCCGGCACACATCAGCCTCTCGCACGATGCGCGGTCAACAGGAAGACCTCGTATTGCCGGTCGTTCTTGGTTACGGTATGAATGACTTGCCACTGACAGCAGGCGCCCGGAACGCACCGGGCAACCGTACCGGCCAAGGCATCCGGCGCAAAGCCGTTGTGCGGAACCGTGATCGATTCATGGAAAGACCCGTCCTCCTGGCACAGGTCCGCGATGGCCAACCAGCCGTCGTCGGATAGCATGTCTCCCAGACGCGTGAGGACCTGCTGTATGTCCGCCACGTGGTGCATGGCCATGGCGGTTACCGTCAGGTTGAACCGTTCTGCCGGCGGGGGCTGTTGACTCAGGTCCAGCAGCATGGGCGTGAGATTCGTAGTTGCAGACCCGGATAGTTTGCGGCGGACCTGCTCGATCATTCCGACGGAGGAATCCGCGGCAACCACTTCAAGGACATAGGGTGCCAGAAGCAGCCCCAGCGTGGCTGTTCCGCAACCATACTCCAGGACCCGCCAGCCCTTTTGCAGCGGAATGGCCCGGCGGATCGCGACGGCAATTGCTTCGCTCAACTGGCGGCGGCGGGGATTGTCATCCCATTTGGCCGCGGCCTCATCAAAGCGATTGCCACGCTGTTGCGGCCGATCCGCCGGCCCCGTCTCCTGCTGGTTCTTGTCCGCCATCACCATGGCTCCTCGCACGCTCCGGCATGAGTTGTCCGTGTCAAACAATCCATTTTGTGCGGATCCTCCGCAAACTCACGAGAAACAGTCCCAGACAGAACGCCCCCAGGGCCAGGAAGTCCAGCCACGCCGGCAGACACCCGGCCGCGCGGATCGAGCCCTGGAGCAGGTCGGCCCCATAGGTCAGCGGCAGTGCGTACGAGACCGGCCGAAACAGCGAGGGCAGCTTCTCGATCGGGAAAAACAGCCCACACAGGAACACCATCGGGAACCGGAAGAAATTTGAAAAGGTCTGGGCCTCGAACACCTCGCTGACCGAGACGGCGATCATCAGCCCCAGGAACGTCGAGCTGATCGCGATGAGCACCACGGCCGGCACGAGCGTTGCCCACGCCACCCCCGACAGGTCGACCAGGAAGGCCGCCATCAACACCGGGACGAAGGCGTTGGCGATGCCGAAAAGGATCGCGCCGCCCGTCTTGGCCAGCATCAGCAGCTCCAGCGGAATCGGCGCCAACAGCAGCCGATCGAACGACCGGCCCCGCTTCTCGAACGTCACCGTCACGGCCAGCATGGAGGTCGTACCGAACAGCACCGATACCGCCATCACGCCGGGCAGGACCGTGGTGATGCTCTCCAGGCCCGAGCCCGACTTGATGAAGAACATGGCCGTCCAGGCGAGGGGGAAGATGATCCCCCAGCTGAGGTTGGGCGGCTTGAGGTAGTAGGTCGCCATGTCCTTGCGAAGGATGTTCCAGAACGCGATCCAGGCCTTCATCCGATTCTCCGCCGTTTGATTCTTCCGTGCCGTGTCGCGAACGCCACGAGGGCGCGGGTTAAAGGGAAGCTGCCTGGGCAGTGGGCCTCCTCAAACACCACCCCCCTTCCGGCCGCCTTCCTTCTCCTGCTTCATCGCGCCCGCCTCGATGCCGGTGATCTCGACGAAGACGTCCTCCAGCGACGGCCGAAGCTTGCGGGCCTCGGACACCTCCGCGCCGCGATCCTCCAGGAGCCGCACCAGCGGGCCGACGCACACCGGCTCTGAGGATTCCACGCGGATCTGGCCATCCGCGATCGCCTGGCAATGCAGGTTTGGAAACTCGGCGACCATCGCCTCACATGCCTGGCCAGCTCCGTTGGAGACGGCGAATTGCACCACGTGCCGACCGTCCGTCCGGCGCATCAGTTCTTCGACCGTGTCGATCCGCACGATCTTGCCCTCGACGATAAACGCGATGCGGTCACAAAGCCGCTCGGCCTCCTCGATGTAGTGCGTGGTCAGAAAGATCGTGGTACCGCTGCGGTTCAGATCCCGGATCAGTTGGCGAATCTGCCGGGCACTGGCCACGTCGATGCCGGTGGTCGGTTCGTCGAGGAAAAGCAGCGGCGGGCCATGGATGAGGCCAGCCGCGATCGTGAGCTTGCGTTTCATACCCTTGGAGTAACCGGCGAAACGGCGATGTGTAGCCTGGGACAGGCCAAACGTCTCCAGCAATTCACGCGCCCGCCGCTCGCGGTCGGGCTTGGCCATGCCATAGAGCGCCCCGCAGAAGGCCAGGTTCTGAAGGCCGGTCAGTTCCGGATAGAGGTTGCTCTCGTCGGGAACGATGCCCATCAGGTGCTGGGCGGCCTTGGGATTCTTCGAGCAGTCGAGGCCGGCGATGCGGATCGTCCCCGCGTCCGGCCGGGCCAGCCCGGTCAGCATGTTGATGGTCGTCGTTTTGCCGGCACCATTGGGTCCAAGGAAGCCGAAGAGTTCGCCCCTGCGCACGGCGAAATCGACGCCGTCGACCGCCCGCACGTCGCCGAAGCGTTTGGCCAGGCCCCGGACCTCGATGGCGAATGGGCCAGATTCGGTCACGTCGTCGGTTCCTTTGTGTATCGCAGCCAGATTCCCACTCCGGCCTGCGGGTCATCAGCACCCAGGCCCCCCTCCCCAATGATCTCGAAAGCGGTCAGTCCGGCCTCCACAGCCAGCCGCCGGAATGTCTCGGGGCGCCGAGCCTCGCGGAACTGCTGTACGGCCTCCGGTCCATTTCGCTCCACGGCCTCTCGGCGGCGTCGGATGAACTCGCGGCGCGCCCATGCCGGATACCTTCTGCCCAGTCCGCCACCGATCATCGCCTTGCCGCCGGGCCGCAGCACGCGGTGTATCTCTCGCAGCCCCTGTGCCCGATCCTGCCAGAAGTAGAACGAGCCCCTGCTCATGATGGCATCCACGGAACCATCCGGCATGGGGAGGGCCTCCACCCGTCCGACGATCGGTACGACACGGTGAGCGAGCCCCCGTCTTGCAGCCTCCACTTGGGCCCTGGCCAGTGACGCGGCGTCCGGGTCCACGAGCACGACGATGCCGGCCGTTCTCGATGCCACCGCCAGGCCAAGCCCACCCAGACCGCTGCCGATGTCCAGCCAGATCCCGTCGGACCTGCCCATGTAGGCGATCACATCCTCGCCCACCGTCCGGTAGAGATCCGGCAGATCCCTCGTCCGTGTCTGTGTGCCCTTCCTGGACCGCCGATCCATCCATTCGTTCCTTCGTGCGCAGACAACGACGCCGCGGCGGCTTGAGCCGCTTTCGGAGGGCTCCGCGTCGTGGATCACTCGCATGGCGCAGACGAGCCATGCCCTGGTTTCAACGCCGCTTCTTTTCGCCCGGCTTGACGCACGGGTGCGACTTTACGTCGCCATGGCACTTACGGATCTGCTCTGGCGAACAGTCCTGAGGTTTACCCTTCAACTCCTTCGGTTTCTGACATCCCTTCGCGTTCTGGCACATGGGTCGACCCCTTTCTGTGAAAATGGTTCCTCCGGCCCGCACCGCAAGATGCGGTCCAGGGCCTGCTTGCACTCGGCGAGTGCCTCCGGGCGGAGACGGTAATGCACATGGCAGCCGCGTCTGTCGGCCTCGACGAAGCCCGCCTCCCGCAGGACCCGCAGGTGCTGGGAGACGGCCCCCTGTGTAATGTTCAGCCGGGCCACGATGGCACCGACGCACAGGGCGCGCCGTTTCAGGAGGCACAGGATCCTGATTCGGGTCCCCACGGAAACTGCCTGAAGCCGGCGAGCCAAGCTCTCCATTGCATCGCGCATGGGTAACGCCCTTATTAGTCTATATGTATAGCCTAATCTCTGCTTGCCGGCGTGTCAAGAGCGAAGCGGCCAACGCCCTGTCGAAACCGGCCATGTTGCGCCAACCTCTTCGGCCGCAACAGAACGCGGCCATCATGTCGGCCAAAGACTTCCCGACGAGTGGAAAGCCCGCAACCTTCACGCCTTTACATCGAATGCGCAATGTGGCAAGATATTGTCGTGAAAAACGCGGAGCAGGACAAGGGCACGAACGTCATTCTCGATTCGATCGCTGACGGGGTCTTTACGGTCGATGCCGAGTGGAGGATCACGTCGTTCAACCGCGCCGCCGAACGCATCACAGGGGTCAAGCGCGACGAGGCGATCGGACGGTCCTGCTGCGATGTCTTTCGAGCGAGCATCTGCGAGGGTGCCTGCGCGCTGCGGCAGACACTCGCCACGGGCAAGTCCGTACTCAACAAGGCCATCTACATCGTCGATGCCCGCGGCAACCGCATCCCCATCAGCATCTCCACCGCCATCCTGCGGGACTCGCAGGGCAAGGTAATCGGAGGGGCCGAGACCTTCCGCGACTTAAGCCAGGTCGAGGAGCTCCGGAAAGAGCTGAAGGGCCACTATACCTTCGCGGACATCGTCGGCCGCAGCCAGCCCATGCAGCAGCTCTTCCGTGTGCTACCCGACCTCGCCGCCAGCGACAGCACCGTCCTGATCGAAGGGCCGAGCGGCACGGGCAAGGAACTCTTTGCCCGCGCAATCCACAACCTCTCAGGCCGCCGCCGCAAGCGATTCGTCGCAATCAACTGCGGGGCACTGCCGGATACGCTGCTGGAGTCCGAACTGTTCGGCTACAAGGCCGGCGCGTTCACCGACGCCCGGAAGGACAAGCCGGGCCGGTTCGCCGTGGCCGAAGGAGGAACGGTTTTCCTGGACGAGATCGGCGACATCTCACCGGCCATGCAGGCCCGTCTCCTGCGGGTGCTCCAGGAGC
>Ga0315298_1009912_pt1 | contig 11607 bp, 10 predicted proteins | sample WHS_1_MG_FD_203077 | JGI IMG/M metagenome (GOLD analysis project Ga0315298, IMG submission 203077) | Extremophilic microbial mat communities from Washburn Hot Springs, YNP, Wyoming, USA - WHS_1_MG | ecosystem: Environmental > Aquatic > Thermal springs > Hot (42-90C) | place: USA: Wyoming... | reverse complement strand
GAATTTTTCCGATTCTAACAAATTCATTCAACCTGTCTTTATCTTGATTTTTTGGAATGTTTATCTGAACTTCTTTTACTTTATGCTCATCCTTTTTAGAGAAATATTTATCAAATGAGTAATCTCCCAGTATTAACCCTTCTGTGATAGCTTGAACTACTTCATCATAATTTTCAAACTGTTGCAAGTTTGTGTCAATGATAATATCAGACAGCTTAAACTCTTTTGCTTTTCTTATTATGTAACTTGCAACTCTTCTTAGAATATCACTTTCAAATTTTTTCTCCTTTCCAAGCCCGACAATAGCCACATAATTAGCCTTAATCTTTCCAAGAGTTGGAACTATTAAAAACTTACCTTCTTCAGCTTTGTATTTTTGTAGTTTGATTAAATCAGAAACTCCACCATTTAAAGCTTTATCTATCTTTTCTAACTCTCCTTCAAGCTTTTTATTATCTTCAAACATTAAAAAAAATACTGCATCTGTCTTTACGTTATCTAACTTTTTTGTTGTTAAAATTATCTCCATCTATCTACTCCTTTGATTTTAGATTTCTTAAATATAATTATAATATACCTTGGAGTAATAAATTCAAAAAAGTATTAGATTCTTCACCGCCTACAGAATAACCAGAAAGAATATTCTTTCTCCGATGTTTGATTTCAGGATTTTTAATTCTAAGGTCATTAGTCAGGACGACTTCTTCTTTAAATTTTGGTAATCGCTTAAAATAATCCACCTATGCTATTAGCATCATCAGAAGAAAAAGCAGAGGAAATTTTAAGAGAAAAAGGTATACTTAAAACATTTGATGGCTGTCCTTTCTGTCATTTTTGATTTTTTAGATTTTCCAAAACTATTATGACCTATACGGAAATTTGATTTTTTAATTTCATGTGTTATAATTTACTGTAAATATAAAATATAGGAGTTAAATTATGGCTAAAGCTATTCAAAATTTTGAACTATTAAATACCGAAGATAAGCTCGTATCTTTAAATGATTTACTTGGTCAAGGAAAACCAATTTTTATTTACATCTATCCAACGGATGAAAAATTTAAATGCAATAGATCTGAATGCCCATTTAAGGAAAATTTAGAAAAAATTCAAAAAGAAGGTGTGATTGTAATAGGAATTAGCCAAGACACGGTTGAAGAACATAGAGAGTTTAAACATAAATACAACATAAATTTTGAACTTTTATCTGACCCTACGTTAGAAACAATAAAAGGGTTAGGAGCTTATGAAAAAGTATTTGTAAATGGGATAGAAAAAGAAAAGGTCATAAGAAAAGGAATCCTTGTAGATGACAAAGGACATATTATAAAAGAATGGGAACCTCTTAATATAGAAGAGGCAATCGAAGATGTTATAAAAGTAATTAGGTCATTAAAATCTCACTAATAGGAGGAAAGTATAATGGGTTCTATTGGAATGCCAGAGCTTTTACTAATTTTTGGAATTGTAGTTTTACTATTTGGTGCAAAAAAATTGCCCGAAATTGGAAGAGGCTTAGGCGAAGGAATCAGAAGCTTTAAGTCGGCTATATCTGGCGAAGAGAAGAAAGAGGATGAAAAAGTTATCACACCTAAGGAGATAGAAGCAGAAGTGGTAAAAAAAGAGAAAGTTAAAGAAAATGCTTAATAAATTGTGGTCATAAAAAGATTACTATTAATTAAAACTTTACTACTGCTTATATTTAATATAGAAAAATCTTATTCTGCCGAGCTGGCTGATTTAAAAAAATACATAAAAAATGATAAAGATTTAAAAAATTTATATCAAATTGCTAATTTTTCACCAATTTGGATAAATGATAGTTTTGAAGAAAAAACCGAAAAACTTAAAAATCTAATAGAAGAATTGTATAAAGAAGGGCTAAATCCATCAGATTACAACTTTTTCTTAAGCAGAAATCCCGTAAAAGATGAAATTGAGCTATCAAAGCTTACTTTAAAAATTTGCTTAGACCTTTATAATGGAGCTATAGACCCTAAAGAAATTTTTGAAACTTGGAACTTACCAAAGAAAAAATTTAACAAATATAAAGAACTTGCAACTATTATCAAAGAAAATCAATTAGAAAACTTACCTCAACTCTGTCAACCAAATTACGAAGGTTATTTAGCATTAAAAAAATACTTATCTAAATACTATGAAATCATAGCATTAAATCCATCTTTACCAAAAATAAATAAAAAATTAAAACCGAAAACAAAAGATAAAGAAGTCAAAAAATTAAGACAGCTTTTGTATATCTATGGTTTTTATAATGGGAACACAAATTCTGATGTATATGACGATGAGCTTTTAGAATTGGTAAAGAAATTTCAAGAAAGTAGAAACTTAGAAGCAGACGGAATAATAGGTGTCAGAACATTAAACGAATTAAATAGACCTATTAATGAATTAATTGATATTATTAAAATCAACATGGAAAAATACAGATGGTTGCCCGAAAATTTAGCTGAAAATAGGATAGAAATTAATATTCCTTCATTTGAACTAAAATATTACGAAAATGATATAGAAGTATTAAGTACAGAGGTTATTGTTGGAAAAAATTATGAAGAAGATTTTAGACCAACACCTATATACTACGGTAAAATCGAAAAAATTACAATAAATCCATATTGGTATGTACCTAAGAAAATTGCAGCAAAAGATATTCTTAAAAAGATAAAGTCTAATCCAAAATTTTTAGAAGATTTTGGGTTTAAAGTTTTTTATAACGGTCAAGAAGTTGACTATAAAAAGATAAATTGGCGTAAATATAATGAAAACAATTTTAACTTTACTTTGATACAAAGTCCCGGTGATAAAAACTTTTTAGGAAGAATAAAAATAACATTTTCAAACCCTTTTCAGGTTTATTTACATGATACCCCATTCAAAGAATTGTTCAAACATAAAAAAAGAGCATTTAGTTCTGGTTGTATAAGAATCAATGACCCTTTGTCGTTAACTTCGTATATATTAAACAAAGATAAAAGTGAAATATTAAATTATATAGATAGTAATAAAACGATAGATTTAGCTCCTTCTAAAGATATTTATGTTTATATTTTTTATTTCACGGCATTAGTTAAAAATGATACAATATATTTTTATGAAGATTTGTATAATTTTGATAAAAAGATTCTAAATATAATGCTTGGCATGGATGAATAGAAGAGATTTTTTAAAATTCGGCTTAATTACAGGCATTTATGGACTGGTTCCAAAATCTTTTGGTAGTATCGTTAATAGTTATTTCCAAGAAAGAACACTTTATTTCTATAACACGCACACAGGAGAATTTTTAAAGGAGACATTTTACGAAAATGGACGGTACAATAAGGCAGGTTTAAAGAAAATTTTTTATATTTTAAGAGATTTTAGAACCAATGAAATTGCTGAAATTGATATAAAATTAATAGATACACTTTACATATTAACAAAAACTTTAGAAGTAAACAATCGACCCATAAATATCATTTCTGGATACAGATCTCCAAAAACAAACAATCTTCTTAGAGAAATAAGTTCTGGGGTTGCAAAAAATAGCTTGCACATGCAAGGGAAAGCAATTGATATAAACATTTCTGGAGTTCCATTACATATTTTAAGAGATGTGGCAATATCCCTTAAAGCTGGTGGTGTAGGATATTACCCATCTTCAAATTTTGTACATATAGACACTGGAAGAGTAAGATATTGGTAATTATTCTCCCTCAGTCATCTCTTCAATAATTGGATTACAAGCTTCTATAAATCCACACTTTGGACAAATATAACATTCTCTTGTATTTTTATTTTCATCCAGGATTTCATTCCATTTTGTTATCCATCCACAATTATCACATCTTTTTGTATCTACCAACAAGTCTCCGTTTGCATATTCAAAATCCTTACCATTGAAATAGATATATCCATTTTCATCTCTTATAAATTCACCATTATAAGCTTGGTCTGGAATTTGTAAATTATTTTCGATAGAGTATTTTATGGCTTCAAAAACTGTACTAAACTCTTTTAAAACATTTTCATTCAAAGCGTCTTTCACAAACACTTTTCCTTTACTTCCAACGATTAAAACTTTTCTCATGATTTGCCCTCCTTTTTACTCTTTTTCTGATTTAAATTTAAACCAAAAAATTTAATTGACAAGCGATTTTCAGTCTGCCGCAAAAACTTCAGCATTACAAAAGTATAGTAGCATTTGTTTGTAATCTTGGGGCTGTGAAGGATTTTCCCCTTTAAAAAGTGAGTGGGTGAAAGGTAAGTAGTCAAAAGTAAAAAAGAAGAGAAGTGGTCGGTATAGGACTTGAACCTATGACCCCCTGCGTGTCGAGCAGGTGCTCTGCCAACTGAGCTAACCGACCATGTTATTATGAGTTTTAAAGAAATGACCCCAACGGGATTCGAACCCGTGTCGCCGGCGTGAAAGGCCGGTGTCCTAGGCCGGGCTAGACGATGGGGCCATATTTAGAAGTGAGTCGCCTGGGAATCGAACCCAGGACCACCGGTTTAAAAGACCGGTGCTCTACCGACTGAGCTAGCGACTCATAAAAAGAGATAAATATTATACATCATTTAAGACTTTTGTTCAAGTATTTGTATAAGTCATACCGATTTGGGAAAATTAAAAAATGAAAGTTATAAGACCCATAGTTTATTAATTCCTTGCAAAAGTTCTAAGCGTTGTTTGTTTACGACTACAGCGAAGACTCTATCTTTTTCTCTTTATTTCTTTCAAATAACTACAAAATATAAGTTCCTTCGGTTTGGAGTCTAAGGACAGACAAAAGCAATAAAATCTTTTATAAGATTATTCCACTAAAATCGTTAACGATTTCACAGGAAATTTGGATAGGTAATAAGAAGCCAGTTTCGTGTTAGACTGATGAGATGTGCCTGAAAAAGCATATAATTTAGGTAGTAAGATTTCAAATTTAAGCTTTAAGCTTTCTCCTAATAATATTAACAAACAAAATCGTTGTATCTTCTTTCAACAAATAGTTAACAAACAAATATACAATGCCACTTATTAAAATTCCAACAAATACAACTATAAACTTATTAAAAACAAGTAACTTTAGAGACTCTATAAAGAGAATCATAATAAAGCCGGCAATGGATACTTTTATAAATGTTTTAAAAATTTCTTTTAAATCTATCTTCATTTTAAAATGTTTGTAAAGATAGATTGCGTTTATATATCCACCGAGTGATGATGCAAACGCAAGACCAAAAACACCAAAATTTAAGATAAACGTCAAAACAACAGCAGAAATAATACTTACAATAATCCCAATCATGGTTGAGTAAAGGGGTGTTTTAGTGTCTCCCATTGCAAAAAAGGCACTTTTGAATGGTCTTGTTAAAGAGTATCCAAGAAGTCCAAGACCATAACCAATCAAAGCATAGTATGTTAGCTGAGCATCTTTTTCGTTAAAAGCACCTCTTACTAATAAAACATCAATGATTTCTTTGCCAAGAAAAATCATCCCAATGGTTGCTGGCATTGAGATTAAGACAGAAAATTTCAAACTCAACGTGAGGTCTTTTCTAAAAGTTTCAAAATCTTTATTTGCATAATTTTTTGAGAGAGACACTAATAAAGCATTTCCAAGTCCAATGATAAAAACACCAAGTGGAAGCTGAAAAATTCTATTTCCATAATACAGATAAGTAACCGCTCCAGCCATTAAAAAAGATGCTAAAACTGTATCTATTACAAAGGCAAATTGGCTTACTCCAAAGGATAAAAACGCCGGTCCAAGTTTTTTTAGTGTTGTTTTAATTTCAGGATGGATTGTAAAGGTTGGTTTTATGATTAATCCTTCCTTGATTGCAAGAGGAAGTTGTATTATTAGCTGTAAAAATCCACCAAGTAAAGCCCCGACTGCCAATGAGTATATTCCCATTGAGTATGACAAAAAGACTGAAGTAATCACAAAGGCAAGATTTAGCAGTGCCGGTGCTACTGCCGGAATAAAAAATCTGTCTTTGGTGTTTAATAAAGCCATATAGAACGATGTCCAACCTATCAAAATTAGATAAGGAAAAATCCATCTTACAAGCTCAACAGTAAGGTCAAAATTTCCTTTATTGGCAAATCCGGGAGCTATGATTTTTACAAAGTACGGAGCAAAAATTATGACTAATAAAGTCAGTATCATCAAAACTATCGTGTAATATGTAAATAATGATGATGCATACCATTTTGCATTTTCGGAAGATTTTGAGTACTCTTGAGTATAGATTGGAATGAATGCAGCGTTAAAGCTTCCTTCAGCTACAAGCTGTCTGAGGGTGTTTGGAAGCCTCCAAGCAACGTAAAAAGCATCTGTAGCCGGATTTGCTCCAAAGTAGTAAGCTACAACCGCATCCCTTAAATATCCTAAAACTCTACTGATTAGCGTGGCTATAGAAAATATGAAAGTGTTTTTTAGAAATTTCATTTAAGCTTGATAGTAAATTCTGCCTTTAGAAAGTTTACTTTTCCTGATTTATCAAAAATTGTTAATCTTACAAAATAATCTCCTGACGAAACTTCTTTTCCTTCTATATCTTTTTGATCCCAGCACCATTTTTTAACTTCCTTTGGTTTTAAAGGTGTTATAACTTGGGCTGATACAGGAGAGTAAATAGCAACTTCCGGCTCTTTTTTATTAAATATTGCATAAGGTGCTGAAGATGGAAGTATGTATTCTGTTTGAGATTGATTTTCTAATGTAAAACAAACTTGCTCTGCTTTTAAATATACCTGCTTATCTGTTTTAAATATCAATCCTGGCATATTAGCTGTTTCCTTTACTTCAGCATTTTGATTTTTGGAAGGTTTGACGTCTGTGTTTTGTTTTTTTTCAGACATGGCAAATCCTACATTTATGAAAATAGTTAAAAATAGCACGTAAATTAAAGTTTTTTTTCTCATTTACAACTCCTTTTATGAATTTTATTAAAATTTTATAAACAAACTTTTACACGTCAGGCAAAAAATTAAATAAAATTATAAGATTCTTCGCACGGCTGCAGAATAACGAATAAGGCTTTCCTTTTTCTGAAATTTATCAACCAATCTTTGATCGTCATCCTGAGGCTGTAAGCTGAAGGATCTCCTTATTCAAATTTATAAAAATCTCTAATTTCTCATCCAAAGTATAATATTTCATAAACAAACTTTTCACTCAAATATGACGACCCTTGTGTTTAAATCTACTAAATCATACAACCTTTCTATATCTTCATTTCTCATGATTATACATCCGTAAGAGATTTTCATACCTACACCTTTTTCACTTCTTTTACTTGTGCCGTGTATCATGTAGGAGCTACCGTTTAATCTTAAAGCTCTGGTTCCAAGACCATTTTCCGGACTTCCAAAAGGTACAACCGGTGGCAATTTTGGGTTATTAGCCTTTGCACTTGGTGGAACTATCCAGTCAGGATTGATTTTTTTCTCTGTTATAGTAAACTCACCGGTTGGAGTTGGATATTCTTCGTCTCCTGTGCCAACAGGAAAGGTTATTACATAATCACCGTCTTCCAATCTTATTGGATAATACAGCCTTTTATCTTTTAAAGATACATAAACGGTATTATAGTTAAAATTCTCCGGAAGTTTTTTCTTTAAAGGAATCGTAATCACCGCTCCTTTTTCAACTTTGAAAGGATTGACAGATTTATTAGCTTCTTTTAATTCATAATAGCTAACTTTTAATTTATAAGCCAAATCAACAAAAGTAGTATCCTCTTCTACTTTGTATATATAATTTTCTCCAAACTCTCCATTTTCTTTTAGCTTAAAAACCTCTTGGTTAAGTAGATAGTAATGGTCTTTTATTTTTATTACTTTAAAATCCCAGCCATAATATTTAGGCTCTTGTGAAAGACTTCTATCATAAAAGAAAACCCCAAGCAACAAGACTATTAAAACCTTTAATCTCAACTATAACCTCTTAAATGTCTAAGTTTCTAACTTCTTTTGCATATTTCATGATAAACTCTTTTCTTGGTTCGACCTTTTCACCCATTAATATTGAGAATATTTCATCTGCTAACGCCGCATCTTCTATGCTTACTTGTAATAATCTTCTTGTTTTTGGGTTCATGGTTGTCTCCCAAAGCTGCTCCGGGTTCATTTCCCCTAATCCTTTGTATCTTTGAATCTCGCAGCCAGTCATACCAGCTTCGTAAATAACATCATATAGTTTGTCTAAATCTTCTACCGTTATTGATTTATCTTTGTAGTTAACAGCGACCGGCAGCGTACCAAGCTTTTCTAATAAAATTCTTTCTACTTCTTTAACTCTTACGTAAGCATAAGAAGATAAAAACTCTACATCTATTTTGTTAACAGTTTTTGAAAATCTTTCTCTTCTTTCAACAAAAATATTGTAGTCTGCCTCTTCCGGGTCGTACTTATAATATACTTCGTATTCTTTTAGAACTTCTTTAAGTTTTTCTACAATTCCTTTTACCTTTTCTTCTGACCTTAAATCTTCTTCCGTTAGACTAAGCTTTAATATTTCGTCTATTACTTTTTTATCTTTTCTTTTATAAATGCTTTGTTTTAAATCTTTGTATTCTTTGCTTAATTTTGCTATTTCTTTTATTTCAAGCTTGTTTAAGTTTTTACCTTCTATGCTAACTTCGTCAGATGCATACTCAATAACAATTTTAGCTAATTCTTCATCATCTTTAACATATATTTCAGACCTACCTTTTTTGAGTTTGTAAAGTGGTGGTTGCGCTATATGTAAGTGTCCGTTTTCAATAATTTGTGGGAAGTATCTATAAAATAGTGTGAGTAAAAGAGTTGTAATGTGAGAACCATCTACGTCAGCATCCGCCATAAGGATTATTTTATGATATCTTAACTTAGATAAATCAAATCCTTCTTCTGCTTTATTCTCTTCATCCTCTGATTTAATCGGCAGTCCTATTCCAGTTCCTATTGCGTTTACGATTGCTCTTATTTCTTCGTTTGATAAGATTTTATCTATCCTTGCTTTTTCTACGTTAAGTATTTTACCTTTAAGTGGCAGGATTGCCTGAGTTCTTCTGTCTCTTCCTTGCTTTGCAGAACCGCCAGCTGATTCTCCCTCTACTATGAAAAGCTCACAAATCTCCGGATTATCCTCAGAACAGTCAGCAAGCTTTCCCGGCAATGAGCTATCTTCTAAGAATGATTTTCTTCTTGAAATTTCTTTAGCTTTTCTTGCCGCCTCTCTCGCAATTGCTGCCTCAATAGCCTTTTCTGCTATTTTTAAGGCTATATCTTTATTTTTATCAAAGAAATCTATTAGATAATCACCTACCACTGATTCAACGATTCTTTTAACATCTTGGTTTCCAAGCTTTGTTTTAGTTTGTCCTTCAAACTGCGGCTCCGGAACTTTTACCGATATTACAGCCGTTAAGCCTTCCCTTAAATCATCTCCACTTACACCGCTTTTTAACTCTTTTGGAAGCTTCATTCCGCCTAAGGTTTTGTTCATAGATTTTGTCAGCGCAGCTCTAAAGCCCGATACATGGGTACCGCCTTCTACTGTTTTAATATTGTTTACAAAGCTTTCTAAGGTTTCATTGTAGCTTGTGTTATATTGAAATGCTACTTCTACTAAAACTCCGTCTTTTTCTCCTTTTATGTAAATAACATCCGGGAATAATGGGTCTTTGGCTTGGTTTAAAACTTTAACAAAGTCTATGATACCGTTTTCATAGTAAAACTCTTCTTTTATATCCTTTCTTTCATCGATTACTGTAAATCTTACGCCTGGATTTAAGAAAGCTAACTCTCTAATTCTTTTTGCTATTGTGTCGTATTTAAAGGTTGTTGTCTCAAAAATACTGTCGTCAGGTTTAAATGTTACTTTTGTTCCTCTTTTTGTTGTTGTTCCAACTTCTTTTAATGGATGAACTGGTTTTCCGTAAGAATATTCTTGTCTATAAATCTTTCCATTTCTGTATATTTCAACAACAAGCCATTTAGATAAGGCGTTTACTACCGACGCACCAACACCATGAAGACCACCGGAGTATTGATACGCTTTTTTAGAAAATTTACCACCTGCTCCAAGAATAGTAAATACCATCTCAACAGCCGGAATTTTAAACTCCGGATGAATATCTACCGGAATACCTCTACCATCATCCTCAACAGTTACAGAACCATCTTGATGGAGTATTACAGTTATATTTTTCGCATAGCCTGCCATTGCTTCGTCAACGGCGTTGTCTACGATTTCCCAAGCTAAATGATGCAGACCTCTCTCGCCAATATCTCCAATATACATAGCAGGCCTTGCTCTAACGTGGTCAAGACCGGTTACAGCCTGAATAGCTTCAGCTGAATATTCTGTGTTGTTTTGTATGTTATCTTTTCTTTCTTCCAATCTTCATAACCCCCAAGTTAAATTGTCATTGGCATTACTACTGCTAAATATTTTTCTTCAGGATTTTCTGGAATAATAACAGTCTGAGAATCTTTATTTATAAATTTTGCTACTATGTTTTTATCTTCTATCTCATCTACAGCTTCAAGAATGTACTTTCCATTAAAACCAATCTCAAACTCTTCACCATTATAATTTACTTCTATCTCATCTTCTGCGTAAGTATCGCTTGTTGGCGGTGTAGATATAATCAGTTTATTATCAAGTAATTTTAGCTTTATAGGTTTATTATCATTCTCTTCTGCAATGATAACTCTCTTTATAGAGTCTATCAATTCCGATTTAGATAATGTTATTTCAATGTTAAAGCTATTTGGGATAACTTGAGTATAATCTGGGAAAACACCTTCAAGCAATCTTGCAGATAAAATGTAGTTTGAGCCTTTAAAGAATATACTACTTCCGGAGACTGCGACTTCTACATCTTCAACATCACTTACAAGTTTTTTAATCTCATTTAGCGCTTTTTGTGGAACGATATACTTACCTTCAAGCCCTTTTCCGGTAATTTCAGTAGAGTATAAAGCAAGCCTATGACCATCAGTTGCTACAAAATCAAGCTTTCCTTTAATAAATGAAAAACAAACACCATTTAAAGCAAATCTACTTTCATCCTTAGAAACAGCATAAATCGTTTTAGATATTCCTTTTAAAAGTTCTTTACCACTTATTGATACTGCTAAATCAGATGGAAAGGCTTCAGGTAATGGAAAATCATCAGCTTCAAAAGTTGGTAGGCTATATTTTGTTTTTCCTGATGTGATTTTTAAAGTTTCTCCATCTGTATAAAGCAAGGCTTCATTTTGAGCTAAAACTTTTGATATATCTGATATCTTTTTTGAGTTTATGCAAATAGAACCTTCTTCTTCAACATCTGCAGGTATAGTATAAGAAGTATACACTTCCAAGTCTGTTCCGTAAACTGTTAGTTTTCCATCTTCAGCTTTTAATAAGAAATTTGTCAAAATAGGAAGTGCTGCTTTCTTTTCTGATATAACTTTCTTAAACGCTTCCTGCAAGTCTTTTTTGTAGGCTTTTAATTTCATCGTTAAACCTCTGAAAAAATAATTTAATATATTTATTTTACCATTTTTAAGGGTAGGGCTTTAAAGATGATTCTAATATAAATCCCAGTATTCTATACCAAATTCTTCGCAAA
>Ga0315298_1009911_pt1 | contig 11607 bp, 11 predicted proteins | sample WHS_1_MG_FD_203077 | JGI IMG/M metagenome (GOLD analysis project Ga0315298, IMG submission 203077) | Extremophilic microbial mat communities from Washburn Hot Springs, YNP, Wyoming, USA - WHS_1_MG | ecosystem: Environmental > Aquatic > Thermal springs > Hot (42-90C) | place: USA: Wyoming... | reverse complement strand
ATTCCCCTTGCCCGTGATACCGCCCAAAAACTCCTTAAAATCTTCCGTGGTTAGTTTGTAGAAAAAAAGTTTCCTCTCCCCTCTGGGGAGAGGGGCAGTGTGAGGGGAAATAGCATTTCCATTAGTCCTTTACTCTTTTTTATTTACCTTAACTCTGTGTCCTATCCGTGCAATAGATTGACAAATCTTTTTACGTACATTATTATGTACATATAAAAATTAATATTTAGGTAGTGTCAAATAAGTTATGAAAGATTTAACAGGGAAGAATTGAAATCCCCCTCAATCCCCCTTTACAAAAGGGGGAAAATAGGGGGATTTAGGAGGGGGGAGGATGTAGGTGGGGGTGAAAGGGATAAATATCACCCTCACCCTTTACCTCGCAGTAGCGAGGTATTGATTTATCGCTTTTCCCTCTCCCCTCAAGTGAGAGGGTGAAAGGAATAATTAGCCAAAATTGGCAGAACCAATATTTAAAAAAGGGGGCAATATGAATATGAAGACAACTATACCTATTTCTGAAGCCAGAAATAAAATATTTGACCTGGCCGAGAAGGTGCAAAGGACTGGTGTTTATTATACCTTTACCGAAAAAGGTCGTCCCAAGGCGGTGATGATGAGCGCTGAAGAATTTGAATCGTGGGTTGAAACTTTAGAAGTAATGAAGGATTTTCCCGATTTAGAAAAAGATGTAAAAGCAGCAGACCGTGCAGTTAAAACAAAGGGATACAAAAAATGGGCTACTGTTGATGAGGTTATGGCCAAATTTGGTTATATAATTGCTGATAAAGGGAAAAATAAATATGAAGTGGGAAATAAGGGTAGAAAAAAAGGCCCAAAAAGAGATTGATAAGGTTCCCTTTCAATACCAAAAAAGAATTTTATTGACTCTATGCATAATTGCTGAAGAGCCCTTTGTTGGCAAAAAATTGAAAGGTAAACTTTCTAGCCTTTATTCTTATCGGGTCTGGCCCTACAGGATTATTTATAAGGTTTACGAAAAACAATTACTTATCTTGATTATCCGTATCGGACACCGTCAAAGAGTATATAAATAGTAAAATTTATGGGTTAAAAGGTAAAAATTTAATTTAGAACTATGACAAAAAATAATAAAAATAAGAAATTTAAAAATTGAAAGCCGAAGTGGCTAGATGAAAAAGGAATTGAAGGTTCAAAAATAAACTTTTTAATTTTAAAGGAAAATGTTAGTATAAAAGTATGGGATTACAAAATAAAACAATTTACAAATTATTAACTGATATTGAACGCGGAATAATTGTATTGCCTGATATTCCCCTTGCCCGTGATACCGCCCAAAAACTCCTTAAAATCTTTAAGGGGTAGTTTTGTGAGTGGGGATATGAGGTAGTCTTTAAAGATTAATGAGGATGTTGTAAAATAAAAAAGAGTTAGTATAGTAAAGAAGGACTTCTTTTTATGATATTTTTATAGATATTTGGGGACTTGGACAATTACAATAATTCTAAAGAAGGTTTGAATTTATGAAAATTAGGCAAAGTGTGAAATTAATGCTTAAGGAATTATCTGACAATCTAAGTGCCATGATATTTCAAAGGTATGAATATGTCTTAGAACTATTTCATTATTATCTTGCAAGTTACGGTGAACTATCCTATGAGAAGGATAAAGTAGGAGATATTATTCTAACTGATGATACTCAAGAAATGAATGAAGGACATATCTCAGATTTTCTTGAATGGTTTTTAATCAGGAAGGTTATTGGACCTGGATGGTTGAATACTTCGTCGGCTGGGATTACACAAAAATACATCAAATGGCTCAACAAAAAGGGACTTCTTCCCGAAGGTATTATAGGTGATTTTATAAAAATTAATAAAAGAGCCTCTAAAGACCTGCCAAGGGTTGCAAAATCTGCTTTGGTGTTTTATGAATTCTGTGCTGAAAACAGCGAAGAATTTTCATTAGATGATTTTGAGGATGAGGATTACATGGAAAGTTATGGAGAGATAATCGGAATTATGGAAGACAATCTGTGCTTTTATTATGGACATGAAAAAAATAGGGCCGATACATATTACAAAAGAAATTCCAGGATACCTAAAAGAAGGTTATTTTATAAACCTTGTTGTGGTTAAAAAAGTAAATCTGTGGTATCCAGTGGAAGTTGGAAATGTGTATCCTTTTGTTATCTGGGAATGAAAAGAATACTGGATATAAAAAGCAATATTAAGACAGTAAGAAGAGATTGTGGGAGTATAAATGATAAAAATTTAAATAAAAATGTTAAAAGATATTAAACAAATTACTGAATTATATTTGCATTCCACTGAAAAGTTACCAGAAAATACGTCATGGAATGATTTTCATGATAATCTCGTTCAAACTGCAAACCAAGATGCTATTGGTCTCCTTGCTGATGCAAATCTAAAAGGTAAATATGCATTGTTTGTTAATATTGAAACAAAAACCAAGACCTTTAAGGTGAAGGACTATGTTGAAATAAACGCTCTCTCTGATTGGTCAAACCATTTATTTTGGCAGGGTTCTGGTGGAGCGCAAAGCGATAATATCAGGAATACTCCCCATAAGATTTATTCTAAAAAAGGCGATTTTTCCGTTGATGATTTGATTACACCACTCCAAACAATATTAGATGATTATTGCAAGATTCAAGAAGGAAAAGGCAAGAATAAAAGATATAAAGAAACCGGGCCTCTTTTTTGGGATTTAGACAAAACTGTTGAAAGAAAATGGCTTAAAGATATAGTTGATATTTTAAACAATGGGAAAGAGGATTTGACCAAAGAAATTAAAGGCAGTGAAAAAAGCGACACTAAAACATTAGGCAAGTTTCCTCCTCTGAAACAAGGCGAATCTGTTTTTGTATGCTTAACTGTTGACGGAAAGCCCATTGGAGAATACGAATTATTTAGGAGGTATTTATTATTTGTACGGATGAGGGCTGGTGTTCAGAAAGGGTCTGATAAGTTTAAACACAATATTGTTATAGACGTTATTAAAAAGTTGAAAGGAGTTTGTCCTTCCTGTCATAGGGAAAAACCTCTCTTAGATCAATGGACTGCGCCTGCAGAGTTATCGTTTTATCAGATGACAAATGAAAGCTTTTCATCTTATTCATACCCATCTGCATCTTTTCGCTTATGTCAAAGCTGTGCGGATTTATTGTTTGTATTTAAGCAACATCTTCTTGAGAATCTATCACGCAAATTAGGTGGTAACGAATGTCTTGTTTTGCCTTCTATAAAACTTCTTCCAACGGACCAATATAAGAAAAGAGGATTATTTGCCAATCTTGAGAAAGTATGGGATTCATCGAGTTTAAATATACAACCAACCGAAGAAAGATTGCTATATAGACTTGCTCAATTGTCGTCCTATGCGACGGTCAGCTTTATTTTTGGGGATTATATTACCGCAGGAAAGTCACAGAATGTTAGAAGAATGGATGAAATAAACATTGTATTCCCCGATGTTTTGCCGAGCAGGCTTTCGCAAATTGATTCTGCAATACAGGATGCAAATAGTCAATTGGCTGCTATGTGGTCTCTAACAAAGAGAACATGGCAATGCTCATGGAATATTCAGGACGATTTCTACCTGCTTTACAGATTGTTTTATCCTGTATGGGAAGAAAAGAAAAAGAACAAAAGCAGGAGAAGACCAGAAATAGAACGCTATTTGAGGGCAATGTTTTATGGTGAAAATATTACACTCGATGAAATAGCAAATGATTGCCACAGTAATCTGGTTTCTGCTATCAGAACAACACGAACTGCGAAGAAGGACGATAATAATAGATATGCAATGGATAATTATATCGGCAACCTTCTTTCGTTAATAGTTTTTTTAGAAAAACTTAAGATAATTTCTGAGACTTCAAAGGAGGGCTTAAATATGACTGAAATGCTGTTTGAGTTAAAAGCAATGCCCGAACTGGACAAGTTTATTAAAATGCATCCGTTATTTAAAGATAGGCAGTACCTTGCCCCTTTCTTTGTTGGATGCCTGTTCGCGTATGCTGAAAGTCTCCAGAAAGAAAACAGCAGACTTGCGGCATATAATTGGCTTGGAACAATGGCTTTAACGTACGATGATATTTTGAATGATATTTATCATAAGGTTCTGAATTACATTACTAACAAGAAAAAGATTGTATCAAATCCAAGACTTCAAGAGCTTATGAAAGCAATTGCATATTATGATAAAGGACGATGTGATAGTGATAGTGTTGCATTAACGGCCTTTTGCCATGGATGGGCTGTAGGTAGGGATTTTATCAGGAAAAAAGAAAAAACAGAAGAAACAAATCAAGAAGGAGGAAAAAACAATGAGTAATGCAACTTTATCAAAAAGACATGAGACATTATTTTTATGGGAAGTCAGAAAAAGTAATCCGAATGGTGACCCAAGTGGTAATGAGCCACGCATAGATAGACATACAAAGAGATGCGATGTAACCGATGTTTGCATAAAAAGATCAGTGAGAGATTATATTGGGACAAAAGAGGGCATTGATTCTTTATTGGTTACAAAACTCGGAACAGATATTTCTGAAACAGTTCGTGTAACTGACAGGATTGTAAATTACCTCTTTGGTACACCTGAGAAAACAGATAAAACTAAAAAAATAGTTAAAGAAGCTGTTGCTGGTAGATTAGATGATGCCAAAGACCCATACAAATCATTTCTGGTAAACCCATCATCAGCCACTTTGAAAAGCATTATTAGCAACAAAAAGGAAGATAAGGAAAAACTTAAGAAGGCTGTAAAGGGAGATGTTTCCGCTGATAACATTCAAGGGGACATTATAAAAACTATGCGGTCGTATCTATGTGGCTCCTTTAAAGATTTAAGAATGTTTGGAAGTGTCCTTGCTTTGGAGGATGATTTAAAAGCGTTAGGCGGAGATTTAACCGGTCCAATTCAAATAGAAGTTGGGACGTCATTACACCGGGTAGTGCAATCTAACAAGCAAATTACCAGTGTTATGGGTAGTAAGGAAGAACATGAAGCAGGCGTTATTGGGGATACTCATTGTATTGAATATGGTCTCTTTGCCACGAGTGCGATTGCCAACGAAAATGCAGCAAAGTTTACAGGACTTACTGATGCAGATCATAAATTGTTTATAAAAGCCTTATGGCGTGGGACTCGTGATAGACACACACGCAGCAAAAATCAGGTTCCGAGATTGTTGATTGATATTGAATATAACAAGCCATTTCATTTTGGCGATCTTGTCAATAGTGTTAAATTAGCTCCTGTTAAAAGGAATGAAAAAGCACTTGAAGAAGAGGCATATAGAAGCATTGACGATTTCACTTTGGATTTAGCATGCTTTTATGAGAAGGTCAATGCCAGAGAATCAATAATTAATTCTATTAAGTTTGCTTCCAATGGGTTAATAACTGTGGAACAGTTCAAACAAAAACTCCATAGTAATCTAAAAAATAAGGTTACTGAAGTTACGGATATTGATTTTGACTAATGGAGCGGAAATGAAAGTTCTGTCATTTATGATGCACGGGAGATTTGCCCATTTCTGTGCCCCTTATACTAATGTTTACAGATTGACACAGCCATGTCCTACAAAGACCGCAATAATGGGCTTTATAGGTTCTGTTATTGGTATAGAAAAAGATGATTTAAGCCTATATCAGAAAATTCAGTGCGGAGTAGAGATATGCAGTGAATATCGTACAGTTTCTATGCCATATCTTACTCGTCAAGGATTTCCTGGCAGTTCTGCAAACAAAGAGTCCTCAAGGACATCTGTGGAGGTAATAGTTAATCCTGAATATAGAGTATATATATCTGGAGATAATGAATTACTTTCAGAGATTCAAGATTTGATGATTCAACAACAACCTATCTTTACCCCTTATCTCGGTCTTGCACAGTTAATAGCTAATACTGATTTTCAGGTCTGGGGAATTACAGATGGGGAACTAAGAGAAGGTGTTGATTGCGAGGTAAACGGGGCTTTTATAAGAGAGATTCATGGAGAGTTGGATTTTGAAAAAATAAATGAAATGCCAAATAGAAGCAAGCTAAGGATAACCGAATTTGAAGGGTTAAGTGGTATTAAATCTCCGAGAGATTTTGAACATGCGGTTTTTACAATAAATCTGGATGGAGGTGCTGTACCAATTAAAAATGCAAGGAATATTTTAAAAATATCTGGATGGAATAAGAATGTGCCAATTTTTTGATATAAAATCACACCCTGATTTACCTTTAGAAAAACATTTAGAACAGGTGGCTGAAATTGCAGTTGAACTTCTTGAAAACAAACAGGTATCCTTCCCATCTCTTGGTATTACAAAAGAACACTTAAAAGAACTTATTAAAAGAGCCGCACTATTTCACGATTTAGGTAAAGCAACATCATATTTTCAAGAAAGATTACGGACTGGCAAAAAATTCCCAAATGGCGAACATCTGCATACAGGACTTTCTGCCATTCTTGCGTACAAGTCGCTTACAACTTACTGCAAAGAAAACAATCTGAATGAGTCAATCGCTTTAGCACCATTAATGGCTGTGCAGTTTCATCATTCTGAATTTAAAAGAGAATTTCCAAATGATTCGGCAATGGAAACTCGCTTAAAAGAATTTAAAAAAGAAATTTTAACTTTTCCACCGCTAAAGGATATGGGATTAAATAATACTATAGTTCCAAAAGACCTTATTGAAATAGATTGTGGTTTTGAAAATCTTTTTGCAGATATATCAGATTTTAGCGAGAACCAAAAAATTGAGTTTCGGTTATTATTTTTGTTTATCTATTCTCTTTTGTTAGAGGCAGACAAAGCATATCTTGCCGTAAAAAATAAGGAATTATATCAACGGAAACCTGTAATGATTGACTCAGAAATTATTGAAAATTATAAATCAAAAAAATTTAAACATCAAAAAGCAAAGATAAATATTGACAGGGAGAATGCTTATAATGAAGTTATAAATCGACTAAATGCGCTCGATTTAAGCAACCATATATATACTCTCACTCTTCCTACAGGTATGGGCAAAACATTGTTGGCTGCATCGTGGGCGATTAAGCTGAGAAACAAGATACAACATGAACTTGCTTTTTCTCCACAAATTATTGTAGCACTGCCGTTTCTTTCAATAATTGACCAGACGGCAGAAGAATATGAGAAATTTCTTAACAATCCTGATGAAGAGATGTTTCTTAAGACTCATTCTCTTTCATCGTTTGAATTCAATGGTTATGAAGCCAATACAGCAGAGTTTTTTGTAAATATATGGAAGTCCCAGATAGTAGTGACAACCTTTGACCAATTATTGTATGCCTTTTTCAGTGATAAGCCGAAGCACCTTATAAGATTTCATAATCTTTTAAATAGCATAATCATAATGGATGAGGTGCAGGCATTGCCACCGCATCTCTGGCATCCGTTTTCGACTTTCATTAGATACATAACCGAAATAGGCAAAAGTTACCTATTGCTTATGTCTGCAACACAACCTCAAATCATTGATGAAGCGATAGAACTTGTGCCTTCGCTGATAGAAAATAATGAAAATAACAGTGCTGAAAGATATTTTGAGAAACTGTGCCGATACAAATTGTTGTTAAAACATAGAGACATTAAAAGCATAGATGAATTTATCGTTGAGATGAGAGATAGACTCTCTAAAATGGATGAAAATAAGATTATGGTAGTCATGAACACACGCGACTCAGCCAAAAAAGTCTATGAAAACCTTAAAGTTGTTGTAAAAGACAGAGAGACTTATTTTCTTTCATCATATGTAATTCCTCGCGACCGATTAGACAGGGTTAGGCAAATTAAAAATTCTAAGAAAGCATTAGTCGTAACTACTCAATGTATTGAGGCAGGGGTTGATATTGATATGGATTATGTAATCCGAGACTTCGGACCCTTGGACTCAATTATCCAGGTTGCAGGAAGATGTAATAGGGAAGGCGAAAAAACAATGCGGACGGTTGAAATTGTCAGATTATATGACCCTGATGCAAAGAGTAATTTTTGCCCGAGCGGAGAATACAATGCAATGGTTTATGATCCGCTTGCTCTTGATGCAACCACTAGCATACTTGGTGAATGCAAGGAAATTTTAGAAAATCAAATCTTCGACTTGGCAAAAAAATATTTCGATGAATTAAATCGCAAAGATTTAGGTAAAAATAGAACAGATTGTCTATTAGATTTTTCTCATAAATATCTCAAGAATGGCAAACAACATGATTTTAATATAAAATCCGAACTAAGAGGAGAATTAAGACAGTATAATCTAATAGTTGATAAAAATGGTCAGTTAAAAGAAAAAATAGAGAAATTATATATTGACTATGATAAAAAAAAGATAGATAGATGGGAGATAAGAAGGAATTTAAAAGAACTTTCCAGAGAGATTGCGATGAACTCTATATCCGTAAACGCTTACAAGTTTAATCCAGACGATATAGCATATAAAGGCAAAGGCAATTTTTATTTCTTGGAATCAGAATATTATAATGACGAAATTGGATTTAACTATAGGACACCAACGGGAGCAATTATAATATGAAAGTATTGAACTGTGTTGTCCACTTGCATTTTAATGGTTCAATCGATGATTTAGATGTTCAATCTAAAGACTTGCGTGGTGCTATTGCAAAGATTTATCCTAATGAAATACTTCTTCATCAGCACTCAGAAGAGGGTGTATTAAAATATAATTATCCTCTTGTACAATATAAATATATTTCTGGCAAATGCTTAATTGTAGGTATTGATAAAGGTGCAAAGGTTATTAATAATCTACACTTAATTGGCGAAACAGTTACATTTTTTCGTCAAGAATTCAGAATTCTCAAAAAAGATGTATTATTTCAGGAATCACCTTATGGAACAACAAATACAATGATTTCCTACACATTCCTTACTCCCTGGCTGGCGTTGAATGAGAGAAATTATGAGAAGTATAAGATGTTACGGACAAGAAGAGAAAAACAAGAATTATTAGAAGGCATTCTTGTAGGCAATATCATCTCTATGTCAAAGGGACTCGGTTATACTGTTCCTGCACCGATTAAGGCACGAATTATTAAAATTAGAGAAGTTAAAACATCGTTAAAGGGTATTCCGATGCTCAGTTTTTTCGGCACCTTTTCTGTGAATTTTTCTATACCTGATTACTTGGGAATAGGGAAGTCCGTCTCAAGGGGGTTTGGGACGGTAAAACAGCAGATTACAGAATATGAAAGGAGCGAATAGAATAAAGGTGAGATGCAAGGAAAATATAAAAGGTTTGTGCTTTAGCGTGCAATTGGTTTAATACTAAATTATTATAAAAAGGAGAAGTTGGCAGATAGAATTACATCTATGTTCAGGATTTCAGACATCTGTATTCTTAGATTTAAATTCTGCTATCTACTTTACTATGCAACTTGTAATAAATACATACGGTTCATACCTTCAGAGGAATGGCGATTGTTTTAAGGTGAAAACAGATGATAAGATATTTGAAATATCCTGCAAAAAAGTAAAATCTATCCTAATAACAACTGCTGCATATATTACTACCGATGCCATAAAAATGGCTATGGACAACAACATTGATATAATCTTCCTTGATGAGTTTGGTGAGCCATATGGACGTGTCTGGCATAGTAGAATTGGCAGTACAACTTTAATAAGAAGAAGACAGATTGAAATTGCTGAGACAGAAGAAGGATTAAATCTTGCACTTTCATGGATTAGAAGAAAATTTGAAAATCAGATTGAATTATTGAAGAGGTTGAGGACAACACGTACTCCGAAGTTTTCGGAGATCACTTCCTATATTGAAAAAATAGATGACTGTAAAAAGGCACTTGATACTATAACCGGGACCGTAGAGGAAAGAAGGGGAACAATTATGGGTATTGAAGGCAGTGCTGGTAGAACTTATTTTGAGTGTTTGAGCTTTTTGATGCCAGACCGATATAAATTTCAAGGCCGAAGTAGAAATCCAGCAAAAGATGAATTTAATGCACTGTTGAATTATTCCTACGGTATTCTTTACTCAAGAGTAGAAAAAGCCTGTGTTATCGCTGGACTTGACCCTTATGTTGGGCTTCTTCATACAGATAATTACAATAAAAAATCGCTTGTCTTTGATATAATAGAGATTTTCCGTATCTGGGCTGAAGAAACAGTGATAAATATTTTTGCGGGCAGAAAAGTCAAGCAGGAACATTTTGATAAACTTGAAAATGGATATACCTTAAATAAAGAAGGTAAAGCAATGCTTATTGAAAATTTTACTACATTTTTGGATGAATCTATAAGATATAACAATAGGAATATCAAACGTGCTGATATTTTTCAATTTGAGTGTTATAAAATTGCAAATGGTCTGATAGGAGAGAAAGAAGATGAGTAAAAACAATCTTGTCTGGGTAATCTATGATATTGTGGATGATAAGAAACGTAATCGTATTGCTAAATCTTGCAAAAATAAAGGATTATACCGTGTTCAAAAAAGTGCGTTTTTAGGGTCTTTAAATAAAAACCAGATTGATGAATTAGAGATGATGTGCAAAGATATAATGGATGAGGGTGTTGATTCTGTTTATATATTCCCAATGTGTGAGGATGACTTCAAAAAAGTAAGATTACTTGGTCAGGCGTTTGATAAGAAATTTGTTACAGACGAGGTTAAGGCATTATTCTTATGATAGAAAATACTGATATGGGCGAGAATAAGGCTCTTTTGACTAATAAAGGGGCTGTTTTTTATGATACTGAAGCAACACCAATGATAACTCCCTCTGAAATTATTGAACATATCTTTTGCCCTCGGTTTACATATTTTATCCATTGTTTAAAGATACCACAGCATGAGGAATTAAGATATAAAGTAATAAAAGGTCGTCAGATACACGACCGTAAAGAAAAAGAAAATAAAGAATATATTAGGAAAAAGATTGATTGTGTAAAAAAAGAATTAAGTGTATATCTTGCTGTGCCGAGGATTAGAGTAAGAGGTGTAGTAGATGAAGTTCTCACTCTAAAAGATGGGAGTATGGCACCATTAGATTATAAATATACAGAGTTTAATGATTATATTTTTAAAACCCATAAGTGCCAATCTGCTATTTATGCATTGCTGATAAAAGAAGTATATCAGAGGCCTGTTTATAAAGGTTATATCTGTTATGTTCGGGGTGGTGCAGTATTGAAGGAAATACTTTACAAACCTGCTGATTTTGATTATACTTTAAAAGTGATAGACGAAATTTTTAAGGTGATTTTGTTAGGATATTTTCCAAAGAAGACATCATATCAGAATCGGTGTATTGACTGTTGTTATAGAAATATTTGTGTATGAGTTGAAAAACTTGTTGAGGCAAAATTATTTGTTTGTGTTCTTTGACAACTTATAAGTTGTTGAATTTCAATACCTTAATAGGAACTTGAGTATGCAAAAGGGGGTTAAAAATGCTGTTTTTAAGGGGTTTTTGACAGCAAAATTAACTCAAAAACCCCCGAGTAGAAAGGGCAGGAATATTGAAACTGTAAAGGTTGTAAAGAAAAATACAGTTGAAGAACAAGTTCCACTAAAACAAGGATTGAAACCAGATAT
>Ga0315298_1009910_pt1 | contig 11608 bp, 10 predicted proteins | sample WHS_1_MG_FD_203077 | JGI IMG/M metagenome (GOLD analysis project Ga0315298, IMG submission 203077) | Extremophilic microbial mat communities from Washburn Hot Springs, YNP, Wyoming, USA - WHS_1_MG | ecosystem: Environmental > Aquatic > Thermal springs > Hot (42-90C) | place: USA: Wyoming... | reverse complement strand
ATCAGCAGAAGAGATGTATTCTATAACAAGTTCACAGGAGCCACTTAGTTTTACAGGGGAGAACTCTTTTATCCGCTTAACTGCCTTATAGGCACCTTCCTTTATCTTTTCCCTTGCCTTAACGGGGGAGAGAGATATTGCACAGGTTCTGTTTATTCCCTTTTTCACAGGGACTGCTTCTATATCAGGGACATATGCCTTTGCTTCCCTGCATGCTGCCTCATCCCCTGTAATTAATACCGTGGGTACTCCAAACCATCCTGCAAGGTATATATTCATTCCTATCTCGCCTATGGGCTTGCCATTCAAAAGCATTTTTACCACTGTCTTACTTGAGTATGTATGGTTCAGGTTGCCATCAGGTGTCCCGTTTATTGAATGGTGTGCAAGCAAGAATAGTGCATCCCACTTCTCATTGTCAATCTCCCAGAACTTTCCTATAGGTCTTCCGTGTAATAGTTTTGCCTCAGGGTGGAGCTCTTCCGGGACAATACCTCCTGCTCCATGGCCATCACACACAAGAACCTCTTTTGCACCTGCCTGGATTGCACCTTCAACTGCTGCATTCACCTCTGCTGTCAGAAGTTCCTTTGCCTTCTCATAATACTTACCTGTCTCATATGCCTGCGTTTCAAAGTCCACAACCCCTGCAACTCCTTCTAAGTCAGTCATTATGTATATCTTCATCTCTTTCTCTCCTCATTTCCTGATGTTTCCCTATCAGAACAGGGCTCCACAGTTATTTTATCACCAGACATGACTTTTTCAAGTTCTCTATAGTCGGCAGGGCATTATATATCTTTTTCGCAGGGGGTGTATCTTTCATCTGTCCCTTTACCTCATTCTTTCCTATCTTAATAACTATCCTTTGTTCCATTTATCTTCTCCTTGTGTTGATAATCTTATCAAAAAGATTGCTGACCATAGAACGTCTCCTTCTGGAGTTTATCCGTGATATAAATCTCCTTGCCTTTGATATACTGAATCTTTCAGGGAGTTCTATCTCAGGCAGTGCCTTGAAAAGGCAGGACTTTGCAGGATAAAGATATAGAAAATCAATAAGTGCCTTTTCCTGTGTTGCGATTAATAGTCCATCCCTGTTTTTTCTGTAGCCATAAAAAAAGGAAGGGGCTATATGGTGAATGGAGATAGTCCCTAATGGGGTGCGAATCACTTGTGACCTTGCAGGGGAAACAAGATATAGAATATCAGGTACCTGAGAGATAATTCCATAGTGATAGAGTGCACTTTGCAGTGAAATATAGTTTGGAAGAGGGCTGGTAATAACCCTGCCTAAGTCCCAGATTGTAGTGGCTTCCTTTATTGCCCATAGCCCTCTGCTTATATGAAGGATATGTCCTGATGCCTCTAATCTGCTTAAGGTCTTACTGGCATGCATATTTGTTATATGTAGCAACTTTGCTATATCATCTGTCCGAAAGATCCTCTGGTTTAACTTTAATATTCTGGCATATACCTCTATGCTTTTCATTTCCCACCACCCTCAATGGCATCAATTACCTTTAACCTGATAATATCCCATACCTCTTCTGAATTATAAATTTCTCTATCATCAGGAGATAGATAAGAAAGAACCTGACTCTTAAAGATATTGAAGTCAACAGATAGGATGTTGCTTTTTGCACTTATTATGTTATCTTTACTAATCTTTTTTAATACAGAAGGGACATCTATTCCTGTGGTTATCAAGAGATAAAGGTCAAATATATCCCTTGCCTGCGGAATCTTTCTAAAAGAGGTTGCCTCAATCTTCTGTATAAATGTTGTTTCCGGGGTATAGTGATTTACAAGAACTGGGGGAAGGTCATATTTCTTGAGTAGTAAGGTATCAACTGTCTCAAATGTGTAATCCCCTCCTTTTTGCCTTCTTGAAAATTCTATTTTTGTTGGAATAGGTATCTGATTTTGTCCTGCCATCAGAGTTAATTTCCATCTCTGTATAGTTTCTGTCTGTTTATGGGTGGTAATATGCTTTATTCCTATCCCCTTTAAGAAAAGGGTGTCTCTGAAGATAGATGAATTCAATATTTTGTTCACCTGCTCCTGTAGTATCTGGACAGGTGTGTCTTTCAGGTCAAAGTCAATATCCTCTGAATGTCTTGGGCTTCTGAGAAAAAACCGCAGGTTACAACCACCTTTAAGGATATAATGATTACGGTTTATTTTACGGGACATAAAAAGCAAAAGTACAAGGTGAAAATATTCAATTGTTTGCTGTATATTCATTTCTTCCTCCGTAGTTATATATTACATTAAATAGACATATATGTCAATTATTTGCAATAGAATAATAGTGTGGATAGGTGATAAAAAACAGCCCCCTCTCGCAAGATTTCTCAGGAAGTGTCTTATCTTTTCCGAATCACTTTAAAAGATACAACTCTTCTGATTTATATCCCGAAGAATTCTCTATAGGCCCCGTAAATAGCAAGGTAGTTTGCCACTGGAACAGTTTCTGTGATTGCGTTATTACAGCAGAGAATATGACCTCCATTACCCCAGCCATCTTTCAGACATTTCCTTGTATGTTCTTTTACTTCCTCTGGTGTTCCGAAAGAGATTAAGTTTGCACAATCAAGGTTTCCTAAAAAGGTTATTCTCCCACCAAATCTCTTTTTTAATTCTTTCAAGTCCATCCCTGCCCTCACATCTATTTCAATATATCCATCTACCTCACAGCCAATTAAAAAATCCTCAATCACAGGCCAGAGATTACCGTCACTTGCGTTTACTGCCACTTTACCATAAGAATGAACAAACTGAGATATTTTACGAACTTCGGGCATAATAAATTTTCTATAATGTAGTGGTGAAATTAAAGGTCCCTTATTACCTGCAAAATCACCTCCAACCCCTATCATTTCAATCCCTAATTTTATATACTTTTCCGCTAATGCAAGACACCTTTTAGTAATCAGGCGATAATACTGGCTAACTAATTCTGGTGCTAAAGCCATTGCCTGCATCAGTGTTGTATCAGTCCAGACACCATGTCCATAATCAGGTGCAAGGATAGGCAGGTCAAGTTCAAACTTCTCCATTGCCTTCCGTAAATAAATATAAATAAGAAACGATTCTTCCTGCAAGGAAGAGGGATTTTCTTCCATCTGTTTGACACGGAACAACATCTCCTCAACAGGGTCATCTGGCTGTAGTTCTTTCTTTTCCTGTAAAGATTGTTTCTCTTCGGAAGAAGGGGGTAGTGGATTTGGCACTGCATAGATCATATCATGGCTGAGATTTCTGGCAATCTCAACCATGTCAATTGCCTGCTGCCAGATTGCTTCTTCCCAACCTTTTTCCCTGATGTATTCGTTCAGCCGGTTACCATAGACATAAGGTCTGCCCAGAACTGCATCCGCAACAGGTGGTTGGAGAACATACTCAAAGATGGGTGTCCTATCCGGCTCCTTGTGAGATAAAGCATTTATAACTCTTTGTCTTGAAGTCATCTTCAATGTCCATTTGTATGTTTTAACATCATCAATAATTCTTTTAAAGTTTACAACATTTTTCTTTATACTACCAATAAAAGACCTATATCCTTCCATCTCATTTACTAATTCTGGTTCAAGTAGTTTAATTCATATAAGTTTTGGTTCTCCCCATACTCCATGCGGATGTGTTTCTGCAAGTGGTTTGGAAGGTTCTTCAATGGTCAGCATAGATAAAGTAAGAAAATGGATATTTTCTGGAAGTTTTACTTCAAAATCTCTGTAAGGAGTATAAGGAGAAATCGGTCCACATTTAGCTATTAACTTGGTATCTGCAAAAATACGAAACAAAACTTTTCCTTCACTCTTTTTAAACAACGGATTTAAACCAACTTTTGCTTTGAACCAAGAATAACTTTCTGGCCAAATGAAAAAATCAATCTTTGCGTCCCTTTCTTGCACTGTGCCAAGGTTTGATTTCAATGGTCCCAAATATGGAATAACACCAAGACCTGAAACCTGAACTTGTTGCCTGTTTTTATCCAGAAGAGTAAGTGGATATGATTTCCCACCACTGTATGGGATAAGAGAAATATTTTTCATTGGTTTATACCGATAAAGCATATCTACCGTTGAATGTATGTATGGGTAATCAGTAAGGCCAAACGGTTTAAAAGGAATATTCTCTTTGTATGCAATAGCCCAAACTGTCCTTAAAAAATCAGAAAAAACACAAGTTGCTAGTTTCACACTTATCCCAGCAATTTTTACTGCTTGTTCAGGATGATGAGAATATATTGCTTTTACCATCAGAGGTGTAGTATACCTGCATTCTTCAGCCATCAGTAATATCTTCTTATAAAGTCCCATTACTGCTCTAGGTAAGGAATTACCTAGTATTTCCGGTTCATAACCTTTTATAATCGGTCTACCCGAAATACCTTCAATCCCTGCATGTAATTCAAAACTTAAAAATTCGTCCGGACACTTTATTAAAAGGTCAAGCACCCGAGAATTAACTAGATGAATTGGTTGAGCAATATCACCAATAATATGAGAAAATACACCAGCAAATTTTCCTGCTCTTTCCATATCTCTTTTTTTCAGATACATTATTGTATTTTTCAGATAGTGAAAAATTAAATAAATCAGTTTCTCCGGAATTGTCTCAGATAAAAAACTTGTTGGATTGTTCAAAATCTTTTTGCAAAGTTCCTTATACCATTTTGCCTTTGGTGGTAATGGTTCAATGTACAGGTCTGCTTCAGGGTCAATTTTTTTCTTTTCTTTTTTACTTTTATCTCTATCGGCAAAAATATCTGGGTACATACAGGTTTTAACCATAAAAAATTTCCCATTTACCCATTCTTTCTTAATTGCAATAGGTAAAAGAATAAATCCCTTTTCTGCAATATACTGGTGTACTTTAGTATTCATAAATTACTTTACTAATGTTACCACATTAGCATTAAACATACTCTTTCTAGTAGCAATATCTTCGCCATAAAATAGCCACTTTCTTTTCTGGATAATACCGTCATTATCAAGAACAACAAAAGAAAAAAGGAATCTTCTCCTCGTTCTTTTGAGAAAAGGGCCAAAAGCAAATTGAAAACAGTCTCCCCAGAATGTTTGCCATCCAGTCCATTTCTGGGAAAATATGTCATCTCTTACTTCACTATAAAGGTAAAAATTTTGCTCATTCCAGTACATATTCACAATACAACTTAAATCTTCCGGAGCACGCCAGTTTTCAATTTGACAAACATTTGAGGGCTTATTCAGAGTGATTGCGGTATCTACATTGACCTTCCATGGATTTTCACCTCTTTTTAAGTAAATTGCTACAGGAAAGTTTATCCTGCTTTCAAATTTTCTTTTTAATGTTCCACTTACTATATTTAATTTTACTGGATATTCCCTTCCCATCTTTATATTTTCAACCGGAAATATCATTCTTTTTTTCCGTCCTGGAAGAATTTCAAGACTATATGAAATCGGCCCAAGACTTATATTCAACAGCAATTTTGGGAATAAAAGAGTTTTGTTCATAATTCTTAATTCCAAATACGGGATATATTTGTTTTTGAACTTTATCATAGAAAAGATTTTAAACTAAATTCCAGAACGAACCAAAATTCCATAAAAAAAGTTTTTTTATCAGTAGTTTTAATAGTCAATGGGATGTAAAAATTGTCTCTTTCCAATATCTGGGGTAGGAAGAAATTTTTTATTGTTGCTCCTTTGTATTTTCTTTTTCCATTTAAAGAATCTCCAATAGAGATCATATAACTCACTTTTTCTGGAAGACTACTGTTAACATATGGTTTGGTCCCGGTAATAATTTTCCCTCTTATAATTACTTGATCTTTTTTTCTTCTGAATAACCCTTTTTTCAATGGATCTACTTATCTTCGACTTGTTCACAAGAATTTCAGGACCAACAAATTTGTTGGTCTCCGTATTGTTGAAAATCACAGTTTTACCTTTTTTACCGCTGGACTATTCTCTTTTAAAAATTTCCATGGATTTTTCTTTGGGATTTTATTAACAATTCCTAAATCAGATTCCTCATTTATCCAACAAACTATATGAGCAAATTCAAACATTAATTCTCTTCCGGGGAAAACTCTAAAAGGGATTTCATATAATTTGCAGAAATTATCAATCTCTATCGCTCTTTTCCATCCATCTGCCAAAAGAACAAAGTCAAACCCAAGATTATATATCCCCGCAATAAAAAGAGCCGAATTTTCTTTGTCCCAGTACCAATGAGTATGGAAATCACCTAAATATATTTTTTCTCCGTTAATCTCAATCATTTGTTATATATAAAACTTTAAATTCGTGTGGAAGCAAGGGACAATGGAATCTCTTTAGAAATTTACTGTCTATTTCTAATTGACCATTTATTTTCCCCTGTCTTTCTCCAGAAAAATCTATTTGAGTTATTTTATATTTATCAGGTGGGAGATTTATCCCTATCTCTATTTCTACTGGCTTTTCTTCCCAGTTTAGCATCCACACCAATTTATCACCATTTTTTGTTTCCCATAAGGTTGTTTCTACATCATACCCATAATTTTCAAAGTATAACGGTTTGTCTTTTCCAAGATTTTTATCAAGAATTTTTGTTAATTTTTCAGCAAATTCAGAATAACTTAGATTATTCAGGTTACAATCTAAATAATCTATTTTCCCTTCTTGAATTAATCTTTTTAAAAGTGGTTCTGAATACGGGTTCCCATATTCGTCAGTTTCTCCTTTATTTTTAATTACGATTACCCTTGTTCCCTTAGCAATAGCATCCTCAATTATTTTTACTGCTTCTTTAGAAATAGAATATACAAAGGGTAAAATTATTACTTTAAAATTTCCTATTTCCTTTAGTCCTTCCGGCTGGTCAAGATAATACATTTCAAAAGGATATCCTTTTCGGAATAGAACCTCCATAACTGCTCTGTGATATGTCCAACCATCAGGTGGTTTAGATATATCCTTTCCAGAATGTGCCAGTCCCCACCAGTCCTCGCTTGCTCTTGAGTATAAAAGAGCAACTTTCCGTGGTATATATGATTTATCAAATTCAAATCCTTTCTCTTCAAGTCTGCTCATAAGAGAAAAGACATCTTTGACTGCTTTACCACCAGTTGTTAATTCTCCTGTTTGTAGATTTATAGCATAATCACCCCTATAAAATGCTATACCTTTTGCCCCATGCATCAAAGCACTTACTGCTGGACCATAAACCATTAATGGGGATGAATACTGGACATATCTTTCCTCTCCATCTATATATAAGAATGCCTGAATCTGTGGAACTATTATTGAACTCCGCTTTTTTGTTGCCGCTGTTAATCTCTTTGTCATTTCAGCAGAATAGTAATGTCCCATAGGAGAATTATGAGACCAATATGGGTCTGTTCCCATTGTATCTATTCCAGAGATGTCACCTATAATGTCATCGCATATACCAAAACCAATTCTCTCAGAGCAATTCCATGTATCTGCATAAAATAAAGTAGTTCCAATCGCTTCTGGATTTATACTTTTCATAGTTCTATTCCATTCTTTAAATAATCTTGCCAACTGTTCATATTGAAACAAAACCCATTTTCTGTATTTTTCTGTATCTTCTACTTTTTCCGGAGGCGAAGGATAGTTATAGTATTTTTTGAATTCAGCGATACAAGGGTCATCAGGTGGAACTGGCAAGGGATGGGAACTAACGAAGTACTCATCACCACCAAGAACAATACCTCCTGCTTTGTTCCTTGTTATTTCACTGTATAATTCGGTAGATGCTTCCTTGAAAAAAGCACTGCTTATAATACAAGGAAATTTATCCAATTCTTGAACCCTGGGGAAACTCCAACTACCTTTTCCAAATGGAACAGGCCAGACATTTGGTATTATTCCGATATTATATTCTTCAAACGCTTCACTTATTTCCTTGAGAATGTTTTCCTTTGTCCCTCTTGCAACCTTACTTGGCCAGATATATATTATATTAGCAGCACCTGCCTCGTAATATTTTTCATATTTTTGGTCAGGGATACTAACCCTATCTTTTTCAGTAGACCTTGTATGAGAATAAAGAACAATATGGTTTACTCCCAATTTTTTAAGAGAACCAACCACATTTTGAAAGTAGGTAGATTGTTTAACCTTGTTGGGTCCTTCATATATCCGCCATAATGTTGGCCATGTTAAATATAATCCTTTTAGAAAACTTTTATTCCATGGTTTCGGTTTCCCATGATTTTCGGAGGATTGAATAACCTCTTCTGAAACTTCCAGGATAGGATATATATCTTTTTCTTTAATATCTCTGGAAAACTCTTTGGCAAATTTCTTATCCGCATATATTTCAAATTCACCCAAAACCGGATAATATCTACAACCATTAGAGCCTTTTTCTCCTTTTGTTGGTCTGAATCTTAAAGCTTTTATCTCAGTTGGGGGGAAAGAATTGTCCAGCCACTGTTCTGGTTTCCCATCTTTTTCTGTAAATAAGGCCTTTTCATAAATACCATCTCCATCTGAATCGCCTTCTATTATATATTCTTTTGCATAACCTGCCCATCCAGATAGATACTGATATAATCTAACTCTTTCAACCGGTACTGGTTTGGGAAATATAAATTCAAATTGAATAGGTAGATTCATCCCAGGTTTTGGTGAGAATAAGACAGCATCTCCAACCAAAGTCCCATCATCTCCATATGAACCTATTAATCCATCCACAAGTAATTTTATTTGATAACCAACATAAGGGTTAGACCTTAATTCAGCAAAAGGAGCGATATTAACCAGATTTGTATCCATAATACCTGCTTTTTTCCTTTCTGCTTTAGCAATAGGTTCTTTAAGTTTTTCTAAAACTTCTTTTGTAGGTAATGGCTTTAAAACAGTATCATAAATGGAAAATTCATCCACATAACTATTAAGGTTACCACCAAAATTGCCAGATGTATTTAGTCCAATAGCAAGTTTTGTTTTCACTATACCTCGATTTGCTCCAGACCATAATTCCAAATCTTCTCTTCTGCCACAACTTATACCATCTACAAATGCCTCAATAATATCATTATTTTCTCCAGGGATAATCTGCCAGGTTAAAACAAATTGATGCCACTCATTTGCTGCCCAAACTTTTTCTATATTTGCATATAATCTCTTTTCTTTCCCAACTGGATTGGCAAAATCTATTATTAAATTTCTACCGTCACAAGAAACCCAGATACTTATGTCTTGTCCCCTGATGTCAAAAAACATAGTGTCTGGCGTCCCTTTTTGAGCAGTCCATTTGGTTTTAAAATAAGATTCAATACTACCCTGTTCAGAATTAATCTCTACTCCATCAAATAAAATGCCTGTTTTTTCCTTCTCATCCCTTTGAACTAAATCAAGACAGCCAGTTCCTTTTTTAAATTCTTCTTTACTTAATCTTGCTATATGCCAAGGTTTAGCAACAGGACCGGTATCTGCATTTATAGTCCCATCCCATGAGCAATAAAAAAGTTGTTTGGCAGAAGTATTAACCGTAAATCCAAGTAAAAAACATATTAACCATAAGATACATCCCATCCTTTTCATTTCCCTTCTCCCTTTTGCTTTAAATCAGTAACCCTTTACCATCTTATTGGTGGTACCGAAGCAATAACATTTTCCTTTTTACGCCATTCTACATGTCCTCCAACAAAAAGAATATTACAGCCACCATTATGAATAGAACCTATAGCTGTTCCTGCACTACTAGAGTTGACACCATTGTAACCATGATAAGCTTGAGGATATCCCGGAGTTAAATGGTCACCATCAAATAGATATACAGTATAAGGGTGTAATTTCCCAATTTTATACCATACCCTTTCTCCATAATCATTTAGACCATTTGTTCCTACTTTAAACCTGTATCTTTGCATGAAATAAGTTGAGTATCCAGTAGAAATTAACCTATGAAGACTTGGACAGCGGAAAATCCTTCCCTGAGGATTACCATCATACCGTCCTACTTGGTAATATTGATACCCAGGCCGTGCCCTGATTATATATCCATTCCTTATCAGTGTTACAATCCAATTACCATTGTTAGTATCAGGATGAGGATAACTATTTGGGAAAACAGGTAGTAAATAATCTTCGTAATCCTGGGCATACATATTAATACTCAGCCCTATCTGTTTCAGGTTATTCATACAGGTTGCAGTTCTTGCCCTTTCCCTTGCCTGTGATAGTGCTGGTAGAAGCATCGCTGCAAGAATCGCAATTATCGCCACTACTACCAAAAGCTCTATTAAAGTGAAGCCAGTCCTTCTCATTCTCCTTTCCATTTTCGCCTCCTTTACTCTGCACTCTTTACCCATCACTCTTCTTTGCTACACTTTCTATGTGATGGGGCATGCTTTATCTGTTTTTCTTTACCTCACACTCTTTACCCCTTTTCCATCACCTTCTTTAAAAATCTGTCAATCCCCCTTATACATTTATAATTTCTTCTCTACTTCCTGCCTCTATCAATCCTGGTTGAAGGAATATATTTTTGAGGAAATGCCTCTGCTTCTTCTGTCTTTTTTCCTTTATCCTTTCAAACAATAGTTGACAGGCAATTCTACCTATCTCATATCTTGGCTGTGTAATAAAACTTACAGGATAGACAAGTTCTAACGGTATTTCAGGTTTGTCAAAGGAAACAATCTTCACAACTTCTTCGGAATTTACCTGTTTTTCTTTAACTGCTTTTAAGACCCCAAATATTAAAGGTTCATTTGCTGAAAATATGCCATCTATCTTATTTTGAGAAAGATAATATCTGGTAATCTCCTCTGCAAATAGATAATGGGGATGTCCTGATGTAATTTCCTTGACCATTTCCTTATTAAATGGAACTTTTGCTTCTTCCAATGCGTGTTTATATCCTAACAATCTGTCTCTGGTGCTTGATGCCTTTAAAGATGTGGAAATAAAAAGGATGTTTTTACAACCATTCTGGATAAGAAACTTTGTTCCAAGATAACCACCTTTAAAGTTATCTGTTGCAACAAGGTCTGCCTCAACCCCTTTTACAGTAATATCAACTAGAACAAACGGGATATCTTTCTCCTTCAATTTCTTATAATAAGGATTAAGATGGGAGTTATAACTGGGTGCAATTATTAGACCAGCAAGCCCTCTCTGGACAAAACCCTCCATATATTTTTTTTCTTTTTCAGGTATAGCATCGTAGTTTCCCAGTACCATGTGATAACCTGCCTTCTCGCAAACATCTTCAGCACCCCTTATAATTCCAGGATAAAGATATCCAGTAATACTTGAGACCAGGATACCAATTCCTCTATTCATCTTTTTTGCCCTTACATCAATACTGTTTTGCTCATCAGGAGAGGTAATAAATGTCCCTTTTCCTGGAATCTGGGAAAGATATCCTTCCGCAGCCAGGAGAGAGGTTGCTTTTTTAAGGGTGAGACGGCTGACCTTGTAAATTTTAACTAAATCCTTTTCAGTGAACCTGTCACCAATCCTGTAATAGCCGTTTTCTATCTTTTCTTTAAGGTCTTGTTCTATCTGGCGATAGACAGGAATGCCGATATTTTTGATTTCCATGCTACAGATATTATAACATAAAAAAATTTTTTGTCAAGTATTCGTAC
>Ga0315298_1009908_pt1 | contig 11609 bp, 10 predicted proteins | sample WHS_1_MG_FD_203077 | JGI IMG/M metagenome (GOLD analysis project Ga0315298, IMG submission 203077) | Extremophilic microbial mat communities from Washburn Hot Springs, YNP, Wyoming, USA - WHS_1_MG | ecosystem: Environmental > Aquatic > Thermal springs > Hot (42-90C) | place: USA: Wyoming... | reverse complement strand
TCGATGGCCAGTCGTTCGGCATGCCAGACTTGCTGGGCCGGTTGGTGGCAGCGATCACAGCTTACCCATAGTAAGGTCCACACGACCTCCCGTACGCGAATTGGACTTGACTGACACGAGCGGTATCTCCTGACATTGGCTCGGTTCTGCCTCCTTTGGATTCAGAGAGTAGGTCAGAACCGAGAGTAATTTCCTTTCCAGCCCGCTTGCTTTCGCCCAACGTCAATTACGAAGTGTCACTACACGTGGATCAGTACACCCCGGCCAATGACAGCCTAATAGACCACCACCCGTTGCCGCGGTCCTCGTTCGCTCCGCTCCGACTCGACCAACTCCTAGTAGATGCCGTCCCTGCGTGCGCTTATCTGACGCCTGGGTTTGAGATGCACGCTCCCATTATAGCGAGATTTGGCGACGGCGTTTGTGGCACTACATTAGGTTTTCCAGCTCCTCACGCTCAATTCTCGTCGGTACTTCCTCGCCCTTGAGCGTGAAAACGAATCTCGAAAGGTCGTTGGGACCTCAAGCGGCGGAAGTTGGACTAGCCGGCCGCGGGCAGCTCGCCGCTCAAGAAACGACCACAGCGTCAGCATCCTGAATCCCGTATGGACCGCCGCCTAGTGGTACAGATCTTGCATCGCCGCTTGCTCAAAGAGCGATGGGGACCCTGCATGGGGGTGTTGAAACGCGAACCCTGTCAACTACGTAAACTTCATTAGGATACGAACGGACAGGAACCAGGCGCTCTATTGGTGGAAACAGACCGTGTTCCGCGCATCGACCGCCGAGAGGTGAATTAAAGAAATATCTCGACGATCAACCTTTCCGAGGAGGCATCGACTATGATGTGGCTCAAGTCTTGTCCCAAGTGCCGTGGCGACCTCTTCGAGGAGCATGATCTGGGTGGAAGCGCAGTGATTTGCCTGCAATGTGGGAAGATCCTATCTCAGCACGAAGAAAGCCTTCTATCGCGGTCCAGGCGTCGGCAAGAATCCAGCGTGTCTGTTGCTTCGGCCCACCGGGCCAGAGCAGCCTGACGATCTGATTCTGACGGCCAATGGGAACTAAGATGCCCACGAGCACTGAAGCGCTCACGACGAACGATGCCGATCTTGAGGTTTACAGCATGCGCTTCAGCGCTCGCCCTCCACTCTAGATCGCCAACCTAAACCTATAGCGTTGATCCACTTGAGTAGCTGACCGCGACTAGCCGGGACACATCGCCACTCGTGTAGCTCTCTAAGTATTGCCCCGGTCGCCTGCTCATCCGAGTCAACCGCCCTTGTCTTTCTCCCTGGCATTAGTATTGCTCAGGTCTATAGACTCATGTGACAGCTGGGGCAAACAGGGATCAGAAGACCGAGCCCCATTTTGGCACAAGGACTCGCGTCGCATTGCCTGAGCGCGCGTTGGACAGGTTCTGGACTACAGTAGAACGGCTTATGGTTGAGCTGCGGAACTATGACAAGGTGAACTGACCCCGGTTTATGAGACTCTTTCGAAGCTTATTCAGGCTACTTGCTTGACGAAGGTGCCCCTCGCCTCCCTCGGCGTCCCGTAGCCCAAGCGTCCAATGATCCACTTGTCGTTGTAGTCGGCGATGAACTCCCGGCTGATCCGTCTCGCCTTTTCCAAGTTCCGGAACCGATGCAGGTACAGGCACTGCTCCTTCAGCGCCCTGATGAACCGCTCGATCAGCCCGTTGCATTCCGGTTCCCCCACGAAGGACGGGCTATCCTCGATCCCCAAGTACCGCAACTCCCCCTCGAAGGCCGCCGAGGTGTACTGGCTCCCCCAATCGCGCCTCACCGCCAACCCCCTCGCCACGTTGCCCTCGAACCGGCCGAAATGCCCCCTTATCCCCTGACGGATCGGTTCCAAGGCGGCGAAACGGTCCCCGATCTTCGCCACGTGCCAACCGACGATATCCTGCACGCAATGGTCGATCGCCCCTGACCACCAGCACCACCCCTTCTCCCCGGTCCAGAGGCTGGTGGCGTCCGTCCCCCACATCCGCTCCGGCTCGTCGGTGAGAATTGTCCCTCCATGCGCCTTGTCCCCAGGCTCGTTCACCCGCTTCACCGGCGCCAGTAGCCCGTTTCGCCGCATCAGGCGCAGCACCCCCGGGTTCTTGCCCACGCGTAGCGCTTTGAACCGCATCCTCACCGTCACCTTGCGATAGCCCTCGCCGTGGAAGGTCGCTGCCGCCAGGACTTCCCGGATGGCTTCCAGAAGTTCTTCATCCGCCACGACCGGCTGCGGTCCCCGCTTGCCCTGAGGCTCACCTTCCTCGGGACACGCTGCTGCGGCGCCTTCAGTCTCCGAGAGCGAGCGGTGACGGTAGCCGGTCGCCTTGGGGAATCGCCAAACCTCGCAGACCAGCCCCAATGGGTAAGCCTTCCCGGTGCTCAGACTGCTCTCCCGGCTCAACGCCCAGACCTCTCTCGCCTGCTTACAGGTCCCCTTTCTTGAATGAGCCGGTCCGCGAGCTGGCCGACCGCTACACTGCGTCTCGGGTAGAGGCCGCTTGTGAGCGAGCACTGGCTGTCGACCTGATGGATGTTATCCGCCTGGAGCGGATGCTCAAGGATGCGCCCGAACGGTTCACCTTGGCCCTCGCCGAGCAACTCGACCACGCGGCCTTTCTGACGCTGCTACTCGCCGACGAGGTGCAGCGTCGCGACCAGATCACCCTCGAACGCCGGCTCGCGCAGGCCGGCTTCGAGGAGCACGTCACGCTGGAGGACTTCGAAAGGTCGGTCCCGATCCGGATCGACCGGCAGAAGCTGCAGGCGGTCTTCACGCTCACGTCCCTCAGCCGTCGTCAGCACGTGATCCTCGTCGGTCCCGTCGGCGTCGGCAAGACGTCCCTCGCGCAAGACCTGGGCGTGGCGGCGGTACGAGATGGCCACACCGTCCTGTTCACCCGCCTAGACGCCCTCTTCAAAGACCTGACTCAGGCTCGGGTTGACCATACCCTGGAAAAAGCTTTTCGCCGCTATCTGACGCCGGACCTCCCAATCCTGGATGATTTCGGTCTGCATCGCTTATCTGCTTTACAGAGTAGCGATCTCTATGAGTTGATCATCGAGCGCCACCGCCGCAGCAGTTTTGCCATCACCAGCAACCGCGGCGTGGACGAATGGCTAAGCCTGTTCGATGACCCGATCCTGGGGAACTCGGCCCTCGATCGCCTGGCCCACGGGGCCTACTAGATCGCGATCGATGGACCCAGCTATCGAGCCAAGAAGGCACCGAGGGACTGGGACGGGTCTTGACTCAAATGCCATACTACCGGACGGCGGCCTCACCGAGGATGGCTCAAAGCTTAATGGCGACAGGGTGGCTCAAAGCTGGTGGAAATTGACAAACCGGCATTTCAGATGAGCTGAGCCGTAAGGGTTTGTTCCCGAGGGCTTGGTGTTCTACCCCACGAACTTTAAGGACAAGCCGCCTAGCCCAGAGTCAGGTCCAGCTGCTACACTAGCATACAAAGAGAGGATGGCAGGGTACACGCATGAGGAGTACCTTTCGAGGTCTTCCCGATACGCGAACGGGCCCGGGGATGGAGTCATCATGCCCATGGGTTCTACCTTCTGCGACCAAGGTACAAGCGGCAACACTATGGACACTTATTGGGCAGTAAGAGGCGACTTTCTAATGACGACAAACGACAGCGGGGGTGGCGCATATGGTGCGTGGTGCCATACGGGGACTTGGAACGGCGCTGGTGACAAGGTCATCGAAGCCGTCGATTCGGGCGTCCGCCTCGGAGAAGCCAGCGGGTACAGAACGGCCGATCAGGCGGCGCTGATGCGTGTGAACGCGGGAGCGGTCCCCATCGAGTTGGCATACTGATACGCCAACAGCCAAATCGGTAAACCGTACAGTTGGGATTTCTGGAATAAGTTGCGCCAAGACCAGTTCTACTGCAGTCAGTTGACCTGGGCTTCATGCTACTGGCCGTCTGGGGTCGACATCGACGCCAATGGCGGGACTTCGGTCTGGCCGGAGGATCTCTACTGGGATAACGACACTTACATGCTCTACTGAGGTGACTGACGGATGCGGTGAAGGCAAGCGTGGTCGACCACCTTGCCCGAAAGATCCCCAGCTTGTTTGTGATCGTTGGCGCAATAGTCGGCAACGCGGTATTCCGGACGATGGCGACAAAACGTAGGGCGATGATGCCCGCCTTTATCGGTTCGCCAGGTCCCTATGGGGACTGCCGGGGGTTCGCGTTGCTACTAGCCGAAGCGGCGGGCCAGGATCAAGACTGTGCCGAACCTAGTGATATGCCTACACGGGATTCATGGGTGAGAAGAGCATGGAGCCTTTCTCAGTTAACCTTGCGAACGGTCGTGCTGTCTTTCGCATCGTCGCTGCCGCCAGTTTGACCCCACTTTGCGGGCTCATCTGGCTGCTCGCCGGCTGCGATCTGCCCAACCGCAGCAGTCACGGCCTGCCCGGGCCAGATACCAAGATAGCCTGCATTCGTAGTATCGTCGGGAGCAGCGCTAGCCTATTTGGCGTGGACATCGACGCCGATCAGGTGGTTGGCGACCCAGTGGAGGTCGGGCGTGCCGATCACGTCTCGCTGAGCAGCATGGCCGTGGCACCTAACGGGAAGCTCTACCTACTCCGTGACGTGCAGACAGGTTCCCCCGGCCGACCTTATGCAAATCGAGGTTAGCTTATCCTCTATCCAAGCCCGGGGTGGCAACGCCGCGAACCCCAGATGCCGGACGACGGAGCGGCGGTGGGTGTCAGTTCGGATGGGAAAGTCTTCATCGCTCGCAGGACCGTGCGACCTGGCTGGACAGTCGACCTAGACGTTTACGGAAACGATGAGGGCTTGCCGATCGGAACGTTAAGCATGCCCAGCTTGACCCGGGATATCCTCACCGACGACAACGGCATGGTGTATGTCAGCCATGCGGAGCGCACCGAGGCAGATCCCCGAGTGCCTGCCGGCCTCACGGTAATCCGGAGCGGCGACCTGCAGACAGTGGCCAAGATCGAGTTTCAACAATACTACTTCTACCAGCTGGCACTCGGTCCGGATGGATTGCTCTATGGTGCTGTCGGACGACGACTGGCGGCCGGTGATATTGAATCGGGCGGAAATGCGAAGATGGAAAACACCGGGCTGCTGGTGGCTATGGACTTGGACCGGCAGCGTGTCGTCGATGAACTGCCAGTCCCGACCGGGCCATACGCGCTGATGATCACTCCAGAGGGCAAGGCTTACATCCTCCACCGCCATCCCACTCAGGGCAGCGAGCCGAGCCAAGTATCCGTCTACGACCTCAAGGAGCGCAAGCTGTTGAAGTAGTTGCCGGTCGGTAAGGAGGGGACTCTCATCATGCAGGTCAGCCCCACAAAGATCTATGCCGCCACCCGGGGCATTGGCGAAGAGAGGGGCAGGATCTGGGTAATCGACACGGAGAGCGATACAGTTGTGAGGGACTTCGCCGTAGGCGAACGGCCGGAGGTGATAGCGGTGAGGCCTAACCCCTAGGAATCGCGCAGGCGATCGCTTTGGAAACGCGCGGTAATTCTCGTGTCCATGCGTGTTAGCAGCACCCAAGCCTCATACTGAAGCCTCGCCTTCTAACTGCCCCAGCGCTTTCCAGCCTATAGGAAATTCACGGGAGTTGACTTACTTGCCTCCCGGATGGCGAGGTGCATGCACTCCTGGTTCTTGCGGATAGGGCGCTCGTGCTCCGCCTCGGCTTCGTCGATCGGTTGCTTTCCTTGGCCCTTCGGCCAGGCGGCGCGGGCTTGTCTTTGGCGACTGCATTCGAATGGTTAACGGTGCACAACGCCGAGGCTCGCCCAGCCATGGCCGACCGCACCAGCGCCATGCAGACCGCTTATGCGTATTACTCGCACACTTGGCACTGCAGTCAGTCCAATTACTACACATGCGGTGGCAGCGCCCGACCGGGTTACATTACTACAGCCGATGCTGACTGTTACGAGGTTCCTTACCAATATGGCGGATACCAGAGCGTTAGCCAATTCGATAGCGACATGACTGGGAACAAGACTGCTGGCGACGTGAATTGCGACCACGATCCGCGAACCTGCGCTTCCGTCGTGGACCGCTCGGGCTTCATCCAAAACTGCTGGGGCCAGACGAGCCAGAAGTACGGCGACGGCGGCCTCGTCACGAACTTCGGCACGGGGCAGGTCGGGAACACGGAGCTCTGGCCTGCTGATATGTGGCGCAGGCCGGATCCCGCGCATGTGCGACTCCACGACGGCTGCGTCCCCGAAATGACGGGGGCCTTCGTCTACGAATCGTCGACCGCGAATGGAGGGAGGGTGTGGTATCGGTACTACGACTTAGGGGACTTGGACGCTTTCGAACCGCGGCGTTGGCGCGGCTACTAGAATCGCTCTTGGCCAGGGCCATGCTGCGACGAGCAGGGGCATTGGTGGTATTAGCATCCCTGACGATGCTGGCGTTTGGCTGCGCCAACTTCGGAACGTCGGCCACGCCAGCACCGACGACCCTTGCGACCACACCTTCGATTGTAGGCCCAACCGCAACGGTAACCACCGGTCCCGTCGCTCTCGCCTTCGCCACCAGACGTGGGGTCTACGTCGCGGCGGCCGACGGAACCGGTGGGCGAGAACTGACCATCGACGTCTGTTCCCGCGAGGGCCCAGCTGACTTGGACTTGTCTCCCGATGGCCACCATCTGGCCTTCGCCTGCTACAACACGGAAGGGGAGGGTTTCAGGGCCCGGCTGTACCTGCTCGACCTCGCCTCCGGCAGCATGCAACGCATCGCGGACTGGGTTGCGGATTGGAGAAGCATGGCCTGGTCCCCCGACGGCCGCTATCTCGCCTATTTCGTCTATAGAAATATCGGCCCCGCGCCCGTTTCGGCTTTTGAGGTCTGGGCGTACGAGTTGGCGACGAATCGTCGCGTTCGACTGGACGAGCCCCGGCATTTCGGCGGACCTTTGGTGTGGGATCCCGGCGAGCCGGCCTTGGTGTACCGCGTGGGAGATCCGCACCACTACAACTATACCGGGCCGGTCCACACCTACCGTGCCACCCTCGATGGCGCTGGTGCGACGCCCTGGCGTCTCGACGTCGATGCCTCCCTCCCCGGCCCCAATGGTTACTGGCTTGGCGTGCAGGAGCCCGTCGATGAGTCGGGGGCGGGAACCGTGGTCATCATCAGTCCCGATGGTACGATGGCGCCGTTGTCAACCACCCCGGCCCCCGGCGAGCGACCTCTGGGCTGGCTCGGCGCCGACCCGGTGGTCTGGCGCAAAACCGAGGGTCCCTTCACTCCGGTGAGCGAAGGTCCTGGCGGGGTGTGGTGGCTTCCCGCTCCGGGCAGCACACTTCCTCGTGGCGAGGTGTGGTTGGCCGGAAGCATGCCGCGGCGGCTGCTTGCCAATGTGCCGATCGTGAGTGTGGGCAGAACCGCCGCCCTGGCGGGAAATCGGCTGCTATATGTAGATCAGTGGCAGGGCCACAGCGTTTGGCTGGCGGACGTGTCGGCGGGACTGGTGAGTCGCCTTCCCGTGGACGGGAAGCAACTGGGACCGATGGTGCTGCGTACCGGTAGCTGAGAGCCTATCGCGATCGCGTTACCGATCGAATTGTTCGGTGACGACCTGACCGAGATGATTGCCGGCTAGGGTGGGCAAGGGAAGAAGCCCGCGGGTTAGGCGGGCCTCTGACTGCCTGAGGAAGGGGTGGCCTTCTTACGTCGCCGTTTCCAAATCATTCCACCGATTCTCCGCCAATCCAAGCCAGCATTCAGCAGGACCAGGCCCACGACGCTCACCACGCTAATGCCGGTCCCAACGCGCCGTACCAATGTCCCGCCAAACCGAATGCTCACCCGGTGCTCGCCAGCGGGGACACGTAGCGTGATCAGCCCCTGCGGCGTCGACGGGTAGATATCGACGGCAATGCCGTCGACTTGGGCGGACCAGCCGGGGAAGTAGTAGGTGTAGAAGACGACTTCTGTCGGCGCCGGGGTGTTGACCCTAATCTCCTCTGACTGCCCGCCGTGGTGGATCTGCTCCACCTGGGCGCGTTCGTCGGCGGCCTTCGCCTTTTGGAGCGGTTCTCCCGCCAGGTACTCTGGCACTAGCGGCGAAGTAGTGGGCTGCTCGGTCACCCAGCGCGTGGCGCCGACGCGATCCCTCGGGCTGAAGGTTTCGAAGTCGATCACCGCGCGCGGGCTGATGTTCTCTGGCGCTACCGGCGTGTACTGGGGAACCAGGTAGCTGTAGCTGGCCAGCAAGACGAGCGCCAGCAGCGGCGAGAGAGCCAGCACGCGGGACCGGGCGCTGGTCATCGACGCCGGCCACGGCAGCAATGCGCCGGCCAACACCGCTGTAGTGACAGACGTGAGCGCCAGGAGACGCCAGGGAAACTGGACCAGCGAAGCTGCCGGGACGTGGTTCCATAGGAACGCCGAAGCTCCCAGCATGGTGAATATCGCCAGGGCCGTCGCACCGAGGAAGAAGACCGCGTGCCGCCGCTGGTGCCCTGCGGGCCGACGGCGAAGGGCGGCCACCAGGGCAAAGATGACGATGATCACTGCGGCAACGCCAAGCTGGAATGGCATGTCGTCTTTGATGCCCACACCGCTGTAGCCGTAGCCCCAGAACGGCGAGAATAGCTGGAAGAAATAGAGGAAGTGGCTGCTGAAATCGTAGGCCGCCGCCGTCCACTGCTCTACCTGCACGTACTTGGACTCGACGACCATCGGCAGCCAGAAGATGGCGCTCAGCCCCAACGCCAGAAGCCCCGCCGCGATCAGACCGGTAAGGGAGGCCCTTTCGGCACGCACCCGCCGCATAAACGAGACCGCAGCATTTTCACCCTCACCCCAGCCCTGTTCCAGAGAGAGAGGCAGCGTACCGATCCCCTCTCCCCTTGGGAGAGGGTTAGGGTGGGGGTGAATCCTACGCCACAACCAACTCGCCCTCACCCCTGCCCTCTCCCTAGAAGGGAGAGGGAGCATTCCGATCCCCTCTCCCAGAGGGAGAGCGTTGGGGTGAGGGCTCGCCAAGGGGTCGCGGATCCACCGCACCACAAGCAGCCATAGACAGTAGGCGAGGACGAGCGGCGCGCAGATCAGCGCCATCCCGTTGTGGGTCAGGACCAGGCCGGCCAGGGAGGACCCGGCGAAGGCTACTTGCCGCCAGTTGACCCTTCGGTCCGGTGCCGGGTTCCCATCCTCTCGCCACATGGCGGACAGATGCCCGCCGGAGGCCAGTTCGCCAAACGACCAGAGGACTAGCGGCACGAAGACAAAGGCAAAGGACTCGGCCAGGCTGCCCCGCACGTACACGTCCACAATGCGATAGGGCACGAAGGTGTAGACGACTGCGGCTAGGAGGCCGCCCTGAGCGCCGAAGAGGCGTCGCGCAAAGCCGTACATGGCGAAGCTAGAGAAGACCCAGCCAAGAGCAAAAGTGGCCTTCACCGCCTCCACATAGCCAAGCCCGACCAGATGAAAGAACTCTGACACATAGATGGACAGGGGGGCATAGACGTCGAAGAGCGGGTAGCCGTAACCGAGGGCAAAGTCCGTGCCCCACCGCGGGTACCAGGCGCCATCCTTGAGCGCCTGGTCGAACTCGACGACGTAGAACACGCTGTGTCTGGCGTCGTGGGCATTGAAGAAAAAGGCGCTATTGAGCATCGGCGCCCAAACAAACAGGCTCATCAGCAGCAGGAGGAGAAGCTGTGGGTCAGTCTTCGCCGCTAGGCGTTGCACGCCCTTCAAGGCGGTCAACATGGGTCCCCCTCAGAATGTAAGTCTGACGACCGGGAAAGTAGCGCTCGGCCAGTTTGAAGTCGGCGCTGAGACCCTGGTCGATGGCATAGACAATGTCCGAATCCAGCGTGGGAGAATTGGCGGGAAAAACCTCGCCATAGTCGACCCATCCCCGCTCTTGGACGACGAAGACCAACGCGTGATGGATGCCGGCCTGTTTTACCGCCTGCAGCGGTCTGCTGCTCATGCCATACCATTCGTACCAGTGAGCGAACTCCTTGGGCAGGTATGTCGTCAGCCCGATGCCGATCATAATCAACGTGAACGCACCCACCATTCCCCAACCGAGCGCCGGCGCAATTCCGCCAGATAGTGCGGTCGTCCTTCGTCCGTGCAACGTAGGCCCAGAGACACCCGTGTCTCCGTGCCTCCGTGTTGAGTTTCTTGACCCCAGAAGCGATCCGGCGGCAGTTAGGGCTTGTGTCAGGCGTTCTCCCATGACCACGATTCCCCTGGCCGACAATAGGAGCAGCATCGGCAGCCCCTCGAAGTAGTAGCGGGGACCGTACATGACTCCGCTCGCCCAGTAGAGGACGTAGAACCCAGCTAGAGAGACAAAGGAGAGAAGGAAGAGGAGATCCGCAGTCCGAACCTTGAGCAGCAAGAATGGGGCGAAGATGAAGAGAAGGCTCAGCCGGCCCGGCCAGCCGAAAAGCTGGTGCGAGAGGAGGTCGAGGTTGTCCTTCGTGTTCATCAGACCGAGCTGCAGGGTGTGCTCCCCGAGACTGCCGATGCCTTTGCCGAAGCCGATCTTGTCGAAATCCCAATACAACTCGTACGGGCTACGGAAGGGAGAGGATGTGAGAGTGTTGTTGTACCAAAGCAGTATGCCCACGAACACGAGGAAGGAGGCAGTCATCAGTCCGTAATCGATGACACGCCGCCAGCCGGCGGACAGCGTCGCCATGGCGTAGAGGGCGAAGGGCAGCGCCAGGCTCACGGCGGTCAGTTGCCTGTTGAGGAAGGCCAGACCGAGGCATGTCCCTGCCAGCATCGGATGGATGATGCTGTGGTTGCGAAGTGTCTTCAGGAAGAACAGGGCGAAGAGGGCCATGCACAGCATAGCAGTGGCGTGCGACATCAAGGAGCCTGTCAGGATCAGAAAGAAGGGGGAGACGACGCCCAAGCCTACCACGATGAGCCCAGTGCGTGAATCATAGACCTCGCCTGCGATCAGATAGGTCACAAGCAACGCAAGGGAACCGGCGATCGGATTGACCAACCACGGGGCGTCGACCATGGTGCCAAGAGACAAGATTAGCGGGTACCCCGGTGGATACTTGCCGAACCATTTCCCATCCCGCGCAATGATAAAAGGCGCAGTGAAGAACTCATCTCGTTCGGGAATTGGAGCGTACAGGCGGCCCATGGCCAACGTTCTGGCTTGGAAGACAAAGGCGAGTTCGTCCTCGGTATGCGGGATTCTCTCGAAGACGCGATCGGCCACCCCAACTGTGGCCACAAGCGCGAGAAGGATGAGGCAGATGAGAGCTGTTCTTGAGGAGATGAGGCCTCGCTGCCAAGAGCCAAGCCGGCGGTCTAGCGAAATGACCGGACCTTTGGTCTGCGGCATTTCGTGTCGTTCTCCTTCCGGCGGTCTGATCCGATCATTGGCGCATAGTATAGCGATCGCCAACTACATCGTCAAACGTCGATCATTGAGAGTGTTGGAAAACGCTCTCCCGAAATCGGGGAGGTCGGAGCATCATGTGAGAGGCCGCTCCGTGAATTGGGGGCTCCTCAGCGGGCGCGGTTTGTAGTACATTTGCGGGTAGCAGGACGA
>Ga0315298_1009907_pt1 | contig 11609 bp, 9 predicted proteins | sample WHS_1_MG_FD_203077 | JGI IMG/M metagenome (GOLD analysis project Ga0315298, IMG submission 203077) | Extremophilic microbial mat communities from Washburn Hot Springs, YNP, Wyoming, USA - WHS_1_MG | ecosystem: Environmental > Aquatic > Thermal springs > Hot (42-90C) | place: USA: Wyoming... | reverse complement strand
GACGATGCGGTAGTAGGAGATGCCATGCGACTGGTAGGGCTGGAGGGAAGCCATTAATTACGTATATACATGAACGTGCTTGCCAAGTCAAGACCAGCCACAGCCAACAGCAGAAGCAATAGCGGCAGACAGTAATTACGTATATACGTCAAGGTCGCCCGCATCGCCTTATTCAGCAAGGACATGGCGGAGGTCGGGCCTGTCAGCCTAGGAAACTCCCGCTACATCCTGCGCTCCCACATGGAGGACAACAAGGGCGTCTCCGTGCAGGTGCTGGTTCCCGGTTCGGGCAGAGTCACGGTGGCCAAGTTCGCCAGCCCGCAGAAGATGCTGCTATCCACAGGCGAGGTGTGCGGCAACGTGGACGACGCCCGGGGCTGCCGCACCAAGTTTCGCACCCGGGTCGCCGGCGCCCGCAAGATGCTCGAAAACTTCTCGGGCGGCTTGCACCGCGTGGTGTTCTGGGGCGACCACACGGAGCAAATCACGCGGCTCGGCCGTTTGTTGGGCTATCAGACCGTCGCCGAGATGTGATCTAATCCAGTACGGCCTGGATGGTCGCTCCCTGCTTCGGGAGGGCGGCTTTCAGGCGCCTGACCTTGCCCGCTGCCTGCACTTCAATGTCGTATTCGCCGAGGAACCCGCGCACGGACCAGGCGCCATCCTTGCCCGTTTTTCCGGAGGCCGTGGTCCACCACTGGTGGAAAACCAGGTCGCGATAGGCCCTGGCGTTGGGCTTCTCCGACCAGTCCTTACGGTACATGGCGCACTTCGGTTTCCAGTGGCTGCCCTCCCAGAACCCCCACATCAGGAAGCCGTGGGCGGCCGGGTGGCTGAACAACGCCGTCAGGATATCGCGCGTATACTCAGCCTGGGTTTCCTCGTCGTTGGTATCGACGTCGAACTCGGTGATCTGAAGCGGCTTGCCGAGCTTCGCAAAACGGTCCAAACGCTCCAGGACCTGTTCGGGAGGGGTCAGGCGCGCGGGGAAATGGCCTTGCAGGCCGATGCCCTCGATCGGTGCGCCCTGAGCGATGAGGTATTCCAGGGTTGCGTAGTAGTGGTCCTGATGTCTGGTATCGTTGTTGGCCAGGATATCGTAATCGTTGAGGTACAACATCGCGCCGGGATCGGCATCGCGGGCGGCCTGAAACCACTCGACCATGGCCTGTTTGCCGAGGATATCCATGAAGTCGTGGTTCGAGTACGGCTCATTGATGACGTCCCACTCGGCCAGCTTGCCGCGCATCTTCCCTGCCTCGTCGGCGATGTGATCGCGGATGACTTTGGCCAGCGAAGGCGGATCGTTCTTCACACGCTCGGCTTCGCGGACCGGGGTCCAGCGCCAGGACGGCCATACCAGGCAGTGGCCGCGCACCGTCAAGCCCGCCTGGTTGAGCCAGTCCACGGCCTCAATGGCCACCCGTTGCTGCGATGGATTGACCCACAAAGGCCACTTCAGATGGTTTTCAATCACGGCCTTGTTGAACAGCTCGACAATTTTCCGGCGGTACTCCTCACCGGCGGGCGAGACGGCCAGGGCGGCGTTCACAGCGGTTCCGAAGCCGAAAGCGTGCTTGCGCATTTTCACCGAGACGCCCGCTCCGCGCACCGGCTTGCCGCCAGCGTCTTTGACGATCACCACCAGCCCGGCTTTGCGGATCTGTTCGATCCGCTCGCCGGCTGCCTTGCGCCACGCGGCTCCGGGGTCGCTGCCGGCGTAGCGGAAGCGCGTGGCGGGAAGCTCGCTGATCTTCCTGGTTGAGCCGTAATTGATGAGTTCGATGGCGGCCAGGTCGAGAGTCTGAATCTGCTGGCCCGCGTAGAAGACCAGTTCGGCCTTGCCGGGCTCGTAGTCGTGACGGATGGCGAAGGGGATTTCGATCTTGCGCCAGCTCCAGCTTGCCTCGATGGGCATGTCGAGCGGTTTGGACCACGGCGTATCACCCGGTTCCAGGGCAACGCTGAAATTCGCGTCCCACCTGGCGACGCCCGCCCGGGTGGAGAACCGGACCAGCAGCACATCGCCGGCGTGAAGGGCCGCGGGTATGGGCGCGGCCACGCGCACGTCGGCGGCTTTGTACCCGCGCGCCAGAACCTCAATGCGAAGGAATTTCTCGAAGGCGTCGCCCTCCCCCCCGGTCACCGCCACGGTCACCCCGTGCGGCGCGCCGCGCAGTTTGAACTGGTCAAGCGCGTTGGGCCCCAGAACCGCGGTCCCCTGGGCGGAAGCGGCCGTCAGGGCGGCGAACAGCAAAAGAGCCCGCATCAGAGTGTCTCCCCGCGCCGCTTCTTCGGCACTCCCTTGGGATGACAGTCCACGCATTTGACGAAATGGATGTTGTGCTTGCTCTCCGCCGAACGGAAAGTGGTGTCCATCTTCTCCACGTCGAGCCCGCAATTGGAAAGGCGCGGATGGCAGTTGGCGCAGGAGGCGCGCGTCTTCTGCCCGTGCTTTTCGTGGCAGGCCAGGCAGCTCATGCCCTCGTGCACGCCAATGGGGGTGCGGTCGTCGCCCGAGTTGACCTGCATGGTGACTTCCGGCGCATGGCACTGGTAGCACAACGCCTGCCGCTGGTCCGGGCTGATCTTGACGCGGCGCGCGCCTTCGAATACGGCGGGCATGGGCAGGCGCGCGACCGCGATGTGGCGCACCCCGCGCCGGTCGAACAAACCCAGCGACGGGCGGTTGATCTCCTGCTCAGCCCCGGCCACGCGGCCCTCGACCCCCTTCTTCTGCAACGGCGCTCCTTCCCGGTGCATCTGATGGCAAGCCAGACACGGGATGGCAGGCTGCGCGGCGATACCCGCCGGCTTCAGGGTCCACGGACCTTTCATGGACAGAGGCGCGACCAAACTGGCGATGCCGCCCTCGTAATGCATGCCGTGGCAGCGCAGGCAGTCGTCCATCAGCGGGCGCTTCGTGTTGTGTTCCTTGTCGAGGAAAATCCGCTGGTAGGTGGCGCTGTGCGGTCCGGACTGCCACTGCGCGAACTCCTGCCGGTGGCACTGGCGGCAGCGCTCGATCATGGCGGGGATATCGATATTCCGCAGCTTCACCTGCTCCGGCACCTCGCCGCGCATGTGGATCACCAGGCGGTGCAGGTTGTTCAGATGGAACGATGCATCGAGCGTGGCCGGACCGCCGTGACACTGCTCGCAGGTGACCGAGCGGTGGCTGGCCGAGATCCAGAGATTGTACTGCGGGGTGATCTCGTGACAGCGGGTGCAGGACCTGCCTTTCGAAGAAGACGAATAATAGACGCTGGCGCCGGGCAGAACCAGCAGCAGTAACAGCACCACCAGCCCGGCCGTGGCCAGACGGGACCTGGGAAGAATACTCATGACCGGAACCTCGTACCTTTCCACTCCTTCACCAGGTGATCGGAAGCATAGTAGGCGATCGCCATAATGGTGAGCACCGGATTGAAGCCGCCATTGGTGACGTGCACGCTGCCGTCGATGACAAACACGTTGTCGGCATCGTGCACCCGGCAGTATTTGTTTACCACGGAAGTCTTCGGATCATTCCCCATGCGGCAGGTGCCGGCCTGGTGCTGCCCGCCGCTCAGACCCGGACCGGGGACGACGGTCCAGGTCTCAATCGCGCCGGCTTCTTTCAGCCACGCCTCGGCCTTCTTCACCGTGAAGGCGGCGATTTCGAGTGTGTGGGGGTGCTTGCGGCCCGACATGCGCGCCACGGGAATGCCCCAATAGTCTTTGACCTTCGGGTCAACCTGGATACGGGAATCGAACACCGGCATCTCCTGCACCGGACCCATTACGGCCATGCTGCGCCTGTACCACTTGCGCATGAAGTCCTTGTGGGCCTTGCCCCAGCGGCCGATCCTGGGAGGGACGTAGTTGACGAACTGGTAAGGCAGACGGATGAATTCATTGGCCAGCATGCCGCCGCCGGCCAGGCCCGGGTTGCCGTGGTTGAAGTCGCAGATGGCCACTCCGGCGCCGGGCCCCACGTCGTCGTACGTCTCGACGTCGAACAGGCCCACGGCGCGCGGGTAGGTATGTCCCTGCAAGTTGCGCCCGACCCAGTCGTAACGGTTGCCGATCCCGTTGGGGAAAAGCTTGCTCCGGGAGTTGAGCAGCAGACGGGCCGACTCGATGGCGGCGCAGGAGACCACAACAATGTCCGCGGGCTGTTCGCGGAGGCGGTCCCCGGCGTCGAAATAGGCAACGCCGGTCGCCCGCCCGCGGGCGTCGGTCAGGATCTCCTTCGCCATGCACTCGGTCCGCAACTCGCAGTTGCCGGTGGACAGCGCCGTGGGAATCACCGTGTTCTGGGTGCCGCACTTGGCGTCCACCTCGCAGACAAAGCCCACGCACCAGCGGCAGCGCATGCAGCCGGGGCGGCCGTTGTAGGGCACGCTGTTGCGCAGCATGGGGATGTCGAAAGGATGATAGCCCAGGCGCTTCGCGGCGGGCTGGAGCAATTGCTGCTCGCGGTTCGGCGGCAGCGGCGGCATGGGCAGCGGCTTGCGGCGCGGAGCTTTATAAATGTTGGCCGTATCGTCGCCCGACACGCCGATCTCCCATTCGGCCTTTTCGTAGTAGGGTTCGAGATCCTGGTAGGAGATGGGCCAGTCTTCCAGGGTGCTCCCGGCGACCGCCCCGTAGGTCGAGCGCATGCGGAAGTCCTTCTCCATGTACCGCCAGGCTTGCGCGCCGTAGCTCTGGGTGCCGCCGCCCACGCAGGCGGCGTTGTTGTTGTAGCCGGGTTCGCTGGCCAGCAGGATGCGTTCGCGCCCGTTTTCATCCACGAGCACGCGCGGGTTGCGCGCGTCGTCCGGCCCGAAGCCGTTGCCGAGCACCGTGGTGCGCTGGTTGCGCAGGTCGTCCTTGCGGCAGTCCGCGGCGGAGTACCATTTCCCGCGCTCGAGCAGCACGACGCTCAAACCCGCCTGGGCGAGCTCTTTGGCGACGATGCCGCCGCCGGCCCCGGAGCCGATAATGACCGCGTTCACTTTGGGAAGAGCCATAAGAAATCTCCAGGACTAAGCACTCTGCGGTTTCGTGAAATCGTAGTGGCGGCGTCCACGGACCGGGAGCGGAGGTACGCCGAGCATGCGCCAGCTCACCCAATCGCGGTTGCCCCCGTGACGCGGATCGCCGTAAAAGCCCTGCATGGTATGGGCAAGCACCATGTCGAAGAAGGCGCGTTCCTGTTTCTCGACTTCGGCCAGAGCGGCGGCCTGCCCCTCCTGGGTGAGTTCCCCGAAGGGCTTGCCGAACCGGGCGGAGCTGATTTCGTCCACGCGGGCGATGCCGCTGCGGTAGGCATCCTGAAAGCGCCGGTAGTGACTGACAAGCTGGCGGTCGATGAAATTGACGACGCCGGCTTCGCGCGCCCCGCCATCCTGGTCGGCGGGAATGAACTGCTGGCAGATGGCCTCCAGAGTGAAGGCCTCCCTGGCGGTAAGGAAACGCCAGGGGGAACGGGAGCTGCCGCATCCGGCCGCGACGCCCGCAGCCGTCGCCACGCTCGCGCCCAGAAACTTGCGGCGCCTGACTCCGCGGCGGCCCGGCGCCCCGCGCGAGATCTGGTTCACTGACATATTTAGGACTATATCATCGTGTTCTCGGAACCGGGAAGAAGCGATCGGCAAGTCGGTCCGACCGCCAGGGTCAGAAGAGTTATCATGGACCTGGATGGGATCGCGTGTGCTCCATATCAGCGAGGCCGATCTGGTCAGGGATGTCCGGACCATCCTGCAAAGGGTGCGGACTGGCACTGAGGTCGTCGTCGAGCGAGACGACCAGGTGGTCGCTGTAATCCGCGGCGCCGAGCCCGTCCGGCGGAAGATCTCCGAGTGCGTCGCCATGCTGCGGGCTGACTCGACGGCGACCATCGACTCCGACTTTGCCAAGGATGTAGACGCCGCCATTGCGGCTCATCGGGAAGCTCTGGAGCCGCCTCAGTGGGATTGAGCGATTTCCTGGTCGCCGCTACGGCGGGCAATGTCTTCCCCGCAAGCTCCGATCCTGGGGGGACCGAAGTACCGGGAACTGTATTCCGCCTGCAGCGAAGGTGAGCGGCACTATTACGGCGTGCTCACGGCGATGGACGAGCAGGTGGGACGCTTGCGGCAGGGGCTGCGAAGCCTGGGAGCCGTTGATAACACAATGCTCTGATTCTGTAGCGACAACGGCCCGGAAAGGAATGACCTCGCCTCAGCCAGGCCGGAGATTGTCGCGAGCATGAGACGCACCCTCGGCGAATTCCACAACTCCTGCCGCAACAGCGATGCCGGAGCCTCCGGGACCCATCGCCGGGCCAGTGCCCTTTCGAGTGCTGGCAGTTGCGACCACACCGCGGCAGCCGCTAGAGTGATGGTCGTGACCAGCCGGAGGGAGTTTATTCAGAGCCTCCCGGTTTCGCTTGTCGCCCCTGCTTCCAAGGCCAGGAAACCGAATCTTCTCTTCGTGTTCAGCGATCAGCACCGCGCCTGCTCGATGCCCGGCGAGCCGTACAACGACGCTCAGGCCCCGAACCTGGCGCGGCTGGCCCGCGAAGGGCTCTCCTTCACCAACTGCATTTCGAACTATCCGGTGTGTTCTCCCTACCGCGCCATGTTGATGACCGGCCGGTGGCCGTACCAGACCGGCATCATCGACAATAACCTCCGCCTGCGGGACGAGGAGGTTTCGCTCGGTGAGGTTTTCGCCCGCAACGGTTACCGCACGGGGTATATCGGCAAGTGGCACCTTTCGCCGGACGACGAAGCCGGCGGGTTCATCCGCGAAGGGCCGGCCCGTCAGGGCTTCCAGGATTGGCGCGTCTGGAGCGCGACGAACCAGCATTTCGACCACTCGTTCACGTTCGATCCCAACACCGGGCGGAGGATCCAGCCCAAGGGTTACAACGGCACGCTGATGACGGATACGGCCCTCGAATTCATTGGCAACCACCGGAATGAGCCGTGGATGCTAATGCTGTCATGGAACCCGCCGCACCCGATCTATGAAGATGCGCCCCCGGAGCGGATGAAGCTGTACAACCCGGCGGCCCTGGCGCTGCGCCCCAACGTAAAGGCCCTGCCGGGCGGGAACGCCGGCGCCCAGGCGCTTCGCCGGACGCTACAGGGGTACTACGCCCACATCACCGCTCTGGACGCGGAGATGGGACGGTTATTGAAAAGACTCGATGAGACCGGGCAAGCGGACCGCACCATCGTGGTGTACACCTCGGATCACGGCGACATGCTCGGTTCGCAGGGCTTTGGCGGCAAGCGTCTTCCGTATGAGGAATCCTGCAAAACCCCGTTTCTGGTGCGGTATCCCGGTGTGACTCCCGCCGGGCGCACGGCAAGCCTGTTGTTCTCGGCCCTCGACGTCTACCCGTCTCTGTGCGGTCTGGCGGGCCTTGGCGTGCCCTCGCACTGCGCCGGCAAGGACCTTTCGCACGCCATGCGCGGCCATGCGGGGCCGGCGCCGGAGAGCGTCTTTCTGATGCACATCGCGAAAGACCACGCCAGCGGAGGCCGGCGCCACCCCGCCCCGCTCTTCCGGGGCGTGCGGACCGGCCGCTATACCTACGCGGTAGCCGAGGACGGCCGCTGGTGCCTGTTCGACAATCAGGAAGACCCCTACCAGATGCACAATCTGATCGACGACCCCGGATGCGCCGGACTCACCCGCTCACTCGACGGCTTAGTGCTGGACTGGCTGAAGAAGGCACAGGATCCGTTCCCTTATGAACAAAGCCGGCGAATGCGCTCCGCGCTACTCGCGGAACGCACATAGAGGGGGCGCCTACGGCGCGGAAGAGGGCAGCGGCGGAATGGCGCTCAGGTACTCGTAGATCGCGCGCATGTCGCGCGGCGTCATGCTCTGGTAGACAGGCCACGGCATGACTTGCAGCAGCGGCGAGATCTGGGGATGCTCGTGGTCCAAGTCGATTCCCGTGCGCATCACCTGATCGAATTGCTCAAAGGTCAGGCCGGCCGGCTTGCCGTCTTCATACGGGGTAATGTTCCGCGATAGGAACGGACCGAACGGTGTGCCTCCCGCCAGGTACCGGGCCGCGTTGAACTGCTTCGGCTGGCCCATGTAGGGATCCCCGCCGGGTGCGTAGGGGGGGTTGGTGTGGCAGTCGTTGCAGCCCCCCTGGGCATTGACGATGTAGCTCCCCAGCCCAACCAGAGTGCGGTTCCGTCCCTCCAGATTCAGCGGCACGGGCGCGATGGCAAAGCCGATCCGCACCTCCAGTTCGTTATCCTCGCGTTGAGCCTGGCCCGTTCCGGGCACGAACAGCAGGGTGGCCCCCGCCAGCAAGCCGACGACCAACAACATACGCTTCATCGTTTTCTCATCCTCCTTGGTTTTGAGCCGCCGCCCCTCCCGGGCAGCAAAGGCGTGAAGAACCCGGCTGGAAGATGCCGTCCACGCCCCTCGTATCTTCGCATGGAAACGCGCAGCAGACGATGATTTTGGATCCCGGCCGGCGCAGGAAATGGACGAAAAGCCCCAATTGGCTGGACTCCGAAATTGAATTACGCTTGAACCGTAACCTGGCCGGCGGCGTTCGACGCTAACAGAAGCCGCCGGGGGAATGATAGGATTGACGCCATGAGCAGCCAGACGCGCCGTCATTTCATCAAGAGCGCGGGCGCCGCCGCTCCCGCCGTCTCCACCGCTCCCGCGGCGGAATCCGCCCAGCGGTCCTATCGCACCTCCGGTTTCGCGCCGCAAAGCAAACCGGAGCGCATCTCCGACAACCTGTACGCCTTCGAGGACACCTGCACGGTCTACGTCGTGCGCGACGGCAACCGGTGCGTGCTGATCGACTTCGGGTCCGGCAAGGTGCTCGATCACCTGGGGGACCTCGGCATCTCCAGGGTCGACTACATCCTCCACACCCACCATCACCGGGATCAGTGCCAGGGCGATCAGAAGGCTGTGGCCCGCGGCATTCCCATCGCCGTGCCCGCCCACGAGCGGCACCTGTTCGCCGACGCCGAGAATTTCTGGCGCAACCGGCGTGTCTACCACCTCTACTACGTGCGCAACGACTTTAACACGGTCGCCCGGAACATCCCCGTGGCGAAAGCCCTGAGCGACTACTCGACCTTCCAGTGGGGCAAGACGGACTTCTTCGTGCTGCCCGCGCCGGGTCACACCCTGGGCTCGATCGCGCTGCTGGCCGTCATCGACGGGCGGAAGACAGCCTTCACCGGCGACCTGATGTACGGACCCGGCAAGATTCTGAATCTATACGACACGCAGATCAACTACGGCGGCTCCGAGGGGGTGGATCTGGGCATCTTCTCGCTGGCGCGCCTGCGCGAGCAGAAGCCGCAGATGGTTTGCCCGTCGCACGGCAAACCCATGGCGGACCCGGACGCGGCGATCGGCGAGACCATTCGCGCGCTGACGGACTACTACCGCTACCAGACCGGCAACGACCCGGTGGAACAGAACCGGCCCTACGCCGTAAGCCCGCACCTGATCTGCCACTTCCAGACCACCTCGAGCTTCTACGCGATTCTGAGCGATAGCGGCAAGGCGATGTTCATCGACTACGGTTCCGCCTCCGGGGTGCATTTCGGAAACTTCGAGCGGGCCACGGCGGCCACCGACCGCATCCGCTTCGTGGAGCACAGCATCGATTATCTGAAGCGCCACCACGGCATGAAGTCGATCGACGTGGCCATGCCCAGCCACATGCACGACGATCACATCAACGGATTCCCCCACCTGATCCGCCACCACGGCGCCCGGATCTGGTGTTACGAGAACATGGTGGAGATCTTCGAAAACCCGCGCGGCGAGAACCTGGGCTGCATTCTGGGCGAGCCGTTCAAGGTCGAGCGGTCGTTCCGCAACGGCGAGACCTTCCGCTGGGAAGAGTACGAATTCGAAGTAACCCACAACCCCGGACATACGGAATACCAGATGGCCCTGTACGTGAACGTGGACGGGAAAAAGGTGGCCTTTACCGGCGACGCCTTTTTCCCCACCGGACGCACCGACGGGGTGATGCGGCACAACCTGATCTTCCGCAACCATGTGGAGAATGACAGCCATCTGAAATCCATCCGCAACCTGATCGACCACGAGCCGGCGATGATCGCGCCGGGGCACGGCAAGGCGTACCCGGTGGACCGCTCCATGCTGCTGGCCACCGAGCAGCACCTGCGGAAACAGCAGGAACTTTTCTTCGCGGTGCTGCCCGAGGGCGAGACGAATTTCGGAATGGACCCGAGCTGGGTGAAAATCTACCCCTACCAGATGCGCCTGGCACGGGGAGAACGGCAGAAGGCCGAAATCCGCGTTCAAAACTACCACGCCTCGCCCATGAAGATCAAAGTGGCCCCCATCACCCCGCAGGAGTGGCGGCTCGAGCCGGAGGTATTACAATTCGAGGTGCCGGCCAACGGCCGGGCTTCCCAGCCCTTCCAGATCACGGTGCCGCGGAACTGGGAGGCTTCCTCGCCACGGTTCGCGATCACCGCGGACGTGGTGAGCGACGGCAGATACCTGGGACAGATTACCGAAGCCGTGGTGGAACTCGCTTGATGGGATTGGCGGGGCAATCCCGGCGGAGAATGCGACAATTAGAGAGACGACTCGAGGAACTTTCCCGACCCTTCGATGGCTCAATCGCCCGATAGCCCGATCACTACCATAGGCCGCTACCGCATCATCGGAGAACTCGGCCGTGGAGCCATGGGCGTGGTGTACCACGCCATCGACCCGAACATCGGGCGGCCGGTCGCCATCAAGACGATCCGGCTGAGCGAGTTCGCCACCGCCGAGGAACGCGAACGCCTGCGCGACCGGCTGTTCCGCGAGGCCCGCTCGGCCGGCATTCTCTCCCACCCCGGCATCGTGACGATCTACGATGTCGAGGAACGCGGCGAGACGGCGTACATCGCCATGGAGTTCGTCAACGGGCCGACCCTGGAACGCCTGCTCTCGTCCGGCCAGCCGCTGGAGCCCGAGCGAATCCTCGCCATTCTGCGCGAGGCCGCCGCGGCGCTGGACTACGCCCATCGCAAGGGGATCGTCCACCGGGACATCAAGCCCGCCAACATCATGCTCACCGAAACGGGCGCGGTGAAGATCACCGATTTCGGTATCGCAAAGATCACCAAGTCCGAACAATTCACCCAGACCGGCGCCATTCTGGGCACGCCCAACTACATGTCGCCCGAGCAGGTGCAGGGCGTCGCCGTGGACGGACGCACGGACCAGTTTTCCCTGGCTGTGATCGCCTATGAGATGCTCACCGGCGAGCGGCCATTTGCGGGCGAGCAGCTCACCACCACGGTGTACAAGATTGTGCACGAGGAGCCGCCCAGCGTGGAGCGGCTGAATCCAACGCTGAACGCGCGCATTGACGCCGCCCTCCGCAAGGCGCTGGCCAAGAAGCCTGAGGGACGCTACCCGGCGTGCACGGCATTCGTGACCGCCCTGGAGGCGGCCTGCGCCAGCGACCGGGGCTGGAAGCCGTTGCCCCGCGGGCGCAGCCTCGAGATGCCGACCCTGACCCGGGAGTCCCGGCCGGCGCCCACCACCACGGCGGATATTGCGCTGCGGCGTCCAAGGAAGACAGGCCGCTATCTGGCCACTCTGGTTTTACTGCTCGC
>Ga0315298_1009904_pt1 | contig 11614 bp, 7 predicted proteins | sample WHS_1_MG_FD_203077 | JGI IMG/M metagenome (GOLD analysis project Ga0315298, IMG submission 203077) | Extremophilic microbial mat communities from Washburn Hot Springs, YNP, Wyoming, USA - WHS_1_MG | ecosystem: Environmental > Aquatic > Thermal springs > Hot (42-90C) | place: USA: Wyoming... | reverse complement strand
GGTCGCCGCGCTCGCGCGCCGGCAGCTTGACCTGCTCTGGTGTGATGCCCTCACGGGCATTAAAGGCGTGGCGCAGGGCTTGGATACGCCATCCTATACGCAGAAAATCCGCTTCACTTACCTCCCAGCCTGTCGCAGCCTGCAGCCAATCCAGGATAGGCGGTTCACCCATCAACAGGCTGAATTGGCACATTCCCAAGGAATCAAAAGCACGCAACACTTGCATAACCACAGCCATTTCTGCGCCTTTGGCGGAATAATCATAGCGCGCTGCTAACTGACGCCCACTCCGCTTGAGATAGCGGATCATAGTAGGATTGGCAGTCATCCCGCTGAATGTGGCAGTGTGACGGCCTGGTGCCGGGTCCAGCCAATAGCCGACAGCCACACCAGGTTCGTAAAGTCCGCGATGCATGGGCAGTTCCTGGCCTCCAGCGTGTACGGCGGCTTCTTGGGCAGCAGGGCTTGCACGTGATGCAGCGTGCCGTATGCCATCTGCCAGCCATTCCCCCAGGCCTGGCTGACGGGCAGCGACGCGTCTGGTCAGTTCTACGATTGCCTGGCCATCTCCCCAATGGAGGGTGAGTTCACCCGCGAGTTCTGGCGGCAACCAACCACGTTCAGAACACTCAATGGCAAAAGCCACAGCCACACCGGTGGAGATGGTATCCAGCCCCGCCAGGTTACAGATCTCATTACATGCCACAACTGTATCCAGGTCGGCATTCAACAGCAGGGGGCCAAAAGCAGCCAATGTCTCGTATTCAGGGCGATGGCCGGTGCCGCCATTAGGCAGTCGGATCGTTGCTCCACAGGCAAGTGGACAACTGTGGCAGGCGTATGGTTTGATTTTGTTACGGATCACCGCCTCATCGCTGAGGTTTTCAGCCATGCTGACCGGGTAATCTCGCACGCTTGTGCCTGTCCAATTACGTATGGGCGTGTCATCCAGAGCTACCAGCAACGCAGTTGCTGATGCAGTCCCGTAGAGGCGGTAGTTGTCCATGATCATCTGCAACGGGGCGCTGGTGGGTTTGAAGCGAAGGCGGCGCAAAAAGGGAGCAAATGCATGGAGAAACTTGGGCATCAAGGGCATCCAGCGGGCGGGTTGGCGGCGGAAAAGTTGGCGGTAGTCTTTTGTGCTTTGGTCAAAAGCATCCTTGTCAGCCAGGGGCGGCGATGCTCTGCCTCGCGCCGCGATTGCTTTCAGATTTTTGGAGCCCATCACGGCACCCAGACCGCTGCGCGCAGCAATACGGCCGCCTTCGTTGACGATACCGGAGATGAGGGAGCGCTTTTCTCCGGCAGGCCCGATGCAAGCGACCTGCACATCCGATGAAATAGCCTGGCGGATGGCTTCTTCCGTTGCGACGGTATCTAGCCCCCAGAGTGTTGTAGCATCGCGCAGTTCAGCGTGCTGATCGTCTATATAAAGATAAACGGGTTTTGGCGCGATGCCATAGACAAATATGCCATCATAGCCCGCTCCACGCAGGGCGGGGCCAAATCTGCCCCCACCGTTTGCCTCTCCCCAGCCGCCGGTGAGCGGCGACTTGGCTACAACCATAAAGCGGCCGCTGAAAGGCGCATGAGTGCCTGTGAGCAAGCCTGGCAGAAATCCCAGCACATTGTCTGGTCCAAGGGGGTCAGTGCCAGGTGGGATATGTTCATAAAGCATACGCACGCCCAGCCCGTACCCTCCCAGGTACTGGCGGTAGACCTCATCTGGCAAGGTTTGCTTCTCGATATGGCCTGTGGACAGATTGACGAATAGTACCCTTCCCCAATATCCGTTTGGCATTTGTGCTCCTTATGGATTAGATTAGGCGATGCCTGCTGCTTTGAGCATTTCCACGGTGTCTGGTGGCAAAGTAGCGGGCTCTTTGCCAAACAATTTGCAAGCAAGCAGCACTTGGATGACTTCCTCGATAGCCATGGTACGGTTAGCCGCTTGGCGCAGCGTCCAACCCACCGTCAGCAATCCATGACATTGCATCAGAACTGCCGGGCTGTGCTGCAATGCTGCTACCACTGCTTCGCACAGTTCCGGTGAGCCAGATAGATAATACGGTATGACTTGCGTGTTTATGAAGGGGATGGCGTCTACGGTGATGGGTGGAATGCTTCCGTTGATCAAGCCCAATGCTGTACATAACCTGGCATGGCTATGGATGACAGCTTCGATCTCTGGGTAGGCGGCATAGACGGCTAGGTGAACTCTGGTCTCAACCGAAGGCCGCTGGCGGCGTTCGTAGGGACGGCCTTTGCTGTTCACCTTCACCATGTCCTCTGGTTTGAGTCCCCCTTTGTAAAGCATGGTGGGCGTGATGAGGAAAGCATCCTCTTCATCAGGGATGCGCACGGAGATATTGCCACCTGTTGGTGTAATCATCCCCATCGCAAACAATTCATCCACAACGCTTACGATTTCCTGACGCAATTCCTGCTCTGTTGCCATGTTGTTCACCCTCTCTCCAAATTTACATGCTAGAGTGCTCGTACTTGCTCCAATAGCTTGAGCCACCTGCGATACAGCGTGCGGTATGCCCGTACATTATTTGGATTTGGCTCTACCGCTGGCTCCCACTGCACCATGACAGCGGCTGCTGCTGGCAGGTCAGGGTAAATTCCAGCTCCCACCGCGGCGCAGATTGCCGCACCGAGGCTGCTTGTTTCGCGCACCCGGGGCACCCGCACCTCATGCTGGCACACGTCGGCAACGATCTGTGCGAAGATCCTGGAACGAGCCAAGCCGCCGCACAGGTTCAGGGTGCGCAGCTCTTGCCCACTGACGGCTACCAACTGCTCGATATTCCCCCGTGCAGCGTAAGCAATGTTCTCCAGGATAGCGCGGCCGAAAGCGCCACGCGTTGGCGGACGTTCGGTCCCTCCCAGGAAAGGGAATACGAAGGTGGATTTTGGTGGGAATGCCAGCTCGCGGAAATTGGCGATTTGTGGGCCCATGACAGCCAATACTTCCCCAGGCTGTGCTTGCCGCATCTCATCTTCCAGCCTGTAATAATCTGCCATGCCAATGCCGACAAACGTCTGGCAGAACCAGCGGTAGGCGGTACCAGCCAGCCCGGCATTACTTTCCAAAATCCAGCGTCCTGGGATGACGTAGGCGCCAAGGTGCAGGCGGTGCAGTTCATCAAAAACAGGGCGCGACAGTACCATTTGCACGGGCATTGTCGTCCCGGCAATAATGGTCGTTGCACCATCCTCCCATGCAGCACAGCCAAGGCAGGCCGCTTGGGAGTCTCCTGCACCAGCTGCCACAGGGATGCCCTCAGGCAATCCCAATGCCTCTGCTGTCTGTGCCGTCAACGTTCCCACTGCCTGACCGGGCTGAACACAGGGGGGATAAAACTGGGCGGAATAGCCCAGGCATTTCGTCAGCTCAGTGGACCAGGTGCACTGGACGACGTCAAAGAGCATGGAAGAACTGGCGTTCGTGGGCTCTGAACAGAATTTACCGCTGAGGCGGTAAACCAACCAGTCGCTAATCATCAGGACACGCGCAATGCGCTCATAGACCTCAGGGCGATGCTGCCGAAACCACCATAAGCGGGCGGCAGCGTCCAAACCTAATGGCCAGCGCCCTGTGATACGGTAGATTGTTTCGCCGAACTGGTTGGCGAGGTCTTCTGCATGCAGCACCCCACGGGCATCGCGGTTCGTGCCGCAATAAAGTTCATGGCCCTCCGCATCTAGGAAGACGACTCCATCGCGTTGGCTAGTAGCGCTGATGCCGCGCACATCCTGTGGATGGATGCTGGCTTGTGCCAGAGCCCGTTTTGTGGTGCGGCACAGGACAGCCCACATCTCCTGAGGGTCAAATTCTGCTCCCAAGGGCTCATCTTCGGGAACACGCGGAACCCAATCTTCTGCTGCCGAAGAGAGCAAATTGCCTTGCAGGTCAAAGATAGCGCTACGCCCGGAACCGCTGCCAGCGTCCAGAGCGATCACACAATCTGTTTTCATGGCAAACCTCGCCGTGTAGAGATTTCATGCCCCGACAAATGTCAGTTGGTCAAGCACATTACCAACGGAAATGATCCAATACCTGTGGGTTAGCACAATGCAATGGCCGCTGTCCTTCGAAAAGGCGCACCAAATCAGCAACAGCAATGCGCGATTGATGGGTGATTACTTCTGCGGTGCTTCCCCCGATATGAGGTGTGGCGATGACATTGTCCAAACTGAGCAATGGATGGTCCGGGGGTGGAGGCTCATCCTGGAATACATCCAAGGCAGCGCCTGCCAGATGCCCATTGCGCAGTGCATGGTAGAGGGCTGTCTCGTCTGCCAGGGCTGGGCGGGCGGTGTTGATGAAATAAGCGCCTTTTTTCATCAAGCGAAATTCGCGCTCGCCAATCAGGCCGGTGGTCTCATCTGTAACGGCGGCATGTAAACTGACGATGTCAGCGCGCTGCAACAGTTCATCCAAGCTCAACAATGTCACACCCAAGGCATTGGCTTGTTCCTGGGTAACATAGGGGTCATATGCTACCACATAGGCACCGAAGGCGCGCACGCGTGCTGCTACGGCACGTCCTACCGCTCCCAATCCTACCAGCCCAACTGTTTTCTCCCATAATTCTGCGCCACGGTATTGGGTGAAGACGCGCGCCAATTTCTCCATACCATCGCCAGGTTCGCGCAAGATGCTCGCTACCGGCAGGAAATGCCGCAGCAATGCCAACATGAAGAGCACTGTCAAATCAGCCACCGCGTCGGCATTGCGGCCAGGAGTGGTCAGCACGGGGATGCCGTACTCAGTTGCGGCTTCAAGGTCAATGTTCACCGGCGAGCCACGGCAACAAGAAATGACACGCAATTCGGGTACTTTGGGGAAGACATACCTGCGGACCTGATCCACCTCGGTCACAAGGACATTCACGCCCTCAAGCGCCTTCACCAGTTTAGAGCCTGCCAACACCTGCATCTGCTCGCCGTAGCTGCGGTATTCCACCACCCCATAACGGCGTAGGGTAGCCAAAGCCTCTTCATCGAGTTGGGCAGTGACGAGGATTTTCATTTCCCTGCTTCAGACCTGGCTTGTAGGTAGATGCGTTTGAAATCGTCCATAAGGTTTTGCAGGCGCATCGCCGCAGCGACATTGCCCGAAAATGCCAGATCACCTTTCATCGCTGCCTTGGCGGCGTTGACCTTACCGGTGAACATGCCATCAAAGATGTCGCTGTCCATGGTAAGTTGCGCGTCCGATTCCTCCAGTTCGCCCAAGCCAGCCTCGACCTTTCCATCCAGGAAGCTGGTGTAGAAGAAAACGTCCATGTCGGGGAACTCGTAGCTCAGGGTAAGGTTCTTGCCTTTGCTGGCTTGGATGAGCGCCGCGTCAGATTGCATCAACTCAGCCATTTTAGCCAACACTTGTTTGAATTCTTCCGCTGTTTGAAATGCAGGCATGATTTTCCTCCCATTTTGGAATGTGGCTACGTGAGGCATTGTATCATGAAACGCCCGTCTTGGCAAGATTTTTGACCCTTTACCGATTCAGGGTTGTATAAGCCCCAAAACGGTTAGGCTATGTAATAGTAATCTGCGAACCTTGCGGCGTCTTGTAGACGTCGATGCGCACAGGGAAAGCATCCCTCAATTCCTCGATATGCGTGATGACGAGGATACGCGCAAAATCATCCTTGATGGCGTTGATTGCTTCTATTAGACGCTGGCGTCCCTCGGCATCCTGCGTGCCGAATCCCTCGTCAATGATCAGGGTCCGCAATTGTGCACCTGCTCGCCGCGCCAGCAGCTTGCTCAAGGCAATGCGGAGCGCAAAATTAATGCGAAAGGCTTCGCCACCTGAATACAGTTCGTAATTGCGCGGGCCATTCTCGTCGGAAATCAGGATATCCAGGGTTTCGATGGTGCCGCCAGTCTTGGTATCCCGCTGCGTCGTCAAGTTCAGGCTCATGCGGCCATCGGTCATACGGCGCAGCAGGGCATTGGCTTCCTCTTCAATTTCTGGGATAGCCGTTTCAATGATCAGAGCCTGCAAGCCCCTTTTGCCAAAAGCCACTTGTAATTCCTCATAGAGGCTGCGCTCATCCGCAAGGTTCTTGAGCTGCTGCATTCTTTCCTGCCGTTCCTTGGCAAGGTAACGGCAGTAGTCCAACTTTTGCTGCGCTGCACCTACCAATTGGCGAACCTCACCTTCTTTGCGGCGCAGTTCATCCGCTTCGCGCTGCAGTGCTTCCAAGCGTGGTTCCAGTTCCTCAAGCCGGGACAGAGCAGCCAACAGTTCCGCTTGGCGCTGTTTATCCGCTTCCAAGGATGTTGCCCATTGTTCCAAAGCCTTGGCCAGTTGCTGTTGGTTTTCCCGCAACTGGGCTATGCTCTGTTGTGCCCTGTCCAATTTGGCTTTATCGGTCTCGAAAATGGCCAGTGAAGCCACAGTTTGGCGTATTTCCTCGTGGGCTGTTTTGTCGTAGCCTAGGCTTGCCATGCGCTCTTGGAGTGCCACCAGTTGTGCTTGCTCTTCTGGGGCAAAGTCTCCGCGCTCTAATTGCTGCTCCAAGGAAAGCAACAATTGCCGCTGTTCTTGGATCTGTGTCGCAGCTTCTTGGGCTTCCTGGATGGATTTACGCAGCGTTGCTTCGCGCCCCTGTAACGCAGGTAAACGGCGCAGTTCGCGCTCGATGCGCTCTAACTCCGCTTCAGTAGAGTGAATCATTGCAGTGATTCCCGCTAATCGCGCTTTGTTGGCGCGGTAAAGATCTCCCTGTTGTGTGCCCTGCTCTTTAAACTCTGCGAGGAGTCGCAGGCGATCTTCTTCAGCCAAGCCCTGGCCACAAAGAGGACAAGTGGCGGTAGGCTCCTGTAATAATTTGACTTTCTCTTTAAGAGCCGCCATTTCAATTTTCAATTGCGCGTTGGTTGCATTGAGGGCAGCAGTTTCACCAGCCAGTTCTCGGAGCAGTTTTTTCCCATTTTCAGCCTGGACTTGGAGGGCAGCCAGTTTTTCAAGATCTTGACAGACCTCAGCGTATTCCTCTCTCAACAGTGCTTGCCCTTCCACCAGTTTGTGGAGGTCGGCGATTCGTTGTGCGATACCGTGCTTTTGCAACTCTAAGCCCTTTCTCGCTTCTGCAATGCGTTTTTCAAGCAGCGTTTTCTCCTCGCTGAGGGCAAAGAGTTGGGACAATTTGGCATTGTATTCTTCCTCTTTCCTACGCGCTTCCAGCAGTTGTGCATAGCCTCTTTCGATCTCGTCGCGTCGTTCGAGGATGGCTTCATCGGCGGCGATGCGCTGGTTCAGGCTTTCTATCTGTTCCTCAAGGCTGCGTAGTTGAGCCTCAGCCACTGTGATGCGCTTGTTGACCTCCATGAGTTGGCTTTTCTGCGCGTCGAGTGCTTTTACTTGGTCTCGCAACTGTTGAAGGGCAGTTTCTGTTGTCCTGGCTTGACTGCTCACTTGGGCCAGTTCTGCCTGGGCTTGTTCGAGTTCGCGCTCGTATTCGGGGCGGTGCTCCAGCTCACGTTGAAGCTCCTGAATGCGCGCTCCGATTTCGCGCTCTGCTTGCTCCTTCTCTTTAGCCAGGGCTTTGGCACGTTGTTCATACTCATCATAGATGGACAAGCCCAGTATTTCCGCCAGGACACGTTTGCGCTCCGCTGGTTGCTTGACAGTGAATTCATCCGCGCGTCCTTGTAACAAGAGAGCCGAGTTAATGAACGTTTCATAGTCCATGCGCAGAACCTCGTTGATCTTAGCCTGGGTTTCGCGCTGGGTGCTAGCGGTGATGGGGCGGAACTGGCCATTGGTTTGGACTTGGAATTCGAGCGCACTTCTGCGTCCCAGCTCTCTCTTGCGGATGATACGGTAGAGGGTATCCTCTAACAGGAACTCGAGCTCTACTTCCATTTCCCTCTGTCCTATGGTAACCAGTTCGTCATCCGTGCGAGCCCGTGCACGACCCCACAGTGCCCAGGTGATGGCATCGAGGAGAGCTGATTTGCCGTGGCCATTATCTCCAGCCAGGCACGCTAAATGGATGCCTGTAAAATCCAGTGGCGCCGGCTGGCGATAGCACATAAAATTCTGCAAGCGCAATCTGACTGGGATCATCTCACTTCCCTGCTTTCCAGTTGCTTCCTGCTGATTCCGCTGGCACAAACCGGGGCTTGCCAGCAACTCTGGCTGAATAATACCATAGCACCTCGCCATCAGCAAAGACGTTGAAAGGAAGCACAAACATGCTTCATTGGTGCCTGATGTGCCATTTGGCATGAAAGCACACAGTGCTCTATACTTTTCATAGCAGATGAGTGCGATGGAAAAGTTCGAGCAATTTCTTCAAAAACTGGATAAAAACCTGTCCGAGGCGGATGTGGAGCTCTTGCGGCGTGCTTATCAAGTAGCGGCGCAAGCGCATGAAGGGCAGACGCGCCTGTCGGGCGAACCCTATGTATATCATACGCTAGCCGTAGCAGAGATCCTGGCAGATTTGCACATGAATGTCGCAACGCTGGCTGCTGCTCTGCTGCACGATGTCCCCGAAGACACATCCATTACCCTCGAGGACCTCCGTGCCCAATTCGGGGAGGAGATTGCCAAACTCGTGGATGGCGTGACCAAATTGGAGCGCATCCGAGAGCTGAGCCGCAGTCGCCATGGTACCTTGGCTGAAGCACAAGCGGAAAACGTGCGGAAAATTTTCCTCGCCATGGTAGATGACATCCGCGTCATTATGATCAAGTTGGCAGACCGACTGCACAACATGCGCACTCTGAACGCCTTGCCGCCTGAGAAGCAGCAGCGGATTGCCCAAGAGACTCTCGATATTTATGCCCCGCTTGCCAATCGCCTAGGTATCTGGGAACTGAAGTGGCAGTTGGAAGACCTGGCGCTGCAACATCTGGAACCGGAGGAATACCGAAGGATCGCACGGTTGCTGGCGGAAAAGCGCCAGGAGCGGGAAGAATACCTTCAGCGTGTGATTGCCATCATCCGCAACCGATTGAAGGAAGAGGGCATTGTGGCGGAGGTAACGGGGCGCCCCAAGCACATCTACAGTATTTACCGCAAGATGAAGGAGAAAGAACGGGACTTTGAAGAGATTTACGATGTGCGCGGGGTGCGCATTATCGTGGACAGTGTCAAAGATTGTTACGCTGTGTTGGGCATCATCCATACCATGTGGAGGCCAATTCCTGGCCAATTTGATGATTATATCGCGATGCCCAAAGACAACCTTTACCAATCCCTGCACACCGCAGTCATCGGGCCAGAAGGGCGACCCTTTGAGGTGCAGATCCGCACGTGGGACATGCACCGCGTAGCGGAATATGGCATTGCTGCACACTGGCGCTACAAAGAGCAAGTCAGAAGAGACCTCAGTTTGGAAGCGAAGATTGCCTGGCTTCGTCAGGAATCCGAACTGCGTCGCGAAGTCAAGGATGCGGGCCAGTTCGTGGAATCGTTGAAGAGTGACGTCTTCCCGGAGCGGGTCTATGTCTTCACCCCGAAGGGAGACATCGTGGATCTGCCCAAGGGAGCCACGCCAGTGGATTTTGCCTATTATATCCACACGGAGATAGGCCACCGCTGTCGCGGAGCAAAAGTGAACGGTCGCCTCGTGCCGCTGGATTACCAATTGCGAACGGGGGACCAGGTGGAGATCTTGACGGCGAAAAAAGGTGGCCCCACCCGCGATTGGTTGAACCCGGAACTTGGGTACATCAAAACCGCCCGTGCACGGGAGAAAGTCCGGCAGTGGTTCAAGCAACAGGAACGCGCGGAGAACATTGCGCAAGGCCGCGAGATATTGGAAAAGGAGTTGCAGCGCCTGGGATTGGAGCAGCGGCCCTTTGAAGAAATCGCGCGGATTTTCAAGTACGATAACGTGGATAATTTCCTTGCCGCCATTGGCTATGGCGACATTGCTCCGCAGCAGATCGCGGCAAAGCTGGCAGATGCCGTTGTGCAGCCCCAGCTTTTCCCTGAACCCATATTGCCTCCGCCGGCAGTGGTAGGCATTCAAGTAAAAGGAGTGGGCGATTTGCTCACGCGGTTGGCGCGGTGCTGCAATCCAGTGCCTGGAGACCCCATTATCGGCTACATTACCAGGGGGACTGGTATTACGGTTCATCGCCAGGACTGCCCCAACATCAAGAACATCAAAGATACGGAACGCTTGATTGGCGTAGAGTGGGGCGTGATGCGTGAGGCCTATCCAGTGGACATCCGCATCGAAGCCTTCGATCGGGCGGGGCTTTTACGGGATGTTGCCTCCATCGTGGCTGATGAGGGCATCAACATGAGCGCAGCCAATGTCTCCACACATGCCGATAACACGGCTACCATTCAGGCTACTTTGTTGATCAACAATATCCAGCAATTGCGCAATGTGCTGAGCAGGCTGGAAAGCCTGCGCGATGTGCTGGAAGTACGGCGCGAAAAGGCATAGCGAGGCTTTAAGGCGTTTCATGCCGCTGTGCTTTCCCTAGGCTTCGCATCGCAACAGTTTGTTGAGCGAGTACCTCTAGGGTAGCGGCGTCGAGTGTGTTCAGTAATTGTTCCTGTGCTTTGCGCAGCACAATATAGACCGCGCAGTCTTCCACATAGGGGCATTCTTCTCGGATATCCAGGCATTTATTCAGCGAGATGGGCCCCTGCAGCGCTTCGATGACGTGGCGCAGCGTAATCTCAGAGGCGGGCTTGGCCAGGCAGAACCCCCCTTTGGCTCCACGGTGTGAGCGGACAAGTCCAGCCTTCGTCAAGTCTTGGAAGAGTTTGGCTAGGTAAGTCTCCGGGATGTCCTGGTTCTGGGCAATTTCGTGGAGCAGGCTCACCTTCCCGTTGGGCTGCATAGCCAGGTAAAGGATGCCCCGTATGCCGTAATCAGTTCCTCTGGTTATCTTCATCTGCGCTTGCCTCCTTTCATCTCATCTGCAAGGACGATCTAACTCCATTATAGTATGAAATGCCAGTAAATACAAGAGCAAATGGGCATATTTGAGTTGCTTACTCCGCAAAATATCCCATCCTTCGCCCGGGCCATTTGGACGAAATTGTACATATTCCTATAGAAATTTGACGAAATTCGTAAAATATGCTATAATATTAAACGAAAATCGTAAGGGTCTGCTTTGCACATGGATGAACTAGATCGGCGCATCATCGCCTTCTTGCAATTAGATGGTCGTGCTTCCAACGTAGAGATTGCACGCGCACTGGGTATAGCAGAGGCTACGGTGCGTAAGCGCATTGAGCGCTTGCTCGGTGAGGGAGTGATACGTATCGTGGCCATTCCCAGCGTGGATAAACTCGGCCTGGAAGTGGAAACGGTGATCTTGCTCAAGGTAGAGCCTGCACAGGCTTTACGCATTGGGGAGCAACTGGCAGCGATGAAGGAAGTGCGTGCTGTGCGCTACACAACAGGAGAATATGATTTGATTGTTGAAGCGGTTTTCCCCTCCAATGAGGATCTGCTCCACTTTCTCACCAACCGTTTGGCAAGTATACCTGGGATCCGTGCCACTGCGACTTCCTACGTCTTGAAAAGCATCAAACAGAGCTGTGATTGGATTTTGCCTAGGGAAGGCCCTCCCTTGATTCTCGTCGTAGATGATGATCCAGATTTCGTTG
>Ga0315298_1009900_pt1 | contig 11616 bp, 8 predicted proteins | sample WHS_1_MG_FD_203077 | JGI IMG/M metagenome (GOLD analysis project Ga0315298, IMG submission 203077) | Extremophilic microbial mat communities from Washburn Hot Springs, YNP, Wyoming, USA - WHS_1_MG | ecosystem: Environmental > Aquatic > Thermal springs > Hot (42-90C) | place: USA: Wyoming... | reverse complement strand
TTTTTCTAACTTCGTAACCAGGAATACTCTCAAGTAAATCAAGAATATTGACCTTCTTTTCGAAACGCAGCCCGGTAATAGTTCTTCCACCACCTTCCCCACCTTTTTTCATTTACTTTCCCTTAAAATCTCACTATTTTCTCTTAATGCTTTTTTTATTCGCAGAATGGAAAGTTCAAAAAAAGTTTTTTCAAGTTCGCAACCAACAAACTTCCTTCCTAATTTTACAGCAGCAACTCCAGTAGTTCCACTTCCCATAAAAGGGTCAAATATGCAGTGCTGCTCTTTTGTGCTCGCCAGTATAATTCTTTCAAGTAGTTTTAACGGTTTTTGAGTTGGGTGTTTGCCAAACAACTTTTCTTCTTTCCCTGGCGCTGGTATACGCCAGACTGTTTTCATTTGTTTTCCCCCACTCATCTTTTTCATTGTTTCATAGTTAAAAATATGTTTCGAGGTACTGGTTTTTGCTGCCCATATAATTGTCTCTGTAGAATGGGTAAAATATCTACAAGATAAATTGGGCGGAGGATTTGGTTTTTCCCACGTTATGTCATTGAGTATTTTCATACCCAACTGTTGCATTGCAAAACCAACCGAATAAATAACATGATGCGTTCCTGTTACCCAGATTGTCCCGTCATTTTTTAATAATTTCTGACACCTCGAAAGCCACGAAAGATTAAAAGCATGATTTTCCTCAACACCCTTTGATTTGTCCCATTGTCCCTTATCAACAATTGCCATTCTGCCTGCATAACAGGTAATTCCGCCATTTGACAGAAAATAAGGGGGGTCAGCAAAAATCATATCGAAAACGCCTGCAGGAAATTTTTCAATCAATCTATCCATCAGGGAAATGCAATCGCCTTCAAATAGCCATATCCCATGCTTTTGTTCCGAAAATTGCGGAAGTAAGGACATCAATTCATTTTCAATGCCGTTACTAATATTTGTCACCATTGTAGCATTACAGAGCGTTCTCAAATTTGTACGATTATTTATTTTTACAAAATCCTTAGTTTTTTTCTTTTTACATTATAACACAGTTTTAATGTGTCATTGATGAACTCATTGAAAAAATTGTGAAAGCATTTTCCGCTCCAGCGGCGGGATGAGTTGATTAAAATTTTCTTCTGTAATATTTTTCACTTTTATATTCAACCTCTTCTATTTCATTCCTCTCAATCAAAGACCCTATAATTTTTACATCTCCCTTATTTTCGTTTATAAACTGCTCAATTTCTTTTCTACTCATGGGATGGACAGAAACAATACTCAAAATGTCTTTTGTTAAATTCCCTGTATAACCAAATTTTTCTTCTTTTTTCTCCATAACCTTCACATTTATTTTTTTATCTTTGAGAACAATATACGCAAAATCAATCTTTCGTTCATCTGGAATTTCAACCCATTTTTCTGCTGGTGGCCTTGTAGGATAGCCAATATATGCAATTGATGGTTTTACTTCTTTTAAAAACTCACCTATTTTTTCTATTTCTTCTTCTCTGTCATTGATACTTTTTATGAAAAGTGTCTCTGTGAAAAGTTCCCCTTTAAACTCGCTTGAAAAAATTCTTATTCCTTCAAGTATTTTTTTTAAATTTAAATCTTTGTGAGGTCTATCTATTTTTTTCCATATGTCTTCACTCACTGCATCAATTTTTAATGAGACAGTATCTGCCTTTTTCAAATCATCTCTTACATCTTTTCTCCATATCAATGATGAATTTGTAATAACTGCAATTTTTATACCAAATTTTTTCAATCTATCAATCGATTTCCCGAGATTTATATCAAGGGTTGGTTCTCCATCAGGAACAAAACTTATATAATCAATCCTTTTATCGTTTAAACTTTCAATAACTTCGCCTACCTGTTTTTCTATCTCTTCGGGTTTGTAAAATTCTTCCCTTTCAATCCTGAAATCAAATGTTCTTCCAATTTGACAGTAAACACAGGAATAGGTGCATTTTTTGGGATATGGCACATTGTTTATTCCCAAGCTTTTCCCAAATCTTCTTGAAGGAACAGGTCCAAAAATTATTCTTTCCATATGTAAATTGTAAACCATTTTCCCGCCGCCGCGGGATTACTATTGATCAGGCATTTTTCCCTGCGACAAAGCCAGTTGAAAATGCTGCCTGAAGATTAAAACCACCTGTTTTACCATCAATGTCAAGAACTTCTCCTGCAAAAAATAGCCCTGGAACAATTTTTGATTCCATTGTTTTTGGATTTACTTCTTTTACACTCACTCCACCACGGGTAACAATCGCCTCATCAAAACCCCTTAATGAATCAAAGGTTAACTGGAAATTTTTTAAAAGTGATAGAATGGTTTTTCTTTGCAGAACATTGATTTGATTACCTTTGATTTCTCCTGAAAGTCCTCCCATCAATAAGAATTCTTCAATGATGTTTTGCGGAATAAGGTTTTTCATAATATTTCTCAGTGATTTGTTACTGTTTCCCGAAAATTCCCTGATTAAACGGGTTTCAAGTGTTTTTTCATCAAGTGCTGGCTTGAAATCAATTGAAATTTTTATATTAGAGCCATTTAAACCAGCAATGGCTCTTGAAAGGTCAAGTACTGCTGGACCACTAATTCCATAATGGGTAAACAACATCTCACCAAATTCTTCTGCAATAATTTTGTCCCTTACAATTGCTTTCACCATAACATTTTTCAATGATATCCCCTGCCATTGTGAAATCCATTGTTCTTTCAAATTAAAACCAGTCAACACACCAACAGGTTTAATAATTGTATGCCCGAGTAATCTTGCAATTTTATATCCATCACCTGTTGAACCAGTACCAGGATAACTTTTCCCGCCTGTTGCAATGATTACACTTTTTGCAAATATCTCTCCCTTTTTTGAAATAATTTTGAATATGCCATCGTCCATTTTTTCTATCTTTATCACCCGATTCCTGAACCACAACTGAACATTGTGTTTATCAAGGATATTTCTAAAAAATTTCACAATGTCTTCGGCTGATTTTGATGCAGGGAAAACCCTGTGTCCCCTTTCAACATCAAGCATGATACCATTATCTATGAAAAATTTCATCAGATCTTCATTTGAAAACTGTGCAAAGGCATTTCTTAAAAAATCCCCATTATGATAGTTTTCAAAAAATTGTTCTACTGGAATATTACTTGTCAGATTACATCTTCCTGCACCCGAAATCAAAAGTTTTTGCCCTATTGATCTGTTTCTATCAAGAAGAAGAACCTTTGTCCCTTTTTCAGAGGCAGCAATCGCAGCCATCATTCCTGCAGGACCTGCCCCGATGATTACAAGCTGGTTTACCATTATAATGTTTTACCAGTGATTAATGTTTGAAATGCCTGGTGCCCGAAAATACCATTGATATGCCTTTTTTGTTGCATACTTCTATTACTTCGGCATCCTTCAGTGAACCACCTGGTTGAATGATTGCTGTAACACCTGCTTCTGCTGCAACTTCAATGCTGTCAGGGAATGGGAAAAAGGCATCTGATGCCATCACAAGAGGAGAAATTTTCTCCTTGAAATTGTCTTTCATTTTCATCACAGCCACACGCGTTGAATCATATCTTGACATCTGTCCTGCTCCCACTCCAACAATCTGGTTTTTTGTTCCAAGTACTATTGCGTTTGATTTGACATATTTACATATGACATTGGCAAATTTTAGTGCCTCAAGTTCTTCTTCTGTTGGTTTTTTTATTGTTTTAACCTCAAGTTTTTCAAAGTTAACTGTGTCATAATCCTGAAGAAGAATTCCTCCTGCTGTTGCCCTGATTTCAAATTCACCTAATTTCATCTCTGGCATTTCAATCAGTCGCAGATTTTCCTTTTTTGAAAGAATTTTAATTGCGTCAACTGAAAATGAAGGAGCAATGATAACCTCAAAGAAAGTTTTTACTATCAACTCTGCTGTGTTGCCATCAAGTTGTCTGTTAAATCCGATAATACCACCAAAAGCACTCAAAGGATCTGTTTTTAATGCAAGTTCAAATGCCTGTGTAATGTTTTCTGCCTTTGCTGCACCGCAGGGATTATTATGTTTGATAATACAGCAGGCAGGCATTTCAAATTCACACACAATTCTATATGCACTTTCCATATCAAGGATGTTATTGAATGAAAGTTGTTTTCCCTGCAATTGTTTCCATGTAATTTTTTTGTTAGCACTCTGATACCATGCTGCTTTTTGATGTGGATTTTCTCCATATCTCAGTTGTTCAATTTTTTTATAAAAAAATCCAATTTTTTCTCTGAAAGTAACATTTTCTTCCCTGTCAAAATACCTGCTGATGAGCCAGTCATAATAACTTGTTGTATGAAACACTTCGCCTGCACATTTTCTTGATGTGCTTTCAGAAATACCACCATATTTTTCAATTTCTTCAATAATCACAGGATACATTTTCGGGTCTGTCACAACACAGACAAATTTCCAGTTTTTCGCTGAAGCCCTGATCATTGATGGTCCACCGATATCAATGTTTTCAATCAATTCTTCATCATCGGCATTTTCAGTAAAAAACACCTTTTCAAATGGATAAAGATTCACAACAACCATATCAATCGGACTGATATTATGTTTTGCAATCTGTTCAACATGCTGAGGATTATCACGTTTATAAAGAAGTCCCCCATAAATAAAAGGATGAAGTGTTTTCACCCTTCCATCAAGAATTTCTGGAAACCCTGTAAACTCAGAAATTTCTTTAACCTTTATCCCTGCTTCCTTTAATACTTTTGCAGTTCCGCCTGTTGAAATAATCTCAACATTATTTTTTGCAAGAACCCTTCCAAGGTCAATAATACCTGTCTTATCAGAAACACTTATCAGAGCCCTTTTCACCTTAATCACAATTTCCTCCCTGTTGAACAATTAATCGAAAAACCAATGTTCGGTCAGATTGCCTTCAATTTCCTGTATAAATAATGATTTGCGATATGAGAAATTTCTCGGATCTGAAAGGTAATATGTAATATAAAGGTCTTCTTTTGCCCTTGTAATTCCAACATAAAATATTCGACGTTCCTCTTCAATCCCTGAAAAATCATTGCATTGCAGATTATGTGGGAAATGGTACGCACAAACACCTACAATGAAAACGATTTTCCATTCAAGCCCCTTTGCCTGATGAATTGTAGACAGTGTTAAATGTCCTTTATCCTGTTCTGTTTCTCCCCTGAAATATTCCTGTAAACTTGTCTGAGTGAGTAATTCTTCAATGTTATTCCATCCTGCTGCAATTTCTTTCAAACTTTCAATATCTGCAATTCTTTGCTGCGCATCAAGATAGTTTTTTTCAAGGTATTCTCGATAAAAACTATCCATAATAATATCAATCTGGTTTGAAATTTTTTCTGTTTCCTTGATGTTTTTGAAAATATTTTTTAATTTTTCCCAGCCCGCCATAGCAGAGGAAATCAATTTCAAACCATTAGAAGAAATAATTTCATCCATATTGTTTTTGGTTTTCATAAAATCAATAATTTTGTCTCTTGATGATTTACCTATGCCTTTTGTGAGATTAAGAACTCTTGTCCACGATAGTTCATCCTTTGGATTATGGCAAACCCTGAAAAAGGCAATAACATCTTTTATATGAGCCATCTCAAAAAATCTCAGTCCACCCCTTACAACATAGGGAATTTTCATTTTGTTCAATTCAATTTCAATTTCTGCTGATTGATATCTGGATCTGAAAAGAACTCCGATGTCTGATGGTTTATTAGTTTCAAGTAGTTGCCTGATTCTTTGAATGACAAAAACACTTTCACTGTGCTTATCCTCACATTTTACAATAACCGGCTTTACCCCCGAACTTTTAATACTTTTCAATACCTTGGGAAACTGATATCGATTGTGTGAAATCACTTTGTTTGCAAGATGCAATATTTCAGGAGTGCTTCTGTAATTTGTTTGAAGATAAAAAAGTTTTGCCTCAGGATATATTTTTGGAAATTCAAGGATGTTTTGAATTGTTGCACCACGAAAACTGTAAATTGCCTGGGCGTCGTCTCCAACAACCATGATATTTTTGTGAATACGGGCAAGTTGATAAAGGATTAATGCTTGAATTCTGTTTGTGTCCTGATATTCATCTACCAGTACATAAAGTAGTTGCCTGGAAATTTTTTCCCCTGGTTCCTGCATTGAGAGTATCTTCAGCCAGAACGAAAGAAGGTCATCATAATCAACAACACCGAGTTCCCTTTTCCTTTTGTGGTATGCATCATTAACAGTTTCAAGCCGTGCTATGATATGAGAAAACTGTGGATATTTCGTCATTATCAGATCCCTTATAGTTTCACATGTGTTGGCTGAAAGAGAAAGCAATTCATGCGCAACTTCAGGAGAAATTTCACCATCCTTGAGTAATGCCTTTGAAACTTCCTTCAAAATTGAGAGGGCATCTTCTCTATCAACAATAATGTAATTTGAAGGAAGCCCTGCATATTTTGAATATCTTCTTAAGAAAACATTGGCAACATGATGGAATGTTCCTGCAAGAAGTCCTTCTGGAACAAAACCAAAATGCGTCTCAATCCTTCTCACCATTTCTCTTGCTGCCTTGTTTGTGAAAGTCAATAGACATATTCTTGAGGCAGGTATGCCGTGTTCAAGAAGGTACATTGTTCTGTATGTCAGTACCCTTGTTTTTCCTGAACCAGCACCAGCAAGAACAAGACAGGGTCCTTCTGCATTTTTCACTGCATACAGCTGTTCTTCGTTCAATACCCTTTCATAATCAATTTTAACACTATTTTCTATTTCCTGTTTCATACTCAATGTACCTGCCTTACAGTAAGATAAAGTACAGCCATTCTCACAGCGATACCATTGGTAACCTGCTGAAGAATCAAGGAATTTTCCTTTTCTGCTGCATCTGTTGATATTTCCAGCCCCCTGTTCATTGGACCAGGATGCATGATGACAAATTTTTTCTTTGTAAGATCAAACTTTTTTGTATCAAATCCAAAATAATTTCTATACTCTGCCTGAGATGGAAAGAAATTCTCCTGCTGTCTTTCCTTCTGTAATCTTAAAAGATAAACAATATCTGCCTTGCTCACGGCTTCTTTTATTGAATAACAAACAGAAACTCCTATTTTTTCAATACCCCTCGGCATTAATGTTGGTGGTCCACAAACAGTTACCTTTGCTCCAAGTTTTGTGAATCCCCATATATTTGACCTTGCAACCCTGCTATGAAAAATGTCACCAATAATTGCGATTTTCAATCCCGAAATTTTACCAAAAACTTCTCTCACTGTAAAAAGGTCAAGCAATGCCTGTGTTGGATGCTCATGACAACCATCTCCTGCGTTTATCACTGCTGACTTTACAGCATTGCTGATAATCAATGGTGCTCCTGAAACAGAATGACGAACAATAAAACAGTCAACCTTCATTGCTTCAATATTTCTTGCAGTATCCACAATGGTCTCGCCTTTTGATACACTTGATGTACTGACCTCAAAATTCAATACATCAGCAGAAAGTCGTTTTGCAGCAAGTTCAAATGATGTTTTTGTTCTTGTACTTGGTTCAAAGAAAAGATTGACAATGGTTTTACCCCTGAGTGCTGGAACTTTTTTTACAGGTCTTGTGCTCACTTCCTTAAATGATTTTGCTGTATCAAGAATAAATTCTATCTCCTGACGGGAAAGTTCCTCAAGTCCGAGTAAATCTTTTCTTTTCCAGTTCATTTTATGTCAGTAACAACAACTTCTTCTTTTTTATCAATTTCTTTCAGTCGCACTTCAACAATTTGCTTTTTTCCGACAATCATCTTGATACCTGCATAATCAGGTTGAATGGGTAATTCCCTGCAATTTGTCCTGTCAACAAGGACAAAAAGTTTTATCATTTTTGGTCTGCCATAATCAATAATCTGGTCCATAGCAGCACGAATTGTTCTTCCAGTGTAAAGAACATCATCAACAAGAAGAATTTTCTTATCATCAATTTCAAACATCAGTTCAGAACCTGAAACCACAGGTCCTGGTCCTATGGCGCTAAAATCATCCCTGTAAAGAGTAATATCAATAGATCCACATTCAATGTTTCTCTTTGTCTTTTTATCAAGTATTTTTTTTATTCTTTCAGCAAGAATTGCACCGCGTCTTTTGATCCCGATGATTGCGATGTTGCTCCCCATTTCCCTGATAATCTGGTCTGCAAGTTTATTAAGGATTTTTTTTATTTCGTTTGCTGAAAGAATTCTATTTTCCATATAGATATTTTACCTTAGAATGCGATTTATTGAAAACTGTTAAGAACACGTCTTGGCACTACCGAGGCCCTCAGCACGAACAAAGCAGTTCATAAGGAGGCGGTTCATGCGTAACAGGGTTTTCTCTTTTTACAGGACTTTTAGGACTTGCCACCAATAAAACTGATTGTTTGTCGGAGTATACACCTGTTATTAATTTATTCTCTTCGCTTACATTAGAGTATTGAAGCAAAGTGCTCGTATGCTGCTTAAATTTTGTCTCTGATTTACCTTCTACTCAATGGATGATGGATATACTTGTCTACCTTTTTAATAGATGCCATGGATACTGGATGTTAACAATCAACCACCCTTGTCGGGACGTTTGCTATTTAAAAGCGGAGGGGCAGGAGTAGGCGGCTTCAAAACTCGGTCCAGTTCTCTGTGTTAAATGATGGAAATCATGTCATTTATTCTAGAACAGAGAATCTTATCAGAAGTTTCTTCTAACATCTGTTTGAGGTCTGTAAGGATGGAGGTGTCTTTACATGTAAAAAGCAATGCTTCCGCAGTTTCAACCTGAATTTCCATGGGATATTTTTGTCTTATGTGGAAAATTTCCTTCAGACAGAATTCAAGTTTATATTTCAATTTCTGATCCATCAATGTCCATTGAATAAAACTTCTTATAGTTCGAACCGTAGACACCAGTATGTTAACATTCGTGTTCGAGTCCTTCATTAGATTTGCCATCAAATCCGGAATTTCAGGGAGTATTCCGGGACAGGTTCCGAGTATTCCGATGATCCGGATGGCTCCACTTCTTAATATAGGGTCTTCCTCTCGCTCCAAGGCAATCTTTTTGAGCATTTCATAATACTTCTTCTTGGTTTCCTGATTTTGTACCGCGTACTTTTCCTCTGCCACTCGCATGATGAAATCTCTCCATGCAGGTGAACGTTGAGGATTACCGATTTCCTCCAGAAACGAAGAAAATGGGATGACCTTTGATTTAAAATATTTTGATAATAAGATCCCCATTTCCGTACTGTAACAATCATCCAAAAACCAATTATTCCCGTACTCTTTGGCAATATCTTCTCCTATTGAAACTATATCTTTAAAATTAAGATTGTTTATGTATGTTGTTATTTTTTCTATTTTTTGTTGAGCAGAAAGTTTTTCATTCTGAAATATTTGGCGAATATAAGACAAATGTGTATTTTCTGCTCCAAGTGCGGTAAGTGTAAAACTTATAATTAAAAAAACTGGAAATATTCCAGTTTTACCCAGTTTCAAAAATTTATTCATATATTCCTTGTAATTGTTTATTTACATAGTATCGTAATAAAGAGAAATGTGCCAGGCGAGAAAATATAACCACCATAAAAAGAAAACGATAAATGCAAAAATAGTAAACAAAGAAATGAACATGCATACTTTGCAATTTAATCTACAACTTTTACGAAAATATAATATTCCAAAAATCAAAAATGTAAATTGCGCTACGGGTGTGAAAAAGAAAACAAAAGCAGAAAAATGATAAGATGCAATTAAATATAATAAGCGTATGTTTATAACCAAATCCAGCAGTAATATACACGAAATTTGCCACATCATTTGTCTAAAATTTACTTTCTCCATTTAATTTGCTTCCCAATTTACTCAGTCAACATTGGTTCATATGGCTCCCCAACTCCTGATATAATACTTGACCAATCTTGCACAAAACTTGTATTGTCATTTAAAAAGCTCCCCTTTGTGCCGCAGGAGAAAACTCGGTATAGGGGTTTATTGTGAGATCTGGCCTGTCATTATGTTTTGCTGGATAAGTCATAATGCTATCAAAAGATTCTTGGTTTCCTACCCATCTCCATACCATCAGATTATTGTACTCATAGCACACTTCTATCAAGGCATCACATCTAAGGCAACCAATCTCGTTTATACCTATTGCGCCGGAGGGGCACTCACCAGAGTAATATTCTATCGCATAAGGGATGATTTCGTCAGGATATCGAATACTCCGTGTCTTCAGATAATCCAATGTTTTTAAGATGTAATTTCTATAATAGTAACTTATGGCAGAACTTGTATATGGGCCGTAATAAGAATTGTTATTCTCTGTGGAGAACGTATAAAGATTCGTCACTCGCATGCCATTCCTTTGCATGTCATAGACTGTGTAGTTAGCGTAGTTGACTATATCTGCCCTGCACCGTCTTCCTATGTAATCCCTTATGATACCTGCATGGTTATAGTTAATTGGCGGCGTGAAAAGAAGTAATTTATCCCTATATACAGCGTCGCCCTTTTTGATAAAAACAACAGTTATTTTTACATCATCATACGTATTTTTCTGGACTCCGTTAACAGTATTGGAATACTTTAACTTTAGAGTAACATCTCTTTCACTACCGCTTTTCTCTACACCTTCTACATAAAGAGTTGTTGGAACTGTCTCCTGCGCTAGATTCCATGTTTTTGGAAGATTTATTTGTGTCCCCTTTGTAGCGGATGTCCAGACTTTGATTTTCGATGAGCCAGCAGGTGCATATAATTCAATTGTTCCTTGATTTGTGTTACCTGGAGTTATTGAAAGATTAAGAGGAATGACATCGTCTTCGTTTGTTACTGCCCCTGTCTCGTCCATATCGCAGGTATCGTTGTTATTGTCATCATCCCAGTTTAAGAAAATGTAACTTCCAGTGTCAATCTCTGCTTCTTCAGAAAGATTATCCATCATCAGGTTTACTCCAACTACTGTCATAATGCCAGAAATCGCTTTTTCTCCCTTTCCATTGGGTTGTGTGCTCACAACAACCTTTCCATCGTCTCCTGCTCCATTGGGAAGATAAAACTTACACTTGACTACCCCTGTTTGAGGATGTGGAATAGAATAGGGGTGATTTGGGTCGCTAATATTTAAATTCCAGATATAACCATTTTCAATATATTGTTGGAAAAATCCTCCTTGCGGATTTTGGCCAGTATTTGATGGTGATGGGTCCTGCCATGTCCAGTAAAGTTTACCATCAAATGCATCCGGTGGATTCATTTGGGCTTCTACAATATAATAGGGATTACCTGTCTCAGGCCTGGGTATATATTGAGTAATTACAGGGTCGTTAAATTTTATATTCCACACTGTTATTTTTGCTTTATCTTCTGCTTGTGTATCATCCGGGGCTTGATAGGAAAGTTTTATCTCTGTATCCTTGATTGTACTGCTCACATTATATCCTTCTACATAACAGGTCTCTGGAAGTTGTTCTGATGTGTACTGGCTCTGTGTGATTTCTGTCTCTTTCTCTGTCCTTTCCCATAATTTTATATTGTTTCCCCAGGATAAAGTGAAATTACCAGGTAAATCTCCAGGTTCACAGGAA
>Ga0315298_1009899_pt1 | contig 11617 bp, 10 predicted proteins | sample WHS_1_MG_FD_203077 | JGI IMG/M metagenome (GOLD analysis project Ga0315298, IMG submission 203077) | Extremophilic microbial mat communities from Washburn Hot Springs, YNP, Wyoming, USA - WHS_1_MG | ecosystem: Environmental > Aquatic > Thermal springs > Hot (42-90C) | place: USA: Wyoming... | reverse complement strand
CATCCTCCCCCTGCCTCCTCCATAGCAACCGTCTGCGTCGAGGCGAGCAGAGCGTGCCGGGGTTCTGTTCACCTCGGCTTCCCATCCCATGCGTTCGGACCGCACAACGGAGGCAGGGAGCAAAAAAACGATACGCCAGGTCCCGTGAAAGCTCAAGATGCGGACGAGGGGTTCCAGGCCGGTGCTAGTCTCCGGCCGTGCATCTTCGCCACCTCCCCCTAGCTTGCTTCCACCTGGCCCTTGCGGTGCTCGTGGGCGTTCACGCCCTTCTGCGAGGGGAACATGCGCGGGTACATCCACGTAACCACGCGCGCTATGCTCGCGGCCACCGGCACCGCCAGTATAATCCCCAACACGCCGAACAGGTGCCCCGCCGCCACCATGGCGAAGATGCTGACCAGCGGGTGTAGCCCAACCGACCCGCCAACCACGCGGGGCAACACCACCTGATCGAACAGGCCCTGGTTGAGCAGCACCATAAACAGCAGCACCCAAACCATTTTGGTGAACGAGTACGTGAACAGCGCAATGGCACAGGCAACGGTAACCGACGTTAGCGCCCCCACGTACGGAACGGGGTAGAGAATGCCGGCCAATATGCCCAGGAAGAGCGGCTTGGGGATGCCAAGTGCCCACAGAAGCAGGCCGGTGGCAACGCCGTTCATGGCAGCGACGGTGACCACGCCACGCACGTAGCCGCCAAACACACCCATCACCTCTGCGGCAAGGCGCTCTACTTCCGCGCGCTTCCTCGGGGGAATCCACCCGGATACCGCCCGCCCCATGTTGGGCATGTCCATCATCATGTAGAAGGTGGCGAGCGGAATCACCAGGATCCATAGCAGGCTGGAAACGGAGCTGAGCAGGTAAGTGGTGGCCCTGGTGATGGTGGCGGGTATCGCGGCGGCGAGCTGCACCAGCTGCCGGCGAAGGGGCTCCCGGAGCACGGTTGGAATGACCAGGCGGCTGTTTGGCCTGGGTGGGCGGCCCTGCATTAGGTCTCGTATGTCTCTGGCCCATTGGCGGGCCACGGCGCTTAGGCCGCTAGCTGCCTGGTCGGCCTCATACTGGGAGATGTCGATGCTGATGACGCTGGTGACAAGCGGAACAAGTGTGGGAACGAGGTAAGACGTTCGGGAGGGGGGCTCTGAGACCGCGCGCACAATGGCCGCCGCTTGCGACGCGATCTCCGTGGCCTGGCGCACTGCCAGCGGGATTATGTAAAACAGAGCCGCTGCGGCTACCAGCAGGAAGCCCAAAAACGTGGTGACTACGGCTCGTCGTCTGGACCAGCCGCGCCTTTCCGCTTGCCGCAGCAACGGCTCCAAGACCAGCGCTATGAGGAAAGCGATGATGAACGGCGGTAAGACGCTTCGCACCTCGTACAGGAACACGAGCGCCAGGATGATGAGGATGGCGGGCACCACCATCCTTCGCCGATTTCCGCTGAGGACTGACCCGCCGTCAGTCTCTGCCAGGGCGCACCTCCTCGGAGCCTTTCCCGTTGTCGGCTTCCCTATCGGACAGCAGTTCGCGAAGGCGCTGGAGGGCCTTGTATTGCAGCCGCGAGACGTGCATCTGCGAGATCTGCAGCCTCTTCGCAACCTCCGTTTGGGATAGGTCACTGAAGAAGCGCAGCTTGATGATGGAGCGCTCTCTTGGATCCAGACTCTCTATGGCTTTGCGCAGGTCCTCGTAAGAGTCGACCTGATCCAGCCCTGCGTCCTGCCCCCCGATGAGTTCGCCGTGGGTGAGCGGGACTGTATCGCCCTCCAGCATGAGCTTGGTATCCAGCGAGACTGTTTCGTGGGCGTTGCCAAGCTCGATGGCCTGCAGCGTTTCCTCCTCAGACGCGCCGATCGCCTTGGCTATCTCGGGCACGGTTGGGGAGCGCCCCAGCTTTTGCGTAAGCTCCTCTGCCACCTTGTTTGCGGCCCAGTTGAGCTCTTGTAGATGGCGCGGCACCTTGAGGTTCCACGACTTGTCGCGGAAGTACCGCTTGATCTCGCCCATTATGGTAGGGGTTGCGTACGTCGAGAACTTGGTGCCGCGCATTGGGTCGTATCGGTCGATGGCGTTTATCAGGCCAATGGTTGCAACCTGCACCAGATCTTCCAGGGGCTCACCCCGGTTAGCGAACTTGCCCGCCAGGAACCTGGCGAGGTTCATGTGCAGGAGGACAAGTCGGCTCCTAATGGCCGGGTCTCGCGTCTCGTGGTACTTTTTGAAGAGGGCCTGCACTTCCTCTTCGCTGAGGGTGGAAAGCCCCCCCTTACGACCTGAGGCCAACTTAGCTACCTTCCAGGTACTTGACCATCGTCACGGTGGTTCCGGCGGTGGGATCGGATTCGGTGCGAATCTCGTCCACCAGGATCTCCATCAGCAGTGCGCTTATCTCGCCCCCTTCGGGAGGCTCGGAGCCCCCAGAGTGCTTGGCAGCTTCGGAGTTCGAGCCGCGGACGCTATCCGACACCTGGATGGTTAGCTTCCCCTCCTGGATTAGGCATTTCACGGTGATCTCGGACTTATCTTGGCCCGCCTGCCTCGATCGGCCGATGGCACTGGTGCATGCCTCGCCAACTGCCAAGCGAAGATCCTCAACTTGGTCGTATGGGAACGACATGCGGCTGGCAACGCCGAGGATCATCAGGCGAGCAACCCCCACGTATTCGGGCTCGCATGGGATCTTCAGCTCAACTGCGGTGCCATCTCCGTTGCTTGTGCTATCCATCCTGGCCACCCCGAAGGTGCTTGATGGCGTCTTCTTCGCTGGCAAGCATGTCGAAGATGCGCGACAGGCCGGTGATCTCGAAGATGCGGGTGATGCGATCGTTCGGGCACACCAGCACTAGGTCGCCTCCTCTTTCACGCGATCTTTTGAGACCCCCGATTAGAACGCCAAGCCCCGTGCTGTCTAGGTATGTCACTTGCTCAAGGTTGACCGCGATGCGGTTGACGCCACGGTCCAGCCAAGAGAGCATCTCCTGCTTAAGCCTAGGCGCCGTGAACGCGTCAGCCTCGCCCTGAACGGAGAGGATTGCTATGCCATCCCCTGCCTCGCGCGAGCGAACATCAAACCTCACCTGACGCCTCCTGGTCTGCGATGGCGCTCAGCTCCTCGCGCTTTTCAGCTGCAGCCTGCTTGCCTGTTTCCACCGCCGCACTCAACCGGGACTTGGCGGCGTCAACCAGCTCGCGGCTTCTGGCGCCAAGCTCGTCTAGCTTGCTCTTTATCTCTGCCACCAGCTCTTCCGTACGGTCTTTGGCTCGGCCAGCGGCCTTGGCCAGATCCTCACGGGTTTCGGCGCCGGACTGCGGGGCGAAGAGCACCGCAAGCACGGCTCCCACCAGGGCACCAACCCCCATCCCAATCAACACGCTGCTAAGGACGTTTCGCTCTAGCTGCTGCCCCCCGTTGGTATCTTCGCTCATGGCGTACCCTCCTTAGGTTTCGCGGCTTGGGCCTTGGTCACACTCTCTATGGTACCTCCGCCCACAACGTATTCTCCGGCGTAACACACCACAGCCTGCCCCGGGGTTATGGCTCGTTGTGGCTGCTCAAAGACCACTTCCACGGCCCCGTTGGCCATGGGACGCGCCACCGCGGGGGCGTCTGGCATGTTGTACCTTACCTTCGCGGTGACGGCCATGCCCTCCTGCAGGTCCGGGGCGGCGAGGATCCAGTTGAACTCCGCCGCCGTCAGCCGGCTTGCGTACAAGTCTTCGGCGTCGCCAACCACGATGGCGTTCTCCTCGGGGCGCACCTCCGTCACGTACAGCGGCTTGCGAGAGGCTACCCCCAAGCCCTTCCGCTGCCCGACTGTGTAGAATGCGATGCCCCTGTGCGTACCGATCTCCTCGCCTGCTCGGTTCAGCACGGGGCCGGGCCGCCGCGCCTCGGGCACAGCGCCCTCAATGTACTCGCGATAGCTGTGAGACACAAAGCAGATCTCTTGGCTGTCTGGCTTATTGGCCACGGGCAGCCCCATCTCGTCGGCCAAGCGGCGCGTCTCTTGCTTGCACAGGCCGCCCAGCGGGAAAATAGTGCGGCTGAGCTGCTGTTGGGTCAGCGTGTAGAGCGCGTAAGATTGGTCTTTGCTGCGGTCCGCACCGCGCAACAGCAGCCACCGTCCGGTTGCCTCGTCTCGCTGGATGCGCGCGTAGTGCCCAGTAGCCAACGCATCTGCCCCAAGGGCGACGGCGCGCCGCATCAGCGCGTCGAACTTCACCCACTGGTTGCAGCGGACGCACGGGTTCGGGGTGCGCCCCGCCAGGTATTGCTTGGTGAAGTCTCGCACCACGGTGTTCGCGAACAGGTCGCGAAAGTTGAGCACGTAGTGCGGGATGCCAAGCTTGGCGGCAACGCGCCGGGCGTCCTCAACCGCCCCCAGAGAGCAGCATCCACTTCCCGTTGGGTTTCCCTTATTGTTGGACCATATCTGGAGGGTGACCCCGATCGCCTCGTGGCCGGCCCGCGCCAGCAGTCCGGCGGCCACGGAGGAGTCGACCCCGCCACTCATCGCCACCACAACGCGCATACGTATGCACTAGGAATGATACATGTTGCTGCTGGGCTGGGGCAAGCTGCAGCCGGGGCACACCACCAGCTGCAGCAGCCAGCCAGCGCGGAGCACCAATCCACGACGCAGCAACGAGTGTTTGTACCCCGCCCACAGGCACCACTAACCGCCGTCCGGGCCGGCCTTTCGGCGAAGCTGTTCCAACCGCCGTTTCATCTCCGCCTCGCGGCCGTGGTCAGATGGCGTGTAGTAATTCCTTCCAGTAAGACCATCGGGAAGGTACTGCTGTTCCACGTAGCCCCCGGGGAAATCGTGGGGATAGCGGTAACCTTTGCCGTGGCCAAGCCTGGCGGCGCCGGGGTACTCGGTGCCTCTGAGGTGGATGGGAACGGGGTCTGCCTGGCGGGCCTGCAAGTCGTTGGTGACGGCAGCGATGGCGCGGACCACGGAGTTGCTCTTGGGGGCGCAAGCTATGTAGATCGCCGCCTCGGTCATGGGGATCTTGGCTTCGGGGAGGCCAACCAGCTCCAGGGCGTGGGCGGCGGCGGTGGCAACCACCAGCGCCATTGGGTCGGCCAAGCCTACGTCCTCGGCGGCGTGGATGACGATGCGGCGGGCGATGAACCTGGGGTCCTCGCCGGACTCCAGCATTCGATGCAGCCAGTACACGGCGGCATCTGGGTCGGAGCCGCGCATGGACTTGATGAAGGCGGATATGCAGTCGTAGTGGGCGTCGCCGTTCTTGTCGTAGCGGAGGGAACGGCGCTGTGCGGCGGCCTCGGCAAGGGCGAGGTCGATGTGACGGCTGCCGGAGCGAACGGCGTCGTCCGCGGCCAGGTCAAGGGCGTTCAGAGCGGAACGGGCGTCGCCGTTAGCGATGTTGGCGAGGTGAGCGATGGCGTCGTCATCTACCGTGATGCCCGAGGCTCCCAAGCCCCGCTCTGCGTCGGCGAGGGCGCGGCGAAGGATGGCCTGCAGGTGCTCCTCGGTCAGCGGCTGAAAGACGTACAGCCGGCAGCGCGACATGAGCGGCGAGTTCACCTCAAAGAAGGGGTTCTCAGTGGTGGCGCCGATGAGGACGATGGTGCCATCTTCAACCGCGGGAAGGAAGGCGTCTTGCTGCGCCTTGTTGAAGCGGTGGATCTCGTCCACGAAGACGATGGTGCGGCCGCCGCGCTTGCGCCGCTCTTGGGCGCGAGCCAGCACAGTGCGCATCTCCGGAAGGCTGGATGTGACGGCGCTGTAGTTCTCGAAGGTGCTTTTGGTTGACGCGGCTATGATGGCCGCCAGGGTGCTTTTTCCACACCCCGGCGGCCCCCAAAAGATGGACGAGGAGATGCGGTCTGCCTCTATGGCGCGGCGGAGCGGGGTGCCGGGGCCGACGATGGCCTCCTGGCCCACCAGCTCGTCGAGGGAGCGGGGCCGCATGCGGGCTGCCAACGGCGTTGGGCCCTGCTGCTCCAATGCCTCCTCGGGGAATAGGGATTGCATGTTGGTTGCCAAAGCTCAGCGGAGGAGGCGCAGTGTGTGCGGCTATTGACCTTCGGGCTCCGGCGGAACCACGCGCAGGTGCAGTTCTTGCAGTTGTGCCTCGTCCACGGGAGACGGTGCGCCGGTCATTGGGTCGATCCCGCTGGCAGTCTTTGGGAACGGGATGACCTCGCGGATGTTCTCCTCGTCGGTGAGGAGCATGACGATGCGGTCAATTCCGGGCGCAATCCCTCCGTGGGGCGGCGCTCCGTACTCAAACGCCTCCAGCAGGTGGCCGAAGCGAGCCTGAGCGTCCTCTGGGCTGTAGTTGAGGAGGCGGAACACCTTCTCCTGGATGTCTCGCCTGTGAATACGTATGCTGCCGCTGGCCACCTCGGCACCGTTGCACACCAGATCGTAGCAATCGGCCCTGGCGGCGCCGGGGTTGGTGTCCAGCAGGGCGATGTCTTCCGGTTTGGGCGAAGTGAAGGGGTGGTGGCTTGGGTCCCAACGCCCTTCCTCCTCCTTCCATTCTACCAATGGGAAATCCACAACCCACAGCCACACCATCAGGTCTTTGTCAATCAGGTTGCAGCGGCGTCCCATTTCGCGGCGGAGGCGGTCCAGCGAGGTAGCCACCACGGCCGGCTTATCCGCCACGATGAACATCATGTCGCCCTGCTTCATCTGGCCGCGCGAGACGATGCTGGCGACCTTCTGCTCGCCGAGGAACTTGAGCACGGGCGTGGGCGACCTAACGCCCTCGTCGGTCAGAGCGATGGAGATGAGGCCTTTCGCCCCGGCGGCCTTCACGAACTCGGTGAGCGCGTCTATCTCGCCTCTGGTGTAGCCGGCACAGCCTGGGGCAACTATGGCTTTCACCTGCCCGCCAGACGCTACGGTGTCTCGAAACACCTTGAGCTCGACGTCTGCCACGAGATCAGAGAGGTCCACCAGCTCCATGCCAAACCGCATATCCGGCTTGTCGGTGCCGAAGCGGGCCATGGCTTCGGCGTAGGTGAGGCGCGGGAACGGGGCGACGATTCGCTTGGTGCTCAGGGCACGAACCAGCTCGGTGAAAAGGTCCTCGGTAACCTGCAGCACGTCGTCCTGGGTGACGAACGACATCTCCAGGTCGAGCTGGGTGAACTCCGGCTGGCGGTCGGCCCGCGGGTCCTCGTCTCGGAAGCAGCGGGCAATCTGGAAGTAGCGCTCGATGCCGGCCACCATGAGCAGTTGCTTGAGCTGCTGAGGCGACTGCGGGAGGGCGTAGAAGTGGCCTGGGTAAAGCCTGGACGGCACCAGGTAGTCTCGCGCGCCTTCGGGGGTGGACTTGATGAGGATGGGGGTCTCTATCTCCCAGAAGCCGCGTGCGTCCAAGAAGTCGCGGATGAACTTGATGACGCGGTGGCGGAGGTACACCTTGGCCTGCATAGCTGGGCGGCGCAAGTCTAGATAACGGTACTTAAGGCGCACCATCTCGTCGGCTTCCACGTCGTCGCCGATGTGGAAAGGCGGCGTTTTGCTGGGGTTGAGGATCTCCACCTCGTGGGCAACCACCTCCACCTGGCCGGTTGCGAGGTTGGGGTTTTCGGTGCCCTCTGGGCGCAGGCACACGTCGCCGCGGACGGCGAGGACGTACTCCGCGCGGGCGGAATCCGCCACCTTGTGGGCCTCCGGATCTGTGGCGGGGTTGCACACCACCTGAACCACGCCAGTGCGGTCCCTCAGGTCGATGAAGATAAGGCCGCCGTGGTCCCTGCTGCGCTGAACCCACCCGTTGATCACGACGGAGCTGCCGACATCCTCCGCACGGAGCTCGCCGCACCACCTTGTGCGCATACCTACGTGGCTCAAGAGTAGCGTACCCCTTCCTGTATTGGAGCGTAAGATTGTGGAATGAGCGGCCGGCCTCCAAGTCACGATGCACCGGCCTTCCTCGATTATACGGGGGGCGTGGTGGAGTGTCAAACGGAGCGGCGGTTCATAAGGGCTCACCGATGGGGATGGCGCGTTCCGGGGCGGCGCAGTTCCCCCGGCCCACCCGCGGCGCAGGCTTCCGGTGGGCGATGGCCAGGTGACGCCCGCCGCCGCCCCTCACCCGGCGGCAACCGCCCCCGGGTCCTGCCGCGTTGCCAGCCAGTAGTCGTAGCTGCCCACGCGGCTTACCCACCGCTTGGCGCTCTTGTACACCTGATAGCTCGCTGCCAGCCATACGGGCAGCTGCTTGTGTACCCTGAACCGGCCGAGCACTCCGCCGAGCGAGTACGTCTTCTTGTACGCCCACGCCAGAAGCTCAATTCGCTCTTTGGGCGTCAGGTTCTTGTGCGCGATCGTTGGCCAAGCTCCGTCTAGGTGCTCGGGGTTGTCGTCGATCACCTTGCCGTGAGCCAACGCCCACCCCCTTAGCCGGCTTCCGGGAAGCAGCGCCAGAAGCGAGTACTGCACGAAGTCGAACTTCTGCCGGATCATCCAGTGCACCAGGTGCTCGGTGGTCTCGCGCGTCTCTTCTCCCGTCACGTCCAGTATGGCCGAACCAAGCGCCATCATGCCCGCGCGATGGACTCGCTCAACCGCCTCTTCCATGAGCTCGGTGGGAATGGATTTCCCGCTTACGGCCCCAATCAGGCTCTCAACGCCCATATACACGCCGGCGCAGTGCGCCTTCGCCATCGGCGTGATCATCTCGCTGCGGCCGGGCTTGCCAACGCCCAGCAGGTTCTGCGCCGTCACCTCCGCGAACCAGGGGCGACCAAGGCGCTTGTACAATGGCAGCACCACCTCCATCGTGTGGTCGTACTCTGCGCCAAACGAGTCGGACGTATCGGCGAAGGGGGAGCCGGGAAGCGTTGCCAGCTCCTTCTCGAGCACCTCGGCGGGCTTGCAGTAGACCTTCCTTCCTCCACCGGCCACCAGGTTCACGGTGCAGAAGGCGCACCCCTCGTTGCACCCGTAGCTGCTCCTAATGGCCGCGGGCAGGAAGTACCGCTTGGGGTTTACCATGTGGTGCGGCGTTGGCACGAACACCCACGGCTCGTCGGGGGCGGCGCGGTAGACGGGGCGAAGACCGTCCGGCGACTGGGCGTCGGCCAGCACGGTGCGCCACAGCGACGGGGTTAGCCGGCCAACCACCACGGCGTCGTAATGCTTGAGAAGCTGCGACTCGCCGCCCTCGCTGTAGCAGCCGGTAACGTCCATGCCTCCAGCCACTATGCGGCTTTGGGGCTTGTAGGCCCGAATCAACCCCGCAAGCCTGTGGGCGCCATAACGCGAAGTGGACAGGCCGCTTATGCCGTACAGATCAGCGTCTGGCAGCGTGTCGGGGGTAAGGGGCCCCTGGGCCAACTCGTCCCAAACAAGCACCTGGTGCTCGCTGGGCGTCATGGCGGCCACCTCGAGGAGGGAGCCGGGGGGAAGCCAGGGACGCGGCGACCTCTCTTCTTGGCGCACCTGGCCGCGGCATGGCATCAGCAAGGCTATTCTCATCGCACACGCGCCTCCATTTCCGTCGAGATTGGCAAACGATCAGGCAGCAGAGCGCATGCCCGCTCGCCGATGTACAGCGCAACGAGACCCGTCGGCCCAAGAGCGAAAGGGCAGAGCCCCTGAGCGCCATGTCTGGGTGCGCCCAGGGGCAGGCCTCCGGGGAAAGCCCGGCTAGAGAAGCTCGCCGTCTTTGGCCCAGCCGTATCCGTTCTGCCAGGCTGCGTCTGCCAGCTTGGCGTATTCCGCCGAGTAGGCGTCAATGGCCGGGGCTTCCTCCACCAACAGCGACTCTCCGCCGCCGTCAGTCGACCGGGCTCCGTGTTGTGCCACCGTCTCGCGCAGCACCTGCGGGTGATCGATGATCATGCAAGGGCGGAGCTTGTTGTCGCTGAACGGCTGGCGGGCCCGGATGGCGCGGAAGAAAGGCGAATCTAGGGCCTCTCGCAGCGGCTTGTCGTTGATGTTATCGACGGCGAAGTGGGCGAAGACGCACGGCTCCACGTCGCCCCTGTGGTTAATGTGTGCATATAGCTTGCCAGCAGCCATGCAGCCCAAGCTCAGCGGGCCGTCGTCCCAGAAGTCCACCGCGAAGATGGGGCGCGTGCGGCGGATCTCCAGGATCTTCTGCCGGAGTCGGTCGCGCTGCTCAGGGGTGGGCATGAGGTCCAAGCTGGGAGCGCGGCCTATCGGCAGGTAAAGGAAGAACCAGCCGAAGTAGCAGCCGAGGTTGACGTAGTGGTCTATGAACGCATCGCTGGTCATCAGATCCGCGTTCTGGCGGGTTACGGTGGCGGAGAACCCGTACAAGCAGCCGTTATCGCGGAGGGCCTTCATGGCGCGTTCGATGCTGGCGTAAACGCCTTCGCCTCGGCGGGCGTCCGTCTCCTCGCGAAAGCCTTCCACGCTAATGGCGGGCGCGGCGTTCCCCAGCCGGGCCAGCTTGCGAGCCGTCTCTTCGTCGATGCGCGTTCCGTTGGTGTAGATGTGGAACGCCACGTCTTGGTGCTTGCGGAACAGGTCAAGCAGGTCTGAGCGGATGAACGGCTCGCCGCCGGATATGGTGATGAAGTGGATGCCAAGGTCTTTCGCCTCGGACACGAGTCTATCCAGGCGCTCGGGCGACAGCTCAGCATCCCACTGGTAGGCGCCAGCGTAGCACCCGTAACAGCGAAGGTTGCATCGCATTGTGGGGCTGATGACGATGAGGTAGGGCGGGTAGAAGCCCTCCCTGGCAAGCAACTCCTGGCGAACCTTGAACCCTTCCCAGGTCGTGCCGACGAACAGGTTCAGCAGGATACCACGACGCACCTGCGGCGCGGTTTCTGTTAGAACCCGGCGAGCCAGTTGGACGGCTGGGTGGTGCTGCTGTACGAGACCGCGAAACCACTCGACCTGTTTGCGGTGCCTTTCGGTGGGGGTTAGGTGCTCCGCCACACGTGTGAGCCAGATTAGGTCCCTGTCAGAGCTGCCGCCTAGCGCAGCCAGAAACTGCTGGACGAACCACGACCTGGTGGTCGTGCGCAAGCGCTGAACGGTATCCATGCCTTGCCTCCTGTGTTGCCACACTTCCAGGAACACCTGGCGGCTGTTACGGCACTTAGGACTCCGCCACTATGCTTGCAGACCCAGCAGAACGCCTCCCGCTGCACACTCTGCGAAACCGCCCTGAGGCGCCCTGCCGAGCCCCACAGGCCTTTTCCTCCGCCAGGTTGCCACCGAAGGGAATGCGATCGCCACAAAAGGTTATTTGCCAACTCAGTCTAGCAGATTGCCCATACCTCCTAAGTTCGCGGCCTGCCTACTTCAACTGGCAGATTCGCACATGCTTGCCGGCGCGCGGCGATGGTGGATTCGGAGTGCGCCAGCGCTTCCATGCCAACTGCCAGCCATAGCGATCGTGCCCTTTACCTATCGTGCTAGTGCGTGGGCGATCTATGCCCGCTTACTACTGTTATTCTCGCGGCCGAAGCACATCTCCTTTGCTTCTTCCCCAAAGATCGGGCGGCACCCGCCCCGCCACGACACCGCTGGTGGGCCGGAAGATGCTCACGTGGTCCCGGATGGCGAGATCGCGTGAAGCGCCGTGCCAGTCCCTGAGGCAGCCAGTCTCCACCGGAACGCTGCCTGGCCGCTTGGTGTCT
>Ga0315298_1009898_pt1 | contig 11618 bp, 9 predicted proteins | sample WHS_1_MG_FD_203077 | JGI IMG/M metagenome (GOLD analysis project Ga0315298, IMG submission 203077) | Extremophilic microbial mat communities from Washburn Hot Springs, YNP, Wyoming, USA - WHS_1_MG | ecosystem: Environmental > Aquatic > Thermal springs > Hot (42-90C) | place: USA: Wyoming... | reverse complement strand
AAACAAAAGATCGATTTGAACAGGCAAGAGGGTTTACGCTTGATGGCAGCTTAACCAACGAACGAAAATCCTTGATATTCTCCTAGGAAATTGCTAAAATGAAGGCAAATTCTCGGTACTCTCAAGTGAATAAGAAAAGCTATCTGCGCATGAGCTTCCGACGGTTCCGGCGTCACCGCTTAGCCGTGATCGGGCTAATTCTTCTCGCGATTTTCGTCGTCGCTGCCCTCTTCGCACCTTTTTTAGCGCCCTACGACCCTCGGAAACAGTTTTTTTCAGAGAGATTGAAAGGGCCCAGCTCAAAACATTACTTGGGAAATGATCAGTTTGGTCGGGACATTCTGTCACGAATCCTTTACGGGGGACGTCTTTCGATGATCGTCGGATTTGTCTCCGTAATTTTGGGTCTCTTTCTAGGTGGGATGTTAGGGCTTCTGGCCGGCTATTTTAGGAGATTGGACAATCTCATCATGAGGCTGATGGACATTCTTCTGTCGTTCCCTTCTATCCTCTTGGCCATCGCAGTGGTGACCATATTGGGTCCAGGGCTTATCAATGTGATGATTGCGGTTGGGATACGATCGATCCCCTCCTATGCTCGAATCGTGCGGAGTACCGTTCTGGTGATCAAGAAAATGCCCTATACGGAAGCTTCGATTGCCATGGGGGCGTCCAGTTGGCGCACAATGATTTCCACGATTCTTCCAAATAGCTTTCCTCCGATTCTCGTCTATTCCACGCTTGAGATTGCGAACGCAATTCTCCTCGGTGCGATTCTAAGCTACCTGGGCTTAGGGGTTCAACCTCCGACAGCAGAATGGGGAATAATGGTGAGTGAAGGAAGAGGGTGGCTTCGAGAAGCGCCTCATATTTCCATCTTCCCAGGTTTGGCCATCTTTTGCGTCACCATGGGATTCAATTTGGTGGGCGATGGACTTCGGGACAGCTTGGATGTCCGTTTAAAGGAGTCAGGGGAGTGAAAATTTTGGAAGAGACCTTAGGGAATTTCGCTGCTTCACTTGACGGGAGTGGAGGATAGAGATGACAAATATTAGAGAGAAGCTATTGGAAAAAATCGATCGGGATCGCGACGAAATTGTGTCGCTTTGTTCCGATCTCATCCGAATCCCTAGCGAAAACCCCCCTGGAGATACAAGAGCAATCTCTCAGTTTATCGCTAGTTTTATGGAAAGTAAGGGATTCTGGTATCAAATCTATGCCCCCATACAAGAAATGCCCAACATTGTTGCTTACGTCAAAGGAGGGAGACCTGGCCGGAGAGTGATTCTTAATGGGCATATGGATACCTACCCGGCCGGGGACCACAAGAGGTGGACCCATGCTCCCTTTGGAGGGGATGTGGAGGGGGGTAAGATTTTTGGGAGAGGCGCCTCCGATATGAAGGGAGGGGTGACTGCCTCTTTGATGGCCTTCAGTTACTTATCTCAATACCAGAAGGAACTTAAAGGGGAGATTGTTCTTACCCTTGTTTCTGACGAAGAGACAGGGGGGCGGTGGGGAAGTCAGTGGCTTATCGAGAACGTTCCTCTCGTCACAGGGGACGTAATGCTAAACGGAGAACCGACGTCCTGTGAACTGATCAGCTTCGCCGAAAAGGGACGTATTTGGCTTGAGGTCGAAGCCACTGGATTGGGGGCGCATGGGGCCTATACCCATATGGGGGATAATGCAATAGAAAAGATGATGTCTTTTCTGAAGGAGCTAAAGAAACTTTGCACTCTTAACATTATAGCGCCAACTGACGTAACCCAAATTCTCGAAGAGGGTCGCGAAGTGGTGGACGCAATGAAGGGGAAGGGAGCAACTGATGTGCTTATGGGAATCACCGTCAATCTCGGAAGGATAGAGGGCGGGACGAAAATCAATATGGTGGCTGAGCATTGCCGTGCCGAGGTGGACATTCGTCTTCCCCAAGGCGTTTCAACCCATCAGATCCTCAGCGCAATAGATCAGTGGGCCTCGGGATATGTAGGGATTTCTTATAAAGTCTTATACCAGAACGATCCATTCTTCACCTCACCAGATCATGAGATTTTCCGCCTTCTTAAGAAGAATGCAGAAGCACTGAAAGGGGGACCGGTTTGGCTTAGTAGCGGTATCGGAGGCACGGATGCAAAACATTTCCGCTCCAAGAACATTCCCTGTGCCATTTATGGGCCAAGATCCCACTCGATGGGGGGACCAGATGAGTATATTGTCATTGACGATCTGATTCTGACGACGAAGGTCCATACGGTCACAATCTTGGACTACCTCGAACAGTCTTAGGAACAGAAAACATCTGGGGAGATGTCCTCGAAAACAAGGGAGGAATTCTAATGGCGGACTTAACGGAGATTAAGCGTCGGATTGCTTTAGAAGTGGACAAGAGGAGAGACGAGTGGGTTGGCTTGCTGTCAAAGGTGGTGCAGTTCAATACGGACAATCCACCGAGTGACACGAGGAACATCATCTCGTTCCTATCGGGCTACCTGAAGGAAAAGGGCCTTCCTGCCTTGCAATTCATGCCCTTGCCACCCTTCTGCAATTTGGTAACCTATATCGGGGGAGAAGGGAATAAACCCCATTTGACCCTAAACGGCCATCTCGATCAGTTTCCTGCTGATGATCCAAAGCTGTGGACCTATCCTCCTTATGCTGGAGTGGTCAAAGAGGGAAAGATTTACGGCAGGGGCGTTTCAGATATGAAGGGCGGGACAACAGCTTCGCTTATCGCATTGGTTTTGCTTCATGAATTGGAAGTTCCACTTCAGGGTCGACTGACCTACATGGCGGTGAGTGATGAAGAGACAGGAGGCCGATATGGGACCCAGTGGATTATGAAACACCATCCCGAATTTGTCGGGGATGCCTGCCTCAACGGGGAACCCTATGCTCCAGACGTGGTAGGGATTGGGGAAAGAGGAGCTTTCAGAATAATCTTACGGACGGAAGGGAATCCAATGCATGGGTCTTTGAGTGCGGGCGATGATGCGATCGTACGAATGGCTCAAGCTCTTTTGGCCTTACGTCCTCTGCTAAAGGAAAGGACGGAGGTTCCATCGGAGTTGGAAGAGGTAATCGAAAAGGAAAAAAAGTATACTCGAAGCCCACAGGATGTTGGTCGCCAGTGGATGTTGGAATATCCTTCCTATAACGTTGGGGTGATCCGTGGAGGGACTAAAATTAATGTGGCCCCAAGGTACTGCGAGGCTGCGGTAGATATCCGTCTTCCGGTCGGATTCAGAAAAGAGAGGATGAAGATGTTGGTGGGTAAGTTGCTGAAGGAAGCCGGTTGCGGCGACCTCCGTATCTCGCCCCCGTTGTTTGAGGAGGCGGAGCAAGAAATCGATGCTCCGGACATCGGCATGGAAGATGCGACCTGGACTTCGATCGAAGAGAGGCTGGTTCAGATCGTGAAAAAGAATGCAACGGAGGTCATTCAAAAAGACCCAATCTATTTCATCGGCATGGGAGCTACAGACGGGAGATTTTTCAGAAGGCAAGGAATTCCCACCGTCATCTATGGTCCCCGCCCTGTGAACATGGGGGGAATCGATGAACATATCTTTGTCGAAGACTTTCTCACCGTCATCAAAGTTCATGCCTACAGCATTGTCGATTATCTTGGGTTAGGATCGGGGGGCTAAAAAGAGAAAGGGGGTGTGAGAGAAGAACCGTGAGCCCCGAGCTACTGACCATTCGGAATCTGAGCACTTATTTCTTTACCCACGACGGTGTTGTCAAGGCGGTCGATGGTGTTAGTTTATCGCTAAACGAAGGTGATACGCTAGGCCTCGTAGGGGAATCGGGGTGTGGAAAGAGCGTGACCGCGTTATCCATCTTACGCCTTATTCCCCAACCCCCTGGTAAGATCGTCTCAGGGGAAATCTGCTTCATGGGTAGAAATCTGCTTGAGCTGAGAGAAGCTGAGATGCGCAAGATTCGCGGAAACAAGATCTCTATGATTTTCCAAGATCCTTCGGCGTCTCTCAACCCATCCTTTCGGGTTGGAGACCAGATTAGGGAGGCCATCCACCTGCACCAAGACGTTTCGAAGAAGGAAGCGACCCGAAAAACAATCGAAATGCTCAGATTGGTGGGAATCCCTTCGCCCGAGATTCGGGTTAAAGACTATCCTCATCAAATGAGTGGCGGGATGCGGCAAAGGGTGATGATCGCTATGGCCCTATCGTGCAATCCAAAGTTGATGATTGCAGACGAGCCGACGACTGCCTTAGACGTTACCATTCAGGCTCAGATTCTTGATCTCATGAATAAGCTCAAGGCCGAGGTTCGAACCTCTATTCTGCTAATTACCCACGACCTCGGTGTGATAGCAGAAAATGCGCATTATGTTGCGGTCATGTACGCAGGGAGGGTGGTCGAATATGCCGATGTGGAAACGTTGTTTGACAACCCGCGACATCCTTATACGGTTGGGTTGATGGCGTCGCTACCTACCAGTGAACTGGCGCGGGCCCGAAAGCGCTTAAACGTTATCCCAGGAACAGTGCCCAGTCTGATCGACTTACCTCCGGGATGCAGGTTCAGTGATCGCTGTGATCGTGCCTTCGATGTGTGCCGAGAACAGGAACCCTCTCTCAAGGAGGTGGGTCCTCATCACCAAGTCAGGTGTTGGCTTTCCTGAGAATGTCTCCCATGATCGAAAAGTTGGTTGTGATCAAAGCGTTGAAAAAATACTTTCCTGTGAAAATGGGCTTGTTCCGTCGGCATTTGGGCTACGTCAAGGCAGTGGATCAGGTTGATCTTGATATACGAAAAGGTGAAACGCTCGGGCTTGTGGGTGAATCCGGATGTGGAAAGACCACACTCGGTCGGCTTATCTTAAGGCTGGAAAAACCGACAGCAGGTGAGGTGTACTTTGAAGGAAAGAACGTTTTCGAGCTTGACAAGAGGAAATTGCGTGAGCTTAGGAAGGATATGCAAATCATCTTTCAGGACCCTTACTCTTCCCTAAATCCCCGGAAAACCGTAGGGAAAATTATCGAGGAACCCCTTCTGATTCACGGCATCGGAAATCCTTCGGAGAGAGAAGACCACGTGCAAGCCTTGTTAAAAGTGGTTGGGCTTTCAGCAGAGCATTTTGATCGGTATCCGCATGAATTCAGCGGAGGTCAAAGGCAACGGATAGCTGTTGCTCGAGCTTTAGCCATTCGTCCGAAGCTGATCATCGCGGATGAACCGGTGTCGGCTTTGGACGTTTCCATTCAGGCCCAGGTGATTAATCTTCTTCAGGACCTTCAGCAAGAATTTCATCTTACCTATCTTTTCATTTCTCATAACCTTTCGGTAGTTGAACATATTAGCGATCGGGTTGCAGTGATGTATCTCGGGAAGATTGTTGAAGTTGCTTCAAGGGAAATCTTATACGAAAGGCCTCTTCATCCTTATACGGAAGCGCTGCTTTCGGCCCTTCCTGTTCCGAACCCAAAAGCGAGAAAGAGGCGAATTATTCTCCCAGGGGATGTTCCTTCGCCTCTCCAAACTCCAACAGGCTGCCACTTCCATCCCAGGTGCCTACACCGGTCGGAATCTTGTGAGAAGTCTTATCCTCCATTGCATGAGGAGGAAGAGGGGCACCTCGTCGCTTGTTTCCACCCAAGGAGGGAAAGGCATTAATTTTGGAAGAAGGGAAGGAGATGAATGTTGTTGGCCGAAAATTTGAAAAGGATAAAGGAAAGATATGTCCTATTGAAGCTGACCTCATCTTACACCACGGGAAGATTGCTACCTTCGATTCAAACAATTCTTGTGCGGAGGCGGTGGCTGCAAAATATGGAAGGATTCTAAGAATTGGGGACAACGGGGAGATCTTGCCTCTTGCAGGACCGGGAACGGTTGTCATCGATGTCGGCGGTCGGACCGTTCTCCCTGGGCTCATCGATTCCCATTGTCATGCTGACCAGCATGCCCTTTTCGCCATGAAGTGGCATGATGTGGGGTGGAAAAGGGCGAGGACAATCCCTGAGTGCCTCAATCTGATTCGCCAGCAGACTGAGAGGATTCCTCGCGATGCGTGGTTCCTGGGTTTTGGGTATGATGACCAGAAAGCGGGAGGCTATCCATCGATCGATCAGCTCGACGAGGCATCAAACGGGCGTCCAGTTTTTATCCTTCGCACATGCCACCACATTGCCCTGGTGAATCGAGCGGCCTGTTTTCTTTGCGGCATAGATCGAGCTACCCCTAACCCGCCTTTTGGTCAGTTTGATCGCGACAGCCAATCGGGTGACCTCACAGGGCTGGTGCGCGAAGCGGCTTGCCAATTTTTCCTCGAAAAGATTCGAGCTACCGACACCGTGTCCGATCTCGTCAGGGCTCTCCCCCCATTATTGAATGAGTACTTGAAGTACGGGATTACATCTATCCACAACTCCCTGACCTCCTCGATTGGTATACAAGCTTATCAAATTCTTCGGGCCCAGGGCCAACTTCCGCTTCGTGTCGGTATCATCGTCAGTGGAAGAGAAGCAGGCCTGGTTGAATCTTATATAAGGGGAGGGATTCGGACGGGCTTTGGGGACGAATGGCTTCGAATCATCGGCGTGGAGTGGTGTCCTGACTGTTCAACGAGCGGACGAACCGCGGCCTACCATGAACCTTACGTAGGGACCCCGGCATCAGGAGAGCCAACTCCCAATTACGGGATGCTACTCTACGAGCCGGATGACCTCAAAGCGCGGGCCATTGTTGCTCATAGGGCTGGTCTCAGATTATGCATGGATGGAGTGGGAGACCGTGGAATCGATTTTGTGCTCGACATTTACGAGGCTGCCCTTGCGGCATATCCCGTCCAGGAGCACAGGATGAGGGTTGAGCATTGCTGTTTTGTGACGCCACGTATCCTTAAGCGGCTCAAACAGCTTGGAGTCATTGATTGTTCTGCCACGGGTTTCATCTACGACCTCGGAGACGCTTATATCGCCAATAGAGGTTTAGAGGCTATGAAGTGGATGTGGCCCCATCGCTCCCTTATCGATGCGGGGGTTCCAGCACCCGGGCACTCGGACGCGGATGTGTGTCAGATTAACCCGATGTTAGCTATTTACGCTCTTGTTACTCGGAGGACCCATACAGGCCGGCCCATCGGTCCTGAACAAGCTATCGACGTGAGAGAGGCTATTCGGGCGTATACGGTTTTGGGGGCCTATGCGGGTAGCGAAGAGGGGATAAAAGGCACCATTGAAGAGGGAAAGCTTGCCGATATGGTGGTGTTGGATAGAGACATTTTCACAATTCCTGCTGAGGAAATCAAGGATGTCCGAGTTGACTTAACCATCGTGGGTGGAGCAATCAGATACCGTAGGTAAATTCCAGGATTGACCGCACTGGTAATAATCAACCAGGTGGTTGCACGAGATCATCAAGAGAAAGTGGTTTAAGAGTATGTTAGGAAAACTTGAAGACTCCTTTCCGAAAGTGATCATGAAAAAGAGGTACAAGATTTTAGGGGCAAGTCGGCGCAACAGTGATAGATGGCTGCGATAAAGTACTCCGGTTTTCGGAATCGGAAAGAGCGATGACTCACCCACTCGACCTTGTTGTTCATTCCTTCGAGGGCTCCATTGGAGATCCTCAGTTTCGTCCAGGCGAAAAGGCGAGGGAGATGCTTTTTGACGAGGCATGCAAACTCGATGAAGGGGTCCAGCCGAGAGTGAGTTGCCCACCAGAGCCGTTGGTTGAGGTGTGCTTGGGCTCCCTTCTCTTGAACATAATCCCAAAACTTTTGAAGTGCCTCTTTCAGATAATAAGCCCGAATGAGGGGAAGGTTGAGCTTCAGCAAACGAGAGAGCCTTCGGTGTTCGTGGGGAGTGAGATTCCAAGGGTTCTTGAGCAGGATGAACCGAGTCCTTTTGAGATCGACCCCTTCTTGGGCAGCCAACCTTTTGAGCTCGGCCTTTCGGACCTTGTCGAGGGCCCGATCCAGGTGTTGGACGACATGGAAGCGATCGAAGACCAAAGTGGCTTGAGGGGCATACTCTCGAACCGAGGGTGTGCAACGCCTTCATTTTCCTCCGCTTCAATCCTTCCTCGACCACCCGCTTGACGACCCCCGCCACCCTTTTCCAATCCAATCGAAAGTACTCAGCCACTTCCTTGAAGGAGAGCTTCTTGGCCAGCAGGGCAACGGCTTGAGCCAAGGCCTGGGTGATCCGTTCCCATTTTTTTGCGCAAGGTACCCTTTCCACTCTCAATCCAGATCGGTTTCGAATGGGCGGCCACTGCCCTGTCAGGTCCCCCGCAGGGGATTGACCCAACTTCTCTATTCCTAAGAAAAGGCGGTCCTGACCCTAACGGTCTGTAATATCTCTTGTACCCGCCGACGATCGATCTTCTGTTGCTCGAGCCACTGATACGCTTTCATGGCAATCAAACGCCATTCCCTCTCGTATCTCTTGAATTTCTTCTCCAGCAAGTCCAGAGCCAAAATGGTGGCAATTATCTCTTCCCGCATGGCCGCACTGCTATCTATCTCCTGGGCTATGTTAAGATAGAGCTTCGGTGCCATTTCAAACAGCTCTCTTAACTCCGGTCCATATTCCCAGTACCCTTCAAATTTCTGCAGATTGATCAACCGCACAAGTTCGTCGTGGGTCAGGTCGGCTTCGGCCCTTCTTTCCTCCACCTTGAGCAGCTTAGGGGAAGAAAACCACCGCCTCATTTGAGGTACTATCTCGCCCTTTAAAGCTCGCCGGGTAAATGTGGCTATACAGTACTCAACGCCTGCGTCGACGCCTCCCCAACCTCTCGTCAGAGCAATGGGCACACGGCGGTATTCTGCCTGTTCGGATGGATCCGCATCGGGCCGAGTCTCAATCGCCACATAACTTGTTAGGGATGAGATGAGTCCATAGCTGCAACCCAGTTCAATGATCTCTCTCCTCCGTTTCGCATCCCCCTGTCCCGAATCGTCAAGGTCCAACCGCTCTTCCAGTTCCTGGATCCGGCGGCGTGCCATCAGGATTGGGATGCTCTCATCATCGAGCACATTCCGGGAGGCAATCTCTATGGTCCAACATTCTTCAGAATCGCCATCGCCGAAATACACTTTGACAAGACCCGGTTTCAGAGCCCGTATCCTCTTGAACACTACTGCCCTGTCTCCCTGGAACAAGGTCGGGAGTTCCTTCGGAATCGTCAAACCATCGCCATATTCGCCCCAATCGATCCGCACTGTCTTGGAACCGGCCTCCCGCAACCGGTTGAACTGCCTAACTATTTTCGGTTCGATCCGCTCGTTGGGATGGATGAATTCAGCCACTCCTCCTGTTGCCCGGGCAATGGCCTTGAGCGCATACTCGTTGACGCCTCGACCAATACCCACAGGAAAGACCGTAACGGAATTCTTGTGATGCTGGCACAGTCTGATCACCTCTTTTTCATTACCAAACTGACCATCGGTAATCAGAACGATCCTCTTTGGCAAGGAGGCATCCATTTCCAACGCCTTCCTCAGTGGTTGATAGATCTCGGTGCCCCCCAGATCGGCATCCGTTTTCTTTATTTTCCTGATAGCCTGGTCGAGCGTTTTCTGGGTGTAATCAACACAATCGGGAAACATCAGTTCATACGAATTGCCAAAACCGATGATATTGAAGCGATCGCCTTGGATTAACGAATGAAGACAAATCTGGAGGGCGTTTCGGGCCTGGTCGATGCTTTCACCCCCCATCGATCCGGAGCGATCCAACAGAAAAATGACTTCTAAGTTTGTAGGCGGAAAGGGTTGAGTTTTCGGCGTGAAGGTCAGCATCGCCACATACTCGTCTCGATCCTTCGCCAGCCGGATCACAGGCAAGGCCAGCTCTTTGGGTTCGATATTCAGGACAAAATCCTGATCCAACTGAATGTCTCCCCCTTCCAGCGTGACAATCGCCCGGGTATCATCCAGATCGACTCTCACCGGGTGAGAGGGCGAACGAACCGATCGAATGCCCCCTGAAAGATCGATCTCCGTGGTCAGACGCAGACCGTAGGGAACTTTCCCCAAGACTACAGGTGGATTGATATGATCTATCTCGACCGGGTCCATCTTGATCCATTGTTCGAGGGGAAGGTAGCGGGGCGATATGGTCGTCGGAATCAAAAGATGGATGTTTCCGTTCGAGGCATTCAGTTCCTGGACATAAACGATCCTGACGACGGCGGACCTCTTCGGTAAGAGATTGCCGATGTTCGCCGTGAAAACGTTGGGCCGATCCTGTTCGAGCAAGAAAGCTCCGTGACCTTCGTCCACGGCCTCCTCGTAAAGTCTGAACGCTTTCTCGCTCTCTTCAACCTTTCCGACCAGCCTCTTGTCCTCCGTTTCCACTTCGAAACCACAGACCGCGGCGGATTCTGGCAAGGGAAAACTATAAACCGCCTCGATCGGCTTGTCCTCGAAATTCCGATAAGCCTGTTGCACCGTCACTTTGGCAGCGAAGTCAATAACTTTCACTGCAACCTCCACCCCGATCAAGGGAATCGGGAGGGGATTGTCTTTCCCCCAGAACAATCCTGAAAATGTAGACCCCTCTTGTTCGTAGCCTCCGTTCTTCTTGAGCATCATAAAGTCCTCCTGGGAAACGATGTGGTTTGTTTTATGATCCTTTGCATTTCTCTCAGCGCACGAAGGGGTGGAATCCTAGCCCCGTGACCAATCTCCAGAAAAATCCCCTCTGCCAGCTTTATTCTTGTGACCAGATCGCGCTCGAAATCTTCCGATACCGCGACCGGCTCACCGCGCATGACGGCGACGATCTGATCCAGCTCCAAGCCTTCTCGTTTCAGGGCTTGAATCCTTAGGAGGCTTTCCACATGCTCGTCGGTGTAGTGCTTTCCGCGCCCTACCCCGAGGGGTCTCGGGATCAAGCCCCGCTGCACATAGAAGTATACCGTTCTTCGGGTAACCCCCGTGACTTGAGCCAACTCTTCGATCGAATACCTCTTTTTCTCTTCCATGACCGAACCATAACACTTTACTGTCATATTGTCAAGTGTCGATATTTTATCCCTTCCTTAAGAAAGATTGGAACTTTCTGAAATCAATTGGATTTATTGGCGCTTTTTTGTTCTTGGCATAGACGGCCTTTCAGGTTCTTGCGACGTGGGTCGGCCAGGTAAGAATTTCCCGACGCGAAGATGTCCTTTCGGTGAATCTGCATGAAATTCGGCCGTGAGCCGGGTTATCATCGGGTATCCCCAAAGAGGAGGAGAACCGATGAGAGAACGTCACAACCTCATGAACACACCTGCCGTAAGGCCTACCCTTGAAGCTGTTCGTCATCAATTTGAAACGTGGCGTAAGAGAAAGCGCCTGCGGGACCCCATCCCAGAATCCCTGTGGCAAGCAGCCATTGGGCTGTGCCAGGACCATTCGATGAGCGAGGTGTCCCGAACGTTGCGGCTCCATTACAACGCTCTGAAGGATCGTGTTTCAAGAATCGGGGAGAAGAGTGCCGTAGTGGGCAGAGGGCCGGATTTTCGGTTTGTCCGCCTCGATCTTGGATCATCGATGATCGCTTCAGAATGGGTGGTAGAGATGGAGGCTACAAGCGGTGCCCGGATGAGGATGACCTTCAAAGGGAGCCCCGGGGAATTGGATCCGATGGAAC
>Ga0315298_1009897_pt1 | contig 11619 bp, 8 predicted proteins | sample WHS_1_MG_FD_203077 | JGI IMG/M metagenome (GOLD analysis project Ga0315298, IMG submission 203077) | Extremophilic microbial mat communities from Washburn Hot Springs, YNP, Wyoming, USA - WHS_1_MG | ecosystem: Environmental > Aquatic > Thermal springs > Hot (42-90C) | place: USA: Wyoming... | reverse complement strand
TAGCCCGGCGCCCCGCCCTTTCTTTCGGCCAACCCAGGGCTGAAAATTACTGGGAGGATGGAAACTCCTCTGATTGCGGCAGGTATGAGCTGGTCTCGAAAACCCCTAATGGGTTATTATCGCCAGCGGCAGATCCATCGGCAGATTTGCGCTTTTAAGATCGGTGGAGGAGGTTAATAAGCCATGCCCCAAGCGCCCGAAGTTGCTACTAATGAGCCGGTCGTGGCTCTTACCGATAGATATGGGGGTCCAGAGATCCCAGAAGTGAAAGAGGTGCTTTCACAGCCGGACATGGCTGATGTCAAGGCTGTTGTTTGTTGGCGGGGGGTAGCGCTGCGGGAAAGTGTTTGCGTGGTTCAGCTCGCTCTTAACTACCTTCGGCTGGTGCAAAAGGAGTCCTGTGGTCGGTGCGGACCCTGCCGAATTGGCGTCGATGTTTTGCGCGAGCTCCTGGAAAAGCTTGCCGCAGGAAACACGGGGAAGTGGGGGCCAGAAATCACTGTGTCTAAGATTCGCAGTCTAGTAGAAAGTATTCAAGAATCAGCCTGGTGCGGCATTGCCAATACAATACGGGATCCCATTATTGCTCTTCTTGATTTGGGGGAGGAGCATTTTGCGGAGCATGCCCGAGGGCGTGTGTGTGACACGGTGGAAACTGTGGGTTGGGTCACTGCCCCTTGTCGAGCGACGTGTCCTTCCAACGTTGACTGTGCCTCCTACATTTTTCAAGCCCTGGAAGAGCATCCCCATCTAGCGACGGCGATCGTAAAACGGGATAACCCGTTGCCAGCTATTATTGGGCGGGCCTGCCCTCATCCGTGTGAAACGAAATGCAGCCTGGCACCTACAGGCCATCCTGTGGCCATCAATAACATCAAGCGTTGGTGCGCTGATCACGCAGAAGGTCTGGCTGATGACCGCGAAATCTGTGGGCTGGTCTTGAGTGCAGAAACCGCTGGTCTCCCAGCTCCTGCTCACGAACTTACCGAGTACCAGACGTTCGGGGAGGTATACGGCGAAGGTGCGCTTTTGAAACCCACCGCTCCTGTTTCTGGAAGCAACGGGCGAAAGCAAAAGAGGGTGGCCATTATTGGGGCTGGTCCGGCCGGACTGTCCGCTGCTTACTACCTGGCCCGGCGAGGCTACAGGCCCACGATTTTTGAGGAATTGGCGGTGCCAGGAGGCATGCTCTACGTGGGCATACCCGAATACAGACTTCCGCGGCACGTTATTCGGCGAGAAGTGGAGCTGATTTGCCAAGAGGGAGTCGAGATTATCTACAACACCCGAGTGGGTCGCGATCTTGCCTTTTCCGATCTGGAGAAAATGGGCTTTGAGGCTGTGTTTGTGGCGGTAGGCGCCCATCTTGGCCGGCCTCTTGGTATCCCTGGTGAAGACCTTCCGGGTACGATGGATGCCATCGAGTTTCTGCGCAAGGTGGCGCTGGGTGAGACTGTTGACATTGGCGAGAAGGTACTTGTACTTGGGGGTGGCAATTCAGCTATGGATGCGGCACGCACAGCCGTGCGGTTGGGGGCCAAGGAAGTAAAGGTGGTCTACCGCCGCACACGTGACGAGATGCCAGCCAATCCCTGGGAAGTAGAGGAGGCAGAAGAAGAAGGGGTGGAGTTTCTCTACCTGGCGGCACCCTTGGAGTGCCGGGGCGACGAGACTGTACAGGCGCTGGTGTGTCAACAGATGCAGTTGGGGGAGCCCGACGAAAGTGGCCGCCGTAGGCCAGTTCCCACGGATCTCCCTCCGTTGGTGCTGGAGGCCGACAGCGTCATAGCTGCTGTGGGACAAAAACCGGATTTTGGTCCGTTTGCGGATGATCCCGTGCTTAAGTTCAATCGGTGGGGTTACATCGAGGTTGATCCTTACACTTTAATGACCGACAAGCCGGGCGTGTTTGTGGGGGGCGACGCTGTTAGCGGCGGGGGAACCATTATAGAGGCCATCAACGCCGGCAAAAAGGCAGCCAAGTACATAGACAAGTATTTACGGGGCGAACCTGTGGTTGAGGATTTGGACGACAAGACACGGCGGTTGGCCAGTCTCTTGGGAGCACAGGAAAGCCGTGTAGCTCTTGCCGAGTGTGTAGACTACGGCAAACGGCAGAAGATGCCGGTCCGGTCCATCGGCGAGCGGATTCACAGTTTTGAGGCGGTAGAGCTGGGTTACAGTCTAGAACAGGTAAAGGCCGAAGCCGCCCGCTGTCTGAGGTGTCACCGGCCTATCCTGGTTGCCGGATAGCTGGGGCGGGGTAGGTCTGGCAGACGAGCGCGAGCCCGCGGTCCCAAGACCGCGGGCTCGCGCAAATTCCCCCTTCAAACACCAACGAACCGTATCCTGCCCAGCCAGCTCCTCTACTGCCAGAGAGTTAGCCCGGTTGTGGGATCCATCTGTCGATTGACGGGCGGCCCCGAGTAGCTAGCGATAATAATCTCTAGGTTAAAAACTACTGTTCCATCCGCCAGATGTCCGCCATAACAGCGGCCCTTTTCGTCAGCTAGGACAACGTGCACATGCACTATGGGCTCACCGTGGAGCAAACTGACGTTGCCCACCATGCTTGCCACTTCTAGACGCTTGTCAAGCTTGAGCTCTATCCACTCTTTCTTAGGCTGGTCGTAATAGCGGATTACCGCCCGAGAAACAGCTCCCATGCCCCAAAGAGAGGCAAGGGTTATTTTCTTGGCTGTCACATAGCTTTGTAGCTCCTTTAACAGGTCGCTGCCGTAGCGAGGCTTAACAACGTATACCGGTCCTGTAACCGCTTGCACTTCAAACATTGTGTTGTCACCCCATGTCCCGCTGCCGTGGCTGCCCCGGTTTCTAGTCGTCCCACTTAAACTCTGGGGCTGATCCCTGGTCCCAGATTTCTTCAGTTGCGTCTTCAAGAAGCTTGGCTTCTTCAGGTGTCATTTCGGTGATGAGGGCGGAAGGATCACTAAGCAGACGCACTTCCAACTCGGAGGCGTCTAGTTTGCCGTCATTGTTGATCACCGCATTTTTCTCCTTGAAGTAGTGCGCGAGCTCTTCCGGCTCGAGACCCTCGCGATGGAGGACTACTCTTTGCTGCCCGCTGGGCAAATCGCGTCTGAGATCGACTAGATACTGGTACCAGACTATGTCCCACACAATGGTCACAATTGCCCGCGGGATGGGACCGGGAACACGCGTAAGGTTGGCCTTGGGCCTTCCCAAATTAGAGACAATATCTCGAATGCGGTTTACAAACGGACTTTCATTGTAATATCGCTGGGTTAGCTGGACCTCTTCCAGCGTAAACCCGGCACCCTCCGGCAGAACGGCCGTCGGCTTTACCTCCGCTGTCGGTTGTATCGCTTCTAACTGCGGCTCCTGAGCGGACTCGGGGATAACGGCTACAGACGAAAGGTCCGGAGTGGACGGCGGGCCCACAGGGGTGGGAGACAGTGGCGTCTCAGGCATGGGGGCGGGTTCCGCGTTGCTTTGTACCGCGGTGTCGCCAACTACTGTAAAGGAGGCAAGGTCTAGATCTGTTTGCTTAAGGAGAGCTCGAGTCTTAACCAGCTCCTGCTCAAGGGTGCGAAGCCGACTTTCAATGGTGCTCTTTCCCTGGGTTTCCGAAATTACTTCGAGCGCAAATCGTTCCAGCGAAGCCGCTAGTCGTTCCAGGGTGGCCTGCATTTGCTTCTGCAGGGCAATAAGGTCGTTTACCGGATCGAGGAGCTCACGAGTCTTCTCGAGCGGGTCCACCTCGGACTGTTCCTGCGTAGGTGGAGGCGCAGGCCATGCAAAATCATCGCCGGAAGGAGTTGGACTGGAAGGGTCAAGAGCAACCCCCGCGGCGCACTCTGCGCACAGACGAGCTACACTCCCGTCCGCGAATTCCTGCAGGTGCACCCGGTCTCCAAGTTTAGCTCCGCATATTTCGCACCTGTCCAGCTCAGGAAGAACATCATCAGCTGGCGCCATTTAAGTTGCCTCCTTCCCAGCCTGTCAAACAGCCGCGAACTGCGGCTGCCTGCGAGGAAAGCACTGCCTGAAGTATATACCAGCCACTGTCCGATAGGCAGACCGGGGAGCGAAGGAGAAAAAGGCGGGAGAGCATTTACAAAATGAGGAGCGCCTATCTCGTGGTAGACTGACCAGCAACCGTGTTTTCCCTTGTCTTGGCGGAGGTTTGCATGCTTGTATCAAAGAAAATGGCTGAGGCGGCAAGGAGTTCCTCTTGGATCAGGCAGATGTTTGAAGAGGGAAGCCGTCTTGCTAAATTGCACGGACCGGAGTCTGTGTTTGATTTCAGCATCGGCAATCCAAACGTTGAGCCTCCAGCCAAGTTTCGCGAGATACTCCACGAGATTGTGGCTGATCCATCTCCTGGGAAACACGGCTACATGTCAAACGCTGGCTATGAGCGAACCCGGCAGGTAGTGGCTTCCCGCGTGTCGAAAGAGCAAGGAGTGGCTCTTACGGCTGACCATGTGGTTATGACAGTAGGGGCCGCAGGGGCGCTTAACGTGATCCTTAAGGCGATTCTTGATCCCGGTGATGAGGTTATCGTGCCCGTGCCCTACTTTGTGGAGTACGGCTCTTACGTAGACAATCACGGGGGGGTGCTCAAACCCGTTTCTTCCACGCCCGACTTTGACCTGGATCTCGATGCCATCAAAAGCGCCATCAGCCCTCGAACCCGGGCGGTTTTGCTTAACATGCCCAACAATCCTACGGGGAGGGTGTATTCGTTTGACACCCTGAGAGAGTTGGGTGGACTTCTCGCCGAAAGCTCGGATGCTCTTGCCCGTGTGATTTACCTTATTTCGGATGAACCTTATCGCCGAATAGTGTACGACGGCGTGGAGGTTCCACCAGTGATGTCTGCCTATCGTTACGCTTTGGTCGCCTCCAGCTACTCCAAAGAGCTGTCTTTAGCAGGCGAGCGCATAGGATATGCCGTAGCAAGCTCCGCCATACCAGGCGTTCAGGAGTTAATGGCGGCTCTGGTGACGGCCAATCGCATTTTAGGTTTTGTGAACGCTCCGGCTCTTATGCAGCGGGCGGTAGCCCGTTTGGAGGGTGTCCAGGTGGACATTAGTTTGTACCGCCGAAACCGGGATGCTTTGTGGCAGGGTCTTATTGAGGCTGGGTACCAGGTGGTCAAGCCCCAGGGTGCGTTCTACCTTTTCCCTCGCTCTCCAATTGAGGACGATGTGGCTTTCTGTCGCGAGTTGCTGGAGCACCTAGTGCTGGCAGTCCCAGGAAGCGGGTTCGGCCTGGCGGGGCATTTCCGTTTGGCGTACTGCGTGAGCCCAGAGGTGGTCGACCGGGCGCTCCCTGTTTTTGGCAGGGTAGCGGCAAAGTACTGGGGCTCGTAGGGGGTGCCCGACGTGTCTGCGAAATATCTGGTTCTTATCCTTGATGGCGCGTCTGGGTGGCCTCGGGAAGAGTGGGGTGGACAAACCTCGCTTGAGCGGGCTCATACCCCCAATTTGAATCGCCTGGCGCGGGAGGGAGTGACCGGTCTTGTTGATAACGTTCCGGAGGGAATGGAGCCTTCCAGTGCAGTTGCTTGCATGAGCGTGATGGGCTTTGACCCTGCTATGTATTACTGCGGGCGCGGACCTATTGAAGCAATGGCACTGGGGATCGAGCTGGAACCCGGTGAGGTGGCCATGCGCTGTAACCTTGTAACTGTTCTAGGAGAGCACATGGTCAGCTACTCTGCTGGAGATATTCCCTCCCATGAAGCAAAGCTTTTGGTGGACACTTTACGGAAAGAAGTGATCGCGGCTTTCAATGACCGCTCCAAGCAGCCGAGACTTGGCTTGCATGCCGGGGTTGGCTTCCGCAATATTCTGACAGTCAAGGAGGGACAGGACCTACTTGCCACCCGTTTTACCCCTCCGCACGACATTACCGGGCAAGAGGTAGCACAGTATGGGCCCAGTGGTCCGGGGTCTCATCTTGTAAACGAGCTGACCGAGCGGTCAAAGGCGGTACTAGCCTGCCACCCAGTGAACAAGTCAAGGGTCTCCCGGGGTCTACTCCCCGCCACTCAAATTTGGCTGTTTTGGCCGGGAATGAAGCCAGGCCGGGTGCCGCTATTTGCGGATGTTTACGGAGGACGAAAAGCGGCAGTTAGTTCGGGGGTAGATTTGCTGCGTGGGCTAGCCATGCTGACAGGGATGGATGTGTTGTCGATTCCCGGCGTAACTGACGGAGTCGACAACGACTACTACGCCCAGATGGCGGGAGCCCTTGCCGCTCTGCAAGACTATGACGTGGTGTTTGTGCACGTGGAAGCACCGGATGCGGCGGCTCACGCCGGCGATCCAGATGCCAAATTAAGGGCGATTGAGCAAATTGATGCGCTCATGTTGCCCCAGGTGTTTGCCTGGGTGGACAAGCACGGGACCGGCTCCGCCAACGCTGATTCCGGGTACGAACTTTCTGTTCTTGCCCTGTGTGATCACCCTACTCCCCTGGCAATAAGAACACATGTAGCCGAGCCAGTGCCGTTTGTGCTGTGGGGGCCACAGTTCCAGGCCAATGGAGCTTCAGACTTCAGCGAGAAAACAGCCCGGGCCACCGGGCTCGTGGTGACTCCGGGCTGGACTCTCATGGCTTGGTTTCTTGGTGGCCGGGTCTGCACTTAGTCCTGGAGTTTTTCAAACTCCGTCTTGCTTGCTCCACACTCGGGACATTCCCAGTCGTCTGGAAGATCCTCAAATGATGTTCCCGGGGGTATTCCTTGGCTTGAGTCACCTTCTGCCGGATCATAGATGTATCCGCATATGAGACACTGCCACTTATCCATCTGTTATTCCTTTCTTTTGTCGCTCTGGCCCGTGCTCACCTGCAGGGTGGCCTGTTCCAATTGCGCTTTCGGTTTGGACGGCCTGCCCTGGTTTGGCTGCCGCGTCGTGCGGCTGCCTGTCTTTGAGCGTAGTATTTCCACTTTAGGGCTCCTTCAATCCTGCCGTGTCGACGTTGCGTTTTTCTCCTGGTGTCAGGGCCTCCACAGATGTTGACCCCGCGTGTCCAAGCTTGACGGAATCGTGCTTTGTTCTGTAGCATGGCGGGTTGGACTTGACTTCGTAACAAGGCTTCCTTGGTACGGGCGGGGGGGCGTTCCAGGTGCCTTGCAGTGGAGCTGACGCAACGCCTGTCCAGTGTCAGACTCCTCGGTGTGGAAGACCTGCCGATGCTGAAAAGGAGGCAATGCTGCATGGACTTTAAAGATCCTTCCAAACCGGCGCCACGCTGGAAACTGCTGCTGTTTCTAGCAGCTGTCGTCGGGTTCGTGCTGACTGTCGCTCCAGCGGCTTTGGCCACAAACGGAGGGGGCGGGGAGGCTAGTCTTGTTCTCCCCAAGCTTGACCAGGTTGAATTTCATGGGATTTCGGGAAGTCTTTTGCTAGCTCTGGGCCTGATCATTTGTTTCTTGGGTTTGCTCTTTGGCCTTGCGGTCTTCTACCAGCTGCGTCGTCTTCCCGTCCATCGCTCGATGAGGGAGATCTCTGAGCTGATTTGGCAGACCTGCAAAACCTATCTGCTGCAGCAAGGCCGATTCCTAATCATTCTGTGGATTTTCATCGCCATCGTTATCGGGGTGTATTTCGGGGTTCTAAGCGACTTTACTGGCGAGCGGGTTCTCATCATTCTTCTGTTTAGCATTGTGGGAATTCTGGGCAGCTATGGCGTAGCTTGGTTTGGTATCCGAGTCAATACCTACGCCAACTCACGCACTGCCTTCGCCAGCCTAAGGGGCCGTCCGTACGATGTTCACGCGATCCCCATGCGCTCTGGCATGAGCGTGGGCATGATGCTGATCAGCGTCGAGCTGATCATCATGCTCATTATTCTTGTATGGATACCGCGTGACTATGCGGGGCCGTGCTTTATCGGGTTTGCCATCGGCGAGTCCTTGGGTGCCGCTGCGCTGCGTATAGCGGGTGGCATTTTTACCAAGATTGCTGATATTGGCTCTGACCTTATGAAAATCGTCTTTAACATCAAGGAAGATGACGCCCGCAATCCCGGGGTTATTGCTGACTGCACGGGTGACAACGCGGGAGACTCCGTGGGCCCGACTGCCGATGGTTTTGAGACCTATGGTGTAACGGGAGTCGCGCTTATCACCTTCATTGTCCTCGCGGTGGTCGACCCGTTGATCCAGGTTTCTCTCTTGGTCTGGATCTTTGCTATGCGTATCATGATGATTATTTCGAGTGGCCTATCCTACTTCATCAATGTGGCGCTCACCAAAGCCCGTTATCGTACGGCTACCAAGATGAATTTTGAGACTCCGCTTACCTCGCTCGTGTGGATTACCTCCTTGGTCTCGATCATTCTCACCTTTGTGGTGTCCTATGTTCTGATTGGTGGGGACACTTTGGTAGGCCGCGACCATCCGGACTACTGGTGGATGCTGTCAATCATTATCAGTATGGGCACGTTGGCAGGAGCCTTGATTCCAGAGCTGGTAAAAGTTTTTACTTCTACCAAGTCGGCCCACGTGCGGGAGGTAACCGCGTCAGCCAAAGAGGGCGGAGCCTCGCTTGATATCCTCTCGGGCTTTGTAGCGGGCAATTACAGCGGCTACTACCTGGGCTTCGCCATTATGGTCTTGATGGGCATCGGCTACGTAGTAAGCACGCAGGGACTGGGAGATGTCATGCTGGCTCCGGCTGTATTTGCCTTTGGCTTGGTAGCGTTTGGCTTCCTCGGCATGGGTCCGGTCACAATAGCAGTGGACTCTTACGGTCCAGTGACTGATAACGCTCAGTCGGTCTACGAGCTTTCTACCATTGAAGAGATTCCCAACGTGGCCCAGGAGATAAAGGGCGAATTTGGTTTTGAGCCCAGGTTTGAGGTGGCCAAGCATAACCTTGAAGAAAATGACGGAGCGGGCAACACCTTTAAGGCTACAGCAAAGCCAGTTTTGATTGGAACTGCTGTGGTCGGTGCTACGACCATGATTTTCTCCATAATCATGGCACTTACGGATGAGCTTACCAAGAACGTGGACAAACTATCGCTTCTCTACCCGCCATTCTTGCTTGGCCTGGTGATGGGCGGGGCCATGATTTACTGGTTTACAGGCGCTTCCACACAGGCTGTCACCGCTGGAGCCTACCGGGCGGTGGAGTTTATCAAGCGTCACATTCGGCTTGACGTTACGGGCGGGCGTGCGTCTGTGGAGGACAGCAAGAGGGTGGTAGCCATCTGCACGCAATACGCGCAGAAAGGTATGATTAATATCTTCCTGGCGGTGTTCTTTGGCACTTTGGCATTTGCCTTCCTTGAGCCCTTCTTCTTCATCGGGTATCTAATTTCTATTGCGGTGTTTGGCCTCTTCCAGGCGGTCTTCATGGCCAATGCAGGGGGAGCTTGGGACAACGCCAAGAAAATTGTGGAAGTGGACCTGAAAGAAAAGGGAACCGAGCTCCATGCTGCCACGGTGGTAGGGGACACGGTGGGTGATCCGTTCAAAGACACTTCCTCTGTCTCCATGAACCCGGTTATCAAGTTCACTACGTTGTTTGGCTTGCTGGCTGTTGAGCTCGCGGTTAGCATTTATGATGACATGGGTTCGCACATGCTCACCTGGATACTGGCAGCGGTATTCTTCGTCATCTCCTTTGCCTTCGTGGTGCGCTCTTTCTACGGGATGAGAATCAAGAGGGAGTCAGACTAGGCAGTGGCCGGGGGTGAATTAAGGCTAAGCGCGTGACTTAGCTTTAGGGCCAGACCAGCGGGATGAGGTGGCTGCCCGTTGCAGGAGCAACGGGCAGCCACTAGTTTGGACGCTATGTTCTAAAGTGAGAAAATCTCTAGGCACCAGCGTGTTCTTTTGGGTAAGGCCAGGGGTGGGGGAGGTCCAAGGGCGTCTATGAACAGGTGGGTTGAAGCCGATCTCATAATCTCGAACGCAGGCGAGCTTGTGACCTGCGCCGGTCCTCGTGTGGGTCAAGGGCGGCTGGGAGTGATCCCTCGAGGGGCGGTCGCGGCCAGAGAAGGGCGCATAGTGTGGGTGGGTGACACCGCCGCTTTGCGCGAGGAGGTGCGCCTTGTGCGGGGGGGCGAGATGGTGGACGCCGACGGCCGCGTGGTGATGCCTGGCCTGGTTGAGTGTCACGCTCATTTGGCCTTTGCTGGCGATCGAGCGGATGAGTTCCAGTTGAGAGTGGCTGGGGCTACTTATCAGCAGGTGGCGGCTGCCGGCGGTGGCATTGCCAGCACTGTGCATGCTACGCGATTGGCCACAGATGAAGCTCTCCGCGCTCTAACCCGTCAACGCTTGGATCACTTCCTCACCTTTGGAGTCACCACGGTTGAGGCCAAGAGCGGGTATGGACTATCGGTGGAGCAGGAACTTCGCATCCTGCAAGTGTATCGGGAGGTAAACGTCACTCATCCAGTTGACGTGGTGCCCACTTTACTCGCTGCCCATTCCTTGCCCGTCGAATTTGCTGGGCGCCCGGATGACTACATAGACATGGTGGTGAAAAAGATGATACCCACCATTGCCAAGCACAAAATTGCCCGCTTTTGCGATGCCTTCTGCGAGCAAGGTGCTTTTACAGTTGAGCAATGCCGAAAGGTTCTGCTAGCGGGAAAAGAACATGGGCTTTTGCCAAAACTGCATGCTGACCAGCTAAGCCACACGGGAGCTACAGAAATGGCAGCCGAGGTTGGGGCAGTCTCAGTGGACCATCTTGATCACATCAGCGAGGCCGGCATTGCTGCTTTGGTTCCCACGCCGGAAAAGCCCAGAGTTCCTGTAGCTGTGCTTCTCCCTGGGGCCACCTTTTTCTTGGGGGAGGGTGGCCACGCTCCTGCTCGTCGGCTTCTGGAGGCCGGGGCTCGGGTAGCTTTAAGCACTGACTTTAATCCTGGTTCAAGTCCGACAGAAAACCTGTGGCTAATGGCTACGATGGGGTGTTCTCAACTCCGCATGAGTGCGGAAGAGGTTATTTTGGCCATCACTATTGAGGCCGCAGCGGCGCTAGCGATCGAAAACGAGGTCGGCAGTCTGGAGGTGGGCAAAAAGGCCGACATCTTGATCCTGGATGAGACTCGCTACGTGGAAATCCCGTACCGCTACGGCATGAATCCGGTAGCGCGGGTCTACAAGTCGGGCAAGCTAGTGGTTCAACGTGAGCGCGGGTCGATCATTTAAGGCTCAGAGCTCAGTGGCCACAGGCTTAGCTTGATCGCGTGGGGCCAGACATGTGCAGCTCCGAGAGTACCTGGAAGCCAGTGACCACGTAGTAAGTGTCTACCACTACCTTTACCAGGGCACATCCAGGATCAGCCAAAAAGGAACTTAAACCTGGATGCTTGTCCAGGAACCTTTCTTTTACTGCAGCTAAAGTTGCAGGATCAGCAAGCTCCCGGGCGGTCCCAGTGGCAGTTACCGCAATGATTCCTGGCTCGGGGAGTACGGCGTTGGCTCGGTTGTCCACCAGCAGAGAAACCCGAGGATGAGCCACCAGGTAATTAAACTTGCGGGTCGATCGCAGAGTAGGGAAGACAAGATATCCGAGATCGTCAGCTACCCAAAAACTTACTAGGCTGGTGTATGGCCCAGTTTCTGATTGGGTCGCCAAAACAGCAAATCGTTCCTGT
>Ga0315298_1009894_pt1 | contig 11624 bp, 9 predicted proteins | sample WHS_1_MG_FD_203077 | JGI IMG/M metagenome (GOLD analysis project Ga0315298, IMG submission 203077) | Extremophilic microbial mat communities from Washburn Hot Springs, YNP, Wyoming, USA - WHS_1_MG | ecosystem: Environmental > Aquatic > Thermal springs > Hot (42-90C) | place: USA: Wyoming... | reverse complement strand
CCGCTACGAAAACGCCCAGCAAGGCTACAGCGTGCCCGTGCCGCCTGGTTGGCGTGCCGAGGCCGGCCAAGGCGAAGCTCTGACCCTCCGTGCGAAACAGTACCCGGCGGTCTCCATGACCATCCGCACGTATCCCGGCGAGACCCACCATGACCCCTACGAGCCCACGCCTGGGCCTCCGCTCCTGCAAGGCCGGCCCTGGAGCCTCTTTGCACAGGCTTTGGCTTCCTCGCCTGGCGGCGCCGCCACGCAGGGCCTGGCCGGCTACCGGGTGGAGCACGCCGAGGAGCAGGGCAGGTACATGACCTCGGTGCTCTTTAGCGCCCACGGCCGCACCTACGAGCTGAGCCTCCACTACGGGCTGGGCTTTGGCGCATTGCAGCCGGCGCTCGATGCCATGGCAGGCGTGGTGGCAGGTTTTGCCCTGGCTGTGCCTCCGGAGCCCTCGCCCACGCCGCCGGTGCGCCAGGCCTTGGGCCCAGGGCCGTTCCTCACCGAGGAAGATGCGCTGGCAGCGGGGTGCGGCTGCCTGAACGGCGAGATCGACGCCGTGCTGGCGCAACAGCTCATGAGCGAGCTGCAGGCACGGCAGATCGGCAACTCATGCGCCGGCTTTGGTGGCCACACTGATGGCGTCTGGACGCTGACGGTCAAGACGGCCCTGGCCGTCCGCACCGGCGCCCTCCGCCTCTTTCTGGATGCCGCTACAGGCCGAGAGCTGTGTCGCGAGGAGGTGGACCCAAGGGCCCTTCCTACGCCGACCTCACAGACGCCGGCGAGCTTTCCGTGGCCACCCTCGGGCAACATCCGCCCAAAGAAGTGGATCGAAGTCAACCTCAGCCAGCAGACGGTCACCGCCTGGGACAAGGATACCCCCGTTCGCCGCTTCCTGGTCTCCACAGGCGCCGCCGCCTACCCCACGGTCGTCGGTACCTTCCGCATCTACCGGAAACTGACGTCCATGGACATGCGGGGCCCCGGCTACTATCTGCCGAACGTGCCCTGGGTGATGCTCTTCTTTGAGGGGTATGCGCTGCACGGCGCCTACTGGCACTTTCGCTTTGGCACGCCCATCAGCCACGGCTGCGTCAACATGACCATCTCTGATGCGGCCTGGCTCTTCCAGTGGGCTGGCCCCCGCCTCGGAGATGGCCAGACGGACGTATTCTCGACCCCTTGCAACCCAGGCACTCTCGTTGTCGTCCACTACTGATGCGCTGGTGGGCCCAGAGCTGGGCTGCGCCAGCCGACGACGCCCCATGTGCCATCGCAGGGCTCCGCTGCGCCCGAGGGTCAGGGTCGAGCGCGCTGCGGCCCACGAGTCTCGGGCGCAGGCTTTGGCCTTGGCGATGTTGGCGGCCCGGGCATTCTGTAGTATGCTCGTTTTCATCAGCTGGCAAGGAGGCGGCGGAATGGACATGCTGCAGGTGCAGGGTGGAAGGCTCGTTGACCGCTCGGGAGCGCCCGTGCGGCTACGGGGCACGTGCGTGGGCGGCTGGATGAACATGGAGAGTTTCATCGACGGCTACCCCGGCGCCGAGCACTCGGCGCGGGCCGCGCTGGCCGAGGTGTTGGGGCCGGGGAAGGCTCAGTTCTTCTTCGACCGCCTGCTCGACCACTTTCTGGCCGAGGAGGACCTGGCGTTTATCCGGCGTTGCGGGGCGAATGTGGTGCGGCTTCCGCTGAACTACCGGCATTTGGAGAGCGATGCCGAGCCCTTCCGCTACCTGGAGGCGGGCTTTGCCCGGCTCGACAGGATGGTCGAGGCCTGTGGTCGGCAGGGGCTCTACGTGATCCTGGACCTGCACGCGGTGCAGGGGTGGCAAAACACCGACTGGCACAGCGACAACGCCAACCGCATCTCCCTCTTCTGGCGCATGCCCCACTTCCAGGACCGCTTTGTCGCCCTATGGGAGGAAATGGCTCGCCGCTACCGGGGCAACGCGACTGTTGCGGGCTACAATGTGATGAATGAGCCCGTCACCAACACGCCCGACGGCCGCTTCGGCAGCCGCTACACGCCCGATTGGGCGGCGATCAACACCGTCTACCGCCGGGTGGTAGAGGCGATCCGCGCCATCGACCCCGAGCACATCATCTTCCTGGAGGGCGACTACTACTCTACACGCTTTGCCGGGCTGGACGCTCCCTTTGCCGACAACCTGGTCTACTCGAGCCACAACTACTCGGCCTGTGGCTTTGGCCCCGGCAGCTACCCCAGCAACGCACCTGGCAAGCCGTGGGACCGCGCCGGCCAGCGCGAGGCGTTTCTGGCACACGAGGGCCCGCAGTACGCCCGGAAGCACAACGTGCCGCTGTGGGTGGGCGAGTTCGGGTCGGTCTACAATGGGCCGGCCGAGGAGGCGCCCGACCGCCTGCGCGCCCTCGACGACCAGATTGACGTCTTTGAGGAGTGGGGCGCCCATTGGACCACCTGGACCTACAAAGACGTGGGCGTGATGGGCTGGGTCACCCTCGACCCGGAGTCGGACTATATGCAGGCCATCGCCAACTCGCAGCGGATCAAGCGCGAGTTGGGCACCGACGCCTGGACGACCTGGCTGCCCGTCTCTCGCGCCGGCCTCATCGTCCGCGAGCTGGCGCGCTGTATCGAAGAGGTGGCCAATGACCCCGAGATCGACCCGGCATCGAACCGCCGCCACCTGGCTGATGCGGCGCTGGCCTGCTACGCGGCAAGCCTGGTGGTGCCGCTGTGGGCCAAGCAGTTCCGTGGCATGTCGGAAGAACGCATCGACGCTGTGCTGCAATCGTTCGCCTTCAAGAACTGCCGGGTCAACCAGGGGCTTGTCGAGGTCATCGGCAAACACACGGCAAGGCCGGCCTGAGCCCTGGCGCCTTGCCGAGCAACACAGGGTCGAGCACGGCGGCTACGGTTCGGCGCATGCCACGTAGCGTTCGATCGCCTCGACGGCCCTGCCCACGCCGTCCTCGCCGCGGATGGCCTTGCCCAGCGCCTCCGCGGGCCGGCGCATCTCGTCGTCGCCGGTAGCTGCACGGATGGCCTGCGCCATGGCGTCGGCGCTCCGCTTCTTGAGCGGCAGTGGTGCGGGGCCTACCCCCAACGCCTGCCCTGCGAGAGGAGGTCACGAGCCATGGATTCGTCCATTCCTGAGCTCTACGCCCAGACCTACGACGCCGCCGTGCCCGACTGGCCCGGCGAGATCGACTTTTACCGCACGCTCGCCGCCGAGGCCACTGCGAACGGCCAGGCGGTCCTCGAGATTGCCTGTGGCACGGGGCGTGTCGCCCTGCGTCTGGCGCAGGCGGGGGCCCGCGTCGTCGGCATCGACCTCTCCGCTGCCATGCTCAACGTGGCGCGTGCCAAGGGTGCGGGGCTGCCCAACGTGCGCTGGCTGCAGGCCGACATGAAGTCGTTTGACCTCGGCGAGACCTTTGGCCTCATCATCATCCCCGGCCATTCCTTCCAGTTCATGCTCACCCCGCAGGACCAGCTTTCCTGCCTCGCCTGCATCGACCGCCATCTCGCCCCCGGTGGCGTGCTTGTCGTGCATCTCGACCATCAGGACGTGGCCTGGCTGGGTGGCCTGCGCTCTGGCCAGGGCGGCGTCTTTAACGTCACGAGCGAAGTGACCCATCCCACGACCGGCCGGCGTGTCCGCACCTTACGGGCGTGGACCTACGAGCCGTCGACACAGACGGCCACCGCCGTGACACGCTGGGAGGAGATGGGCCCCGGCGGCGAGGTCACCGCGCGCTGGCAGGGCCAGCCGGTGCGCCTGCACTGCGTGTTCCGTTTCGAGATGGAGCACCTGCTGGCCCGTGCCGGGCTCGAGGTCGAGGCGGTCTATGGCGATTTCCAGCGCGGCGCGCTGACCGATGTGTCGAGCGACATGGTGTGGGTGGCGCGCAGGCCGCAAGCCCTGGAGGGTGCGGTGCGTGATGTGTGATCGGCCACTGATCACGTATTAGGCAACATGCATCACGCTTCACTCTCCGCCACCGGCAGGCTGAACGAGAAGGTGCTGCCTTCACCCAGCTTGCTCTCGGCCCAGATGCGGCCGCCATGGGCCTCGACCAGCATCTTGGTGATGTAGAGGCCGAGGCCCATGCCCTCGGGACGCCCTCGCCCAGCCACCGGGCGGTAGTAGCGCTGAAAGAGCTTGGGGAGCTCTTCGGGTGCAATGCCGCGGCCACGGTCGGACACCGAGGTGATGACCTCCCTGTCGCGCTGCTGAAAGTGCACGGTGACCTCGGTGCCGGGCGTCGAGTACTTGAGAGCATTGGAGAGCAGGTTCACCAGAATCCGTTCCAGCCGTGTGGGGTCGGCGAGCACCGGCGGTACGGCAGCTGGCTCCACACGGATGCGGCTGGTATCCAGGACTGTGCTCTGGCGCTCGATCACTTCGGCTACAAAGCGAGGCAGGTCTACCCGCGTGCGCTCGAGCCTGAGCTGGCCAGCCTCTGAACGCGCGCTATCCACCAGGTCTTGGATCATGGTGTTCATGCGCTGGCAGCCGGCGATGATGGCGCGGGCGCTCTCTGCCTCGCGGCCGGTGAGGCCGGCACGTTCGAGCATGCGCAGCAAGAGCTGTGCGTGGCCCATCACCCCGGCCAGCGGGTTGCGGAGGTCGTGTGACACAGCGCGCAGGATGTCCTCCCGCTGTTCTTGCAGCTCCCGTTGGGCCGTGATGTCGGTGAAGGTGACAACCGCGCCTGTGATGCTGCCATCGCGGGCGCGGATAGGCGCAGCGCTGCTCACAGTCCAGACGGTACGGCCATCAGGCGGGTGCAAGGCCAACACCAGCCCACGCACGGTCTGGCCGCGCAGCGCCCGCTGGCTGGGAGCTAGTTCGAAGGGGACCGGCTGGTGGTCGGCCATTTCGACGCGCATCAGGCTCCACAGCTCCTGGCTCGTCTGGGGCAGGCCTGCGGCAGAGAGGCCCAACAGGTTGGCGGCAGCCGCATTGATGCGCAGCACTTCGCCACTGTTGGCGATGACAATGAGGGCGTCGGCGACGGAGTTGAGGGTGGCATCGAGGGTGGCGGCGCGCCCCTCGGCTTCCTTTGCCAGCTCCTCAATGCGTTGGCGGGCGCGCACCTGGTCGGTGGTCTCGATGGCCATGCCGAGGATCGAGTCGATGTGCCCATCGGCGGCACGTAGGGGCACTAGAGTGAAGGTAAAGTAGGCTTGTTCCAGCGGTCCGTCGGCGGTCCGCCGTACCATCAGAGGGGCGTCGACGGCGCGATAGGGCTCGCCAGTGGCTACGATGCGCTCGACGATGGGCCGGATAGTGGCAGCACTGATGGGCGAGACCTCCAATAGGGGCCTGCCTGCGGCCTGTATCCCCGGCAGGTAGGCCTGGGCAGCAGGGTTGATGATCTCGAAGGTCAGGTCGGCCACGCGGACGAGCGCGATGGCCACCGGAGAGCTGTCGATCACCGCCCGGAAGCGCTGGCGCTCTGCCTCGACCTCGGCCAGCAGTCGCTCGCGCTCGGCCCGCGCTTGCTCGCGCGTCGTCTGATCGCGCATCAGGGCGACCACGTACTCGACGGTCTCGTCGACGCGGAGGGGGTAGTAGGCTACTTCCAGGTAACGTGGACCAAGGTGGGGGCTGGTGAACCAGGCCCCGAAGTGCACCGTGGCGCCGGCGAAAGCACGCTCAAGTTGGGGGCGCACCAGGTCGCGGAACACTGCGTCGCCGAGCATTTCTGCCGCCTTGTGGCCGAGGACTTGGTCGGCCGGCTTGCCGCGGAAGGCAAGGTAAGCGGGGTTGACCACGCGTAGGGTGTACTCGCGGTCGAAGACGACGACCAGGTCAGGCGAGTACTCCACGATGCGGGCGTAGATGCGAAGCTGCTCGGTGGTGGCGCGTAGCTCCGCTTCGATGCGCTTACGCTCGGTGATGTCGCGATCGACGCCACGGTAGCCCGCCAGCCCGCCTACTTCGTCGAAAAAGGGCACGCCGTTGGTCTCGAGTACGACCAGGCTGCCATCCTTGCGCCGGTTGACGTTCTCCAGCAGCCAGAACGGCTCGCGGCGCGCGACGATGGCCTCAAAGATGCGACGGACGCGCCGGGCTTCTTCAGGGGGCATCAGGTCAAAGGGCGTTCTGCCGAGGACCTCTTCGGGCTCGTAGCCCAGGAGGTCACGCACGCGGGGGCTGATGTAGGTGTAGACGCCGCGGGCGTCTACTTCCCAGACCATGTCGCTGGTGGTCTCGATCAGGTCGCGGAGACGGGCCTCGCTTTGTCGTAGTCGCTGCAGGGCCTCTTCCGAAGTGATGCATTCGGCCTCGCGCACCTGCCGTGCCGGGCGCTCGGGCCCACGATGGTTCGGGCCGACCTGATCCTCTGGCGCGGACTGGTCCATAGGCGACACCCCCTGGCGAGGTGGATTGGACTCGCTCCGAGCGAGCAGGTGCTACATTTCAGTATAGCATGGGTTCTGCCGTCTGTAAATGCGAATGTGGGGCGGGGTGTAGTTCCTCTTGGGGGCAAGCCAGCGACCAGCGTTCTGGGCAGGTATGAGACCCATCCCCCCAGCCCCCCGCCCCCACGCCAGGGGGCGGGGTTGGGGGTGGGGGCAGCACCCTACACCGAATGCTGGCATACAGGCTTGCCCCCACACTGAACTGCACCCGTGGGGCGAAGCAGGGCTTTTTTAGAGCCCTGCTTATGTCACGCTCGGCGGGCTCTGGCTTACGTGGCGGACGCTGGCCAGCGAAGGGTCCGGATTGCACATAACGCCGACTTTGAAAAAGCCCTGGGGCGAGGTGGGGCTTCACGGGCAGATAGGCCTGCGGAGAATCAGCGCCGAGTGGGCTTCGGCGGCATCTCGCCGCGGCGAAGGGCAACGCCGCGCCCAAGGCCAACCCCAAAGGGCTTTGCCCCGACCCACCGGGCTACCAGCCGATGGCCTGACCGTCGCCGCGGGGGTCGGCACCCCCAGCCATGATGCTGCGTTCGCGATCCACGACAATGCCCTGGGCCTGGCCCATGAGCTCAGACCAGTCGGCCACAACTTGGATGTGGTGACCCAGTTCGCGCAAGCCACGCAGGACTGAATCGGGAACACGGCCCTCGATGCTGAGGGTGCCCATCTCGTTACCGACGGGCTCGTAGCGCCAGCGGGGTGCTTCGATGGCCTGCTGGACGTTCTGGTCTAGGTCGAGCAACCGGGTAAGAAGGGCAGGGTGGACCTGAGGGTCGGCCCCACCGCTGGCGGTGGCGAAGATGAGCCAGGGCTGGTCGCCTTGGAATACCATGGCCGGCATGAGCGCCTGCCGAGGGCGTTTGCACGGCTCGAGGCGGTTGGGGCTGGCCGGGTCGAGGCTGAACGAAGCGGCGCTGTTCTGCAGAAGGATGCCCGTGTCGCCGGCAACTACGCCCGAGCCAAAGTCGCCATGGAGGCTCTGTACCAGTGCTACGGCCAGGCCGCCGGCGTCGGCAGCTGCGATGCCGGCGGTGGCGGTGACGGTCAGGGCGCTGGGCGGGCAGGCATCGGCCGGGAGTTCGGGTGCGTACTCGCGGAACGGCCGGGCGTGGCTCGCGACGAGAGCACGCCGGCGGTCGGCGTAGGTACGGCTGAGCATGTGGGCCAACGGTACGACGGCAAAGGCGGGGTCGGCGAGGAGCCGGTCGGTATCGGCCAGGGCGAGTTTCGATGCCTCGGCCATGCGGTGGTAATAGGCGGCAGTCTGATCGCCCAGAGACGCAACTTCCCACCCGTCGATGACATTCATGGCCAGGAGGGCCGCTGCCCCCAGGGTGTTGGGCGGCAACTCGTAGAGGGTGCGCTGCCGGTAGGTGCTGCTGAGGGGCGCCACCCAGTCGGAGTGGTGATTGGCGAAATCCTCGAGGGTGAGGATTCCCCCGCGCGTGCGGAGGTCATCGACGATGGCTGCCGCAAGGTCGCCGGTGTACATGGCCTCGGGGCCATCGTCGGCCAGGCTCTCCAGGCTGCGTGCCAGGTTGCTCTGTACGAGGGTTTCTCCCTCGGCATATGGCCGGCCGTTGCGCAGAAAAAGGGCAGCGGCACCCTCGCTGCGTTCCAAGAACGCCTGTTTCTCGGCCAGCTTGCGCGCCAGGTGCGCCGACACGGGAAAGCCGTTTTCGGCGTAGTGGATGGCCGGCTCGAAGAGCTGTTCCCAAGGCAGCACGCCCCAGCGCGAGTGGGCGTCGCCCCAGGCGGCTACAGCGCCAGGCACCGTCGCCGCTGCAAGCACGCCATGGTCCGGCATGGCGTCGTAACCACGGTCGCGGTAGAACTGGAGCGTGGCCTGCTCGGCCGTGGCGCCTGAACCATTCAAGCAAGCTGGCTGGCCGTGTTGGGGTTGCCAGACCATGAGAAAGGCATCGCCGCCCAGCCCCGCGGCGGATGGCGCGACGACCGCGAGCACGGCCGCTGCAGCGACGGTGGCGTCGACCGCGTTGCCCCCTTGCTGGAGTGCCCAGACTCCTGCCTCGGCTGCCAGGTAGTGAGGTGCCGACACCATCCCCCGCGAGGCCATGGTCACGGGCCTTCCCGTCAAGATGGGCGCCTCCTGCATCGATGGTGCCTCCTCTTACAGCAGGGAACCTTTGCAAACAGAGGTTAAGCAAGAAACATGCCAGCGAAAGGAAAAGCGGGAAGGTGCGGCGTCCAGCGCCTTCTCGCTCTCCGCTCGGGCTCGGAGGCCCGGGGTGTGCGTCGCCGCAGACGATGCCCGCCCCGAGTGGGTGTGGCGCCGGCTGCCTACCGAGCCGGCTCAGCAGCGACGATTACTTCGACGGTATACTGGTTATGATTGCCCATGGTGTCGGCGACGCTGAGCCGCAACTGGTAGCGGCCCGGCGCCAAGTGGCGGGTATCCCATACTCCCAAGACACCGTTCTGCACCTGGCCGGTGCGGTGGGCTGGGCCGATGGGCGTCCACCCGCGGCCGCGGGTGCTGTACTCCAACTGGTAGTAGGCCATGTTGTCGTCGGTGGCTGTGCCCCTGATCTCGACGATGCCGCTAATGGTCTCATTCTGTTCGGGGCGCGTGATTTCGGCGATTCCCCGCGCTGCGAGGATCGACTCGGTCAGGATCAGGCCCAACACGGCAGCGGTCAATACCACCACGGGCAACCAACGATGGGCTCCGAGTTCCAAGGTTCGTACTCCTTTCCGGGTGCCCCTACAGCCTGCGGCGCCCGCGCCCCGGCAGCCCACGAGCCGGCCTAGCAGCTTCTGCATAGCTGATGGAGAGAGAATCGCGTACATCGACGACCCCAGGGACGTGCAGGGCGTCTTCGAGGGCGGCATTCCGCTCTGCCCAGTTGCGCACGATGCCGCTCAGGGTTACGTGGGCGTCGTCGACGACTATGTCGATGCGGTCGGCGTTCACCGCCGCGTCGCGGCGCAGGGCCTGCTCGACTTGCACCGCCAAATGGCGGTCGGTGGCGGAAGTGGTGGGCACAACGACGAGTTCGTTGGTCACACTCACCACCCCGCGCGTCCAGCGGGCGTCGTCCTCGGCCCGGCTCTTGGCCCAGCCGCTGGGCACGGTGCCCCGCAGCGTGACCCGCCCCCCATCCACATCGACATTGATATGGCGCGAGTCGAGATCGGCGTCGCGCATCAGTGCGTCGCGGATGTCGGTGGCGATGCGCTCATCGTCGGTGGGGGCTGCCAGGCGCACCTCGATCTGGTTGTTCACGCTGTACACACCCCACACACGGCGCGCGGCCTCGGCGGCAGCCCACTTGCTGCGGTAGCTGGGGGCTGTGCCCCGCAGCGTGACGGTGCCATCGTTGACGATGACCTCGAGGTTCTCGACCTTGACCCGTTCGTCGGCGGCCAGTTGGTCGAGTACCGCTTGGCGGATGTCATTCTTGATCCGTTCCATCAACCCACTACCCTTTCTGCGGGCAGACTCGCTGCCGGTGGCGAGTGGCAGCCACTCGCACGCCGGCGTCTGCGCCTTTCCAAGCCCGTCTGGGGCCTTGTGGCTGAGCCCGCGAGGGGCTATGCGATGACCTTGTTTCCCCTCTACCCACAGGGTGGGTTCAGGGGCCGACGAGTCTGCGAGATGAGTCGAGCTTGTCCGGTGAATCGCCAGGCCCCGCTCGCGAGTGGGTGCGAACCTCGGTGACGACAGGCAACGCAGCGCCACAGGCGCAGCGGTCGGGCCGATCTGAGAACGCCACGCTGTACATGTGGCGCTGGATGGCCGTGTCGCCGCACTGGGGGCACACGGTGTCTTCGGCACCCAGGCCTGGCACGTTCCCCATGTAGACGTAACGCAAGCCAGCCTGGCGGCCGATTTCGGCGGCTCGCTGCAGCGTCTCGACTGGGGTAGGTGGCCGGTTGGTGAGCTCGAAGGTTGGGAAGAAACGCGACAGGTGCCATGGGATGTCGGGGCTCACCGACACCAAAAAGTTGGCGATGGTGGCGAGCGCCTCGTCGGAATCGTTCTCCCCTGGCACGACCAGGGTGGTCACCTCGGTCTCTACGCCCTGTTCGTGGAATGTGCGGATGGTGTCGAGCACCGGCTGTAGGCGCGCACCGCACAAGCGACGGTAGTAGCGGTCGTCGGGGCCTTTCAGGTCGACGTTGGCAGCGTGCAAGTAGGGGAGGATCACTTCGCGCGCCTGCTGGCTCATAAAGCCGTTGGTCACAAAGACGTTGGCCAGGCCCGCATCCATGGCCCGCGGCGCAATGGCGAGCACGTACTCCATGAAGATGGTGGGCTCGGTGTAGGTATAGGCGATGCTTGCGCAGCCATAGTCGAGGGCCAGCTCGACGGCGCGCTGGGGCGTCAGGGGCTCGCCGTGGGGCGTTTCCGTCTTGCCTTTGGAGGCCTGGGAGATGTCGGCGTTCTGGCAAAAGCGACAGCGAAGGTTGCAGCCAACGGTAGCGATGGAGAGAGCCTGGGTGCCTGGGAGGAAGTGGTAGAGGGGCTTTTTTTCGATGGGGTCCACATTGAGTGCCACGACCTCACCAAACACCAGGGTGTACAGCGTGCCGTCTCTATTCTCGCGCACGCCACATACCCCTGTGCGGCCGGGCCGGATGTGGCACTCGTGGGGGCAGAGGAAGCAATGCACCTCGCCCTCGGCCAACGGTTCCCACAGGATTGCCTCTCTATCCATCTGTCCCCATCCTTCAGGCCCCACGTGGTTTCGGCAGGCACGGTGTTCGTCAACGCTCGGCAGCCCTCCGCCTGACGCAGGAGCAAAGAGCGTGCCATGGCCCCACTGGGCCATGGCATGTTTCTTGCTGGCCCTCCTGCGCCGATTAGCCTGGGGCGACGCCCGCGCTGCAGAGGGTGGGGCGCTGCACCCGGTGTGAGGAGCGGGCATGCTTGTCAGGTGTGAGAAGTGTGGAGGCAACGTGGATGTGGCCCGCCTGCGCACGCCGCGTACGGGCGAGGTGGAGCTGGCGGGGGTCTTTTCGCTGGAAATCTCGGCCATCGAGGCGCGCGTGTGCACCAGTTGCGGGTATATCGAGCTCTACGCCATGCAGCCGAGCGAGGTGACTGGTCCCGACGTCACCGCCGAGCCGCAGGTCGGCTTCTACGACGAGTAGCAGTGCCTGGCAGTGGTCTGCCCAGGCGTGCGGGTTCGGGGACGATACACCCCATCCCCGGTTCCCTTCCTCGCTCAGGCCGGGAAGGGGA
>Ga0315298_1009892_pt1 | contig 11628 bp, 6 predicted proteins | sample WHS_1_MG_FD_203077 | JGI IMG/M metagenome (GOLD analysis project Ga0315298, IMG submission 203077) | Extremophilic microbial mat communities from Washburn Hot Springs, YNP, Wyoming, USA - WHS_1_MG | ecosystem: Environmental > Aquatic > Thermal springs > Hot (42-90C) | place: USA: Wyoming... | reverse complement strand
CAAAGCTACTCAGCTAGAAACAAATAAGGCAGAGTATTGGTTCAGTAAGGGCAATGCTTTATATGGTCTCAAACGTTATGAAGAATCGCTCCAATGTTATGACAAAGCTACTCAGCTAGAACCAAATAAGGCAGAGTATTGGAACAATAAAGGTGTTGTTTTGGATAAACTCTCCCGCTATGAAGAAGCATTCCAATGTTATGACAAAGCTACTCAGCTAGAACCAAATAAAGCGGTGTATTGGAACAATAAGGGCAATACTTTATATAACCTCAAACGCTATAAAAAATCGCTCCAATGTTATGACAAAGCTACTCAGCTAGAACCAAATAAGGCAGAGTATTGGAACAATAAGGGCGATGTTTATTATAAACTCTCCCGTTATAAAGAATCGCTCCAATGTTATGACAAAGCTACTCAGCTAGAACCAAATAAAGCGGTGTATTGGAACAATAAAGGTGTTGTTTTGGATAAACTCTCCCGTTATAAAGAATCGCTCCAATGTTATGACAAAGCTACTCAGCTAGAACCAAATAAAGCGGTGTATTGGAACAATAAGGGCAATATTTTATATTATAAACTCTCTCGATATGAAGAAGCATTCCAATGTTATGACAAAGCTACTCAGCTAGAACCAAATGAAGGGTTGCATTGGTATAATAAGGGAAATGCTTTAGGAAAACTCAAACAATCGGACGAAGCTAAAAAATGCGAACAAAAAGCAAAGGAGCTTGGATACAATGGATAAACAAATTGAACAGTTTGAACAGTTAACTGGTTTAGTAGATGGTGTTGAAACCAAATACTCCCAGATTCTTTCTGAGTATTTTCCAAAAGAGTGGGATACTGTAAGAAATGACATACTGAGCTTTAAAAAGAATTACTTTGAAAAGCTCAATGAGGCAAGAAAGCTAAGAATAGGTATAGTAGGCCAAATTAAGGCAGGAAAGAGCACATTTTTAAACTGCCTATTATTTGAAGGCAAGGATATACTCCCTAAAGCTGTTACACCTATGACTGCTGCTCTTACACATATAGCATATGATGATATACCCCACGTAGAGGTAGAGTTCTTTGATGAGGCTGACATAAAAGATATGGAAAAAGAAGCCCAAGGCTCTACGGATAAGACATACGAGAGAATATTGCAGGACGTTAGAAAACCAGATATTCAAGAACTAATGAAGCAGAAAACTAAATCTTTGGAATTTTCTAGTATATTAAACCTAAAAGAGTCACTTAAAGATTATATATCAGAAAACGGTAAGTATATAAATGTAGTGAAATTTGTCTCAATATACTTAAACTACGAGCCTATAAGGTATATTGAGATCATAGACACCCCTGGAATAAACGACCCAATCGTTTCAAGAAGCATGAAAACTCAAAAGTTTGTAGAAACCTGCGATATTTTATTTTTGCTCTCGAGAGCAAGTCAATTCTTAGAAACATCTGACATTCGTCTTTTAACTCAAATTTATAGAAAAAAGAGCGCCAAAATTTATATAGTATCTAGTAAATTTGATTCTGTATTAGACGATACACTAACTTCTAAGAAAAATTTGGGTGCTAACTTCAAAGACTTGTTTGAAAAAGAATTAGATAAAAGAAAGAGAGAATTTAGTGAACATCTAGACACATACAAAAAAGATGGAGCTATAAGCGATGATATGTTGGAGGAAGTCATAGACAAAAATCTCTTTTATTTTTCAAGCGCTTTTCATAAAAAACTGAATAACATTCCTCTAAGCAGCGATGAAGAAAGGCCTATTAAAAAGATAACTGAAAGAACAAAGGATTTTACTTTAGACAGTTATATTACAGGATTTCAACCAATCAAGAAAGTCTTAGATTCATACAAAGAAGAAAAAGACGCTAACGCTGCTAAATCCAAAATTATAGAAGAGTATACCAATAGTAGGACAAAATCTATTAAAGCTCACATAGATGAATTTTCAGGGCGTATTTATGATAGAAAAAACAAAGAAGTAGACGAACTAAAGAAAGATGTGATAAATTTAGAAAACCAAAAAAATACCTTTAATCAACAAAAAGAGGAAATAAAAAACAAGCTCAGTGAAGTTTATGGTAAATATTTAACAAAAGCTGAAAATCAAATAGATAAAGTATATGAAGAAATTAATGTTAAAGTGCTGTCAAATTTGGACTCTCAAAAATTAATGGAAAACTCACAAAATACAGGATATAAAGAGTATACAAAAAAAATAAAAAAGATGGATTTATTGAGTCCTTTATGGAGATTTTTGGGTTTAGGCGGATACGAAGAAGTCCCTTTTAAGGAGACATATAAATATTTTGATAGAGATATAATCATAGACATAATAGGAAGATTGATTAGCAGTATCAATAAAGATATAGACATTAAGATCAAAAAAACATTTGAAGTGAACAGTTTAAAACAAGAATTAATGAATATTTTTAAACAATACAGATCAAGCGACAAAACTTTAGACAAAATTTTAAACAGAGCAATAAACCTATCTGTAAATATTCCTCATATGGAAATTAGTCAAGATTTAGCAACTTCTATATACGCTGAGATAAACTCTAAAAGTAAAGAAATTAAAGTTGAAGATGTAGAAAGCATATCTCAAATATCAAAAGATATAATACGACATATTGGAGGCGATCTTAAAGAACTAAAAGATTATATAAATCACCAGGTTGATGAGCAGATTTCAAATATAATAAAGGCAATAGAAGCTGATTTCAATAATCAGATAGATTCCATTGCAAAAATGGAGAATCTAAGAAAAGATGAACTATTAGAACTCTATTCTCAATTTGATAATCTAATAGTAGATTTAAATAAAATAAATAAAGCAGAGATATTAAATAAATAAAAGGAGGATAATATTATGAAAGACAAGATCAAGAAATTATCAGAGTTAGCTACAAAGTATGGAGACTTAAAGGAAATGCAGGAAAAAACACAAAAACTTTTTAAAGATTATGAAGAATTCAAAATACCCATGGTATTTATAGGAGAATTTTCAGCAGGCAAAAGCTCCCTTATAAATGCAATCATAGATGAAGAACTATTGGATGTTGATACAACACCAACTACAGCAAAACCTTGTGAAATTTGCTATAGTGAAGAAGAAAATAGATATAATAAAGATGGAGTAGAAATTCTTTATCTTAAAAACCCTAATCTGGAAAAACTCAAAAACCTCAAGCTTGTCGACCTTCCAGGAATTAGTTCACAGTACTTCGAACATATGAACGTTGTAAAAGATTATCTTGCTAATAGAGACACTATATTTGTTGTTGCAATAGACGTTTCTAAAGGTGCAATATCTGAAGAAGTTTTAAACTTTATAAGAGACTTTAAAGCTTTTAATAAAGACTATATTTTGGTTGTAAATAAAACAGACAAGGTTTCTGAAGAAGACTCTAATACTGTTTTAAACAACACAATCTCTGTTTTAAGGGATAATTATAAAGTACCAATGTATTCTTGCAAATCATCAGTTGCAAATTCAGATATATCAGGTGTTATATCTATACTAAATAGATACAACAATAAGTATGATGAAATTAGAAATAATATTTTTATGAATCAATTTAAAGAATTAGCTTTAGAAATGAAAACAAGCTTAGAGGGCATTAGAGATGCGCTAAAACTCTATCATGAAACTGATATGGAGAAGATAGAGACGGAAATAAAAGAGCTTGAATTAGCGATAAGTGAAATTGAATCCAAGAAGAGTGAAGAGATAGATAAAATAAAAAGATCTGTAAAAAAAGAATTTGATGAATTAATATTAGGCCTTGAAAACGATATTCGTCCCAAAATTGAGGTCTATTTAAAGGACCCCAATCAACTTCCTAAAGATATTAACGATTATTTACAAAACTCTCCTCAGTCTAAAGAGCTAAACGAAAAACTGTCTAATATATTTCAAAAGGCGATAAATGATTTAAACGAAAGCTTATCAGATTTAAAAGTCTTAAATTCAGTTGATAGTGTTTTATCCACAATTACAAACTTAGCGAGTTCAGGTACAGCAATAAAGGGTCTCGCAACTTTTGCAAAAGGATTGCTTGCAACCGAGTCTATTGCAGAAATATTGGGTTTAGCAGATATAGGACTAACTGGAGCTGGAGCGGCAGCTACAGGGACAGGCGCTGTTGTTGCTGGAGAAGCTGCTGCTGGTGCTGCCACAGCTGGGGAAGCGGCTGTTGCTGGAATGAGCGCAACCGGTGTTTTGCTTCCTGTTGCATTAATTGGAACAGTTGTTATACATCAAATATTTGACAAAATAAAGCGAGACAAAACGAAAGAAGCTATTGAAAAGGCAATAGGTAATGTAAAAAAAGAAGTCGAAAACAAACTAGATGATATAACAGATAATATGACAAAAGTCATTATAGATAACTATATGTCTCAAGTAAAACAAATGAAGGACCAGCTCAGTCAAATAAAAAACACAAAATTAAGCAAAGTCGACGATAAAAACAAAATAAATCAAATAGAGTCAGATATAAAGCTGTTAGAGAACTATGCTCAATAAATAATCCGGAGGCTAATAATGCAAACTGCAAGTGAAAACTTTGACTTAATAGAAATATTGACTGACGATAACTATCTAGAACCTTTTGATATACCAAAAGAAATACCTGAAGATGTAAAAAAACTCTATCCTTATACTAAGCTTTGTGGTAAAAATCCATATGTATCAATTATAGGCTCTTTTTCTGTTGGTAAGTCTTCCTTTGTAAACACCCTATCTGGAAAAGAGATTGTCCCTTATGATACCTCAAAGACTACCTCTGTGCCTATGCTCATAGCAAAAGATGATGATAGGATAATTATCAATACATTCTTTTCCCAAATCGTAAATCTAAATATAGATTATCTAGATAGTATAATAGACCAAGTAAGACACAATCCTGATATTGACTACAGAAGATATATAGAATTTATTGTACTAAACTATAAAGGGTTCCCATATGAGAATACAACGCTTGTTGATACACCTGGGTACAGCGGTGGAGATGAAGACTACGAAATAAGCAAATCTATGATAGATGTATCTGATGCTGTAATATTTTTGTTCGATGCAAGCAAGGGTTCTCTTACAGATGAAGACTTAGATATTTTAGAATATGCTAAAAGCCAAAAAGCAGATATATTTGTCGTAGCTAATAAAATAGATAAAGTATGGGAAAATAGACAAGAGATTTTAAATCTAGCAAAAAAATCACTCAAAGATAGAAACATAGATATTGGTAGAAATATTTGCTATTTTTCAAATGATTCTGACTATGAGAAACAGATTAATTTAGAGTTTAAGCTTATAAAAAGCTTTATAACAAAAGTTGCAAAAAAGGAATATTTTAAACTTGCTGAGTGGAGTGCAGAGTATTGGTATAATAAGGGCCTTGCTTTCTTTAACCTCTCCCGCTATGACGAATCGCTCCAATGTTATGACAAAGCTATTCAGTTAGAACCAAATAATGCAGTGTATTGGAACAAAAAGGGTAGTGCTTTATTTAGACTATCCCGCTACAACGAAGCACTCCAATGTTATGACAAAGCTATTCAGCTAGAACCAAATAAGGCGGTGTATTGGAATAATAAGGGCTATGTTTTATCTAAACTATCCCGTGATAACGAAGCACTCCAATGTTATGACAAAGCTATTCAGCTAGAACCAAATAAGGCGGTGTATTGGGACAATAAGGGAAATGCTTTACGTAATCTCTCCCGCTACAACGAAGCACTCCAATGTTCTGATAAAGCTATTCAGCTAGAACCAAATAATGCAGGGTATTGGAACAATAAGGGTTGGGCTTTATATAACCTCAAACGCTATGATGAAGCACTCCAATGTTATGATAAAGCTATTGAGTTAGAACCAAATAATGCAGAGTATTGGAACAATAAGGGTTGGGCTTTATATAACCTCAAACGCTATGATGAAGCACTCCAATGTTATGATAAAGCTATTGAGTTAGAACCAAATAATGCAGAGTATTGGAACAATAAAGGTTTTGTTTTGGATAAACTCTCCCGTTATGAAGAATCGCTCACATGTTATGACAAAGCTACTCAGCTAGAACCAAATAATGAGTTGTATTGGTACATGAAGGACGTTGCTTTGGATAAATTAAATGTAGATAAAAAAAAATCTAAACTTTCAATACTTGATTTAGCACGTGATATATTGCTAGCGTCTACTATTAAGGAGAAACCGGAAAATGGAGACTAAAATATTATACATTGTTTGTTTGATGGGAGCACAGAGGAAATAATTACAAGGGGAATAACTGAGGAAGATAAAATAAAAACAGAAGATTTAATATTAGATTAATAGTTTTTTCATTATGTATTAATCAATTATTTATACCCTTTTCTTCAAAAAAGATATAAATAACACTTGATATTTATTATACACAATAATGAGCTTTTCTAGGTATTTTAAGTGCTCTTTTGGGTCACGCTTGCAGTAATACATTAGTGAATAAGCTATGAATCTTATTAAAGGTTTTCTATTTTATTAGTCGCCTCGTCTAAAAGTTGTTTTGCTTCTTTGCGTAAGGAAAAAGATTGTTTTACCAACTCAGCTATATTTTCTTGTTTCTGTTTTGGGACAATTGGCACTAAAAGATTTTCTATATCCTCATCTTTTATTGTAGGGTACATTGATCCAATCACTGGACGCCCCAATTGAATTAATGACAGAACTGATCTTAAATATAAAAAAAGAAATTCTGATACAAATTCATCACGTGGTTGACAAACGTAAAAAGCAGAAGATCCAACAATATTATCTATTTCTGCTGATAACAAAGTTATTGCACCTCTTGTAGGTCTAACCTTCGATATCAAAATATCACCTGTTTTTAATTTTTTTCTAGCGTTTGGCGGAGCTTCATATCCATAAATTTCTTTATAGTTAATCTCACCAGTAGAAATGTCAATATCGCCAATTTCAACATAAACAAATTTACTTGAAGGCTCTTTAGTAGGATTAAATCTGCGATTTTTGGGATAGACACAATCTCTAAGATGTCTTATTTGTAGATTCGATCCATACAAAATCTCAATAATTTTTTTATATTTTGGCTGATAATATTCAGAATCAAATCGCATTGTAGAAAAAACTTCTTTTGCTCCTGCTTCAAATGATTTTTCAAATTCCAAATTGATCTCATCAAAGCCCAGCAGTTCATACAAACTCCTTTCTGCTTCTTCGTATTTTTCATCTGCTAATTTTTTCTTTTGGTGGGTTTGTTTTACTAATTCTTCAATCTCTTTTTGTAATCTTTCTGAAATCTGCGGCACAGGAATTAAAGCAACATCTTTAGAATACAAATGCGTTTGCCCGGTTGATCCACGGGCAAATCTTTCTAATTGGTAGAGACCATACGAAGACCGCAAATAAGCAAAGAGAAAATAAGGGTTTATACTTCTAGGTCTAACAATCATTATTTCTGCTGTAACAATAGACTTAATATCATTTTCAAAGATTCCTACTCGACCTATTGTCCCTTCTCCGGTAGCGGTTATTAAAATATCTCCTCTTTTTGGCTGAATAAATTCTGAATAACTACTCTCTGGGATATAATCTGTATCTTTAAATTCTAAAAAATAGTTGCTGACATTTTTTAATTTAATAACAGGAATGCCCGTTCTGAAATATAACTCTTTAGGTGGCGTTTTGGTTCGTGGAAAATTGCAAAGGTCTCCAAGGTTTTTATATTGCTGATGCAATTGCTGAATAGTACCAAGACGGCTAACATAAAAATTGGCATCTACTCTGTCTATTAAAGATTTAAAATTTATCTCTGCTAAACGCATCATCAAAAACCTAAATTATAATTTTGTTTAAATGCTTTAAATGCTTCAATAATTTCTGGGATATCTGTATCTAAAATCCTATTTCCTTCTTTATCGGTAAGATATTCACCTTTTTCATCTCGTTTATAAATTGGCGGTGCTGTTTTTGTGGTTAAGTCATAGCCGATTTTTTCAACAATTGCCATAAAGATTGGATAATCTTTTTTATTTAATTCTTCTACGGCTTCTTTGCTTAGCTTTTGTAAGAATAAGACACTCGACTGTGGATTTGCTCCAGCAGACATAAAAGTCCCTACCGGCAAAGAAACAACCGCTAAAATTCTAGAATTCTGTTTAATAAATTCTCTGACATATCCAAGAGAGGAATTATTTAAAATTCCGTTTGGCAAAACAATTGCCATTCGTCCATCTTTGGCTAAAAGCTGGATGCTTCTTTCAATAAAAAGAATTTCAGGAATTTGTCCATCTGAAATTTTATTTGTTTTTATCCATCTGCCATCTTTTTCTTGTTTCCATCTATATCCTAGTTCAAAATTTTGGAGAATTCTTTTGTCAGTAATCTTGCCTTTTGAACCAAATGGCGGATTAGTCATTAACACTTTAAAATTACCAGGCTCTGGTCGCAATGCGCGAGAAACTCCTGCTTTTTCTGATATTCCTATTAACTCGTTGAAATCTAACAGACTATTAGCGCAGAAAATTCCAGAATGTCCATCATCATATAAAACCATATGCATTTTAGCGACTTTAGCTAAATCCGGATTTATATCTATTCCTGAAATATAGGCGTGTGCGTATTCTTTTAGAAAGTCAGTAGCTTTATTTTTTAATTCGGGTCTTTCTTTAATGAATTTTTCTTTGATGTAATTCATTCCTGCAACCAAAAATCCGCCGGAACCACAGGCCGGATCAATAAATTTCTCATTATCTTTAAGATCAAGCATATTCACACATAGGTCAACAATGGGATGGGGAGTAAAAAATTCCCCTCGTTCTCCTCTTTGATGGGCATAAACGAAGGTTTGAAAAGCAGTTCCTTTAACATCGGCAGAAGTACTAATAAGACTATATTTTTGCAACTGGCTAACAACAAAGGCAATAGTTAGCGGCTTTAAATTTAATCTTTCGTTTGGGTCAAAAACATCCGGATATTGACTTTTTACTCTCTCAAAAAGACCAAGAATTCTATCAATAAAACCGTTTTCTTTTCCTTCTCCAAGTTCATCTAGTTCCTTATCGGTGATTCTAAATTCACATTTTTGAGCAAGGGCTTTTTCATCGGCCATTTTAATAAAGATCAATTTCAACATCTCATTAAAAACTTTCTCTTTGAGTAATCCTTCATTGGCATAAATATAATTATGAATTGTTTCAAATACAGTTTTTAATTCGGTTGCTGGCTTTAAATCCTTTTTCTGATAAAGCCCCACATCTTCAAGGGTTTCGCCTTGCTTTGGAATGTCCGGTATCTCTCTAAAAAATGGTGCTCGTTTAAGGTTTTGGAGATAAACAATATCTTTTCCGTTAAACCAAATACCAAATTCAGCATTGGTAGGAGAAAGATAAGATTTTAATTGGTCAACCCCATCTTTTCTTTCTTTACGCTTTATTTCTACGATGATATAAAGATTATCAATAATTTTTTTCTCGTTTCTAAAGACCGCAATATCTGTTGGTCCAATCCTTTTACTTCCTTTTTGAATTGGGAACTCAATCTCAATCTGGTTTTTGGAATAACCATATTCTTCAACTAATCTTTTTTCTAAAATTTGTCTTGGTCCTTCTTCTGGCCTATCTTTAAGCCAACGCCCAGTAATAAAATCTTGAATATAGCCCTTCTTCTCTTCTGGCTCTGCCTTAACTTTTTCTCTTATTGGTTTGTAATTTGTATTGCTCATATATATTTTCCAATTTCTAATGATTTTAAGTAATCATTAATTTTTTCAATGATAATTTGTCGCCGATGATTCAAAAAGTCTTCATAGTTTTCAATTTTCCATAAGTTTTTATCTAAGGTCACAAACTGTTTTTTAAGTTTTTCTGGGTCAATCTCGGATAAATATTTCTCGGGTTGGGTATTAGAAATTTTACGATTAGCTTTTTCAGTTAAAAATGCAATATTTCCAACATCATCTATCAGAGAGTATTCATATTCAGCTTTCTTTAATAAAGATTGTGGAATAATATGATGCTCTTCATAATCAGAAGTAGTAACTTTGTGTCCTTTCCACCAATCCTCTGCTCCTTCGTTGCGTGCAACAACATACAAAAGTAATTTAGAGTTTTTGCTTTTACCAGCAAATTTTTCTTCATCTATTAAAAGTCGTCCTACCTGGTTTTTCAATAAATGAAAAAGATTGCTTAAATTTTTATTTTCAGAAATTAATTTAATATCTTCCTCCAATCTTGACTCCGTTGGACCTGTATAGCGGCCCCAGAAAGATGCAAGTAAAAACCATAAAATAAATTCTTTAGTATCTTTTTCTGAAAAAGCATCTTTCTTTTGCGAAATATAAAATGCTAGAGGGATTAAAACATGTTTCGAAGGTAAAATATTAGAATTTTTAATTCCTAAATTTTCTTCCAATATTTTAAAACATTCTTCTAAAGATTTTTTTGTTATTTCCCAATTATTATGTAAATCTTTCTCGGAGATATTGCCTGCTATATTTTTAAAATAAACAAGACGCCCCTGTTTTACTGAAATTGCTACTAAAGTCCTAATAATCACACTCGCGTCAATATCCCAACCATTATCTTCCAATTTTTCGATGTAATCTAGAAAATCTTTACGAAATTCTCCTGGTATTTTTAAAGCAAATAAAGCTAAAAGAAGTTCGGTTGTTCTAATTCTTGTACCTTTGGAATTTATCTTTACAAAAATATCAACAACTTCTTCGTAGTCCATATCAGAAGAAATAGTAAAAACAGGAACATTATTTCTTGCTCCTACAAAAATATCTTTTACCGTACTTAATTTTTCCAAAGCGATATCAATTTTATTATCATCCCAACCTATCTGTCTTAATTTTTCTCTATTTATTACTGAAAACGGACCTTCTTGAATAACCTTAGTAACATTAAACCATTCATGTTTATTTTTAATAGGGGGTATTTCTAATTCAAATTCCTCTTTAAAAGGATTAAAGAGAAGTCTAATTATTTTTTTTTTCGTACCTTTGGAAATTATACCTTTTTTAACAAGCAACAAAGAAGTTAGACGTTGCTGTCCATCAATAACCAATTCGCTATAATTAGAAATTTCCTTAGTATCATCATCAATAGCTGTTATTGGAACATTATCATTAGGGTTGGTTTGCCATAATAAAATCATGCCAATAGGATGGTTTTTATAAAGAGAATAAACGAAATCTCGAATTTGAGTATTCTCCCAAATAAATTCTCGTTGCATATCTGGAAGAGCTACCCTACCTCGTTCTATATCTGTTAATAATTCATTTATAGTTTTAGTTAATAAAGCCATATTTACACCACCTCTTCTATGCTAACGCTATAAATACTTTTAAGTGTTTATAGCCTATAATCTACTCAACAATCCTTTAAATCTTTACTATATAGGTTGTTGTTTGTAAAGAAAAAAATTCATTAATCTAACAGCGCAGTTATCTATACTACTTCTCCAAAAAAGATATCAACAGATACCAAAAAATGCAAAAATACATCAAAAAATCCAATTCTTTGTCTAATTTTATTGACATATGTATATCTTTTGCTTTATCATATTATATAGTTATATAGACTTAGCAAGGGGGCTTTATGTTAGTGCCAAAAGACAA
>Ga0315298_1009890_pt1 | contig 11629 bp, 11 predicted proteins | sample WHS_1_MG_FD_203077 | JGI IMG/M metagenome (GOLD analysis project Ga0315298, IMG submission 203077) | Extremophilic microbial mat communities from Washburn Hot Springs, YNP, Wyoming, USA - WHS_1_MG | ecosystem: Environmental > Aquatic > Thermal springs > Hot (42-90C) | place: USA: Wyoming... | reverse complement strand
TTTAAGTTATGAACTTGATAACCAAATATGACTAAGCTCAGGTGACCACGGATTTAGTTGTGTTGGCGACCCACCTAGGCCTACTCATGCTTATAGGCTGTTGCTATCACAGCCCACGAGATAAGCAGACCAGACCTACCAACAGCTTGGTAGCGTTCACCTCCACTGATTAAAAACTTGGACTAATGAACGGATAGTCTATAAGGCACCTGAGGAATATCGAGTGAAACAAGTTTACATTTATAAGGTGAATGGACCTACTGTTATTTTCTCTTCAATTGAATCCCATTGTGGGAGTTGATATGCCTACTGAAATTGGATTGGAAATGTATGCTAAGAAGGAGGTTCTTTTACCCTCCTTTACAGGACACATATCGCGAGGCCTCCTCCTACACATCCTTGGGCATGTTGACCCCAGAATTTCTCAGCACTTGCACGAGCTGAACGTGGCGAAGCCCTACTCCCTAACGCCCCTCCAGTTTAAGTCCAAGGCAAGAAAGGATGATGGATATGTGCTTGACCCTGCCTATCCCTGTCGAGCAAGATTTCGATTCCTGAAGGATGATTATGCCCGCTACGTCATCGATTATTTTAGCCAAAAAAACACGGTAACCATAATTGATACGACCTTTCACGTAGGTTCCCTTGCCGTGAAGTTCGAGGATTATGGGGAGATAGAGGGGGAGGCGAAACTCCTGGAGACCCTCCGTCTATACTTTAGGACTCCCACCTACCTGGCCAGCCTAGGAACGAGTTTCCACTGCCTATGGCCTGAGCCCACCAAGATTTTCCCCAACCTCATGCGCCTTTGGAATGCCTACACGACGGCCAAAAGGTACAGTAAGGAGGAACACATGGAATACAAGGCCTGGCTAAACAAGAATGTGGGCGTGGCTGAGCATGAGCTCCAGACGAGGCTGGTTCACATGGGGCGAAAGAAGGCCACTGGCTTCGTGGGATGGACTGCCTATGAAGTAAAGGCTAAGGATGAGTGGAATAAGGTCACCTGCACCTTGGCCAAGTTTGCCGAGTACTCCAACATAGGGGGAAATAGAACGGGAGGATTCGGAGTTACAAAATCTGTAGCAAAGTAAAATTTAGATTAGTCAAGGTTCATTTCTCGATTTAGGGGACCTAAAGAAGGTTACAAAACCTAGTCTGGCGGTGTGCATTCACCCGTTCGTTATTCTCAATAGCGAAATGAAACTTTGAGACGATAAATTTGTAATCGTATTTCTAGATTCTCTTAATTACTCTTTGAGCTTCAAGAATGGCGTCACGAGTAGGTAAATGTATGCTTAATTCTTTTGGTAAAAATCTAGTCTTTAGTAACGCATCGTTTAAGAGCCAGACATCTTTTCCAGAGACCGCATATGAAAAGTCCATCAATATGCTTTGAATACGTGCCCTAAATTTATCCCGCGACAAATGGCCTGCTAAGTCTTCTATCATGCACTTAAAGTCCCAGAAATGCATACCTAGATTTAAGTAAAAATTGCCGACTTCTGTTAGGCTCCATTCTTCATATCCTCTTGGATTTTTTGGTACAGCTCGATCTATATCGTATGCTATGAAAAGCAACGATAGCCTTTCACGACAAAGCCCCATCATAGATGGTAGATCCATTTGTGAAAGTAAAACGAGTGGTATAGTCTTGATAGGCAACTCACCAATTCGAATTCCTCGTACTCCTAAACTAAATCTATTAACAATTCTCTTGATAAGCTCCAAAAATCGTTGCGCATCTGGGTGCTCAAGATATGTGCCAAAGGGGGGTGAAAATATCAGTTCAATAAATGTTTGTGCAGAGGGAGGCTTTTCGATAACAGCATAATGGGCCAGTCCGTAAAGTAATAAGACTTGAACTTGAGCAGGAATATAAGAAGATTTGTCATCCCACTTTGAGCCCCAAATTCTAACTCCTTTAGACCAGAAAGGTGATAGACCAATATAGAGTGTTTTATATCCACCTTGTTTATGTTTCAATAAAAGTTGAGCTTGCGCCCAATCTATTGTGTTGACATCGTTCAAGTTGCCTAAGAAAATAGAGTAAGCAGGCGCGTTTCCTGCTCCGCAATCTCCTTTCAAATTGCAGGGATGGGCTTCGCCTTTTTTCCCCACGCAATATATACATACTTTTGGGTCAACCGTCCATTTTTTGCTCCCAATATTTAGCCAGAACTTCAAGCGGTTGGCAACAGTCATGCTCCTAGCATTCTTGAGTGCTGTGAGCATCTTATTCTGTATATTTGAATGAGATGAGTGAAGGGTGAAAATCACATCATGTCCGAGGGTCCATTCAAAAGAGGCTTCTGGGTCGGCCTTCTTGGCGAGGTCACTTAGTGCATATAGCAGAAGTGTGTCCACGACTCTGTCGCCTACTCCAGGAAACTTATATTTGAATGCACTCATTCCTCACCCTCCGCTATAGCGCCTTCCTCGAAAAATTTTGCTAGTGCTCGGCTGATAGTAGGAGGCACTCCACCTCTCCTACTAGCAGCTCGGTTGTCACATATTGTTAAGGGATGCAGAACTGCTGCTATGGCCATGCGCATGGCAAGAGGCTCAGTGCAACCGTCAACACTTATCAATGGAGCCTAACGCGTTAGCGACCTCAAATCCCTTAATTGGCTTTTGACTAAAAATAGAATAATTAGGCGTTAACATGGGGGTATATTCCTGACTTATTTGACGAATTAGCTCGTCCCAACTCTCAACCATATTAAATTCAATTGGCGAAAGCCAGTTAAGCAAGTAGCTATACGTAGGCTCTCTCATTTCAAAATGTTCATGGGCTATCTGCAATCCTTCATGATGAAGATAAACAGCTGCTGCAAATATAGAAGCTAAAAGATCTGCCTTGCTGCCGCCAAACCCAGACATTTCTAGCCAGCGGTACAAAATGTACGAACTTAGGGCTTCATGTCGAAAGAATTCTTTATTTTGGTACTCTTTCGTTAGCTTACCGACATCATGATGCAGAATAATGAAATCCATAACCCACTGGAAATTATGCTCGGCAAGATGAACACCCACGACTGACTCTAATACGCGCCTCACGGAGAGTGACCATCTGCTACTTAGTTTAAGCCACTCATCCCAGCAGTTAATGATATGACCTACATAGCACTCGGCCTTAATAGGAGTCTCTGGGTGATAAGAAAATAGTATAGGCTTTTCCTTATCATGACCACAAAATATTTCCCCAGTAAATGAGCAAGTTTTTGCTTGAGGACATGACCAGGTCTTCATTTTTCGTCATCCATTTTTAGCCCTAGTGCCGAATCATAAAATTCTGGGTTTAATAGATACGTACCCTCTAATACTGGATCTGTGCGTGAGGATACGAGATAAAAATATGATATTCTTTTATCCGTGGTGAAAGCTCTGATTAGTTTTAATTCAATTAATTGTTTGCCAAGAGATGTTTGATGCATTAGAAAGGGTTTAGGCTTGCCATCTTCTATTGCGTAATGTAGATCAAGCGAGAACGAGTGATTTTCTATATAATCACAATCTAATAACATGTACTTGCCTTCTTTTCGTAGGTCTAACAAACGCTTCAGCAGATTACCGTATGAAGCTCTTGTCTCTGCCGTTATTATCTGGTAACGGCGGAACCTTCCGCTTTTTCTGAGACTGCCCTGGAGACATTCCTCTTCGGCATCGTGAAATGAGATCTCATTCGGTGGAACTACTATGGTTAGAGATACGCTCGGGCGCGCTCTAATAGCCTTTAAGGCTTGCCAATCGATTGTAAACGTTGAAAAGCCGGATCCTTCCAGATATGAAAGGTACCAGCGTAGCTCTTCATGGAGTATTTCCCGTTGAAGAACCCTATAGTCTTCGTTAATCAGAGATATGGAGTCAATGAAATCAGTTAAGGCTACAGGTAATTTCTCTTCACTAAGACCCTTCAGGATCTTCCATGCCTCCTTAACAAGGACCTCTGGATAAGGTCGCCAAACATTCTCATGGTAAACGATCTTTACAGAGCCTTTTTCGTTAGGGAACCGAGCACTTCTTCCAATTCTTTGCACTAGAGAATCAAGAGGAGCGCACTCAGTTATTAGAAGGTCTGAAGTTATATCGAGGCCTGCCTCGACTACCTGCGTGGCAACGGTAACCGTGTAATCTATGCGTTTTAATTCTTTTTCTCTAGGAGCGCAGTTTTCACAAAATATTTCAAATTCTCCATTGCCTACTTTAGAGCGGAGATAGAGTGGTAAGGGAATAGGCAACGTTTCCCCTTTCCCGCATTTGCCTGCGCATCTTGTTCTTGCCATCAAGAACCGGGCCAGCATCTCCCTTTTTATTCTCTCACTCTTCTCTAAGCGCGAATGAAGAAGGATGAGCTCTCCTGATACAGATGAGTTACTTAACTCTTTCTTAACTTCATCAAAAACTCTTTGCGCAGCTCTAACGGTGTTGCAGATTATTAAGACTCGTTTACCCTCAATTTCCTTTTGAAACCTATTTTCACGAATGGCCTCCAAAGGTGTCTGTTCACATAGCTTAACATCCATCACATACCCTCGGTAAACTTCATTTTTTAGAATACTCCTAACCTGCTGGACTTTAGTAGGACTTTCTAAATCCGGAATCTTAAGAGGTTCTAATCCGTCAAAAACCACTTCTTCCATCGGCTTCGGCATGGTTGCGGTCATGACGATGGTAGGAATACCGCTCATACTTAACACTCGCAATATTTTATTCATAATGCTATGCGAGTATGCGTATTCATCTTGTAACATGTGGGCTTCATCAAACACTACATATGAAGTGGCTATAGTACCAGCGGGGAACTCAAGATGGTGCCCTGTCCGTGAACTCCTGGCATATGCGTATGTAAAAGTATCAAATGTCGAAACAGCAATATCTGCATAGAAAACATTCGTGGTATGCTCTTCGCCGTGAAATGCGAAGACATCAACATTAGGGTTTACAAGATTTATGTGTTTCTGAATAACGTCCTCGTGGTGCTTGGTTAAAGCTCTTGTGGGAAGTACATAGCAGGCTCCCCTTGTTAACCAATTTCCAGTTTTAAGCTGAGCTATGAAAGGTGCCTCGCCGATGATGGTCTTACCATAACCGCAGGGAAGTCTAATAAGTATGGGTGGCACAGCGGCAATTTTAGATGGAAAACCCTCAAATAACTCTTGTAGTCCTTCCACAGCTTGTTTCTGAAGCTCCCTCTTTTCGAATTTTTCAGTGATGCTAAGTGTTTTTTCTAGGATATCACACCAATTCATTGAAACTACTCACCTGTAAGGGCAGGATTTCCCTCCAAAGCTGGAATGGCAACCTCTGTTCCATCGTTGAGCAAATAAGCTTCGTAGCCCGCCTTTAATTTAACTTTTAACTCTGAGGCTTCAAAAACTTCTCTGCCCTTAGGTCCTTTCGTGAGCCTTAGCGGGAACAAATAAAGAATCTTCTTTCGACGTAGATCTTCATCTTGAATGTTTTTGATATTAGTTTGTCGTATTTGACCGAGGCTTTCCAATACACGCAGGTTTGGTAGAAGCTCACCAACACAGTATTCGCCTTTTGCCTCTTCTAACCAACCGTGGGGAACATATGTATTGATGGCTGAACATACTTCCTTAATCTTAAGCTGTTCAACATTTTTAGTGTAGCACATCGCTTCAGTTGGCCCTACGCGGTCAATTAATCGCGTAGCATAGCATAGCTTTTCGGTGTTTATTCTTGGCAATCCGTACTTTTGGAAGATGTTATTAACCGACTCCATGTTAACGAAGAATATAACTTTCATCTCGGTTGAGAATATAATTTCGGTTTTGAAGGCATCATGGGCTTCTTGTGGTGTCTTTTCGCGTTCACCTTTTTCAACTGGCGGGACATACCTTAATATCTGGGAACTTTTAATTAGTGGAGAAAGTGGTCGCACCGTAGCAAATGAATATGCTTCAAAGGCATAGGTCAGAATGTTCCGAATAATCTCTTCCCTCAGCTTTTCCTCTCCGCTTGCTACACCTGAAATAATTCCCACACCACGGGCAAGAGCCCCTAGCATAGTTCTAGGGGGCGGAAGCAAAAAAGATAGGCGGACCCCCCATGATGTTGGGTCCCGTACCGAAAAAAGCGGGAGAAACAAGTGGGCTCCAAATATCTCAAAGGACATTACTTGCCCTTCATTGGCTTAGTAGCTTTGCTCGGTTCATTCAACTTCTTTATGACGCATGCGAATGCATCAGCTGGTCTTCCTACGCGAACTAGTTTGAATCGTTCATCGGTCTTTTCTTCAACCTTTCTCTCTTTAGACCATGCATAAATTGTCACGTCTGTCCCCATTACTTTACCGATGCCTTCATAAAGGTTTACATTCTCATTTATGTAATCTGGGTAGATAGGATGAACCGGCGCTGGTATGGGCTTATCGGAGGTAGCCACTAAAACTTCCAGGACATCGGAGACCGGAAGTGCTCTAGCCAGAGATGCACCTACAGCTCCCGTCAGCATGGGAACGTATGCTTGAACAGCTATTTTTCTGCGCACAAGAATTTGATCATCATCTATATATTTTGCGTTAGTGAAGGAGTAACCCACATGGTCTAGGTCAAGTGTAGAGGTAAAACCATAGATGCCGTTCGCATACGACCTTGGATAAGGCATTTGCGCTTGTCTGACTTCCTCGCGCGCGTTCTCCGGAATCTCCCTGACATTACGGGAATGTTGTAGCACTCTGAAAGGTGTAGGCAGACCGAAAGTTTTCACCACTTCTTCGTTGAGAAGTGGAACCATCCAAGAGAATCTTGCCAGAGACTCTCTTCTTAGGGGTGGCGTTGCTCTAAGGAAACCATGAACATCCTCCCCGGCGCATTCCTTTATTAGTCCTAATTCATCCACTGTCGTTCCTGAGAGAACTCTAATGGCCTCAAGTCTATTACAATAAGCGCAGAATTTTACTCCTTCCTCCTTGGTTCCTAGGGTTACCATATAAGCGAAGTGCCAATGTTTTACCATTACGCCACTAACGGCGACAGCTTCTTCAAAAACTCGCCATTCACCTTTTTCGTCACGGTAGATCAGCGGAATACGCCTAATCTCTTCAGCCCGCTCATTGTTTAAGTCATGCATGTTAAGAACAAGCTTAATGGCGACGCCTATATACATTTTATTTCACCTTTTCTATCCACCTCTTTCTGCCCAACACAGTTTGCATGTGGCTACCCATGCTACTGTCATTGCTGCTAAAGCAGCTGTAAAACGCTCTTTAAACTTTCCATAATACTCAAGTATTTTCGCTAAATCGTCATGATTTGGTAACCATAATTTGGCTATCGGGTCTTTGTGGTCTTCGCTCCGCTTAAGCATATCCAACTCTCTGAGGGCTCTGCCCAAAAGATCCATAAGCCTCCGATCATCTCTAACGTACTTTAATTCATAGTAATATTGTTTAACATTAGCGTGAATGACAAGATAGTGAAGAGCACCAGCGGCATGCTCAACCGCTGGATCTCTAACAACCTCTTCCAACCCCTCTTCTGCTGCTGGCATTGAAATTTCATCTTCAGTTGATTTTTTATAGCATTTTAAGCTTATATAGTTAGTGCTTTTCCTCTCGCCCACGGCTAAAGATAATCCTATAAATTGGCAAAATCCTTAATAGTTTTCTTCAAATTGGGTCACAAGAAGGAGCTTTTGCTGTCTAACCACCGAGGTTTCATCAAAGATTTAAAACAAATGTTTCAGCTCATTTTCTATGGTGGTTCCTTTGAACTATTTTGTATGGTGATGACCTTCAAGGAAAACAAAGATAGGGCTGAAAAGGTAATGTAAGAGCGCAGAACGGAAGTTCGGAAACGCCGTTAGGAGCCTAGAATATGAGGATTACGTTGGATCATTAAAGTATGAAACAACGGCGAAGGAAACTCTCCCTAAGGTCAAGGAAGCCCTAGAAAACTACCAAAAGCTCATCAAACAACTCTTCGGCTAATACCCAGCAGTCGTGTTAGCACATTGCTGTATGCGGTATACTAAAGTAGGATAACTTTAATTATGAGCAACAGACCGGTTCCGTGGATTACTGATGGAGGAAATGTTAGGAAACCCTAGATGAGATAGGTGGAGAAGGTTCGATAAACGCCTCACTCGCGAGGAATGATTTATGACCACCCTTGTACCAGAGTTGCATGAGGTAGGAAAGTTAATAGATAAGAGAGCGACTGGTGTGGATCACAATTTTGAGAATTATCCCGCTCAGCTACACACTGATACTTGAGGAATACTAAAGCATCATTGTTCAGCAAATTATGGGCAGATCCCTCTAAGCCCTAACACGTTTATATATTGCGAATGACTTAGCCGCTTCTCTCTAGGTATAGTGTAGAGAGCGAAGGGGCGCACGTCTTCAACGTTTACAAACTATGGAAACCACCTAAGGAGAGATTAACGCAGTCATTTATTAGAAATAAGGAAAGCATTGAGGATTGGATACGATTTGTTGCTGGAAACCTTAAGACAGAAGAGTTCTTTACTAGGTATTATGCGCTGCTAAAAACTCGAACTGAGGATGCAACTGTTGGAAGAAACATTACAAGCCTACTTACACATTCAAGGCTGACAGGATAATTCTTCAAATTCTCGTCGCAGATAAGAAAAAGTTCCTCATCAGATCAGAGGAAATTCGGGGCCTGAATCAGAATAAAGTGGCCGAATTAGTAAGGAATAAGAAAAACGAAAGACTACGACCTCCAAGATTTAGCGAAGCTCGTTTCAAAGGAGCACATGGCATATTCTCTTGTGGCCGCATCCTCCTGTGCATTTTTGTTTTGCTACGCGGATTGGGGGTAGCTTCTCCGTCTTTATCATGGTCCTTATGTGGCTGACCACCCGCTTCACGTAGGTCTTCATGGTGGGCATAATGTCTAAGGATAGGATCAGTTTTTCTGGGATGTAGTTTACGAAGCCTCGCCTGACCTGAACTCCATAATTCTCGTCTATAAGGAGGGCGTAGGCGACAAGCTGATACTTGTGGTCCATCCAAATCCTCCCATGATCAGAGTGCATGTTCTTATAATCCACGGGAACCAACTCATCGCCCCTAGTCTGGATGAGACAGTCTATCACGCCCTGAAGCCCCAGGGTGGCGGAGCTTAAGGGAATAAAAAGAAGCTTCTTGGCGTCTGTAAAATCAGGCGAATAATATATGGCATCCTTCCTTTGCAACTCCTTGTGCACATAATCCTCATGGAGCTCCCTACTCTCCTCCTGCTGAGAGCCTAACTGGGGTTCGGCATGGAGAACCCGGTCGAAATAGACTATCCTGGGGCAATACAAGTAATGTTTAACATCAGTCACAGAGACAAAGGGCTCAGCCACATCGGAGATGGGCGGCCTCTGCCTCCCCTTTAACCAGTCTAAACCTTTCGGTTTTTTCAATCCGCCGATGGACCTCATGAACTGTAAATTAAAGCGGCTTCAGCGCCATCCATCCGTCCCTGATTTTCTTCAATCCATACTCCCTCTTGGCAACTTGGAAAGCCTCTTGGACCTTCTTCCACAACCCGTCGTCATAGAGGACTATGCCTTCCTCCATGGCGTCTAGGGCCGTTAAGTCAAGTGCCCATATGGCATCCAGAAAGTCCTTGGGCGTGTAGGCCCTCGGTTCAAGGGAGAGCCCCCAAACCTCGGGCGGATCCAGCGCCACCAAAAGATCGCTGTGGTTTTGGGGAAAATTCTCGGCGACCACGAGGACATCGGTGTCACTGTGGGCCCCCCAGTCCCCCCTGGCCCTAGAACCCATCAGAACGATTGCTCTAACCTTTAGGGAACTATCCAACAGCATTTTAACGTACTTTTCCAGTCCGCTTTTGGCGTCAACTTTCAGCTCAGTTGATCCGAAACCCACTGCCTTACGGCGTCCTCCACCCTTGACCATATTCTCATCACCATCCTCAACATGATTCGGCAAAACCCTTGTCATAATCCTCCAACTTCCGGGCGGTTCTTCCCCTAAAATTGGGGTAACGCGGAACCACATATTGATCTGAAAGCTCCTTTAAGCCGCCCCTATCCTTAAGCAAGTCTTCTACGTTGAGGTCCTGATCTCTAGCGAGCAAAAGCAACTCTTCTATTCTATGGGTTCTTACTATAACCCTCTTGGAGCGCAGATAAGCCTTCAGAATTTTTTCACAGGCTTGTCGGGCATAAAAACACGAGTCGGAATGCCCACCTCGTTCCAGATCGTCCCTTGCCTTATCCAGGTCATGCCTCACCCGTTTATACCAGTCATTAACCTGCTCCGAAATGGCCCCCCTCTTTTCAGTGTCCAGCCATACGCGCCCCTAAAACTCTAAATGGGCCTTCTAAGTTAAAAGTATGCTACCTTTTCCTTCTCCTCAACCACCTTGTATTTCTTTCGCTTCCCAACTTCCCTCCTACCCTTAAAGCAGTTATCACAAACAGGATAAAACTGAACGTTCTCCACCAAGTCTTTGATCAGGTTCTTTAGATCGACGATGAGGCTGTTGAGCTTGTCCCTCCGTAATGGTCCAATGAAGGCGCTGTACTGAACCCGCGTTAGGCCATAATCCTTTAAAAATTCAGCCACAAGAGTCCTCAAGTTGTCATCCGTAACATCATAGATAACCAGGTAACGCATCCATCTCACCACCCCAAAACAAAGGGCGCATAATTGGCTTTCTCCAAGAGAAAACGCACCACACTGCGGGCTTGATGATAAATGAAGCATTTAATAGGCGCCCTTTGGCCACCAAACATGACCTCTGCATCAAGCCTTTCCTGAAAGCCGTATAAAAGCGCTTTCACTACCTCTCTGTTTAACACCCTTCCCTCCAAACTCTCCTCGGCTATGATAGCTTCCGGCTTAACCACACCCTTACTGATTAATCCTATCAAAGTTCGATCCACAACCTGCTGCCGAAACTCCTCCATCAGATCAAGTACCAGGGAAGGCTTGCCAGGGCGGTCGGCATGGAGAAAGCCCGCATAGGGATCAAGCCCAGCGTAGCTCACGGCCTTCCAAATCTCGGGGAAGAGGATCATTTGATAACCGAAGTTCAGCATGGCATTGAAGGGGTCCCGGGCACCCCTAGTTTCACGGCCAGGAAAAGCAAGCTCTATGGGCAGAATCTGCTTCATGGCGTCCCAATAAACCTTGGCACCTTCAGCCTCAATGTTCATTAGGGTCTGCCGATTCCTATCTATGATACCTCCAGAAATTTCGTTAATCTTTGAAGTGAGCTCACCAACAGCGCGCCCCGCCCTGTAAAGCCTATCCGCCAAAACAGGATCAGTGGGTTTCCTGTTCTTTGCCAATAGCCTCAAAAGATTTGCTTGATTAAGGAGCTTTCCTATTACGAAGCCCTTAGCCAGTAGGAAGCCCCTCTCATCATTGTAGGCAAGGAATTGCTCCCTCCGCGCCCTGACCGATCCTGACATGGAGGTGGGCATCAGGATGGCGTAGGGCCATCCGCCATACCTGGCGAAGACCACCTGAATGTTGTGCTTAACGGCGAGGTTGAGGGCGCTGGCGGAGAAAGCTACACCTTGGCTGCTGCAGATGATGAAGTCCACGTCATCGGCTAAAAACTCCCTCTTCTCCTCCTTCTTCTTGATCATGAACCTGTTCCTCTTGCGGCCAAGG
>Ga0315298_1009889_pt1 | contig 11631 bp, 10 predicted proteins | sample WHS_1_MG_FD_203077 | JGI IMG/M metagenome (GOLD analysis project Ga0315298, IMG submission 203077) | Extremophilic microbial mat communities from Washburn Hot Springs, YNP, Wyoming, USA - WHS_1_MG | ecosystem: Environmental > Aquatic > Thermal springs > Hot (42-90C) | place: USA: Wyoming... | reverse complement strand
GATCTTCCAATAATCGGTGCTGGCGGAGGATTTTCATCTGAATTATGGACTCAAATAGCAAGTGATATATTCAACAAAGAGGTGAAACTAACGATCTGTCAAGAACAGGCAAGTCTTGGAGCTGCGCTATTAGCGGGAGTTGGTATAGGATATTATAGAGATATTAAACAAGCGTGTTCAATGGTTAAATATAAGCCCGAAACTGTAAAGCCTATTAAGGATAACGTAAAAAAATATAGGCAGATATACGAAAATTGTTACCTGCCTCAATGTCACCTATGAAAGCAAGAATCTATTTTTTTAACTTACGATGTAAAGGGGACTTGCATCTTAATTATAGCAATTTTTCACCATAGACACTAATGCTCACCGCAGAATTGACAGTTTTTTCAGCTTCCTCTGCTGATAATTTAAGGTCTTCTATAACCGCTTGGGCAGTTGGATCATTGGATACTAAATCAAATGATATAGGAGTTTCATCTATTATCCTAACATTCTGAAATCCTGCGGATCGGATACTATCCAAATATTCATCTTTCATTATTGCACCAGCAAGACAACTGACATACGCTTCAACAGAATTTTTTATTGCTTCTGGAAGTGGTTTTAACAGGACTATATCAGAGACCATTAATCTTCCGCCAGGTTTCAAAACTCTGAATGCCTCAGCAAAAGCTCTTTTTTTGTCAGGCACAAGGTTAATCACACAATTTGAGATGATCGCATCAACATAATTGTCTGCAACAGGCAGATTTTCAATTTCTCCAAGTCTAAACTCCACATTGTCATAGCCACTTTTTTTGGCATTTTCTCTGGCTTTTTCTATCATCTCAGGAGTCATATCTACTCCGATGACCCGTCCCTTTTTGCCAACTTTGTTAGCAGATAAAAAGCAATCAATTCCAGCACCTGATCCTAAATCAAGCACAATTTCTCCCTCTTTTAGTGAAGCAAGAGCGACAGGGTTTCCGCATCCAAGCCCAAGGTCTGCTCCATCAGGAATAACTGAGAGGTCTTCATCTTTATAACCTATTTTCTTACTTATACAACAATCAGTGTTCACAGTCCCACAACAGGAAGTCCCGCTTTTTGCTATCTTTGCGTAATTATTCCTTACTGATCTCTTTATTCCTATATTATCTTTTGTGTTTCCGCAACATGATGTCTTTTCTTTTTTTATCATTTGGTCATCTCCCTATCATTTTATAATATCTTTCATAACAGGTCCAAGAAAACCTTTTACCATATCTGCAAGGCTTTCAACTTTGATTAAAGCTATACAGCACACTTCATTGTCCTTTTCCCATGTTACAATGGCTAATTTATCGCCTGCATGGATATTTGCTTTGTCCCTTATTTCCTTTGGAAGCACCATTTGTCCCCTATTATCTATGTTTACCACTGATTCTACCTTACAGCTACACAATTCCATTCCAGAAATTGCACAGCAAGGCTCATTTTTGTCATTATCACTCATATTAGCCTACCTCCTTATTTAGATTTTTCAGAATATTCTGAATTTGCTGATTATTATAGATCAACTGAATAAATTTGTCAACGTTTTTTAACTGAGATTCAGACATGAGTTCGGACAATTTATTATCTAATTAAATTATCTAGGGAAATTCCTCTAAATCTCCCTTTTCCATGATAGGCAAATATGTCGCTCCTAACGGAGCTAAAAGATTTTTTATTTGTGTGTTTTCTATAAATATATCACCCCTTCGGGGTTAAAAGTCTTTAATCTAATGGCTATGGGATAAAGTAGGATTTAATATTTTTTCTTGTTATTAAAAATAAATAAAGTCAGGAATTTTTGAAAATGCTCAGACAGACTATAAACAAACCTTCAACCTTTAACTTTCAACCTTACTTATTTTAGGAAATGTCCGAATTAATGTTCTTAGCTAGTACACAGAACAACAACTTTTTTATTGACATATATCTATAAAATAATTACAATCATCAATGACAGGAAATTTACAGATGAAGATAACACAGAATGTATTCATAAGCTTTGTTAGCATTTGAGGTGAAGTAAAATGGATTTTAACAAAGCAAAAGAACTCATAATAGAATTGCTCAGAAAAAAAAGAAAAGCCAGAAACAGTGAGATGATCGATCTACTTGATGGCGACAGAGGGCTTTTTGAGCGAGTGCGTGAGGAATTGATCTTTGATGACATTGCCAAAGATAAAGATAACGTCGGATTGATATATATCGCACCTGATCAGGATAAAGCAGAAGAAGCGAAACCAGAAGAATCAACTGATGAAGAATTTCTAACCCGCTTTATTTTCATAAGTTATGGACGAGATGATGCTTCTGATCTCGCGGAAAAGCTGAAAAAAGACCTTGAAGCAGAAGGGCACAAAGTATGGATGGATATATGTAAGATACGCGCTGGCAAGGACTGGGAGTATCAGACAGAACAAGCAATAGAAAAATGCGATGTATTTTTAAGCCTTCTTAGCCCTCATGCAGTTAGGCGACCTGATGGTGTATGTCTTGATGAGATCAGCTTTGCCAGATACAATGGGAAAAGGATTATCCCTGTTATGGTTATCCCTTGCAAACCGCCACTGTGCATCTATCGCCTTGATTGGATAGATTTTAGGGAATTAAAAATAGATGATCAAAAAGCCCTAAATCGCCTGATAAAAGAGATTACCAGTAATGAGCAATATGTTGAAGGGACTTATGCGGAAATATTCAGTAAACTAAAGCCGATAGACTTTGGGACGAGAATCTCTAATTTGACCCGTGACTTTACAGGTCGTGAATGGTTAATTCGTGAGCTTAATGAATGGCTAAATAATGAAGAAAGCAGGGTGTTTTTTGTAACGGGTGACCCTGGCGTTGGAAAATCAGCTGTTATGGCACATCTGATAGAGAAAAACGAACTGGTCAATGCCTATCATTTTTGCTTATTTCGTCTTGCAGAATCAACCGAACCGGGCATATTCATAAAATCAATATCAGCCCAACTTGCAACTCAAATAGAGGATTATTACGAAGCATTAAAAGGTATTGATGACCTTGACGATGTTGTTAAACAGGACGCTGATTCGCTATTTAAGCGGTTGATAACTGACCCATTGTCAAAGATCAAGCAACCTGATTCCACTATCTTAATAGTCATAGATGCCCTTGATGAATCGTTAGGAGTAAAAGGGACAAATATATCAAGCCTTCTGAGAAATCGCCTTAACGATCTTCCGAAATGGATTCGTCTTGTCATAAGTTCACGCAAAGAGGCAAAGATAATTGACACATTCAGCGAGTTTAAGCCTCATGAGATAGACGCAGGAAGAGAAGAAAATATAAAAGATATAAATGATTACGTCGCTAAAAAGCTGAAAGAGCCAAAGATAGCTAAACTGTTAGAAGAGAATAACGCAGATCCAGATCTGATAAAGGATGCTATTATCAAGAATAGCGAAAACAACTTTCTTTATGTTACCGAAGTTATAAAGGGCATAATAAACAAGAGCATTGACCTTCAACATCCTGAAAACTTCCCACCGGGATTAGTTGGTTTATATCAGGATTTCTTCAATCGTCTTTTTCCAGGAGGTAAAGGTTATGATGAGATAAGACCATTGCTTGAGATCATCACCGCATCAAGAGAACCTTTAACTCGCGAGGAGATAGCGTTTTTTATGTCCTGCGATGAGTTTAACTTACGTAACCAATTAGCAAAGATCAACACATTTTTCCCTGATCGCAATGGACGTTATTATCCCTATCATAAAAGCTTAATAGATTGGCTCTCTGGTGATGTCGGCGAAGATTCGACATTCAATATAAACATAAAAAGAGGCAATGATGTTATATGCGATAAACTGCTTTCTGATATACTGCCAGACTCATTGAAGAAATATAAATCATCTTATCTGCCTGCACATCTTGCTTCTGCATTAAGGTTTGATGAGCTAAAATCCATTTTGACGAACTTCAAGTTTATAGAAGGGAAGTTGAATCAGGTTGGTATTGTTGAGCTGATAAAGGACTATGAGCTTTTACCCACAGACGTAGATTTGAGGAGGACTCAAAGGGCATTAAGACTCTCAGCAAATGCCCTCAGGCGTGATCCGAATGAGCTAATAAGCCAGTTATATGGAAGGCTTATGTCCGATAATTCGCCAGTGATAAAGGGGCTACTTAATAATGCGATGAAAGAGATACACAAGCCTTGGCTAAAAATGCTTCAACAGAGCCTAATACCACCCGGCGGAAGCTTGTTATATACCCTTGAAGGGCATACTTCAGAGGTCACATTAGTAGCGTTAAGCAGAGATGGCAAGCGTGCTGTGTCTGCTTCTCGAGATGGGACACTAAAGATATGGGATATGGAGACAGGAGAGGAGATCAGGACATTAAAAGGGCATACTTTCGGGGTCAGATCAGTAGCGTTGAGCAGAGATGGCAAGCGTGCTGTGTCTGCTTCTTGGGATGGGACACTAAAGATATGGGATATTGAGACAGGAGAGGAGATCAGGACATTAGAAGGGCATACGAATACAGTCACATCAGTAGCGTTAAGCGAAGATGGCAAGCGTGCTGTGTCTGCTTCTTATGATAAAACATTGAAGATATGGGATATGGAAGCAGGAGAAGAGATCAGGACATTAGAAGGGCATACGAATACAGTCACATCAGTAGCGTTAAGCGAAGATGGCAAGCGTGCTGTGTCTGCTTCTTATGATAACACACTAAAGATATGGGATATGGAGACAGGAGAGGAGATCAGGACATTAAAAGGGCATACTTTAGCGGTCACATCAGTAGCGTTGAGCAGAGATGGCAAGCGTGTTGTGTCTGCTTCTTATGATAAAACATTGAAGATATGGGATATGGAGACAGGAGAAGAGATCAGGACATTAGAAGGGCATACGAATACAGTCACATCAGTAGCGTTGAGTAATGATGGCAAGCTTGCTGTGTCTGCTTCTTGGGATAGAACACTAAAGATATGGGATATGGAAGCAGGAGAAGAGATCAGGACATTAGAAGGGCATACGAATACAGTCACATCAGTAGCGTTGAGTAATGATGGCAAGCTTGCTGTGTCTGCTTCTGATGATAGGACACTAAAGATATGGGATATGGAGACAGGTGAGGTCATAGCAGGCATAGGTGGGGATAGCGAAATTAATTGTTGTGCGATAGCGCCAGATGGTTATACTATCGTCGCAGGGGATAGGTCCGGTAGAGTGCATTTTCTCCGCCTTGAAAATTATGGCAAAGTGATCAGTAATCAGTGATCAGTATACAGCACTTAAAATCTTATCTGTCCTGTCATCGTTACAAAAACAGAGGGATTTAATAAATAAATCCGAATAGATTCTTGTTCCCCACTTCTTGCTTTCGCAGAGACAAGCTTCGCGGGAATAAGTTCCTCAGAAATAATGAATACACGCACAGTATCATTTCCGCCCCTACTTCCGCAGGGGTAAACTGCAGCGAGAATCCAGAAAAATTACGATAAAGGAATGGATTCCTGCTTTCGCAGGAATGATAAATACTGGTTTTGGTTAGCATATTAGAATTACCAGATTAAAATTATGTTAGATAGGAGTCTACGTATATGATAGGAATATCGGGTTTATTGGTTTTGATGCTTGCTCAGAATTCAGTCAAAGTGGAAGTTGAGGAAGACATAACAACATGCTTACCCCCAAATAACGGCGCCGGTCCTTTCTGGTGCTATGGTTCGCCGTTAATAGTGCGTATTGGCGATGATGTATTCGTCAGTGCTATGGAAACCGGCGAAAATGTCCCCCCTTTATGCAATACTCGTTGGCGCATATTCAGAAAACATGACGACGAAAACTGGGAAATGGTGCAAGCTTCGGAGAAATTTAACCAACGTGAACCTTGTCCATTAGTAATATTCCAAGATGGAAGATTATTCCTATCAACTAACCCATCTACTCAGCCAATAGGGACAAAATATGGTGAATGTGACCCGTATCTAATAGAATTTTCTGCACTTGATCCAAAAGCTGATGGCATCATCTCGCGACCTGTATGGGATAGCGATAAAGTGTTCACTGATCATTCATACCGTGGAATTTCCGCTGATGGAGAAAATGGCGAAATACTGCTTCTAAACATACATGCCCACTCTGGCGATCAATTATGGAGTTTTCGTAATTCCGATAATGAATGGGTAAAACATGGTCGTATTAAGTTTCCCATTCGTTCATGTTATCCACAGGTAGTATTGAAGGATAGATCAGCCCATGTCCTTGCGATCGGAGATATAGTAGAACCCGTTGAGGAATGGCGACAATATAAATATGAGCAGACAAAATCTGGATGGGATTATGTGTTCCGAAGACTTTTTTATACTTGGACGCCTAATATAATAGAAAAGGATTTCTCAGAACCAATAGAGATAGATAGCGTTGAATCAACCGCTGGACATATCCTAAATCTTGACCTTTGGGTAGATAAAGATGGTTTAGCACATATACTCTACCGAAAACAGAACATTCAATCAGCATTGATGCGCGATAAATTCTTTCCCAATATCCCTATTGAAACTACACTTGAATATATAGTTATCAGGAACGGTGAAATAATTAGGAAAACGACGTTAATTAAAAATATAGAAGGTAAATCAGACGAATTTCCCGGTTATGCGAGATTTCATGTTTCCGCAGAGAATAAATTATATGTGCTATATTATTGCAGTAGAAAAGGACAAAATAAGATAATGGAGATCACGGAAAACGGACACAACGAACCTGTATTGATCCCCTTACAAAGACCTTTCGGAATGTTTTTCACATCAATAGAAAGAGGAGGATCAAAGCCTTCTGACATAATTGACATTTATGGTCCGGGAGAAAATACGATAATTCGTTACGCCAGAATCCGATTTGAAAAATAACATTACCAGTTTAGTTTGAGGGTTTCTCTTCGGACATCAAAAATTCTTAATACATTCTTTGGGTCTTGGAACCACGATTCAGCATCTTTTTCATCTATAAGCTGTAATAATCGCCTCAGTTCCATAACTAACTCAATGCGTTCTCCAATTGTGCGGTGAATCTCGCCCTGCATTTTTGCGATCTCAATATCGCTATATGCCAATTCCTTTCTTAGACGGGCAAATTCTTCTGCGAGTGCATATTCTTTTGCCCTCAGTTCATCGTATTCTGATGCTATCCCTCTAATATGTGCAAAACTTTCATTCAAAAACTTTGGTATTGTTTGCCAATTCAATATTAGTAATTGTGTAAATACTTCCCTTAATTCATTATCAAGCTTTGCTTTCTCTGCTTCACGCTGTCTCTTTTCTTCAAGAGCAGTCAATTCAGCTAATTTTGCTTTTGCTATTGCCTCAAGCTCAGATAATTGATTGCTAATACGTGCATGTTCTTCTTTTAGTTTTTGAATTTCTTTATCAAGCTGTTCAAGAGTGGATTCTTTTGGCATATTAACCTCCCTTTGGTTATCTAATTTCTGTTCTTCTTGCGTTACCTCTTCAATTTTTTCTGATTCTGGTTTTTTGCTAATGTTAAAAAATGCTTTGGTTAATTTGCTAACTCCCACGGCACACCATCCTTTTGTTAAAAAACAACGTTTGAATGGACATCAAATTCAGTAATCATAAGAGTTAATTTTTTAGAAACATTTTAGAATCGTCTAATCCAAAACTTGTCCAAACTGACCAACTGCAACGCCTGCGTGGACTTGAGCGGAATAATGAAGATGTCTTTCTCCAACTGTATTTTGTGTGCAAAGTGCCTCTAATGTTCCTGTGATATTTCCAATATCAGTGTCTGTTGCTATCCACCATCCCATAGGTGGTATCGGGGGACTGTTCAATTGTTTAGCAACCTTTCCATCTCTATCTCTGGCTATAAGACTGATATAACATGTTTCTTCTGAGACATTAAGAAATCTAAACCAATCAAGCCCACCTGAATATATCTCTGGGAAAAATAATCGCCTTCCAATAGTTCTGTTTCGTCTTGATGCACCCGGAAAATTAAGTATCTGTGTTCCACTGTGAGCATGTCGTTCTGCTAATATGTGCTGATCTGACATAGCGGTTACAGAGGTTTGCTGTTTGATCTGCTCAACATCTGGATTCCATACTTGGAATGGCTCTAATACTTTTTCCTGAGACCATACAGCGTTACCATTTTGATCTCTGGCAATAACTGTAACTTTTCCCGGTGCGTTACCGACATTTACGATCTGAATCCAATCAGCCCAAGCATCCGATATTTCTGGGAAGTATTGTCTATGAGCTGGTCTATCTATAACCTGTCCTAATTGTCCAACTGCTGACCCGAGATGCCCAGCTTGATAGTGCATATGCCTTTCACATGTTATCGGTTGAGTGCTCATGATTTCAACAGTTCCGTTTATATTTCCTGTTTCTTGGTCGGTAAAATTCCACCAATTCATAGGACCGAGATTTTGCACACCAAATTGTTTGAAAACCTTTCCGTCTCTATCTCGGACAATAACATTAATATTAGTCGGTTCTTCTGAGACGTTAAGCACTTGAAACCAATCTGTCCCACTTTCAGCTATTTCAGGAAAGAAAAGCCTGTTACCAACGGTCATATTTTCTGGTGATGCTCCGGGAAAGTTAAATACTATGGTCTCTTTATGACAATGCCTTTCCCCGACTATTGGCATGTCGCTTGAAACTGTCATTGATACTGGGACAGTTATTGTATCCGCAGCGGTAGTGAAAGCTTGGAAAGGATTCAGTTTAACTTCTTGTGACCAAACAGTTTGTCCTTGCTGATTTCTCGCAACAGCCATTATGTTTGCTGGCTCATCGCCGACATTTACGATTTGCACCCAATCCTCCCAACCAACCGCGATCTGTGGAAAATATATCTTAGTAGGAGCGGGCATTATTTATTCCCCCTTTATGATTTTTCAATTGCTATGTTTAGAGCTTCTTGTAATTCTTGTTCAAGCCTTGTTATATTCTCCTCAAATAACTTACGTTGTTTGTACATCTCATCTGCGATGTTAAGCGCAGCAAGTATCGCTATGCGATCAATTGCTATTATTTGAGTCTTCTCAGCTATGTTTCGCATAGTTAAATCAACATAATCAGCTAACTTATGAATATATTCATCGTCTTCACTACCCTTTATTTCATATTCCTTCCCGTATATGGTAACTCTTACGTTTTTATGTATTTCATTCATTTTTGCTACTCCTGAAATTATACGAAAATCAATATTGTTATAATTGCTCACTTATTAAGTCTAATCATAACTAAAAAATCGTTCATATAAATAATAAACTATCAAAGAAATTTATGCAAGTCAAAATGTGTTTAAATCGGAAAAAAGAGTCTTGTCTGTGTCTGTTATATAATGGTATAATAATCTCGGCTTGATTGAAAACATAACTTTAACGATCAGTTTAGCATGATAAAGGAGAAAAATATGTTTAGAAGTCTTAGTCCGGGTGCTTTAGGTATAGGTGGGCTTTCTTTTATAGAGGCTATGGATTTGGCAAAAGCTACTGGCTTTCAGGGTATTGATGTTGATATAGGATACCTTACAAAACTGGTAGATGAGACATCAGCAGATGAAGTAAAAAAACTATTTTCTGATAAAGGGCTTAAAATGGGGGCTTGGGGATTGCCGATGAACTGGCGTGCTACTGGTGAAGATTATAAAAAAGGTCTTGATAATGTCCGAAGATTTGCTAAAACTGCCCAAGCTCTCGGATGCACAAGGCTTGCAACTTGGATACTTCCTTTCTCCGATGATATGCCATTCAAAGAGAATTTTGATTTCCATGTAAAGCAATTCAGACCTATTGGCGAAGTCTTAGCTGAATATGGCTGTTCTCTCGGTCTTGAATTCATAGGTCCGAAGACTATGAGAGTTGGGAAAAAATATGAGTTTATCTATACTATGGGCGGAATGCTTGAACTTTGCGATGCCATCGGAACGGGAAATATGGGACTTCTACTTGACGCTTGGCATTGGTACACATCTCACGGGACGCTTGACGATCTCAAAAAGCTAAAACCTGAGCAAGTCGTTCACATTCATATTAACGATGCACCTGCTGGCATCCCTGTTGATGAACAAATTGATAATGTCCGATGCCTGCCCGGAGAAACTGGCGTTATTGATCTTGTAGGATTCCTAAAATGCTTAGCAGAGATCGGTTGTGAAGCACCTGTCACCCCTGAACCTTTTAGCAAAAAACTCAGTTCAATGACGCCTATGGAAGCAGCAAAGACAACAAGTGATCTGCTTATAAGCGTTTGGAAAAAGGCAGGTTTATCTTAATTTTAACTTTTGACAGCTTTAAGTTAAAGATTTTATTAATTTTCCAAATTAAATCTTAACAATAAGAGATGATTTTAAAATCCCCCTTTATCCTGTAAGCGTTAAGTTAAGGGAAAAACGTTATTTTTAACATGAGATAATGTTGTTTTTAGCCCCGAAGGAGCGCCATATTTATAGAAACTCCTTCGGAGTTTAGGCTTTTGTATTTTACTTTTCTATAAATACAACGCTCCTATCGGAGCTTGAAACACCTTAAAAGTCTCCATCTTAGAAAAATGAGATTTAGAGGGATTTTCAATTTCTCTTTATTTTACTAAAAACCGTTATCACATTATAAAACAAACTAATCATTACTCTTTACAAAGGCAAAATATATGAAAAGAGAAATCATTAAATCAATAATCTTTCTATTATTAATTACTTTTTTATTAACCTTTAATGGTATAAATTCCGTCTATGCTTTTGATGGATCAAGATTCTTTACATGGTTCATTTTCTTTTCTGGAATAGGCTCTGGTTTTGCAGGAGCGATCACTCATGGACAAGCAGAAAAAATATATGACGAATATCTGCATTCTGCGGTTCAATCAGATATGAACAGGCTTATTGACGATTACAACAAAAAGCATCAGCAAAGTATAATTGCCACAAGGGCAGGAATAGGGCTTACCGTTGGGGCAATACTTTTTTCACTAATAGACGCAAAAAATATCCCTCAATCAACAATTCAAGATGATTTTGGTTCGTTGTCACAAAATAATTTTTATACTAATTTTGATATAAATAAAAAAGAGTTGTATCTTGGGATCAACCAAAGCTTCTAAAAGAGGTTAGAATAAAAATGAAGGTTTTAAATATTTTTCTAATTATAGCTATCGGTTTATTAATATACGCCTGTTCTGAGGATGTAGAAAGGGAGAATCCCCTTGACGCTCTAAACCAAAGGACAGGTGGAGTTATGCCATGGGTTACCGCAAAAGCTGGCGATAGCCAAATAACATTGTCTTGGGACAATATGGGTTTTAAGGGCATAAAAGAATACAGAATATATAGGGCGCATCTTTTGCCAGAAAACTTTGAACTCATTGCAACTGTGCCAGCAAGTGATATTGACAAATACACATATACAGATAAAGGTCTTCTCAATGATGGCGAAAATGTCTATTATTATAGAGTATCATACGTGGATTCTGAAGGTATAGAAACCCCTGATCCTAAGTCTCCTAAGAATTTAGCATCAGATTGGTCTGTTGTCCATCTTATCCCAAGTTTAGCCCCTCCTCCGCCAGATGTGCAAGTCGTTATGGATACAGACTTGATGGTTCGCCTTGTC